>Ga0207689_10000509_pt1 | contig 36791 bp, 29 predicted proteins | sample KBSMisM52_FD_184312 | JGI IMG/M metagenome (GOLD analysis project Ga0207689, IMG submission 184312) | Miscanthus rhizosphere microbial communities from Kellogg Biological Station, Michigan, USA - KBS Miscanthus M5-2 (SPAdes) (version 2) | ecosystem: Host-associated > Plants > Roots >...
TGGCGAGCACCAGCAGGATGTGGATGAAGCCGCCCAGCGTGTACGAGCTCACGACGCCCAGCAGCCACAACACCAGCAACACCATGAAGATCGTCCACAGCATGTGCGTTTCTCCCTGAACCTGATTTCGCGTCAGCGGGTCGGCGCGGCGTAGCGCGCGAGGAACGAATCCACTTCGGCCTCGGCCTGCTGCTTCGCGTAGCCGTACCGCTCCTGGATCAGACCCACGAGCCGCTCGGCACTGCCGCTCACCTTGTCCACGTCATCGTCGGTGAGCTGACCCCACTTCTCTCGAATACTGCCCTTGAGCTGAAGCCACTTGCCCTTGAGGATGTTGGAATCCATTCAAAACCTCCCAGGTTCGCTTGCAGCCGAGGCCTCGCCTCGGCCAACTTCTTGGAGGTTCGTTGGAGCATTCTGCGTACCAACCGCCAGGGCTCACGCATCGACGCCACGCGGCCCCTGTCTCAACCTCGTCCGTGCCGCGCACAGCTGTAAGGCTTACAGGCTCATCACACGCCGCATTACACGGCGGACCTTGCAGGGCCCCTCCAGCGGCGCGTACGCGGGCACGGAACGTGCTCGATCACAGCCGGAGGTGGGATCGATGCGTGGAACAGTGCTGCTCGGCGTGATCTTGTTGATAGCGGGCCTGGCGGGGCTGGCGTGGCCGGTCATCACCTACACGAAGACCGAGAAAGTGGTGGACATTGGACCGATTGAAGTGACCGCCGACCGCGAAAAGCACCTGCCGGTGCCGCCGATCGTCGGTGGCCTCGCAGCCGTCGCGGGCGTGGTTATCATCGTCGCCAGCAGTCGCAAGCCGTAGCAGGCGGCCCGGTGCCGGAAACAGGCAACGGGACCGCGGAGAAATCAGCAATGGGTATGCGTGCGCGTCGCGTCGTCATCGGCGTCGTAGTCGGCATACCGATCGCGCTGGCGCTCGCAACCGGCGGCGCGGTGGCAGTCCTGAACAGCGAGTGGGCCTCGCGCCGCGTGGCGCACGAGGCCGCGGCGATGCTCGAAGCGCGCTTCGACGGGCACGTGCAGGTGGAATCGCTGTCGATGACGCTGTTTCCGCGCGTCGCGGTCTCGGGCGCCAACCTCCACATCACGCGCGCCGACGGCGCGGCGCCGATGCTCGAGATCGCGAAGTTCGAGGTGTCGGGAACGCCAATCGAGCTGTTCCGCCGCCGCTTCGACCGCGTCGACATCGACGGCCTCCAGATTTTCGTCACCCGCGGTCGTGGCCAGCCCACCAAGTTGCGCGGACAGCTGCGCGACGTCCGCGTCGGCGAGGTGAACGTCCGCAACGGCCGCCTGGTCATCCTTCCAGACGACCCCCAGAAACTTCCGCTGGAGTTCGGCCTTCAGACCGTGACGCTCACGGACTTCCGCTTCGATCGGTCCACGGTATTTGCCGCGCGGCTGATCAACCCGCGGCCGCGCGCGCTGATTCAGACCGAAGGCCGGTTCGGACCGTGGCAGACGTCCACGCCGCGCACGACCCCCGTGCAGGGCGTGTATCTCTTCCACGACGGCGAGCTCGACGCCATCAAGGGACTCGGCGGCCACCTGACGTCGAGCGGCAAGTTCGACGGCGTGCTCGAGCGCATCGCGGTCGAAGGGACAACCACGAGCCGCGACTTCACGCTCGATCTCGCCAACCAGCCCATGCCGCTGCGAACGGCCTTCAAGGCAACGGTCGACGGCACGCGCGGCGACGTGCTGCTCGACGACGTCGATGCGACGCTCGGCCAGTCGCGCATTCGCGCTCACGGCTCCGTGGCGTCGACGCCGGGCGCCAAAGGGCGCACCGTCACGTTGACCGTGAGCATGAAAGACGCGCGCTTCGAGGATCTGCTGCGTCTGTCGGTGAAGTCCGTCGAGCCGCCGATGCAGGGGCGCCTCGATATCGATACCGGCTTCGAGCTGCCGCCCGGCGACGAGGACGTGCCGCAGCGGCTGCGGCTGCGGGGACGGTTTGCCATCCGTGGTGGGCGCTTCGCGAACGACACCGCACAGAACAAGATCGACGAGCTGAGCCGGCGCGGCCGCGGCGAGCCGGAAAACCAGGACGTGTCGAACGTCATCTCGGCGTTCGGCGGCGCGTTCACCTTGAACGACGGCGTGCTGCACCTGCCGGGGCTGCGGTTCAGCGTCAGGGGCGCGCGCGTCGATCTCGACGGCCGCTACACACTGCGCGGCCAGGGGCTCGATTTCATCGGGGCCCTGCGGCTCGATGCGCCGGTCTCACGCACCGTCACGGGATTCAAGTCGATTCTGCTGCGCCCCATCGACCCGCTGTTCCGCCGCGACGGCGCCGGCACGCTGCTGCCGATCCGGGTCTCGGGCACCGTGGATCAACCTGCCTTCGCCGTGGACATCAAGAAGGCGCTGAAGCGCCAGTAGGGGCCGCCTTCAGGCGGCCCGTCCTAGGTGAGCGCGGGGCCGGGCTCTTCCTCGTCCTCGCCCTCGGCCTCGGGCGCGTCGTCCTTTTCGTAGGCGTGCAGACGGTTGTAGAGCGTCTTGAGACTGATGCCGAGGGCCTCGGCCGCGCGGGTCTTGTCGCCGCCGAACTGCCGCAAGGTCGCGAAGATCAGCATCCGTTCGACCTCGGCAATCGTGGTGCCCGGCTTGACGGTGACCACCCCCTCGACGGCGGTGGCCGGTCGCGACTCGGGGGCGCGCCCGCGCAGTTCGGGCGGCAGGCAATCGGCGGTGATGACGTCGCTCGCCAGGATGTATCCCGACTGCACGACGTTCCTCAGCTCGCGGACGTTGCCCGGCCACCGGTAGCCGCGCATCAGCGCCAGCGCGTCGTCGCCAAGACGCTTCTTCTCTTTCTCGACGCGCTCGAGCTCGTCGAGAAAGTGCTGCGCCAGCAGCGGAATGTCCTCGGGCCGCTCGCGCAGCGGCGGCAGATGCAGCTGGAACACCTTGAGGCGGTAGTACAGGTCCTCGCGCAGCTTGCCCTGTTCGAGCGCTTCGTTCACGTCGCGGTTGCTCGCGGCAACGATGCGCACGTCCACCGACAGCGACTGCTCGCCGCCGACGCGCACGAACGCGCTCGTCTCGAGCACGCGCAGCAGCTTGACCTGCAGCTCCGCCGGCATCTCGGTGATCTCGTCGAGGAACAGCGTGCCGCGCGTCGCCTGCTCGAAGTAGCCCTTGTGCCGGCGCTCGGCACCGGTGAAACTCCCCTTCTCGTGCCCGAACAGCTCGCTCTCCATGAGCGTCGGCGAGATCGCGCCGCAGTTCACCGGCACGAATGGACCATGGCGGCGGCGGCTCAATTCATGGATGGTGCGCGCCACCACTTCCTTGCCCGAGCCGCTCTCCCCCGACACCAGCACGCTGGCACTGCTCGGCGCGATGCGTCCGAGGAGTTCCCCCAGCTTCAGGATCGGCTCGGAGCGGCCGACGATGCCGCCGAAGCGGCCGGTCCCTTTCTGCTTGGCCCTGAGCTCGACGATCTCTTCGCCGATGTGGCCCGTGCGCGACACGTCGCTCAGGATCTCGCGCAGCCGGTTCACGTCGAGCGGCTTGGTCAGGTAATCGGTGACACCGCGGCGCAGCGCCTCGACGGCCGTGTCCACGCTGGCCTGACCGGTGATGAAGACCACGGCCGGCGACGCGCCGCTGCGCTCGACGGCGTCGAGCAGGTGCATGCCGGTACCGTCCGGCAGATTCAGATCGGCCAGCACGATGTCCGGAGACTGGCGAGACAGTTCGACCTTCGCGCGGTCCACCGTCAGGGCCGCGGAGGTGGTGAATCCTTCGGCGCTGACGAGTTCGACCAGCGCGCTGAGGGTGGCCGCGCTGTCGTCCACGATGAGGGCGTGAGGCATCGACCCTGCCATCGTAGCTGATCGGGCCAGCTCCTGCGCACGGACGAGGCTGACTCCCTCTGGCCCGGATCGGGCCAGGCCGTTGAGCTTGATGGCTTTAGCGCTCGTCTGCCAGGGCCGCCGACTGGCGTTCCGGGCGGATCCAGGTGCGCAGCACGCGTTCGAGCTCGCTCACGTGAATCGGCTTGCCGATGAAGTCGTTCATGCCCGACTCGAGCGCGCGCTCGCGCGACCCCGACGCCACGTCGGCCGTGACGGCCACGATCGGCACGTGCCGGTTCGGCCCCTCGCGCCGCCGGATCTCGGCGGCCGCTTCGTAGCCGTTCATCTCGGGCATGTGACAGTCCATCAGGACCAGATCGTAGGGGCGCGCCATCATCTGCTCGAGCGCCACCGATCCGTTCTCGGCGAGATCCATCCGCACGCCGAGCTTCTTGAGCAGCAGCACCGCCACCTTCTGGTTCGGGAAGTTGTCCTCGGCAATCAGCACGTGGGGCGCCGAGGCGTCCCGGGCCGACGCGAGATCACCGTTCATGGTCGCCGCTGCAGCCGCCGGTTTGGTCTCGGGCCGGCGCGCCAGCGATTCGCTCCGGCTCGCCCACGCGGTCACGACCGCGTTCCAGAGGCGCGTGGGGCTCAGCGGCTTGGTCAGGTACGCCGAGATGTGTACGTCGCCCGCCAGGTCGAGCCGCGTGTGCCGCAGGGGCGCCACCGCGACATGCGCCAGCGGCAACGGCGAGCGGTCGCCGATCACCGTGGCGAGCGGGCGACCATCGCGGCCCACGGCATCCACGCCGGCAATCAGCATCTGGAACGGATCGCCTGACGCGGCCGCGATCCGGACCGCATCGGCGGCCTCCTCGGGTGAGACGAACGCTTCGGGGCGCAGCGCCCACGCCGCGAGCTGATCGCTCATCAACGTGCGCGCGGCCTTCGAACCGCCGAAGATGAGCACGCGGCATCCCGACGGCAGCGTTCCCGCGTCGGGCACCTCGGACCGGCTCCCGATCGGCATCGGCAGCGAGAACCAGAACGACGACCCTTGCCCTTCCACGCTGGTCACCCCGATCGTGCCGCCCATCAGCTCGATGAGGCTCTTGGAGATGGCCAGACCCAGCCCGGTGCCGCCGTACTCGCGCGTGGTGGACGTGTCGGCCTGCGAGAACTTCTGGAACAGCAGCGCGAGCTTCGACGCCGGCACGCCGATGCCCGTGTCGCTGACCGTCACCCGCACGTCGGCGACCGACGCGGTACGCGCGGCGCACTCCACCGAGAGCAGGACGTGACCGCGCGGAGTGAACTTGACGGCGTTGCTCGCCAGGTTCGCCACGACCTGCTTCATGCGCGCCTGGTCGCCGACAAATCGCCGCGGCGCGCCCGCCGGATAGCGGACCAGCAGCTCGATGCCGCTCTGCTCCGCCCGCGGCGAGACCATCTCCGCGACGCTTTCGAGGGTCCGGCACAGGTCGAACTCGGCCGATTCAATCGCGATTCGTCCCGCTTCAATCTTGGAGAAATCCAGTACGTCGTCGATCAGCCCGAGCAGCGACTCGCCCGACCCCTTGAGCGTCTCGGCGTATTCGCGCTGCTCGGCCGAGAGGTCCGTCTCGAGGAGCAGCGAGGTCATGCCCAGCACGCCGTTCATCGGCGTGCGGATCTCGTGGCTCATGTTCGCGAGGAATTCGCTCTTGGCCACCGTAGCGGCCTCGGCCCTGACGCGCGCGGCCTCGAGCGACAACTCGAGCTCCTTGCGCTCGGTGACGTCCATCGACGCGCCGAGAATGCGCCACGGCTTGCCGTCCTTGTGTTCCGGCCGCCCGTACGAGCGGTGCCAGCGCACGGAGCCGTCCTGCAGCACCCACTGGCGATCGTAGCTGACGTGTTCGCCGAGCTCGAAGGCGCGGCGGTGCGACTCGATCATCTCGGCGCGATCCTGCGGCTGGAGCAGCGAGTAGAAGGCGTCCAGCGACACCGTGAGCGGCGTGCTCTCGGGCAGGCGGCTCAGGCGCCGCATGCCTTCGGACATGCGGACCTCGCGGTCGCGGATGTCCACTTCCCACAGCCCGAAGCGGCCGATGTCCTCGGCCACGCGCATGTGCTCGACGCTGTGCCGCAGGCGATCGAGCATCTCGCGCTCCCGGGTGATGTCGAGCACGGTGCCGACGAATCGGTTCGCCGCCGGGTCGCCCGTGGCGTCGTTCGGCACCCGCTGCGCCGACGCCTTGTGCCAGCGGACGCTGCCATCCGGGCGCACGATGCGGAACTCGAGCATCCCGCGCCCCTCGGCCTTGAGCTGACCGATCATCGCGTGGACGCGCGTCAGGTCGTCAGGATGGATCAGCCGGTCCATCTCGGGCCCCGTCAGGGAGCGGGCCGAAGGCTCGAGGCCATGGAGGACCGCCCACCCTTCGGAGAACTCGATGCGCCCCGTCGAGAGGTCGAGGTCCGTCACGCCGAGGCCGGCCACCTGCTCGGCCTGCTGCATGCGGGCGGCGTACACCCGCAGCTCCTCGAGCATCCGCCGCTCGCGATCGATGTCCACGCTCGACCCGGTCATCCGCACGATGCGGCCGTTGACCTTCACGGGGCGGGCGTGGCTGCGCACCCAGTGCGCGGAGCCGTCGGGCCACACCAGCCGGTAATCGCAGCGGAACGGCTCCCCCGCCCGCGCGAGCTGACGCGCCGCCTCGAAGCGCGGTCGATCGTCGGCATGGACCATGTGGTCCACTGCTGGCGTCGGCATCGTGATCTGCACGGGCGGCAACCCGCGCAGCGCCGCGGCGCCCGCCGAGTAGGTGACGGTGCCCGCGTCCATGTCGATGTCCCAGAGACCAACGCCGCCGGCCTCCTCGGCCAGCGCGAGACGCGCCGCCGTCTCCGCCAGGTCCTGCACGCGCCGCTTCTCGTCGTGGATGTCGACGACGGCGCCCACCACCAGAACCAGCCGGTCGCCCACGCGCTTGGCCTGACTCTGAAGCCGCCGCCAGTAGTAGGCGCCGTCGGGGTAGCGGACTCGGAAGTCCATCTGACACTCCGCGCCCTTGCTCAAAGCCTCGTCGAAGAGCCTCGCCGCCTCGGGCTGATCGTCGGGATGCACGATCGCGCCGAGCTCCAGTCTCGTTTTCGAGACCGCGACCGCGGGGAAGCCGTTGAGGCGCGCGGCCCCGGCCGACAGATGCACCTGGCCGGTGGCCGGCTCGAACTCCCACACGCCGAACCCCGCCGACTCCTCGGCCAGCGCGAGCCGCGCCGCCGTGTCCGCCAGCGCCTGCATGCGTTCGCGTTCGTCGTGGATGTCGATGATCGCGCCGGCGACCAGCACGCGGCCGCCCTCGCCCTTCGAGACCCGATTCTGCTGCCGCCGCCAGCGGTACGACCCGTCGGGATAGCGCGTGCGGTACTCGACCTGATAGTCGCCGCCGTCGCGAAGCGCGGCCTCGAACACGCGGCGCGAGGGCCCCAGATCGTCCGGGTGGACCATGCGTCCGAGCTCGTCCAGGTGAATCGACATGGCCGCCGGAGGGAACCCGCTCAGCCGGGCCGCGCCCGCCGACAGGTGCACCGTGCTCGACGCGGGATCGAACTCCCACACACCGAACCGTGCCGATTCCTCGGCGAGCGCCTGTACGGGGCGGCCGTCGGCGGAGGACGACGGCGGGGCCGGCCGCGCGCCACCGCGCGCCTCTCGAAGGCGCCGCGCGGTCAGGCTCCAGCCGGCCATCGCCACCATCGCAAGCGCGGCGAGCAGCCCGGTGAGAGGGGTCATCGTCTTCAGAAATCGACGGCCGGGCAGCGAACCTTGAGCTGCAGGCGCGCGCCGTCAGTGCAGGACAGTGCGTGAGGCTTCGCGGTCCTTCACCGGCGCTCCGCCTTCGCCAGGGCTACGGCGGACAGGCGCGCGGAGCCACGTGCGCAGGGTCCGCGCCAGATCGTCCAGTTCGATCGGCTTGGGGACGTAGTCGCTCATGCCCGCGTCGAGCGACCGCTGCCGCCCGGAGGTCACGACGTCGGCCGTCATCGCCACGATCGGCACCGACTGGTTGGGGCCGTTGCTGCGCCGGATGGCCGCAGTGGCTTCGTAACCGTTCATGCCGGGCATCTGGCAGTCCATCAGGACCAGGTCGTACGGCACCCGCTCCAGCAGATCCACCGCCTCGCGGCCGTTGGCAGCCAGTTCTGCCTGCACGCCCAGCCGCGCGAGCTGACGCAACGCCACTCTCTGGTTCACGGCGTTGTCCTCGACCACCAGGACGCGGGCGTTGGCGCCCGCAAACTCGCCTTGCACCGCCCCGCCCGGCGCGGCGGCGGCGACGGCGGCGGTGGCCGTGTCCGCGCTGTTCGCGTGGCGCTTGGCCCACGCCGTAGCGAGCGCGTGCATCAGCCGCTCGTAGCGTACCGGCTTCACGAGGCAGGCATCCACGTGTCCCCGCCGGACGCCCTCGATCTCCCGCGCGTGCCCCACCGAGGTGAGCATCACGTAGACGGTGTCGCGCAGCCGCTCGTCGCCGCGCACGGCGGCAGCCAGGTCGGCGCCGTCGAGACCCGGCATCTGGTAGTCGGCAATCACCACGTCGTAGGGCGCCGGCGTCTCAGACGCCTCGCGCAGCGCCTGCAGCGCGTCGGCCCCGGACGCGACGGTGTTGGCCCGCATGCCCCACGCGCTCACCTGCTCGAACAGCACGCGCCGGTTGACGTCGGTGTCGTCCACGATCAGTGCCGACCGGCCGCGGAGGACGTCAAGCTCCATCGGCGGCTCGTCGGGCTGATCGCCGAGCGGCAGCGGCACGACCACCGCAAACGTGGAGCCTTCGCCTTCGCGGCTTTCCGCCTCGATGCATCCGCCCATCATCTCGACGAGGCTCTTGGAGATGGCCAGGCCGAGACCGGTGCCGCCGTACCGCCGCGTCGTGGACGTGTCGGCCTGCGTGAACTTTTCGAACAAACCTTCCAGCTTGCCTTCGGGAATGCCGATGCCGGTGTCGCTCACGGCCACTCGCACCCGCGGAGCAGCCGCGTCGTCCCCGGCCACCTCCACCGAGATCAGGACATGCCCGTCGCTCGTGAACTTCACCGCGTTGCCGACCAGGTTCATCAGCACCTGGCGCAGGCGGTCGGCATCGCCCTCGAAGCGCGTGGGCGCATCCGCGGCGTAATGCACGATGAGGTCGATGCCCTTGCCGTCGGCCTGCTGCGCCAGCAGTTCGGCCACTTCCTCGACCACGCGGCGCAGGTCGAACGGCGAACGGTCGATCGTCAGCTTGCCCGCTTCGATCTTCGAGAAGTCCAGAATGTCGTTGATGAGCGTGAGCAGCGCGTCGCTCGAGCTGCGCACCGTCTCGGCGTAGTCGCGCTGCTCGTCGGTGAGCGCGGTCTCGAGCAGGAGCCCGGTCATCCCGATCACGCCGTTCATCGGCGTGCGGATCTCGTGGCTCATGTTGGCCAGGAAGTCGCTCTTGGCCCGCGCCGCCGCCTCGGCGTTCGCGCGCGCCGCCTCGAGCGACGAACGCATCTCGATCTCTTGCGTGATGTCGAGCGTGGCGCCGACGAGCCGCCACGGCTGCCCGTTCCGGTAGCGGGGACGGCCCTGGATGCGCTGCCAGCGCACCTGGCCGTCGGCCCGGCGCAGCCGGACTTCGATGTTGAAGGCCTCGCCGGTGCGGAAGGCCTCGTCGCCGGCGGCCATCACCGCCTCGATGTGCTCGCGATCGTGCGCCGCGGCGTTGAAGGCGTCGAGGGTGAACGTGGGAGAGCCGGTCTCGGGCAGGCCGTTCATCCGCCGAAGCCCGTCGGAGATGGTCACCGTCTGCGTGTGCAGATCGACCTGCCACACGCCGAATCCCGCGGTTTCCTCCGCCAGCGACATGCGCTCGGCGGCCGTGCGCAGCTCGCTGGCGAACTCGCGCTCCCGCGTCAGGTCGATGATGGCGCCGGTGATTCTCACCGGCTCACCGTGCTCCCGATCGACGCGCCCCTGGCTTCGCACCCAGCGGACGCCGCCGTCCGGCTTCAGCATCCGGAAGTCGGCCTTGTAGATGGCCTGCTCCTCGATGGCGCGCCGGGTGGCTTCCATCGGCTCGTCGCGGTCGTCCGCGTGAATGCGCGCGAACAGCAACTGGCGTTCGATGTCGAGACGTTCGCGCGGGAACCCCGACAGAAACGCCGCGCCGGGCGAGAGCGACATCGTGTTGCTGCGCAAATCGAGGTGCCACACGCCAAAGCCGGCGACGTCCTCGGCCAGCGCCATGCGATCCGCGTTCTCGCGCAGCTGATCGAGCAGGCGCCGCTCCTGGTGGATGTCGAGGAACGCGCCGATGACTCGGACGATCCGCCCGTCTTCCCGCTGCAGACGGCCGCAGACGCGGCGCCACTCGTAGTGCCCTTCCGCGGTCTGGACGCGGAATTCCATCTGATACGTGTCGCTGCCGGCCACCGCCCTTTCGTACTCGGCGTTGGCGCGCGCCACGTCGTCGGGGTGAACGCGTTCGTGCAGCCGCTCGGGGCGCACGCGCGCCGCCTCGGGCGCCAGGCCGCTCAACCGCGCGGCGCCCGCCGACAGCATCACCCAGTGGCTCTGGAGGTCGTGTTCCCAGATGCCGAACTTGGCCGCGCCCTCCGCCACGTCGAGCACGGCACGGTTGGACGAGAGAAAGGCGGCTGGATCGGCGCTCGCCGCCGCGCCGGGCAGACGCCGGCGCGACAGGACGAGCCCGCCGGCGAGTCCGAGCATTCCCGCCAGCACGACGAGCGCCAGCCAGAGCAGCACGAATGGACGAATCGGCCCAAAGCGGCCAATCTTGAGAGGCCTTTAGCTCTCTTGCCTCGAAGACCAGAGGCAAAAGGCTAAAGGCTGGAGGAGCGAGGCCCGCGAAGCGGGCCGAGCCTAGAAGCGGAACAGCAGGCCGATCGATGCCCGTCCGAAGCTGAACGTGCCCCTCTCGAAGTCCACGCCGGTCAGGTCGACGTCGTCTACCTTGAAATTGCGGAAGTAGCGGAGGTCGCCGCGCAGCCCTACGTGGTCGGTGAAATAGCCCATGACGCCGCCGCCGAGGGTGTACCCGAAGTCGTTGCGCGAAATCGAATCCACGGTCTGGAAGTCGAGGTCGCGCCTCAACAGCCCTGCACCGGCCTGCACGTACGGACGGATGCCAGCGCCGTGCTGGCCGCCGACCGGAATGCCGATGACGAGTGACGGCATGGCGGTGATGAGGTTGCTCTTCGTGACCACCGCTCCGTCGCTGGCGTAGAAGTTGTGCGTGTAACCGAAGTCGAACTCGGCGCCAAAGATGCCGCCGGCCATGCCGCCGACACCAAAGCCCCAGGACATGCGGTTGCGCTCGTCGACTGTCTCGCTCAGGGGACGCCCGACGTTCCCGCCGAAGTTGGGACCGATGAACGGAACGAAATAGCCGTCCGCCCACGCTGCAGAAGGCGCGATCGCCAGAGCCAGCGCGGCGATCGTCATACTCAGTCGCTTCTTCATGTGCTCGTCTCCTGTTCAGCCGGGGGGGGCTTTCGGACCTGGAGTATTCAAACAGCGGACCAGCATGAAGGCGGATAATGGCCGAGATGGCGCCATGGCGTCTCGACACGGCGACCGCTGAGCGGCTGCATCGTGTCGCCCGCGCGGAACAGTGGGGCGTGTCGCGCGACACGTTCACGCGCACCCTCGAACGCGGCGTGCACCACGCCTTCGGCGGCGATCCGACTGATCCATCCCAGCTCGAGCGGCATCTCTCCTCGCTGCGCCTGGAGGAGCTGGCCCTGGCGTGCGCGTGCGCGGACGGGCACGAGGGCGCGTGGGAGCACTTCATCCGCGAGTACCGGCCCATCCTCTATCGCGCGGCGTCGGCGATCGACGCCTCGGGCGGCGCTCGCGACCTTGCCGACGCGCTGTACGCGGAACTCTTCGGGCTCACCGAACGCGATGGCACCCGTCGCTCGCACTTCGAGTACTTCCATGGGCGCAGCAGCCTGGCGACGTGGCTGCGCGCGGTGCTGGCGCAGCGCAGCGTGGACCGCGCGCGGGCGTCACGCCGTCTCGTGCCGCTGCCCGACGAGGAGCCACCCGCCACGGCGCCCGCCGCCGCTCCGCGATCGGCCGACCACGGGCGGTTCGTCGTCCTGCTGCGCACGGCGCTCGCCAGCGCCGTGCAGCGTCTGGCGCCACGCGAGCGGCTGCGGCTTGCCTGCTACTATGCCCAGGAGCTCACGCTCGCGCAGATTGGGCGCGCCCTCGGCGAGCACGAAGCCACCGTCTCCCGGCAGCTCGCGAAGGCCAGGAAAACCGTGCGCGCCGATGTCGAACAGCAGCTGCGCGATCAGGGGCTGAACGACGCGGCAATCGCCGAGTGCTTTGCCGCCGTGGCCGCCGACCCCGGCCCCTTGGACCTGACCGACCTGCTCGAGCCGGCGGGCGGCAAGAATCCCGAGACCGGCCGTTCAACGTAGAGAGAGCCCAGGTGGACGAACCGCGCCGGAACGACGCCTTTGACCAGGAACTGCGGCGGGCCTTCGCCGCCGGGGGCGGAGCTGTCTCGGGTCCCCACCTGGATGCGGAGGTCGCCGCCGCGTGGATCGAGCACCGGCTCGACGCGCCCGCGCGGCGCGCGGCGGAAGCCCATCTCGCCGACTGCTTCGACTGCCAGGCGATGCTGGCCACGCTGGCGAGGATTTCGCCTGCGGAGGAGACCGCAAGCGGCGGAGGGGTCGCCTGGTGGCGCCGCCTGCGCGCCGGATGGCTGGTGCCTGCCACCGTGGCCGCGGCTGCCGCGCTGGTCATCTGGGTGGCGGTCCCGCAGCAGCGGGCCGTGTCCACGCCTGCCGACCAGCTCCAGTCCAGCGTCGATCGCGGACCGGCGGAGCCGGAGCCGGCACCCGAGGTCGCACCCGAGTTCGCACCCGATGCCGCACGGAACGCCGAAACGGCGCCCCGCCCCACGGCCGAACCCGAGGCCAAGGCTGCGCGCCGAACAGCGCCGGAAGCGCCCACGCTCCAGAAGAAGGAGGCGGACGCGCAGCCGGCACCCTCGCTCGAACGGCGCGAGCGTTTTGCCGACGCGGCGGCACTGCCACAGCCGCCGGCCGCAACAGCGCCGGCGCCGGCGCCACCGACGACACCACCGCCGCCACCTGCCGCACCGGAGCCATCCAAGTTGCAGGAGACGCTGACGGTGACCGGTCAGTCGCCGGCCCGGGCCGACGAACGTGAAAACGCCGCGACCACCAGACAGCAAAGCCTGCGCGGGACTCTTGCCGGCGCCGCGGCCTTGCGAACGTCGAGCGCCCTGGTCATCGCTGCACCGACCGGCGCGCGCTGGCAACGCACGGGCGGCGCGATCGAGTTCGCGCCTCGCGACAATGCGCCATTCACCACGGCGACACTGCCGGTTGCGGCCGACGTCATTGCCGCCGGCTCCGCACCGGCGGGCACGGTGTGCTGGTTCGTCGGGCGCGGCGGCATCGTGCTCGTGAGCACCGATGGCGTGCGCTTCGTGCGGCTCTCCGCGCCGGCAGCGGTCGATCTCGTCGCCGTGGCCGCCACCGACGCGCGCACCGCCACCGTCACCGCCGCCGACGGCCGCCGCTTCCGCACCACTGATGCGGGCGTGAACTGGTCGCCCGCACCCTAGGACGGGTAGGACGGGTAGGGAGAGCTTTACCCACCTGTCTCACCTGTCCCACCTGTCTCACCCGTCCTGCAAGAACCGGCAGCCTCTCCGTTCTACCTCCAGAGGCTGCTGTTGCAGCCCAAATAGCGAACCGGCGTTAAGCCGGTTTGCCAGACACTGCGCGCGACCCGCGATCAGCGGGGCGCGCAAGGAGATGCCCATGAATGCCCGGATCTGGCTGGCCGCGCCAGTGCTCGCGCTCGCGGTCGGCACTGCCCAGCATCACGCGTCACGCGCCCTTGCGGCAGCCCCCGCGGCCGCCGGCGGCCAGGACACGTCGACGCTCGACGACCAGAGCGAGCTCTCGCTCACGGTCTACAACTCGGATCTCGCGCTCGTGCGCGACGTGCGATCGCTGGAGCTGCCACGCGGCACCTTCGACCTGAAATTCATGGACATCGCGGCCACGGTCAATCCGGCCACCGTCCACTTCCGCTCGCTGAGCGAGCCCTCGCGGGTGAACGTACTGGAGCAGAACTACGAGTACGACCTGCTCGAGCCGGACAAGCTCCTGCGCAAGTATGTCGGCCGCGACGTCACGCTGGTCCGCAACCGGGTCGACGGCGGCACCACGCGCGAAGAGGAAGTCACCGCGCGTCTCCTCAGCTACAACTCCGCGCCGGTGTGGCAGATCAACGGAGAGATCGTCACCGGCCTTCAGGCTGATCACATCCGCTTCCCGGAGTTGCCGGGCAACCTGTTTGCGAGGCCGACCCTGATCTGGTCGCTCTCGAACCAGGGCGCAACGCGCCACCGCGTCGAGGCGGCGTACCTGGCCACCCGTCTGTCGTGGAACGCGGACTACGTGCTGACCGTGGCGCGCGACGACGCGGCCGCGGATCTCGACGGCTGGGTGACGGTCACCAATGCGAGCGGCACGCAGTTCCGGAATGCCTCGCTGCAGCTCGTGGCCGGCAACGTGAATCGGGTGCGGCAGGTGCTCGGCAAGATGGCCGATCTCGCGCTCGAGCGTCGCGAGATGGACGCCGCGCCGGCGATGGCGCAGGAGTCGTTCTCGGACTACCACCTCTACACGCTGGGGCGGAAGACGTCGATCAACAACAGCCAGACCAAGCAGGTGAGCATGCTCGGCGCCACCGGTTTCCCCGTGCGCAAGCGCTACGTGGTCGACGGCCAGGCGTTCTACTACCGCAACGCCCAGCATCCCGGGTCGCCGCTCAAGGACGACGTGCAGGTGTTCTACCAGTTCACCAACGACGCCAAAGCCGGGCTGGGCGTGCCGATGCCCGCCGGCGTCGTGCGCGTGTATCAGGCCGACTCGCGGGGCGGCACGCAGTTCGTCGGCGAGGATCGCATCGACCACACGCCGAAGGACGAGACGCTCAATCTGAAGATCGGCACCGCGTTCGACGTCGTGGCCGAGCGCAAGCAGACCGACTTCCAGAAGATCGCGGCGAACGTGTACGAAATGGAGTTTGAAGTGACGCTGCGCAACCACAAGACGGCACCGGTGACGGTGGAGGTGAACGAGCCGATCGGCGGCACGTGGCGCATGATCAGCTCCACCCTTCCCTACACCAAGACCGACGCCTGGGCCGCGCAGTTCAACGTTCCCGTCGTGGCCGACGGGAACGTCACGCTGCGGTATCGAGTGCGGGTGACGTACTAGACGAAGTGGTGCTTGACGAAGGCACGGCCGGCGCTCGACTTGAGGAACTTCTCGAAGCGGTGCGCCGTGCCTTCGTTCCCGAACTGCACGACCGCCACGAGTTTCCAGGGGCGATGCGCAACCGTCAGCGGCGAATGACCCGCGTTGTGCGCCGCGATCCGCATCGACACGTTGGCCGCCGCCTCGACGTAGAGACGATCGGGGTTGGTCAGACTGTGGATTACGTACACAAACCGCTTAACGTCCTGCGACACGACAGGATCCCGGTGCAAGCGCCGCGCCTCACGGGTGACTGGGGAAACCGGCGTCACGGGTCTGAATCACGCGATTCGTGCAACGTGGCCTGCGAGCGGGTTCGCAGTTATCCCGACCTTGCCCACCCGGCCCGCTAGGCCCATCTGGCCCACCCGGCCGTTGCTCCGCTATCCTTCCTCCGATGCAGCTGGTGTTCGAGCAGATCCGATCGGGCGGCGATCGCAACTTTGGCTACCTCCTGGGGGACCGCGAGGCCGGCGTCGGCGTCCTCATCGATCCGTCGTTCTCGCCGGGCACGTTCGTCACGCGGGCCCGTGAGCAGGGGCTCACCATCTCGCACGTGCTGAACACGCACGGGCACGCGGACCACACCAACGGCAACACGCAGGTCATGATGCTCACGCGGGCGCGGCTGGCGGCGCACCCCGAGGCGGCCAGCAAGCCCACGGTTGCCTTGACCGATGGGCAGGTGCTCCCGATCGGCGACCTGCGGCTGCAGTGCTTTCACGTGCCGGGCCACTGTCACGACCACATCGCGCTCTTCGAGTCGCGGTTCGAGCTGCTGATGACCGGCGACCTGCTGTTCGTGGGTAAGGTGGGCGGCACGCCGGACCAGGCGGCGACCGAGCTCGAGTGGCACAGCCTGCAACGGCTCATCCACGCCGTGCCCGATTCGACCACCATCTGGCCGGGTCACGACTACGGTGTCAGGCCCAGCTCCACGATGGCACTCGAACGGGCCACCAACCCGTTCCTGCGCTGCGACTCGCTGGACGAGTTCCTCAAGATGAAAGCCGCCTGGCCGGTGTTCAAGAAGGAACACGGCCTGAAGTAAGGATCAGCGCCGGCCGTATCATAGGGTCCTTGCGCGTTCTCGCCGCTACGGCCGTCCTGTTGGCGCTGCTGCTCACCTCGCTGCCGCTCGCGCAGAGCCCTGCCCCGATCGGCGTAGTGTCCGCGAGCGGCCGGCGCACGCTCTCCACCGCCCTCGTCAACGACCAGGAGTACGTGGCGCTCGACGACGTCGCGGCCTTCGTGCCCATGACCATCCGCGAGGATCGGCAGGGCGGCGTGTCGATCTCCGTCCGGGGCAAAACCATCGTCGCGCCGCGCGACCGTGCTCTGGTGTCGGTGGACGGGCGTGTCGTGGCGCTGCCGGCCCCCCTCACCCGCATGGGCGGGCGCTGGCTCGCGCCGGTGGACTTTCTGCCGCGCGCGCTCGGGCTGGTCGCCGAGTCGCGCATCGAATACCGCCGCGGCTCCCGCCTGCTCGTGATCGGCGCCGTTCGCGTCCCCCGCGTCACGACGCGCGTCGAACCCGCGGGCACCGGCACCCGGGTCACGGTGGAAGTGGCGCCCCCCACCGGCGTCACCACCATCACCGACGCCGACCGGGTCGTGGTCCGGCTCGACGCCGACGCGATCGATTTCGCGCCCGTCACGGGCAGCTCGCCCACGATCACCCAGGTGCGCGGCGACGCGCCGGCCACCGTGACCATCAGCCTCGCGCCGTCGGCTGGCGACGTGAGGGCCTCCACCTCGAACACGGACACCGCCGCGCGCGTGGTGATCGACATCACCGCGCCGGCGCCGGCGCAGGCGCCCGAGTCGTCGGCCGCGCCGGCCCCGCCAGCAGCGCCCCCTGTCCTGACACCCTCGAAGGGCGGCGTGCAGACGGTGGTGCTCGACCCCGGCCACGGCGGCGACGACGCCGGCGTCCGCGGCGCCGGCGGCACGCTCGAGAAGCAGGTCACGCTCGACGTCGCACGCCGCCTCAAGACCGTGCTCGAAGCGCGAATGGGCGTCCGCGTCGTGCTCACCCGCGACGACGATCGCCTCGTCGCCCCCGACGAGCGCACGGCGACCGCCAACAACGCCAAGGGCGACCTGTTCGTGAGCCTGCATATGAGCTCGTCGCCGGCACCGGCGACGACCGGTGCCGCGGTCTATTTCATGCGCCTCGATCGGGAGGGCGAAGAGACCCGGCGCGAAGCCGGCGCGCAGGCGCTCGCGTTGCCCGTCCTCGGGGGCGGCACCCGGGTCATCGAGACCATCCGGTGGGATCTCGCGCAGGCCCGGCACGTCGAAGATTCGGGGCGGCTGGCCAACCTGCTCGCGGCGGCGCTCGAAGGGCACGTGCCGACGATGCCGCAGCCGGTGCAGTCGGCACCACTCCGCGTCCTCGCCGGACTCAACATGCCGGCGGTGCTCTTCGAGATGGGCTACCTGACGAACGCGGGCCAGGAGAAGAGCGCCACCGGCGACGAAGGGCGCACAGTGCTGGTGCAAGCGATCTATGACGCCGTGAACCGCTTCGCCCTGGCCGCGCCAGCGGGACGCCAACCGTGAAACGCACGCTCCTCTTCGGGCTCGCCGGGTTCTCCGCGCTGGCGCTCCTCGCGTGGGGCGTGAACGTGGGGCTGCAGTATCTGGCCCGCACGGAGTCGCCTGATGCCCCGGTGGCGGCCGCGCCTCCGGCGGCGCCGACCGCACACATCACGGCCACCCTCTTCTACGGCGCGCGCGAGGGGCTCTTGCTGCAGCCCGTGCGCGTAGAGGTGCCGCTCGCCGAGGGCGCGGTCGCCCAGGGCCGCCAGATCGTCCGCGCCCTCCTGCAACCCCCGCCGGCGCCGTACGTCCCGGTGATTCCGGCCGGCACCACGCTCAAGGCCTTCTACGTCACGTCGAGCGGCGACGCCTTCGTCGACCTGAGCTCCGACATCACGGCCAAGCATCCGGGCGGCACGCACGCCGAGCTGCTCACGGTGTACGCCATCGTCAACACCATCACCACCAACCTGCAGGGCGTGCAGCGCGTGCAGCTGCTCGTCGACGGCCACGAAGCCGATTCGGTGGCCGGACACGTGGACGTGCGACGTCCGCTCGAGCGCGACCTGGCGCTCGTCCGGCAGGAGCCGCCATCTTCACCTGCGGTACAGTAAGCGCACATGCGCGCCGACAACCGACTGCCCGAACAGCTCCGCCCCTCTCGCATCACTCCCAACTATCTGGTGCACGCCGAAGGATCCGTGCTCGTCGAGGCGGGCCGCACCAAGGTGATCTGCACCGCCAGCGTCGAAGACCGCGTGCCGCTCTTCCGGCGCAACAGCGGCAAGGGGTGGGTGACGGCGGAATACGGCATGCTGCCGCGCGCCACCTCCACCCGCACGCAGCGCGAGGCGTCGGCCGGCCGCGTCGGCGGGCGCACGCAGGAGATCCAGCGCCTGATCGGCCGCTCGCTGCGCGCCGTCACCAGGATGGAGGAGCTCGGCGAGCGCACCATCACCCTCGACTGCGACGTCATCCAGGCCGACGGCGGCACGCGCACCGCATCGATCACCGGCGCGTACGTCGCGCTGGTCCTCGCCCTGCAGCAGCTGCGCGAGCGCGACGTGCTGCGCACGATGCCGGTCTCCGATTTCGTGGCGGCGACGAGCGTGGGCATCGTGGACGGCGAGCCGATGCTCGACCTGGCCTACACCGAGGACTCGCAGGCCGACGTGGACATGAACGTGGTGAAAACCGGCGGCGGTCTCTACATCGAGCTCCAGGGCACCGCCGAAGCGCTCCCCTTCGGCCGCGAGGCGCTCAACCGGCTGCTCGATCTGGCCGATACCGGCATCCGCCAGCTGATCGCCCTGCAGCGCGGACTCGTCGGCCAGTACCTGGCCACCAAGTAGACGTCACGCCGTGCGCCCGTGACGCGCGATCTGGTCACTCTGCTCGTCGCCACGACCAACGTGGACAAGGCGCGCGAGATCGCGCACCTCCTGCGGGACGTTCCAGTGCCGCTCCTGTCGCTGCGCGACGGCCCGAGCGTCGAGGAACCGGTGGAAACCGGCGAGACGTTCGAGGCGAACGCACGGCTGAAGGCGGAGTATTACGACCGGACGGTCGCGGAGCGGCTGCGCTCGGCGCGGCCGTCGGCGCGGATTCTGACCGTGGCCGAAGACTCGGGGCTGACCATCGACGCGCTCGACGGCGACCCGGGAGTGTACTCGGCGCGGTTTCTCTCGCCCTCGGCGACGTATCCGGAGCGGTTCGCCGCCATCCAGACGCGGCTGGCAGAGCGCCCGTCCGCCCCGCGCACCGCTCGCTTCGTCTGCGCGCTGGCGGTCGTGGATCGGGGGCGCGTCGTGTTCGAGACGCGCGGCACGATCGAAGGGGTCATCGCGCGCGAGGCGCGCGGCAGCGCGGGCTTCGGCTACGACCCGATCTTCGAGTACCCGCCGTTTGGCAAGACGCTGGCCGAAGTGAGCGAGGCCGACAAGCTCGCCGTCGCTCATCGAGGCCACGCGTTCCGCTCGCTCGCGGCGTGGCTCGCCAGATAGGCAGAGAGGGCGGACTTGAATCGATACCAGTTGCCCGTCGAGGCATACGGCACGCCGGCAATCGATTCCCAGGGGAGACCTCGAAGATGCTCTCTCCGCCTTCTCCGCCACTCTGCCTCCAGTCTCAGAGATCTGAGTTCCTCAGAAGGTCTGACCCCTTCGCGCTTCGGGCAAACGCCACGCAACGCCCTCGCTACACAGAGTTACGCCGACCGCTGACGGAAGCGTAATCGCACAGACTGGCTTCGTGATTGCTGCTCCAGAGTCCGATGACGATCTTGGCGGAGCCGCGTATGCGCGACTCCGCGACCCAGGACACTCCGGGGCCGCCCCGCGGCGCCCGCATGCAGTTGTACAGCGTGGTCGTCGCCGGCAGTGCGACCACGTTTGCGACGCTGCTCGCCCTGGCGGGACGCGCGTGGATGCTCCCGCTCGCCCTGGCGCTCGTCTACCTGACGATCAAGTCGTATCGCATCTACCGCGACCAGGTGGCCGAAGACCAGCGCCACCATGGGGAGATGATGCGACTGCACGGCGAGGCCGTGGAGGCGCTCGAAGCCGCCCGCCAATCCGAACAGCGCTACGCCCGCGCGGCGCGGCACGACGATCTCACCGGCCTCCCCAACCGGCGGCTCTTCAGCGAGCTGCTGCAGCGCTCGATGGCACGGGCCGCGCGCGCCGCCGAGCCGCGCTACGCCGTGCTGTTCATCGATCTCGACGGCTTCAAGCTGGTGAACGACAGCCTTGGCCACCTGGTGGGCGACCAGTTCCTCGTCGCGATCTCCTCGCGCCTGCTGGCGCAGCTGCGGCCGAGCGACGCCCTCTCGCGCCTCGGGGGCGACGAGTTCGCGGTGCTCATCGAAGACTTCACCACGACCGACGAAGTATGCGCGGTGACCGAGCGGCTCCAGCGCTCGCTGCGCGATCCCATTCGCCTGCAGGGGCGCGAGCTCTACGCGTCGGCCAGCATCGGGGTCGTGTTCGGCGGGCCGCACTACGAGACCGTAGACGACCTGCTGCGCGACGCCGACATCGCGATGTACCGGGCGAAGGCGGCCGGCCGCGGCGGCTATCAGATCTTCGATCCGCACATGCACGCCTCGGCGGTCGAGCGCCTCACGCTCGAGACCGAGCTGCGCCACGCGGTGGAGCGCCACCATTTCACCATCGTCTACCAGCCGATCGTCGAGCTGCCGTCCTCGGAGATCTGCGGGCTCGAGGCGTTCGTGCGGTGGACGCGCCCCGACGGACGCGTCATCGGCCCGACCGACTTCATCCCGGTGGCCGAAGAGACTGGCCTTATCGTGCCCCTGACCTACTCCGTGCTCGGCGACGCGTGCGGCCAGGTGGCGGCGTGGCAGCGGATGTTCGGCCAGCCGCTCGGGATCTCCGTGAACATCTCGTCGCGCCTCTTTGCCCGCCCCGACTTCCTCGACGAGGTCGAACGGGCGCTCGAGGTGAGCGGCCTGCTGCCGGGGACTCTGCGTCTCGAGATCACGGAAACCACGCTGCTCGACACCTCGGACATCGTGCACCAGAACTTCGAACGGCTGCGGCGCATGCAGGTGTCGGTTTACCTCGACGACTTCGGCACCGGCTACTCGTCGCTCAGCTCGCTGCAGCGGTATCCGGTGGACGCGCTCAAGCTGGATCGATCGTTCGTGGCGAAAATGGGCTCGCCCGATCACGGCTGCGCGATCGGCAACGCCATCGTGAAGCTGGCGCAGGAGCTGGGGATGGGCCTCATCGCCGAAGGCGTGGAGACGCTCGCACACGCCGAGCAGCTGCTGGCACTCGGTTGCCCCCACGCGCAAGGGCACTTGTTCTCGGAACCGCGGACCACCGAGGCCACGGAAACGCTGCTCGCTCGCGCCTTCGAGCGCGCCCCGAGCAACGTCCGCCTGTCGTAGTCCGCAACATGTAGAGGCGGACCTACAGCTTCCGCAGCCGCACGCGTCTGACGGCGTGGTCGCGCCCCTTCTCCAAAATCACGTGCGCGCGCTCCCGCGTCGGCTGCACGTTCTCCCGCAGGTTGACGGCGTTGATGGCGGACCAGATGTCGCGCGCCGTCGCGGCCGCTTCGTCGGGCGTCAACGCCGCATAGCGGTGGAAGTAGGACGAGGGATCCTGGAACACCGTGTCGCGGAGCTTCAAGAACCGCTCGATATACCACTGCTCGATGTCGGCTTCGAGGGCATCGACGTAGATCGAGAAATCGAAGAAGTCCGACACGAAGCTCGGCATCGGCTGGCCGGCACGGCCGCTGCCGGTCTGCAGCACGTTGAGCCCTTCGACGATCACGATGTCGGGCGCGCGGATCACCTGCTGCTCGCCGGCCACGATGTCGTAGGCCAGGTGCGAGTACACCGGCGCCGCCACCTCCAGCACGCCCGACTTCACGTCGGCCATGAACTGCACCAGCCGCCGCAGATCGTAGCTCTCCGGAAATCCCTTTCGCTGCGTCAGGCCGCGCGCCTCGAGCTCGCGCAACGGCCGCAAGAACCCGTCGGTCGTCACCAGATCGACGGTGGGATGGCTTGGCCAGCTCGAAAGGAGCGCTTGGAGCACCCGCGAGGTGGTGCTCTTCCCCACCGCGACGCTCCCGGCCAGCCCGATCACGTAGGGCACCCGCGGGCTGTCCGAGCCGACGAACGTCGCGGTGGCGCGGTGGAGGCTCTGCGCCGCGCCGACGTGCAGGTTCAGAAGGCGCGAAAGCGGCAGGTAGATGTCGGTCACCTCGTCGAGCGACATCCACTCGTTGAGGCCGACGAGCCCACGGAGCTGCGATTCGGTGAGCGGCAGCGGCGTCGAATCGCGCAGGGCCGCCCACTGCGCGCGGCTGAACTCGACGAAGCGCGAGACAGTGGCCACGGTCACGGGTTTCGCAAGGATACTCTGTCGTCCGCGGCGGACACACCGCGTGAGGCCAGGTTGGGCCCGTCGGGAAAACCGAAGAGAATCCACGAAATGCGCTGGCGCGCCCTTTGCCTTCCCGCTGTCGAACTACCATCATCAGGGGGCAGCATGCGGCAGATGACGCTCTGGGTGGTCGTCGTACTCGGTCTGGCGGTTGCGGGCGACGCACGAGCGCAGGACACGTCGCCCCCGCCGTCGGCGCCGGTCGCCGATTTCGCCAAAGCAGACTTCCTCTTCGGCCGGCCGCGCGGCACGGTCGGCTTCCGCGGCAACTGGCTCTTCGCGCGGGCCAACAGCGAGTGGTACAGCTTCGTCACCGACCAGCTGTCGCTGTCGCGGAAGGACTTCAACGCCCCCGGTTTTGCCGCCGACGTCGGCTTCGCCGTGTCGCGCCGCGCCGATGCCGTCGTGGGCGTGGAGTTCAACCAGTCGAAGAAGGAGTCGGAGTACCGGGACTTCGTCGACAACAACCGGCTGCCGATCAACCAGACGACACAGCTCTGGACGACCGGCCTGAGCGGCAGCCTCAAGTTCGCGCTCGTCGAGCGCGGGCTCGAAGTGAGCCGGCTCGCCTGGGTGCCGAAGCACATCGTGCCGTATGTGGGGGCCGGCGGTGGCGCCCTGCGCTACGATCTGGAGCAGTACGGAGACTTCGTGGACTTCCGTACCAGCCGGGTCTTCGGCAGCACGCTGAAGTCGGCGGGCTGGGCGCCGATGGTGCAGGCCTTCGCGGGCGTGGACGTGCTGGTGCTGAAACGGGTCTACGTCACGCTCGACGGGCGCTATCAGTGGTCGAAGGCGACGTTGGGTAACGACTGGGTCGATTTCGATCCGATCGACCTGGCCGGATTCAAGCTGGCGGCGGGCGCCAGCATCATCTTCTAGCCGCGAACCGGCGTTAAGCCGGTTTGCCAGACACTGTCGCGCGGCTCGCGAGCAGCGAGCCGCGCCGGGAGGCGGCATGAGAGGCTCGCATTCGCTCGCGCTGGCGTTCACCTTCCTCGCGGCCGCGGCCACGCCGTCGCTCGCGCAGACGCCGGACCTGCGGTGGACGGACTGGATGGGGTGCTGGGAGCTCGTGGCGGACGGGAACGTCGCCCGGCTTCCACCGGCCGAGGACGCCGCCGGCGGCGTCACGGGGCCGGTGCGCCCCGGCGGCAGCCGCAGCGCGCGCGTCTGCGTCTCGCCGAGCCAGGGCGGCGCGGAGCTGCGCACCTTCGTCGGCGGGGAGCCGGTGCTGTCGCAGACGATCGTCGCCGACGACGTCGATCACCCCGTGTCCGACGGCGGCTGCACCGGCACCCAGCGCGCGCGCTGGTCCGAGGACGGGCTCCGTCTGTTCACGCGCGCGCAGGTGGCGTGTGAAAACCAGCCGCCGCGCACCGTGACCGGACTCGCGCTCATGGCGCCCAACGGCGAATGGGTCGACGTGCAGGCGGTGACGATCGGCGGCACCGACAGCGTGCGCGTGCGGCGCTACCGGCCGCCGGTGGAGCGCGCGCAGAAGGGCGTCCCCGCCGCGGCCGTCCGGCTGCAGATCGAGCACGTCAAGGAAGCGACGAAATATGTGTCGTCGCGCGCCATCGAGGCGGCGCTCATGGAAACCTCGGCGCGCTTCCCGCTCTCGTCGAAAGCGCTGGTGGACCTCGACAAGGCCGGCGTGGACGACCGCGTCATCGATCTGATGGTGGCGCTGTCGTTTCCGCGCTCGTTCGCCGTCCGGCCGTCGGGCCCAGACGATCGGCTGACGCCGTTCCCGCCGTTCTTGACGGGCGCCGATTTCGTCGATGCGTCGTATGAATACCCCCCGCTGTACGGGCCGCTCTACTCGAACTACTACTACTCGCCGTACTTCTTCTCCCCGTTCGGCTATTCGTACCTCAGGTACTACGGGGGTTACGGCGGCTTTGCGCCCGTGGCGGTCATCGTGCCGGGCGAAGGCGGGGGCGGTGGAGGCGGATCGGCCCGGCCGCCCGAGAACGGCCGCGCGGTCAAGGGATTCGGGTACACGCAGGTCGACCGTCGCGATGCGTCGGCGGCGAGCGCCGATGGCGGGGCTGGGAGCGGCGGCAGCACCGCACGCTCGAGCGGCTCACGCGGTGCCGCGTCACCCCGCGGCTACACCGCCGTCGACTCCAGCAGCAGTTCGAGCAGCTCGTCGGGCGGTGGCGGCAGCTCGAGCAGCGGCGGCTCGAGCGCGGGATCGTCGGGCGGGTCGAGCGGCGGCGACGGCGGCCGCACGGCGGTTCCACGCTAGCGCGCCGGCGCAAGTGGCGGGACGAACGTGCGTCTGCGCGTGATATTCTGCAGCCCTCCGTGGCCAGCAGGTTGTCCAGAGACGACGTATGACCCGTTCACTCGCCTGCCGCGCGCGCCTGGCGGTCGTCCCGGCACTCCTCGTGCTCGCGGCGCTCGTGTCGTTGGCGCCGGACGCGCTCGGCCGCACCAGCGCCATCATCCTGGACAACATCACGATCCGCATCTACGACAGCGCGGGCGTGACGGCCAGCGATCGCTCGGCCGCACTCAAGACCGCGGGCGCCATCCTGGCCCGCGCGGATCTCGACGCCACCTGGATCGTCTGCACCCCGGCGCGGGACGGCCGGCCGCAGCCGGGCTGCGATGCGGCGCCCGCGTCGCATGAGCTCGTCGTGCGGCTGACGCACAGCTCCTCCACCGCCGAAGACGGCAACAGCCGCGCGTTCGGCTACTCGCTGATCGATGCGACCACCGCCACGGGCACGCTGTCCACGGTGTTCGTCGACCGCGTGGACTGGCTGGCGTCCACGGGCAAGGCCCTCCGCGCCGAAGTCCTGGGGCGCGCCATCGCGCACGAGATCGGACACCAGCTGCTCGGTTCGAACGATCACACGCCGAAGGGGCTGATGCGGGAGACGTGGACCGCGGAAGAACTCACGAGGAACCGTCCGGACGACTGGCAGTTCTCGACGTCGCAGCGTGTGGCCCTGCACGCACGCTGGGCCAGCTGGGGACTGGCGCGCCGCGCCGGCACGCGCGACCCCCGCTCGGCGTTCGGAAGCTAGCGCGGCCCGCCAAGAGCGCGGACCGCGCGGCAGTATCTGGCAAACCGGCTTGACGCCGGTTCGCTATCTCAGCCGTTCTGTTCGACCTCAGCTACAGCTTCGAGATCTCACGCACTGGAACCGTCGGGGCGTTGGCGGTCACAGCCCCAAGAGACGCCGGAGGACGGCTACATCCGGAGCAGTCGCGTCGGTATGGGCGTTGCGTGTCTAGAGACGCATGGACACGGTGGCTACTCCCCGACGCATCCTGATTGTGGACGACGACGACACCACGCGGCGCGGCCTGGTGGCGCTGATGGCGGGTGCCGGATTCGTGGCCCTGCCCGCGGGCTCGCTGCATGAGGCCACCGCCGCTCTCGAGCGTGACGCCCCCGACCTGATCATCACGGACATCCGGCTCCAGGGTTACAACGGCCTGCAGATTCTGGCCATGGGAGCGCGGCCCATTCCGGCCATCGTCGTCACCGGCTACCCCGATCGGTCCATCGAAGCCGACGCCCGGAAGATGGGCGCCGAGTATCTGCTGAAGCCGATTTCCCCGGCATCGCTGCTGGCGCTGGTGCAACAGAAGCTGGAAGCGAGCGCACCAAACGCGCTCTTCAGTGTCACGCGCCGATACACCCGCAAGCCGGTGCGGCGCCATCTGAAGGCCTGGGTGCAGGACCTGCCGGTGCGCATCCTCGACGTCAGCTACGGCGGTCTCCGGCTGGAAATCGAGCGCACGCCGAAAGAGCGGCTGCCGCGATTGCTCTCGATCACGCTGCCGACGTCAAACGTCGCCATCGACATGAACGTGGTGTGGCAGAAGCCCAGCGGCACGAGCGGCTGGCTGTGCGGCGCCGCGATTCCCGACACCAGCCTGCCGACCTGGCGTCAGCTGGTGGACGCGGTCTCGGTCTAAAAGAAGCCTCTAGCCTCTAGCCTTTGGCCTTTCGCCACTGAAGGCGAGAGGCCAGAGGCTCAGGTCTTACTCCGCGGCCGGCACCGCCGTTCGCGTCTTCCGCTGCCGCCGCACCCGCACCAGAACGAATCCCATCACACCGATCGCCAGAAACACCACCAGTCGGATCATCGGCTGGGTCCTCCTTCACAGTTTTGCGCATTCGCCATCAGCCAGGTCTAAGAGCGAACCGGCATCAAGCCGATTGTCAGATCGTGGGGCAACCAACGTACCGCTCAGAAGACGCAGGAATTCCAGGCCCCGGAGCGCCCCGGGGCGGATCGACGGCCCGCGCACGCGGCATCTTCGTCGGCCGCGTTTCAGATCGGTCAGAGGAGCCCAGCCCGGCAGCAGATTTGGCTTGCGCGGGATTTCGTTCTCGGGCAACCTCTTTCTCTACCGTGGCCGATCAAGACCCGAAGACCGCTGCCAAGGCCGATCCCGCCCGCGTGCCCGGACTGCTCGATCAATACCGTGAGCAGCGCCGTGCCTGGCTGGCCCAGGCCGACGCGCTCGTGCGGATGCGCGAAGAGGTCCGCCAGGCGGCCGAGCGCGAGGCGATCGAAATCGTGACCGCCGCCCGCCGCGACGTGCGCCAGATCATCGTCGAGGCGCGGCGCGACCTCCTCGTCCTGACGGCGCAGCTGCACGCGGCGGTCGAAGCCACCGACGCTCCCGGGATCGAACCGCCGCCCTTCACTGCGCTCCTGAGCGATGGCGACTCGCGTTCCCGAGTCGAGAGCGCGTCGCACGAGCCCGACATCACGCGCGACGTCGTGCACGAAGCGCGCAAGGGCGTGCGCAGCGTGCTCGATGAAGCGCGCGCCGAAATCGAGGCGTTGAGCGCGGAGGCCCCGGCGGTGTTCGGCCACGGCGGCAGCCCGCACGCGGCGCCGGCGGCGGCAGCGGCTCCCGACGACGACGCCTCCTCGCGCGACGACGAGGACGATGACGCGCGAGCCGACGAGCCGGTCAACGAGTCGGCTACCGGACCGCTCGGCGACCAGATCCCGATCCACGACCTGCATCTGGACGAGTCGCTGGCGGCTCTCGACTTCCAGACGCGAGATCTTCCGATTCCCACCCTCGCGCGGATCCTCGGCACCGAACCGGTGCACGAGTCGCCAGCCCCACCGGCTGACCGCACGCCGTCCACGCACGCGATCTTCGAACCGCTGCTGTCGTTCGACACCCCGCGGCTGTCCGAGCTGCGCTCGCTCCTTCGCGACCGCATCGATGCGCGAGAGCCGTCGACGCCCGCCGCACATCCGGTGCTGTCGCCGGACGTCGAGCCGCTCCCGACCAGCCCGTTCGCGTTCGATACCGCGCCCAAGACCGACTTCTTCACCGAGCACCAGACGATCGACGCGGTGCGCGAAGTCGAGCCCCCGGCGCACGAGCCGATCACCTTCGAGCCGCCGCTGTTCACGCCACCGTCACGGCTCTTCGGCGAAGAGGACACTGCCAATTCGGCGCGCTCCGCGCGTACCTTCGTGGGGCTGTTCGCGGCCACCGGCGCGGTGGCCCTGATCGCCACGCTCTGGTGGGCCTTGAGCCGCGACTCCGCGCCGCTGTCCGCCGCGACGCCCCCCGTGGTCGCCGAGAAGACGGCGGCCGGAGGATCGGCCACCGCGACTCCAGCGGCGGCACCCGCTCCGGGCACGTTGGCACTGACGATCGAAGCGCGCCGTTCGTCGTGGATTCGCGCGCAGATCGACGGCAAAGACGAATTGGGGAAAACCTACCAGGCGGGCGAAACGCGGCACATCTACGGCGCCCGCAGCGTGTCGATTCGTGCTGGCGACGCCGGCGCGGTGTTCGTGGGGCTCGATGGAGGCACGGCGAAGCCGCTCGGCCCCGACGGCGCGCCGGCGACGAAGCAGTTCTCCGCTGCCGTCACGCCGGCGGTCGCGAGCACCAGCGACCGGCCGACCGTGAGTACTACCGCGGCGACCGCGCCCGCCGGCGCCTCGGCGCAGGTGCCCGTGCGCCAGACGGTCGCGGAAGCGCCCGCGTCAACACTCCGGGCGTCGGCGCCCGCACTCGCGGCGCAGCCGCCTGCCTCGGCGCCGCGCGCCGCGGCGTCCGGCGCACCTGACGCCTCGGCAGCCGTCCGCGACGGCGTGGGCGGCGGACGACCCGATCTCGTGCAGGCCGCGCAGCAGTGGCTCGACGCCTACCAGCGGCGTGACCGCGACACCATGAGCGCGATGGGCACCGAGAACGTGACGGTTTCCGACGAGCGCTCGGTGACCGAGCGCTTTCCTGCCTGGCAGGGCGGCGTCCAGCGCAACCTCGATGAGGTGGCGCTCGAGCTCACGGGCGACGTGGCCGTGTTCACTGCGCGCATGACCGAGCATGGGGAGTCCGGCGCCGGCGAGCACGTTTCGCGCGTCTCTCAGTTCTGGCAGCGCCGCGGCGCCCGTTGGTACGTCACCAACGTCCGAATCATCGGCGAAGCTCGGCTGAACCAGATCATTCGTTAAAGTTCCACGGCTCAGCCGGGCCCCAGTTCGACAAATAGACGAGCTGTCCCGTTTTGGGCCACAATCATGCGGCGACCCCGCACCTGATGTGCGGCTCGCGACAGTGCGGCCGGTGAGCACCAGACCAACACACCTTCGCCCTCTCGAACGCTCGACGCCGCCGGCCACGCCGACAGCAGCGGAGGGATCCGGCACAGACCTGCAGGGCATCGACGAGTTCTCGACCGAAACGCCAGGCAGCGCCGCGCGGCACGACGCGTCGCACATGCCGGCTGCTCCCGCTGCTGCAGCAAACGAGCTCGGACTCGTACCGTCGGTGGCGCAGCCGCCGGTGGTCGCCGAGGCGCCATCGGTCCCCGCCACGCGCGACACGCTGACGCCGGTGGAACTCGCCGCGAGGCAGCCCGCGGCCATTGCACTCTCATGGCTGCAGCGGCGATGGGTCGTCGTGGCGCTCGCCGCGCTCGTCGCAATCCAGGCGCCGTTCCTCGCGTACTGGGGACTGCGATCGGCCGGAGTGGTCGGCGCCGCCACCGGAACGCTCGCCATCGAAACGGATCCCGCCGGGCTCGACGTCATCGTGGACGGGCGCGCCGCCGGCCGATCGCCGATCGAGCTCGCGCTGCCCGAGGGCATGCGTTCGGTCGTGCTCAAGCAGGGCGCGCTGTCGCGCACCGTGACGGTGAAAGTGACGCGCGGCGAGACGGTGCGGCACCGCTTCGAGTTCGTCACACCGGCCGCGCCGGTCCTGGCCTCGAGCGGCACGCTGCAGATTACGAGCGACCCGTCGCGCGCCGCGCTGATCGTGGACGGCGTCACGCGCGGGGTGACACCGCTCACGCTGCCGGAGGTCGCGGCGGGCGCGCACGCGATCGCCGTGCGCTTCCCCACTGCGACCGTCGAGCAGCGCGTAGAGGTCGTGCAGGGCGCGACGGCGTCGGTGCACATCGTCGCGCCGCAGACTCCGGGTACCGTGGCCGGCTCGCTCTCGGTGGCGGTCGCCTCGCCCCTGCAGATCTTCGAGCAGGACAGACTGGTGGGCACCACCAACATCGGACGCCTGCTGCTCGCGCCCGGCCAGCACGTGCTCGACTTCGTGAGCGACGATCTCGGCTTCCGCGCGCAGCGCACCGTCACCGTCAAGCCGGGAGCGGTCACCGAGTTGAGCCTCGACCTCCCCTCCGTGACGCTGTCGGTCAACGCACAGCCGTGGGCGGAAGTGTTCGTGGACGGCGAGCGTGTGGGTGAGACGCCCATCGGCACGCTCGCGCGCCCCATCGGCCGGCACGAGATCGTGCTGCGCCATCCCGAGCTCGGCGAACGCCGCCGCACCGTCACGCTGACGACCAACGGTCCAAACCGGATCAGCGTGGACATGCGGCGCCCCTGATCATCGAGTCACCATGAAGCACGTGAAGCGCTGCGGTTTCTCGGCGGCCCTTCTCGCGGCGGGGCTTGCCCTCGCGCCCGGCACGGCGGTGCGGGCGCAGGACGATCTCGGCGGCGCGAAGACGCTCTACGTCAACGCGTCGTACGACGAGGCGCTGGCCGTCCTCGACAAGCAGGCGGCCACCGCCGGCACCAGCGGTCCCCAGGCGTCTGAGATTCATCACTATCGCGCCCTCTGCTTCATCGCGCTCGGCCGGACGGCCGACGCCGATCAGGCGATCGCGGCCAGCGTCTCCGCCGATCCGTTCAACGTGCCGGACACGAGCGAGCTCTCTCCCCGTGTGGCCTCGGTGTTCAGCGCGGCTCGCTCGCGGCTCATCCCCGAGGTGGCGCGCGCCGCGCTCGCCGAAGGACGCCAGCTGATGGCGAAGGGGGACGCGGCCGCGGCCAACCGGCGCTTCGAGGCGGTGACCAAGCTGCTGTCGGAGCCAGGGCTGGCGGGGCGCACGGATCTGAACGACCTGACGCTCGCCGCCACCGCATTCGCGGAGCTGACGAAGGCGCAGATCGCGGCGGGAGCCGCGGCGGCCGCCGCGGCTGCGGCTCCGGCACCGCAGCCGACGCCGCCGGCAAACGCCGCCGCCACGCCACCACCTGCTGCCCCGACCGGCCCGCCCACACCGTCGCCGGCGGCATCGCGGACGAATTCGGCACCCTCCAGCGCGCGCGCCACGGGCACGCAGCCTCCACCCGCGGCCAGGCCGTCGTCGGCCGCGGCGCAGCGCCCGGTCCTCCCGCCGCCCGGATTCGTCCCGGCCGCTCCGATCACGCAGGTGGTGCCGCCGTGGCAACCCGGAACGGGTCTGTCTTCGCAGCTCGCATTCAGCGGCGCCGTCAGGCTGTCGATTGACGCCACCGGCAAGGTGACCAACGCGGTGATGGAACCGTCGGTCTACCCGCCGTACGACCGGCTCGTGCTGGCTGCGGCGCGAGAGTGGGTATATCGGCCGGCGACACAAGACGGTGAGCCGGTGGCCTCGCAGCGGCTCGTCGAGATCGTGCTGCGTCCGCGATAAACGCGCGGCCCCTACAGGGAATCGACGAACCCGCGCCAGGCGTGTTCGTGGGCGGGACGCACGGCGATGCCGCACAGCCAGCGGCCCGCGCGCTCCGGCGTACCCCAGACGAGATCGGCTTCGAGCGCCACGTCGTTTACCGGAAACAGCACCCGCAGTTGCGGCGCCAGACGCGTGGCCCCTGGACGAAACAATTCCACCTGCGCGCCGCCGTAGCCGACGTCGATGACGCGGGCGGGTACCTCGTCGATTTCCACCGGCAGGTCGACCGACAACCGCTTGCGTGGCCAGCGCCGCCGTTCCTGACGATCGGGGCCGGCGAGCAGCCGCTCGATGGCGGCCAGCAGTTCCGGCGGCGCGACGGGTTTGACGAGATACTCGGCGCCGAGACTGTGCGCTTCGGTCTTCAGGACGTCGTCGGGAAATCCGGTGACGATGATCGTCGGCGTCGGGCGCGGGTTGACGTGCAGCAGCTGCAGCCCGTTGAAGCCTTCGAGCCGCAGGTCGGCAATCAGCAGATCGGGCGTCTCGTGTTCGAGCGCACGCCGTCCGGCCCGGAAATCGGCGGCGACGATGGTGTCGTAGCCGGCCTGCCGCAGCAGTTCCTGCAGCCCCATTCGCGAGGCCCGGTCGTCTTCGACGATCAGGATCTTCGACGGCATGCGACGGGATTCCTGCGCGATTATCGCCCAGATTGACGGCGCCGACGCGCCACGATTGCACGAAAACGGCTGCTATAGTGGACGCACAGTCAGCGGAGGCTCGTCCCCATGTCACAGTCCTCAGGGCCGCGGCGCGCGATCGTCATCGCCGGAGTGGCCGCGGCGTGCGCCCTCGCGCTCGCCGTCCCCTCAGCCCAGCAGACGACGATCAAGAAGAACTACCCGCTCGTGCGCGACATGCGCGGCGTGGTGCCTCCGGGCCCTCGCGTGGCGCCCTACAACAGCCCGCCCCTCGGCGACGGACCGTGGCAGTTCGAGAGCTACGAGCAGCGCGGCATCAAAGTGTCGGTGGTCACCAAGGGGCTGTCGCACCCATGGAGCCTCGCCTTCCTTCCGGGCGGCGACCTGCTCATCACCGAGCGCGTCGGTCGCCTTCGCGTCGTGCACACCAAGGCCGGCGGCGCGGTCCTCGAGCCGAAGCCGCTGCCGGGCATCCCGGCGGTCACCTCGGTGTCGACGATGGCCGGCCTGATGGACATCGCACTGCACCCGCGCTTTGCCGAGAACAAGTGGGTCTACATCTCGTACCACAAGCCGCGCGGCACGGCGCCGGACGCCACCGGCAAGGACTTCCCCGTCGCCAGCAACTCGATTCTGCGCGGCACATGGAACGGTACGGCGCTGACCGACATCAAGGACGTCTACGTGTCGGACGACGTCGACACCGAGATGTCGCGCATCGCCTTCGGCCGCGACGGCATGCTCTACATGACGATCGGCGGGCCGGGCACGGGTCCCCCCGCCAGCCTCGATCGGCCGCAGCACGGCGACGACGACGCCGGCAAGATCCTGCGGATGACCGACGAGGGCAAGGTACCGCCCGACAATCCGTTCGTCGGCAAGCCGGGCTTCAAGCCCTACATCTATACGATGGGGCACCGCACACAGCTGGCGCTCGCGCTCAACCCCTACACCGGAGAGATGTGGGCGGGCGAGCAGGGGCCCAACGGCGGCGACGAAGTGAACATCCTGCGCCCCGGCCGCAACTACGGCTGGCCGTTCGTGAGCGATGGACGCGACTATCGCGGCCACTATCTGTCGCCGACGCCGTATCGCGACGGCATGGAGCGGCCGCACATCGTGTGGGTGCCGTCCATCGCGCTCTCCGGCATGTCGTTCTACACCGGCGACCGCTTCCCGAACTGGAAGCGCAACCTGTTCGTCGGCGGGATGCGCGAGGGCGAGATTGCGCGTACCGGCCAGCTCCAGCGCATCGTCTTCAACGACAACTGGGACGAACTGCGCCGGGAGTCGCTGCTGCGGGATCTCCACCAGCGCATCCGCGACGTACGCCAGGGCCCCGACGGCCTGCTCTACGTGTTGACCGAGGAAGACGAGGCCGCGCTGCTCAGGATCGAGCCGGTCGACGGCAAATAGCCCCGACCGTCAGCGTCCTTGGCTGGTTTGACCAAAACTTGCCGCCGATCCCCCTGCCTCGGGGGTAGCGAGGGACGACCAAATGCCTGATAATACTGAGGTTTGCGCGGCACACTTGGAGTCCTCGCGGCAAGCGTCAGCCTGAGTGTCTGGCTGGCCGGCCCGGCCCTTGCGGCCGAGCGCGACACCCGTCTGGCCGACGCGGCGATGAACCGCGACCCGGCCACGGTTCGTACGCTCCTCCAGCAGAAGACGATCGACGTCAACGCCCCCGGGCGCGACGGCACGCCGGCGCTGCACTGGACGGTGCGCGTCAACGACATCGAGACGGCCAGCGCCCTCTTGCGCGCGGGCGCCGACCCCAAGCTGATCACGCGCTACGGTGTGACCCCGATGTCGCTGGCCGTCGCGAACGGCAACGCGGCGATGATCAAGCTGCTGCTCGAGGGGGGCGCGGACGCCAACGCGCCGGACGGCGCCGGCGACACGCCGTTGATGACGGCGGCTCAGGTCGGCAGCCTCGAGAGCGTCAAGACGCTGCTGGCCGCCGGCGCGACGCTCGATGCACGCGACAAGAACTTCCAGCAGACAGCGCTCATGGTGGCGGTGCGCGCCAACCATCCCGAGCTGGTTCGCTACTTCATCGAGCAGGGCGCATCGGTGAACGCGCAGACACGCACGGCCGAGGCGCCGCGCTGGGTGCTGCCCAACTCGGTGCCCGGCTTCGGCCACGGCATCGGCATCGTCCGCGGCGGACTACCCGAGCGCGGGTCCCGCTACTTGATCCCCGGCGCCATGACGCCGCTTCAGTACGCCTCGCGTGACGGACGTCTCGAATCGGCGCGCCTCCTTCTCGACGCCGGGGCGACCATCGAGCAGGCCGACGCCAACGGCGTCACGCCGCTGCTCGCGGCCATCGGCAACAACCATCCGGACGTGGCGCGGCTGCTCATCGATCGCGGCGCCAACGTCAACGCCGTCGACTGGTACGGGCGTACGCCGCTCTGGACGGCCGTCGAAGCCCGCAACATGGACTTCGACAACAACACCTTCGTGAACAACGTGGACCGGGCGCCGCTGCTCGAGCTGATCAAGGTGCTGCTCGACAAGGGCGCGCTCGTGAACGCGCGCACCAAGGAGTCCCCGCCCATCCGGCGGCAGATGCTGGCCACCACCGGTACGCTCGAGTGGGTGGACTTCACCGGGCAGACGCCGTTCATCCGCGCCGCGCTGGCGGGCGACGTCACCGTGATGAAGCTGCTCCTGGCCAAGGGCGCCGATCCCAAGATTCCGACGTTCGGCGGTACGACGGCACTCATGGCCGCGGCCGGCGTGAACTGGGTGGTCGATCAGACGGCCGACGAAGGGCCCAAGGCGCTGCTCGAAGCGGTGCAGCTCTGCTTCGATCTCGGGCTGGACGTCAACGCGATCAACTCGATGGGGCTGACGGCGCTGCACGGCGCCGCCAACCGCGGCTCCGACGACATCATCCGGTTCCTCGTGAGCAAAGGCGCGCGACTCGACATCAAGGACAAGGAGGGGCGCACGCCGGCCGCCTGGGCCGAAGGCGTGTTCCTGGCCACGCATCCGGCCCAGCCGAAGCCGAAGTCGATCGCGCTGCTGAAAGAGCTCACGGGCGCCACGGCCTCGGGCGCGCGCCCATGAGAGTGCTGCCCTTCGCCGCACTCTGGGTGGCGGCGTTTGCCGTCGTGTCCGCGCAGTCGGGCGCGCCGGCGCCCTCGCGGTCCGCCGCGCCGCTGCCGCCCGCCGACCCCGGCTTCATCAAGCAGTACTGCCTGACGTGCCACAACGAGCGGGCGAAGGTCGGGGGGCTGGTGCTCGACCCGGCGGGCCTGGACCACGTTGGCACCGACGCCGAGCAGTGGGAAAAGGTGGTGCGCAAGATCAAGACGGGGATGATGCCGCCGAGCGGCATGCCGCGGCCGGATCGCGCCGCGCTCGACGGCTTTGCCACGGCGCTCGAGGCGCGGCTCGATCGCGCCAACCCGCCGGGCGCGCATCCCGACGCGCCGGCGCTCCATCGTCTCAACCGCACCGAGTACGCCAACGCGATTCGTGATCTGCTGGCGCTCGACGTGGACGTGAAGGCACTTCTGCCGCCCGACGACTCCAACGAGGGCTTCGACAACATCGCCGAGGCGCTCACGGTGTCGCCGTCGCTGATCCAGGGCTACGTGGGCGCGGCGATGAAGATCAGCCGGCAGGCCGTGGGCGATCGCAACGCCGCTCCGGCGCAGGTCACCTACTCGGCGCCCGGCCGGCTGGCCCAGGACAAGCACATCGAAGGGCTGCCGCTCGGCACCCGCGGCGGCCTGCTGATCACCCACAACTTCCCGCTCGACGCCGAGTACGAGTTCAGCCTGGGCGGCGGCGGAGGCGGCGGGTTCTTCGGCGCCGCCAACCTCGACGTCACCATCGACGGCGACCCGCTGACGGTGCGCAACCCGCGCGGCTTCCGCCAGAAGGTCAGCGCCGGCCCCCACGTGATCAGCGTGGCCATCGTCGATCGCCAGCGCGGGGCGGGCGTGGACGAAGGGTTCTCGGACTTCCGCATCGACTCCGCGTTCACGCCGCCCGGCGGCGTGAATGGCCTCACGATCACCGGTCCGTTCAACTCCACCGGCGCCGGCGACACGCCGAGCCAGAAGAAAGTGTTCGTGTGTCGGCCGTCGGCCGCGGCGCAGGAAACGCCCTGCGCGCGCCGGATCGTCTCGGCGCTGGCCAGGCGAGCCTTCCGGCAGCCGCCAACCGCGGGCGACCTCGACACGCTGATGACGTTCTATCGCGAGGGGCGCGAGGGTGCCGACTTCGACACCGGCATCCAGCACGCGCTTGCACGCATTCTGGTGGCGCCGAAGTTCGTGTTCCGTGCCGAGGAAGTGCCGGCGGCGACCGCCAAAGGCGGCACCTACGCCATCAGCGATCTCGCGCTCGCCTCGCGGCTCTCGTTCTTCCTCTGGAGCAGCATTCCCGACGATCAGCTGCTGGACCTCGCGATCGCCGGCCGGCTGTCGAACACGGCGGTGCTCGCCCAGCAGGTGGCGCGCATGCTCGCCGACCCGAAGGCCGAGGCGCTCGTGCGCAA
>Ga0207689_10000510_pt1 | contig 36782 bp, 38 predicted proteins | sample KBSMisM52_FD_184312 | JGI IMG/M metagenome (GOLD analysis project Ga0207689, IMG submission 184312) | Miscanthus rhizosphere microbial communities from Kellogg Biological Station, Michigan, USA - KBS Miscanthus M5-2 (SPAdes) (version 2) | ecosystem: Host-associated > Plants > Roots >...
CGGCCACGCGACGCGGAAGGCGGGCGCGCACGATGCGGATGACCATGGGGTGGAGGTGCTCGACGAGTTCGCGAGCCGCGAGCTGCTCGGACGCCCGCACGCGCGCCAGACAGCCGGCAAGATCGAACGTCTCGTCGTCAAGGGACATGGGGAAATGGAATGAGCCGCATACACGATAGGCAAGACGCGGCTGCTTCCCCCGAGTTACACAACGCGTTCCTTGACTTCGCGGGGCGCCGGAGGCTATGTAACGCCACTTGATGCGAAACATCATTCAGGCGCTTCGACTTAGCTAGACGCACGATCCCCAAGGGCCGCGCAAGCGGCTGGTCGTGCGTCCGTCGCTCCGTCCGCGCCTGCCACCGGCTCCCTCCGCGTGGTGGCTTTAACGCCTAAAACCGTCCGCTCACTTGTTTCGCTTATGCAATCCGCTCCCGTTACGAAATACCGTTCCTTTCCTCCGGTCCCCTTGAAGGACCGCCAATGGCCCAACCGCGTCCTCGAACGCGCCCCCGTCTGGTGCAGCGTCGACCTGCGCGACGGCAACCAAGCCCTCGCCCAGCCCATGAGCGTCGAGGAGAAACTCGAGTTCTTCGACCTGTTGGTGAAAATCGGCTTCAAGGAAATCGAGGTCGGCTTCCCGTCCGCGTCGCAAATCGAATTCGATTTCTGCCGCCGCCTGATCGAGGAAAAACGCATCCCCGACGACGTCTCCATCCAGATCCTCTGCCAGTGCCGCGAGGAGCTCATCACGCGCTCCCTCGAAGCCTTGAAGGGCGCGAAGAACGTTATCTTCCACCTCTACAACTCCACTTCGCCCAAGCAGCGCGAATACGTCTTCGGCGCTTCCAAGGCCGACATCGTCGCCATCGCCGTGAAGGGCGTGTCTTTGCTCAAACAGCACGGCCAGGCGTTGATCGACGCCGGCACGCGCCTGCGCCTGGAATATTCGCCCGAGAGTTTCACGAGCACCGAGTTGGAGTTCGCGTTGGAGATCTGCGAGGCCGTCACCGACGTCTGGCAGCCCACCGCCGACAACAAGATCATCCTCAACCTGCCCGCCACGGTCGAGTATGCCACGCCCAACGTCCACGCCGACCAGATCGAGTGGATGTGCCGCCACCTCACGCGCCGCGACCGGACCATCGTGTCGTTGCACACCCACAACGACCGCGGCACCGGCGTAGCCGCCACCGAGCTGGCCATGCTCGCCGGCGCCGACCGCGTCGAGGGCACGCTCTTCGGCAACGGCGAGCGCACCGGTAACCTCGACCTGGTCGTGGTCGCGCTGAACCTCTACACGCACGGCATCGACCCGAAGCTGGACTTCGGCGACATCAACGGCATCCGCGAGGTCTACGAGCGCTGCACGCGCATGGAGGTGCATCCGCGCCATCCCTATGCCGGCGAACTCGTGTTCACCGCCTTCAGCGGCTCGCACCAGGACGCCATCAAGAAGTCGTGGCCGCACCAGAAGCCGGACCGTCCGTGGGACGTCATCTACATCCCCATCGACCCGGCCGACATCGGCCGCAGCTACAAGGCGATCATCCGCATCAACTCGCAATCGGGCAAGGGCGGCGTCGCCTACGTGCTCGAAAACGAGTTCGGCTACCAGTTGCCCAAGCTCATGCACAAGGAGATCGGCAAGATCGTCAACGACCTCGCCGACTCCAAGGGTGCCGAGCTGTCGCCGCAGGACATCCACGACGTGTTTGTCCGCGAATACATCGAGCGCGCCACGCCGGTCGCGTTGACGGAGTTCCGCACGATCGAGCGCAGCAGCGCGGTCACCTGCCAGGCCGACCTGCTCGTCTACGGCCAGGAGAAGATCGTCACCGGCTCCGGCAACGGCCCGATCGACGCCTTCGTGCAGTCCCTGCGCGCGGCCGGACTGCCCAAGTTCGAACTCGTGAGCTACTCCGAGCACTCGCTCGGCAGCGGCGCCGAGGCGCGCGCGGTCAGCTACATCCAGATCAAGACCGAGCGGGGCGCGGCGTTCTTCGGAGCGGGCATCGACACCAACATCGAGCTCGCCTCGATCAAGGCCGTCGTCAGCGCGCTCAACCGCGCCCTCGACAAGAAATAACCCGTTGGGACGGGCCGGCGGGGCGGATGAAACATCCGCCCCGCTTTTTTATATCCGCTCCACGCGGCGGAACATCCAGATGCCCACGCCGATGAACAGCACCGGCGACAGCCACAGCCACAGGTCCGGCCGCAGCGTCGGCGAGCGGTCGAGCCAGCTCACCATGACGTTGATGAAGTAATACGACAGCGTCATCACCAGCGCTATGCCCAGGTTGGCGGAGGTTTCCTTGCGCGAGATTTTGATGCCGAGCGGAATCGCCAGCAGCGTGAAGGCGAGAATCGCGAACGAATCGGCCGACTTCTCGTTCAGCGCCACCGAGACCTTCATGCGCTCGGACACCGTGGCGTTTTCCCGGGCGAGGCGGGCCCGTTTCTCCAGCAGTTCACCCAGGGTAAAGTTGCTGGCCTTCTTATTGGCCGTGTGTTGCCCGAAAATCGTGTCCAGCGAGATATCCAAGGGAACCTCCCCCATCGAACCCTGGCCGTCGGTGTTGGTGAAAGTTTCCAGGCTGTTCGGATTGCGGCGGTCCGAGAACGTGTCGAACAGAACCACTTTCAGCACGTTCGCATCCTCGTCGTAGTCGGCATGAGCCGACTTTGCATGCATGAACTCGGTCACCCGCTTCTGCTTGTCGAGGCGCCACAACCACACGTCGGTCAAGTCGCCCCCGTTTTTCTGGCCGGCGTAGATCACCATGTTCGGGAAGTCCCGGACGAACGTTTTCTCCACAATCATGCTCAGCGGATTCTTTCTCACCGCATTGTTGAGAATCGTGCGGGACAGGGTTCGCGCCTGGGGCATGAGGTAAAAATTCAACGCCATCGAAAGACCCACGCCCACCACCGCGATCAACAAAATCGGCCGCGCCACATAGCCCAGGCCGAGGCCGGCCGCGCGCATCGCGGTGATCTCCTGCTGGGCCGACATGCGCCCCAGCACCAGCAGCACGCCGGTCAGCATGCCGATGGGCAGCGCATGGATGCCCACCGAAGGCACCAGCAGCAAAATCAGCTGGGTAAACACCTCCGGCGTGAGCTGCCCCGCAAGCATATAGCCCAGCAAATCCCGGAACGCGCTGCCCACGATCAGCACGAAGGTAAAGATGCCCGCCGCCACGGCGCAGGAAAAGAGCACGCTCGCAAAGATATGGCGCTGGAGAAGGTTCATGCCGGTTTGTGGTTTTCTTTGTGTCTCTTTGTGCCTCTTTGTGGCCATTCTATTTTTCGCCATGCGTTACACGCCCGCCAAGCCGCCGCTCACCGGCGAGACCCTCGACTCCCTCACCGCTCGCCTCCGCGAGAAGGGCGAGCCGGCTTTCCGCGCGAAACAGATCCTCGAATGGGTCTATAAAAAACGCGCCCGCACCTGGGACGACATGACCAATCTCTCCAAGCCGCTCCGCACGTGGCTCGACGAGACGTTCGAACTCATGCCCGCCTCCCTCGTGCTCGGCAAACAGTCCACCGACGTCACGGACAAGCTCCTCCTCGAAATGGGCGACAAGTCCCTGATCGAGACGGTCATCATTCGCGTTCCCCAGGAAGGCGTGGGCCTCGATCACTCGCGCAAGACCATCTGCATCTCCACGCAGGTCGGTTGCGCCATGGCCTGCGCGTTCTGCGCCTCCGGCCTCGCCGGACTCAAGCGCGACCTCAACGCCGGCGAGATCGTCGCCCAGTTGCTCCAGGTCTGCTACCGCGAAGACGCCCGCACGCCCCGCGCCCGCATGGAGCTGGCCTCCTTCGACAACATCGTGGTCATGGGTATGGGCGAGCCCCTCGCCAACTACGACAACATCATCCGCGCCCTCACCATCGTGAACGCCGAATGGGGCCTCGGCGTCGGCGCCCGCCGCATCACCCTCTCCACCTCGGGCCTCGTGCCCAAGATCCTCAAACTCGCCGAGGAACCCCTCGGCATCCGGCTCGCCATCTCCCTCCACGGCGCGACCGACGAGGTCCGCGAGAAGATCATGCCGGTCAACAAGGCCTACCCGCTGGAAAAACTCCTGCCCGCGATCAAGGCCTTCAACGAGAAGCACGGCCGCATGGTCACGCTGGAGTTCATCCTCATCGAGGAGATCAACGACATGCTCGACCAGGCCGAGAAGCTGCGCGACATCGCCCGCGATCTGCACGCCCACGTGAATCTCATCCCTTACAACACCGTCGAGGGCCTCCCGTGGAAGCGTCCGTCGATCACCCGTCAGGAGCGTTTCGCCGACGTCCTCCGCGCCGCCCGCATCTCCGTGACGCTCCGTCGCGAAAAGGGCCACGACATCGACGCCGCCTGCGGCCAGCTCCGCCTCAAAACCGAGAAGGATCGCGAACTCGCCAAGGCCTGATCCCCCGGTTCACGCGCCTACCCCGTCGCCGCGACCTCCGGGTCGCGGCTTTTTCGTGTCCTTCGTCCGCCCAAAAAAATCTGGAACTTTTAAGCCAAACCCGTTTTCACACGGCGCTTCACACCCCCGCTCTCATCCCTCTGTTTTCGCTCCATGATCGAAGTCAAAGGCTTGGTTAAACATTACGGCCTCAATCGCGCCGTCGACAACGTCAGCTTCACCGTCAACCGCGGCGACATCCTCGGTTTTCTCGGGCCCAACGGCGCCGGGAAATCCACCACGATGAAGATGATCACCGGCTTTCTCAGCCCCACCGCCGGCACCGCCCTCGTCAACGGCCACGACGTCACCCGCGATCCCGTCGCCGTCAAACGCCAGCTCGGCTACCTGCCCGAGAGCGCCCCCGCCTACGGCGAGATGACCGTCGAAGAGTTCCTCGCCTTCATCGCCGAGACCCGCGGCTTCCGCGCCCGCGCCGAGAAGGCCGCCCGTGTCAACCGCGCCCTCGATCTCACCCACCTCCAATCCGTCCGCACGCAGACCATCGAAACCCTGTCCAAAGGCTACAAGCAGCGCGTCGGCTTCGCCCAGGCCCTCCTCCACGATCCGCCCGTGCTCATCCTCGACGAGCCCACCGACGGTCTCGATCCCAACCAGAAAAACGAGGTCCGCGAGCTCATCAAAAAGATGGCCGCTGAAAAAGCCGTCGTCCTCTCCACCCACATTCTCGAGGAGGTGGAAGCCCTCTGCACCCGCGTGATCATCATCTCGCAGGGCAAGATCGTCGTGGATGAGTCGCCCGCCGCCCTCCGCGCCCGCCAGCCCGGCGCCCGTCTCGACGAGATCTTCCGCACCCTCACCTCCTCCGACATCTAACGCCTACGACCCATTGGTCATTGGACATTCGTCATTGGTCATTTCCCATCCATGTCCCTGATAACCCCCGTCTTTAAACGCGAGTTTCTCGGTTACTTTCGCTCCCCCGTCGCCTACGTCTTTCTGATCGTCTTCTTGATGGCGTCGGTCGGCCTCGCCTTCTTCGTCGGCCAGTTCTTCCGCGCCAACCAGGCGTCGCTGGAAAGCTACTTCGTCTTTCATCCCTGGCTTTTCCTGTTCCTCATCCCCGCCGCCGGCATGCGGCTGTGGTCCGAGGAAAAGCGCACCGGCACCGTCGAGCTGCTCTTCACCCTGCCGCTGACCACGCTTGAGGCCGTGCTCGGCAAGTTTCTCGCCGCCTGGGCCTTCCTCGCCATCGCCATCCTGCTGAGTTTCCCGATGGCGATCACCGCCGGCTACCTCGGCGATCCCGACTGGGGCGTCATCGCCAGCGGTTATCTCGGCAGCATCCTCATGGCCGGCTCCTACCTCGGCGTGTGCTCGCTCACCTCGGCGCTCACCAAAAACCAGGTCATCAGCTTCGTCCTGAGCGTGATCGCCTGCCTCGTGCTGGTCTTCCTCGGCTGGAGCATTTTCAACAATGTCCTCTCCGCCGTGCTGCCCGTCTGGGCGGTCGATCTCGTCGCCAACTTCAGTTTCGTCACCCACTTCGACGCCTTCACCAAGGGCATCATCGATCCCAAGGACGTCGTCTTCTTCCTCTCGCTCACCGGCTTCACGCTCTTCCTGAACGTGGTCGCCTTGGAGCGCTAACCCTTTGCCCCCGCCCCCATGAAAATCGGAAGCAAAGCCCTCATCGTCGTCCTCCTGCTCGCCGGCCTCGTCCTCGTCAACTTCCTCGCCTCGCAACTGCCCGTGCGCGGCGACGCCACCGCCGGCGGCATCTACACGCTCTCCGCCGGCACCAAGTCCATCCTCGGAAAAATCAAGGAGCCCGTCGTCCTCGATTTCTATTTCTCCAAGGACGCCTCCGGCCTCCCCGTTTCCTACAAAAACTACGGCGCCCGCGTTCAAGAGATGCTCCGCCAATATGTGCGCGCCTCCGGCGGACGCCTCTCGCTCAACGTCATCAACCCCAAGCCCGACACGCCCGAGGAAGAACACGCCACCGCCGCCGGCCTCCAGCCCCAGAGCGCCCCCGGCTCCGGCGAACCCGTTTACTTCGGTCTCGTCGCCATCCAGGCCGACCAGCAGAAGACGATTCCCGCCTTCAGCCCGCAGCGGGAAAGCTTCCTCGAATACGACGTCTCCCAACTCGTCCACTCGGTCCAGCAGCTCGACCGGCCCAAGCTCGGCCTGCTCTCCAGCCTTCCGCTCCAGGCCGCGGCCTTCAATCCGATGATGCCCATGGCGCGCTCCCCCGAACCGGGACAACTGATCGCCTCCGAATGGGAGCGCAGCTTTGAGATCGTCCGCATCGAGTCCTCCGCCGAAAAACTCCCCGACGGACTCGCCGCCCTCGCCGTCATCCACCCCCAAGGCGTGTCACCGAAACTCCAATACGCCATCGACCAGTTCCTCCTCGGCGGAAAACCCGTCTTCATCGCCGTCGATCCCGCCTCCCAGTATTTCAAGGCCAAGGGCGGCGGCCAGTTCGGCGGCGCTTCGCCCTCCGCCTCCAGCGATCTGCACGACCTGTTCAAGGGCTACGGCATCACCTACGACCCGCAGAACGTGACCGGAGACCTAGACCGCGCCACGTCGTTGCAAGTCTCCTCCTCCGGCCAGGTCGCCCGCATCCCGACCTGGCTCACCCTCGACGGCGCTTCCCTCAACCCGCACGCGCTGCCGACCGCCCAGCTCCAGTCGCTTCTCTTCGTGGAGCCGGGCAGCTTCCGCATCGCTCCCAAGCCCGGCGTGACCGTCACCCCGCTCGTCGAGACCTCCGACCGCGCCGGCGACGTCATGGGCAACACCCTCGCCATGCTGCCGCCCGACCAGATCGACCGGCAGATCATCCCCTCCGGCAAACGCACGCTCGCCGCCCTCCTACAGGGCCAGTTCAAAACCGCGTTCCCCGACGGCCCTCCGCTGGTCGCCGCCGATCCTCACCAACTCAAGGAATCCAAAGGCACCGCCACGCTCGTGATCGTCGCCGACACCGACTGGCTCTTCGACGACTACAGCGTCCGCAAGGTCAACTATTTCGGCACCCCCGCCGCCGAGCCGCTCAACGACAACCTCGCCTTCGGCGGCAACACCCTCGACTGGATCGCCGGCTCCCAGGACCTCATCTCCATCCGCAGCAAGGGCACCTCCCTCCGCCCCTTCACCGTCGTCCAAAAAATGGAGGTCGACGCACAAAAGAAATACCAGGAGCAGCTCGTCGCCCTCGAGGCGCGCATCAGCGAAACCCAGTCGAAGCTCAGCCAGCTCCAGGGCAAAGCCTCCGACGGTGGACGTCTCGTCGCCACGCCCGAGATGCAGAAGGCCATTGACGACTTCCAGAAACAGGAGGCCAACATGCGCCGTGAGCGCCGCGAGATCCGTCGTGCTCTGCGCGAAGACATCGACGCCCTCGGCAACCGCCTGCTCGTGATCAACCTCCTCGCCACCCCGCTCCTCGTCGGCGCCTTCGGACTCTGGTTCCATCGCGCCCGCCGCCGCTAATATCATCGCCACCCGCCTTTCGCCCTTAGCCTCCCATCGATGAAGCCGAAAACCCTCCTCATCGTCGTCGCCCTCCTCGCCGCCCTCTCTGGAGCGGCCTGGTTTTTCAACCGCCCTGAAACGCCGTCGTCGCTGACCGACGCGCGCGTAGGCCTGCCCGTCCTCGATCCCGCCGCCGCGGAAAAAGCCGCCCGCGTTCGCCTCACTGAAAGCGGCAAAACCGTGATCCTCGCCCGCGCCGGCGACGCCGGATGGCAAGTCGTCTCCTACCACGACCTTCCGGCCGACTTCGCGAAGCTCTCGTCCCTCGTGAAATCACTGGTCTCGGCCCGCATTGACCGTCTCGTCACCACATCGCCCGACCGCATCGCCCGTCTCGGTTTCACGGATACCTCGATCACACTGCTCGACTCGGCCGACAAACCGCTGCTGGAGCTCAACCTCGGAAAATATGCCGACGGCGGCGGTCGCTTCCTCCGCTTCGGTTCAACCAACCATGCTTACGTGGCGAGACTCGACGCGTGGCTCGACGCCGAGCCGCGCAACTGGGCCGACACCACCCTGACCCGCTTCAACTCCGCCGACATCGCCAAGGTCACCCTGACGATCCCCGGTGAAACCACGCCAGCCACGTTCACGCGCGCCGACGCCAAATCGGCGTTCACCGCCGGCACCGTTCCGGACGGCAAGCGACTGAAAGCCGACGCCGTCACGTCGCTCATCGACGCCCTCGCCAACCTGCGTTTCTCCGAAACCTCCGCGACCGACGATCCGCAGGCCGTCGCCGCCCGCGCCGCGGCCCGCACCGTCACCCTCACTACCTTCGACGGCAAGACGCTCACCTTCGCGGTCGGCCGCCAGCCGGAACGCACCGTGGTCAAACCGGACGCGCTCAAACCAAAATCCACTGAACTGATCGCCGCGATCAGTTCACCCTCCGAAGCTTCAGCGAAGGAGGGCCCAGCCAGCATCCTTCCGCCCGTCACGGAAAAACTCCCCGCCGGCCCGGTGTTCGCGTTCATCACCCACTCGGACGCCTCCGCCCCGGTCAACGCCCTCATGAAGAAACGCGCTTTCCAAGTCGGCGAATTCACCCTCACCTCCCTGCCCGCCACCAACGACGCGCTTTTTGAGGCCGTCCCGCCGCCTCCTCCATCCACGCCTTCCGAAGCCGCAAAATAACTCTCGCCTTGCAAACGTATCAATGAATACGCATGCATTGATACGTAAATGACTACCGACCGGCCCATCTCCGCTCTGTTTGCCGAAAACCGTCCGCTGCGCTCCCTCGAGTTTTTCCCGCCAAAGGACGACGCGGGCGTCGAAGCGCTCCGCCAGACGGCCACCGCGCTGAAATCGATTCCGTGGGATTTTGTGTCGGTCACCTACGGTGCCGGCGGCACTACCCGCGAGCGCACCGCCCAGGTCAGCCGCCTGCTGAAGGACGAATTTGGCTTCACCGTGATGCCCCATCTCACCTGCGTGGGCCACAGCCGCGCCGAACTCACCGCGCTGGCCGACCAGATTTACGACGGCGGTTTCCGCAACATCATGACCCTGCGCGGCGATCCGCCCAAGGGCGAAACCGCCTTCACGGTCGCGCCCGACGGCCTGCGCTACGCCAGCGAACTCGTCGCCCTGCTCAAGGCGCGCCACCCGGACTTCTGCCTCGGCGTCGGCGGCTACCCCGAGAAGCACCCCGAGGCCGTCTCGCTTGAGGCCGACCTCGACGCGCTCAAGCGCAAGGTCGACGCCGGCGCGGCGTTCATCACCACGCAGCTGTTTTTCGACAACGCGATCTATCACCGTTTCGTCGAAAAATGCCGCGCCCGCGGCATCACCGTTCCCATCGTGCCCGGCCTGATGCCGGTCCTCTCGGTGAAACAGATCCAGCGCATCGCCACGCTCTCCGGCTCGGTGTTGCCCGCACAGCTCGCCCGCCGCCTGGAAGTCGCCGAGGTCAACCCCGATGTCGTCGAGATCATCGGCATCGACTGGGCACTCACGCAGATCCGCGACCTGCTCGCCCACGGCGCACCGGGCTACCACCTCTACATCCTGAACCGCGCCAAGAGCGCGCTGGCGCTCGCGGCGGGGCTCGCCGCATAGCGGCTAAAACTCCAAACGCCAAAGGTCCAAACTCCAAAAAAGTCTGCGCGAAGCGCGCTGGCTTTTGAGATTTGGCTTTTGGCGTTTGGGATTTGCCCGTCTTAGCCACCGGCTAAGACCGGCCGGAAACCGGCCTCGGTGAGCACCCGCGCCACCACCTCGCGCTGGTCTCCCTGAATCTCGATCTGTCCGTCCTTGACCGTGCCGCCGCAGCCGGCGGACGAACGCATTTTTTTGCAAAGCGCCTCTTTCTCGGGCAGCCCGATGCCGACGAAGTTCTTGGCCACCGTCACCGTCTTGCCGCCGCGCCCCGCGGTGGTGCGCAACACATCGACACGCCCGCGGTTTTTGGCCGGCTTTGCATCCGGTGGCACCACCGGAGCCCCGGACGGGGTCGGTCCCGCGGGCAAGCTGAGGCCGCCCAGCGCGCCAAAGGGATTTTGGCCGAGGTTTTGTCCGCCATCCGTTGAGATTTTGTCTTTGCTCATAACGATCGCTCCTTCACTTGGTCGACTGTTCGCTTATACCCCAGCTCCCCTTAAGCCGGAGGACGGCCGGCCCGCCCGCCGCAGATTCCCACCGGGATATCGCTTTCGCCCCCGAGGAACATCACCGCCTTGGCATAACTCCTTTTCTCCAGAAAATGAATGAGTTGAGGATGCAACGAGCCACGCCCCTGCTCCAGAAAACCATCCAGTTTCGCCATCTCGGCGGCCACAACCTCGGCATTAGATGCCTTAATTGCATCCAAGAGGGTGATAAGGGAGTCTTTGATCTGCGTTTCCATGGGAATCATCAAAACTAATTAAGCCGCCATCTCAGTCAGTTAGAAATTTTCACACCGTGTGTCCGTACAAGGAGAACACCGGGATGACACTTGAGTAAGCGACTGCGGTCATGCAGGCTATTAAACAATTTTCATTATTATAGAACTTTATAGAACGCGCCCTGTGTGATGGCCAAACCCCCGTAGGCCGGCACCCAGCGGCTAATACCCACCATGAACTCCCTGTCCCTGTCCACGCGCGCCAACTCCGAAGTCATCGAGGCCGCTTACAACGCCTGGCTCGCCAATCCCGATTCCGTCGACCCCACCTGGCGCGCCTTCTTCCAAGGCTTCGCCCTCGGCAGCAATGGTGACTCACTCAGCGCCGCCACCTCCAGCGGCGCCGTCAAAGTCATCGACAGCCACAAGCAGGCGCAGGTCGGTCGCTACATCAACGCCCACCGCTCGCACGGCCACCTCCAGGCCCACCTCGATCCGCTGAGCGAGCCGCCCGCCCCGCATCCGAAGCTCCAGCTCGCCCACTTCGGCCTCGACGCAAGCGACCTCGAGGAAACCTTCACGCTGACCAACTTCCAGGGCGGCGGACAAAAGAAGCTCAAGCACATCGTCTACGCGCTCGAGCAGACCTACTGCGGCCGCATCGGCGTCGAATACATGCACATGCAGGACCACGACGCCCGCGAGTGGCTCCAGGCCCGCATGGAAGCCTGCAACAACCAGCCCTCCTTCACCCGCGACGAGAAGATCCGCATCCTCCGTCGCATCCACAAGGCCGAGCTCTTCGAGAAGTTCCTCCACACGCGCTTCGTCGGCCAGAAGCGCTTCTCGCTCGAAGGCGGCGAGACCATGATCGCGGCGTTCGACGCCATGATCGAGCATTCGCCCTCCCTCGGCGTCGAGGAGATCGTCATGGGCATGGCCCACCGCGGCCGCCTCAGCGTTCTCACCAACATCCTTCGCAAGCCCTTCGAGGTGCTCTTCGAGCAGTTCTCCGAAAACTACATCCCCCACACCGTCGGCGGCGACGGCGACGTGAAATACCACCTCGGCTACGAGGCGGAGCTCAAGACCGCCTCCGGCAAGACCGTCGAGGTGCGCCTCACCCCCAACCCCTCGCACCTCGAGATCGTCAACCCGGTCGTCGAGGGCCGCGCCCGCGCCCGCCAGCGCATCCGCGGGGACGTGGACCGCCGCCGCGTATGCCCTTTCCTGATACACGGCGACGCCGCCTTCGCCGGCCAGGGCGTCGTGGCCGAGACGCTCAACTTCTCCCAGCTCCCCGGCTACCGCACGGGCGGCACCGTGCACTTCGTCATCAACAACCAGATCGGCTTCACCACGCAGCCGAGCGACTCCCGTTCGACCCGCTACTGCACCGACGTGGCCAAGATGATCGAGGCCCCCGTGTTCCATGTGAACGGCGACGACCCCGAGGCCGTCTGCTACGTCACCCGCCTCGCCCTCGAATTCCGCGTGAAGTTCCAGCGCGACGTCGTGATCGACATGTATTGCTACCGCCGCCACGGCCACAACGAGGCCGACGAGCCCGCGTTCACCCAGCCCGTCCTCTACAAGAAGATCGCCGCCCACCCGCTCATCTCCACGCCCTACTCCGAGCGCCTGATCAAGGACGACACCCTCAGCCCCGCGGGCGCCGAGGCCATCAAGGCCGAATACTCCGCCGCGATGGAAGCCTCCTTTGCCAAGGCCAAGGCCGCCGAGGCCGCGTCCGCCGCCGCCGGCCACACCAAGAGCCCCTTCGAGGGCTCCAGCGCGATCTTCCAGCCGGGCTACAACCACGCGCCCGTCCCCACCGGCGTCTCCGCCGATCTCATCACCAAGGTCGTCTCCGGACTCACCCGCATCCCCGCCAACTTCAAGGTCAACCCCAAGATCAAGCGCTTCCTTGAGACACGCATCCAAGCTCACAAGGAGGGCGGTCCGGTTGACTGGGGCTTCGGCGAGGCCCTCGCCTTCGGCACATTGCTCCTCGAAGGCAGCCCCGTACGTCTCTCCGGCCAGGACTGCGAGCGCGGCACCTTTAGCCACCGCCACGCAGTCCTCTACGACGCCGACACCCGCGAGAAATACGTCCCGCTCCTCAACCTCGACGACAAGCAGGAGCGCTTCTGCGTTTACAACTCCCTCCTCTCCGAGGCCGCCGTGCTCGGCTTCGACTACGGCTACTCCCTCGACTACCCCCAGATGCTCTGCATTTGGGAGGCCCAGTTCGGCGACTTCGCCAACGGCGCCCAGGTCGTCATCGACCAGTTCCTCGCCTCCTCCGAATCGAAGTGGCAGCGCATGAGCGGCATGGTCCTTCTCCTGCCCCACGGCTACGAGGGCCAGGGCCCCGAGCACAGTTCGGCCCGCCTCGAGCGCTTCCTCCAGCTCTGCGCCGAGGACAACATGCAGGTCGCCAACATCACCACCCCGGCGAACTACTTCCACGCCCTCCGCCGCCAGATGAAGCGCGACTTCCGCAAGCCGCTCGTCGTCATGTCGCCCAAGTCCCTCCTGCGCCTCCCCGCCGCCACCTCGAAGCTTGAGGAGTTCACCACCGGCAGCTTCCAGGAGATCATCGACGACACCGGCGTGACCAAGGGCGCCAAGCGCCTCATCCTTTGCTCCGGCAAAGTTTACTACGACTTGGACGCCTACCGCACGGCCAACAAGATTACCGACACCGCCATCGTCCGCGTCGAGCAGCTGTATCCGCTCAACAAGGCCAAGCTCGCCGAGATCGCCAAGGCCCACGGCAAGGCGAAACTCATCTGGTGTCAGGAAGAGTCCCAGAACAACGGCGCGTGGTTCTTCATGGCTCCCGAGCTCGAAACGCTCTTCGGACGCAAGCCCGCCTACGTCGGTCGAGACGCCTCCGCCTCCCCGGCGGTCGGTGCCCTCTCGCTCCACAAGCGCGAGCTCGCCGCCTTCCTCAAGGACGCGTTCACGATCTGATATTAAACCGCGAAGAACGCGAAGGATCGCCAAGTCCGATCCTTCAGTCCTTCGCGGATCTTCGCGTTCTTCGCGGTTATAACATTCATCCACTCACCATGTCTCTCATCGAAGTCAAAATCCCGCCCCTCGGCGAATCCATCAGCTCCGGCGTGCTCGCCAAGTGGCACGTCGCCGACGGCTCCGTCGTCAAGAAGGACCAGCCGCTCTTCGAACTCGAAACCGACAAGATCACCTCCGAGGGCGTCGCCGACTCCGCCGGCAAGATCACCTTCAAGGTCCAGCCCGGCACTGAAGTGAAGATCGGCGAAATCGTCGCTACTATCGACACCGCCGTCTCTGCTGGAGCGGCGACGTCCCCGTCGCCGTCCGCTCCCGCCCCCGCAACTACTGCCGCCGCCAAATCCACGGAACAATCCCCCGCCGTCCGCCGCGTCGCCGCGGAGACCGGCGTCGATGTCTCCAAAATCGAGGGCTCCGGCAAAGCCGGCCGCGTCACCAAGGGCGACGTCCTCGCCGCCGTCGAATCCGCGCCGAAGGCCGCCACCGTTTCCGCCGCCATCGCCACCGCCCCAGAGTCCTCCTTCCCTACCGCCGCGCCCATCATCACCGCCGCGCCCGCCTCCTCCGGCAAACGCACCCGCGTCAAGATGAGCAAGCTGCGCCAGACCATCGCCAAGCGCCTGGTCTCCGCCCAGCACGAGGCCGCCATGCTCACCACCTTCAACGAGGTCGACATGTCCGCCGTCATGGCCCTCCGCGCCAAATACCAGGACGACTTCGTCAAAAAGAACGGCGTGAAGCTCGGCTTCATGTCCTTCTTCACGAAGGCCGTCGTCCAAGCCCTCAAGGAAGTCCCCGCCATCAACGCCCAGCTCGACGGCGACGAGGTCGTCCAAAACCACTACTACGACGTCAGCATGGCCGTCTCGACCGAGAAGGGCCTCGTCGTCCCCGTGGTGCGCAACTGCGACCAGCTCGACATGGCCGGCATCGAAAAGGCCATCGCCGACGTCGCCAAGAAGGCCCGCGACGGCAAGCTCACCCTCCCCGATTTCGAGGGCGGCTGCTTCACCATCACCAACGGCGGCATCTTCGGCTCGATGCTCTCGACCCCGATCATCAACGCCCCGCAGAGCGCCATCCTCGGACTCCACGCGATCAACGAGCGCCCCATGGCGGTCAACGGCCAGGTCGTCATCCGCCCAATGATGTATCTCGCCCTCAGCTACGATCACCGTCTCGTCGACGGCAAGGAAGCCGTCACCTTCCTCGTGAAGGTGAAGCAGGCCATCGAGGATCCGACCCGCCTCCTCCTCAGCGTCTAATCAAATTCAACAGGAGGTAACGGAGAGAACGGAGAAATCCGTCCCTCCGTTGCCTCTGTTCCCTCCTGTAAAATGTCTGATTCATCTTTTGATTTGATCGTCATCGGCGCCGGCCCCGGCGGCTATGTGTGCGCCTTCCGCGCCGCGCAGCTCGGCCTCAAGGTCGCCCTCATCGACAAACGCGCCACGCTCGGCGGCACCTGCCTCAACGTCGGCTGCATCCCCAGCAAGGCCCTCCTCGCCTCCTCCGAACACTTCCTGTTCGCGCAAAAACACGCGGCCGAACACGGCATCAAAATCGACGGCGTCTCCATCGACGTCGCCGCCATGCTCAAGAAGAAGGACGGCATCGTCCAAAAACTCACCGGTGGCGTCGCCGCCCTCGCCAAGGCCCGCAAGGTCACCGTCATCACCGGCGAAGCGAAGTTCACCTCCGCCAACACCGTCGCCGTCGGCGACCAGTCCCTCACCGCCACCAACATCGTCATCGCCACCGGCTCGGCCCCCGTCGAGCTGCCGTTCATGAAGTTCGACGGCGAGACCGTCATCTCCTCCGACCACGCCATCAGCCTGCCCGCCGTCCCGAAGAAACTCGTGGTCGTCGGCGGCGGCGCCATCGGTCTCGAACTCGGCTCCGTCTGGGCCCGCCTCGGCGCCGACGTCACCATCGTCGAGTTCCTCCCCAAGATCGCCGCCGCCAACGACGACGACATCGTCCGCAACTTCACCCGTCTCCTCCAAAAGCAGGGCCTCAAGATCGAGTGCGGCGCCAAGGTCACCGGCTTTGCCAAGGGCGTCCTCACCGCCGAGCGCGACGGCAAGGTTTTGGAATTCCCCGCCGACAAGGTCCTCGTGGCCGTCGGCCGCCGTCCCTACGCCGACAACCTCAATCTCGCCGCCGCCGGCGTGGAGCTAACCGACAAAAAGCGCATCAAGGTCGACGCCCACCTCAAGACCACCGCCCCCGGCGTGTGGGCGATTGGTGACGTCATCGACGGCCCCATGCTCGCGCACAAAGCGGAGGAAGACGGTGTCGCCGTCGCCGAATGGATCGCCGGCAAACACGGACATGTGAACTGGGACCTCATGCCCGCCATCATCTACACCGAGCCGGAGGTTGCGTCCGTCGGCCTCGGTGAAGACGCCGCCAAGGCCAAGGGCCTCGCGATCAATGTCGGCAAGTTCAACTTCGCGGCCAACGCCCGCGCCCTCGCCAACGACGCCGGCGACGGCTACGTGAAGATCATCGCCGACGCCAAGACCGACAAAATCCTCGGTGCCCAGATCCTCGGCAAAAACGCCGGCGAACTCATCAGCGAAATCGTCACCCACATGGAATACGGTGGCAGCGCCGAAGACCTCGCCCGCACGATCCACGCCCACCCGACCATGTCGGAGGCCGTCAAGGAAGCCGCCATGGCCGTCAGCAAGAGCGCCATCCACGCGGTCTAATCGCATGAAATGAGAGAGGGGAGCGCTCCGACCTCGCGCTCCTCCGTTTAGCTAACAACCACGAGATCGCTCCCAATGCCGCCTTCACCTGTACCAAACAAGCGAAGCATCAATTGGAAAAAGGCGTATTTCGACCATCTGCTCGCGTGTGAACAAGCGAAAGCTAGGCAAATCAAGCAAGAGGCCTTGGTTGGGACCAAATATCTTTATCGTTACAGACCACTTTCCGGTTACGGACTTGATGAACTGATAAACGGTCGTGTCTACATGGCCAAGCCCGAGCAGCTCAATGACCCCTATGAATGTAAGCTGCTTCTGGATCAGACAGGGAAATTTCCCCTCAAATTAGGCTCTGCATGGAGTGCATTACATCACTGTGAAATAGAAACTCGCATCGCTTCATTTTGTGAAACACCAAAACGCCTTACGATGTGGGCACATTACGCGAACCGCCCCAAGGGTTGCTGTCTCGAATATAAGACAGCGGACTTATTAAAACATGAGCCAATCATTCGCGGGCTCCATCCTGTCGTCTATGAACCCAGTCTTTTCGACGCGAACAGCGCGCTCAATGGTCCACCCGAAAATCTCGGCCCAATTTTACTCCGCTCTGCTTGTCACAAGCTCACCTCTTGGCGCTATGAGCGGGAATGGAGATTGATTGATTTGCGGTTAAAAAGTCCCGGAGAATCCGCGTGGCCCGGGATACCATTGCAAACTTGGGCTCCAAATTTTGATATCGATCAACAATCGCAGACAATAGGCTTCGAGGATCGAGGAAATACATTCGTAGAGTTGCCCGTCCCGTCGCGGATCATCTTGCTCGGAGGCCAACTCGATCCCGACTCGGAGAGACTTATTCGAGGCATAGGTCGCCTTCGCGAGGTTCCCATCGCATTGGCCAAGCTTATCCCCGATGCTATCTCAGGTGCAGAACTTGAAATTTTAAACGAGCCATAATTGCACCATTAACAGCGGGCCGCCAACAAGGTCCAGTCGTTGGCCGCTCCCATCCAGGATATCCCGCCGCAGCTGAGTCTCGCGACCGACTTCATCAACCTGAATTAGTAAAGCCGCTGTCTCTGGACGACGTGGCGAAGGCGGCCGACGTCAGCGTCTCGCATCTGCACATGCTGTTCCGCTCCCACCTCGGCGAAAGCCCGCATCAATACCTGATTCAGAAACGGCTGCGCATCGCCGGACACGCCCTGGCCACCGGCAACCTGTCGATCAAGGCGGTGGCCTCCGAAGTCGGCTACCCGAACGCGGAGAACTTCTGCCGGGCCTTCCGGAAGTTCTTCGGCCGCTCGGCCTCCGAATACCGGCAGGCGTATTTCCGTTTAAAACCCGTCCCCTCTCTCCGCCTCACGTCTGCGTTTTAAAAAACTCCACCAGCGCCGCCGCCGCACGACTCGGTGAGCGTTGCTCGTTGAACACAAACCCGATCTCCCGACTCACCCCGCTCAACGCACGATAACGCACCGCCCCTCCGTCCGCCTCCGCAGCCGCACACGCCATCTGCGGCACGACCGATACACCCCATCCCGCCGCCACAAACGCCCGCATCGTCTCGATCTGCGCACTGCGGAAACTCACCTTCGGAGCAAAACCTTCTCTCCGGCAAAATGCCAGCGCCTGCCCCGCCAGGCAGTGGCCTTCCTTCATCAGGATGAACGCCTCGTTCTCCAAATCCGCCAGCGTCAGTTTCCGCTTCTTCGCCAGCGCATGGGTCGCCGGCAACGCCGCCAGCAATGGCTCTTCAAACAACGTCACGGTCGCAAGCCCGCGCTGATCCACAGGCAGGCTGACCAACGCCAAATCAATCTCCTTCGCCAGCACCGCCTTCACCAGTTGCGCCGTGGTGTCTTCATGGATGACCACCTCCACCTCCGGATACTGCACCGCAAACGCCCGTAATCGCTCTGGCAGATAAAACGGTGCCACCGTCGGCAACACGCCCAACGCCACTCGCCCGCGCACCGTCCCGCCTCCTTCGCACACGCTCGCCCGCGCCTGCTCCAGCCCGTCGATCACCCGCTCGGCGTGAACGCGCAACCGTTCGCCCGCCGGGGTCAACGCCACCGCCCGCTTCGTTCGCTCGAACAACCGCTCCCCCAATTCGTCCTCGAGCTTCTTGATCTGCTGGCTGAGCGACGGCTGGGCCACGCGGCATTGCTCCGCCGCCCGACTGAAGTTGGCGGTGCGGGCGACCGCGAGGAAGTAGCGCAGTTGATGAATCTCCATAGTCGTTCCCTATTACTGCTAGGCTTAACTAATATTTCACGACTATTCAATAAATCGCTAGGATTCACCCATGTCCTCCGATTCCTCCGCCCTTCCCGCCTTCGCCCCATCTCCCGTGCTCACGACCGCCTCTGGCGTCCCGGTCGCCGACAACCAGAATACCCTCACCACCGGCCCGCGTGGCCCGGTTCTCCTCCAGGATTTCCACCTCCTCGAAAAGCTCGCTCATTTCAACCGCGAGCGCATCCCCGAGCGCGTCGTCCATGCCAAGGGCTCGGCCGCCTATGGCACCCTCAAGATCACCCACGACATCTCGAAATACTCCAAGGCGAAGCTGTTTTCCAAGGTCGGCACCGAGGTCGAGGCATTCCTGCGTTTCTCCACGGTCGCCGGCGAACGCGGCGCGGCCGACGCCGAGCGCGACGTGCGCGGCTTCGCCGTCCGGTTCTACACCGAGGAGGGCAACTGGGACATCGTGGGCAACAACACGCCGGTCTTCTTCATCCGCGATCCGCTCAAGTTTCCCGACTTCATCCACACCCAGAAACGCGACCCGCAGACCAACCTCCGCAGCAACATCGCCGCGTGGGATTTTTGGTCACTCTCGCCCGAGTCGCTCCATCAGGTCACCATCCTCATGAGCGACCGCGGTATTCCGAAGAACCTACGCCAGATGCACGGCTTCGGTTCGCACACCTATGCGTTTATCAACGCCATCGGCGAACGCTCCTGGGTAAAGTTTCACTTCAAGTCCCTCCAAGGCATCGAAACGCTCACCGACGCCGAGGCCGCCTCCGTCGTCGGCCAGAACCGCGAGACCTCGCAGGCCGATCTCTTCCACGCCATCGCCGACGGCAAGTTCCCCCGCTGGCGCTTCGCCGTGCAAATCATGACCGACGAGCAGGCGAAAATCTTCCGCTTCAATCCGTTCGACCTCACCAAGGTTTGGCCGCACGCCGAATTCCCCCTCATCGACGTCGGCATCCTCGAACTCAACCGGAACCCGCGCAACTACCACGCCGAGGTCGAACAGGCCGCGCTCGCGCCCTCCAACATCATCCCCGGCGTCGATTTTTCTCCCGACAAGGTGCTTCAGGCCCGCATCTTTTCCTACGCCGACGCCCAGCGCTACCGCATCGGCGCCAACTACCAGCAACTGTCGGTCAACACCCCGCGCTGCCCCGTGTTCAATTACCAGCGCGACGGCGCCATGCGCTTCGATTCCGGCAAGGACGTCTCGCCCAACTACGAGCCCAATTCCTTCAACGGCCCGAAGGAATGCCCCGCCTTCGCCACCCCCGCCCTTCCTCTTTCTGGCGATGCCGATCGTTACAATCACCGCACCGATAACGACGACTACACCCAGCCCGGAAATCTTTTCCGCCTCATGACGGCTGATCAGCGCGACCGGCTCTGCGACAACATCGCCCGCCACATGACAGGTGTGCCCCGCGATATTCAGCTCCGCCAGATCTGCCATTTTTTTCGCGCTGATCCCGCCTACGGACTCGGCGTAGCGAAAGCGCTCGATCTCGACATCAGCGAATTCATGGCCGCCGCCAAATCCCGCCAATGACCACACCTGCGTCAACCGATTCGGCCTCCGTCCTCACCGCGGACGAACTGGCGCTCGCATTCCCTCTTTGGCTGCTCATCGGCGGCTGATCCCAACCGCATCCGTTTCCTTTTATGCCTGCATCCACGCTCATCACTCCCACGCCCGCCGATGGCCAGCGGCTTGCCCGCCAGCTCGCCGATGCGTTGCTATCCGACCGTCCTTCCACGCCCGCCACGATGCCGGAGATGCTCCGCACCGGTGCGCATGGACAAACCGACCCCACTGTCATCGCGGCCGTTTATTTCCACGCTATCAGCCTCGTCAACGATGGCTGGCGCGGCACGGCCATGGTCACTTCGTCTTCACCGTCGTGATCGCGCGGGCGTAAGCCTGCACGCCCTGAGCCATCGACTCAGCGATGGCCTGGCGATAGACGGGCGTGGCGATTTTCTTAGCCTCTTCGTTGTTCGACAAATATCCCGCCTCGACCAACACGCCCGGGCTGTTGACCAATCGAAGGACGGCGAAGCGCGCGCGCTTGAAACCGCGATCCATGCTGTCGAGTTTGCCGACCACCTGGTCGTGCATGTGATAACCAAGCAGCGCATTCCACGGGTCATTGCGGTTGCCCGGATTGACCACGTTGTCGCTTGGATCGCGGCGCGGATTGCCGGTCGAACGCTGATACTGCGGCGTCATCACATAGGTCTCCGAGCCGCGCACCTCGGGCGAACCAGCCACCGCATTGAAATGAATGCTGATGAACAGATCCGCTCCCGCCTTGTTGGCGATGTCGGCCCGCTGCTGCAGCGGAATAAAGCGGTCGTCCGTGCGGGTCATCACAACCTTGTAACCTTGATTCACTAGCAGGCCGCGAAGGCGGTTCGCCACGTCGATGGTGAAATCTTTTTCGTCCATCTTGAAGGGCTTGTTCTGCGTGCCGGTGTCCTGCCCGCCATGGCCGGCATCGATCACAATCACCCTCAACGCCGGAGCGGGCGGAGTCGCCACGGAGGAAGGGCTCAGGATGGGCAGGAACAGTTTATCCGCATCGATCCGGCTCACATAAAACGTGGCGCCGCGAAAGACCGCCGGCTCACCCATGAGCACGCGCAGGCCGTTGAACGTGATGGCTCGATTGTCGGCCTCAAGATCGAGGCGCGAAGACGTCGACTGGAAACGCATGGTCTTGCCCCGCTCGATCCACGACGCCTTGAAGCCCAGCCGAGACAGGAACAGCCGGGCGTCGACGTAGGCCACGCCCGAGATGTTGATGGTGGCGCCGTTCACGGTGGCCGAGGCGCGCGGAGACGCTTGGGCCGACGCGGGAACCGTCGCAAACAAAACGAGCGCGACCGAAGCCGCGCCCGCGAACAGGATGTGCCGGAAGCTGACCATGCCCGGCCGCACGCTCAGGCTTTGCCCGAAGTTTCGTCGTCGGAGGCCTCTTCGTGACCGTGGTCGGAACCCGTGTCGTCGATCGCCTGCTCGTCGGCCCCGAGGGTGTATTTGCGCTTCCGCTTGTTGGCGGGCAGCGGGGTGAGCATAACGTTGATCTGCTTGCCCATGAGCTTGGCCTGGTTGTCCGGATGACCCATACCCTCGAGCTCGGCCAGGGCCTTCTGCATGATGGCAAAACCGATCTCGGTGTGGGCCATTTCGCGGCCGCGGAATTTCAGGCGGAGCTTCACCTTATTGCCGTGGTCGAGGAATTCCTCGGCGTGGCGGATCTTGGTGAGGAAGTCGCCGTCGGCGATGCGCGGCGTAAATTCGATTTCCTTGAGCTTGGTCGCGGTGGACTTGGCGTGGCTCGCCTTCTTCTGCTCCTCGTAGATGTATTTGCCGAAATCCATGATGCGGCAGACGGGCGGCTTGGCGGTCGCGGCCATCTCGACGAGGTCGAGATTGAACTGCTGCGCGAGAGCGAGGGCACGCTCGGTCTGCATGATGCCGAGCTGCTTGCCCTCGGGGCTGATGACGCGGATTTCAGGTTCCTTGATCCGTGAATTACGACGGATGTGGGCGAAAGGGTCGTTGTTACGACGCTGGAAATAACCGGGGCGGTTGCCGCCCGACGAAGGAAACGAGTTGGCCATCAATAAGGAGGTTCGGGTGTGGGTCGGGGCAAGATTTCGCCAAGGCCCCGACGGAAGACAACCAATAAGTGTCCAAACCGCACAAAGGGCACCCAAGGCCGCCGCTCACACGCTGAAACTTTCGCCGCAGGAGCAACTGGCCTTGGCGTTGGGGTTCGAAAACTTAAATCCGCCCGCAATCAGCTTGTTGGAGAAATCCAGCACGGTTCCCTTCAGATAGAGCGCGGTCTTCGAATCGACGATCACCGCCACCCCGGCCGAGCGCACCAGGATGTCGCCCTTCTTGGGCTCCTTGGCGAAACGCAGCTTGTAGCTGAGGCCGTTGCATCCGCCGCCGCTGATGGCCACACGCAGGAAATCGCCTTGTTGCTCGCGGACGATCAGCGCCCGCGTCTTCGCCCCGGCCGCCTCGGTCAGGCGCACCAGGTTCTCGTTTCCCTCGCGCACTCCCTCGGGGAGGACGGCGACGGGAGACGGAGAAGCGACGGAGGTTTCGGTAACGGACATCACCGCACTATTGCCCGCCGCGCAGGTTTATCAAGCGCCGCGCCACCGTCACCGCGTTGGCAAAACTCGTCGCGCTCGCCACGCCCTTGCCGGCGATGCCGAAGGCCGTGCCGTGGTCCGGACTCGTGCGCACATAGGGCAGGCCCAGCGTAACGTTCACCGACTCGTCGAAATCGACCGCCTTGAGCGGCGCGAGTCCTTGGTCGTGATACAGCGCGATCACCGCGTCGAACTCGCCGCGCAACTGGCGCGCAAACACCGTGTCGCCCGGCAACGCCCGCGAAAGGCCGGGAAACTCGCTGCGCAGCGCATCCAAGATCGGATCGATGGTCGTGAGCTCCTCGTCGCCGAGCAGACCGTCCTCACCCGCGTGGGGATTGAGTCCGCACACCGCGATGCGCGGCTGCGCGACGCCCTCCGCCCGAGCGAGGGCATCGGCCGCGCGCACGCTGCGGAGAAAGTTCGCCTGGGTGAGTTGCTCCGGCACGGCGCGCAACGGAATGTGCCAGGTGAGCAACACCACGCGCAGCCGTCCGCCGCAAAACGCCATCACCGGCTCCCCGCCCCAGCGCGCGGCGAAAAACTCGGTCTGACCGGGAAACGTGTAGCCGACCGAGGCCAGGCGCGCCTTGCTCACCGGGCCGGTGACCACGCCCGAAAACCGTCCGTCGCGACAACCCGCCGCGGCGGTTTCCATCGCGGCAAGCGCGATCCGCGCGCCGGCCTCGTCGGGTTCGCCGGGCGTAGCGACATAGTCGGACGAACCCACCGCAACCCGCTCAATTCCGGCGGGCAGCGTCGCCAGCCAGCGCGCCGGGCCGATCACGGCAACGGCCGCCGATTCGGTGGCGTGCTGCGTCAGCCACGCCGCGATGATTTCGGGGCCGACGCCCGCCGGATCTCCGCAGGTGAAGGCCAGCTTAGTCATGGCTTTCGCCCACCGCCAGACGGCGCGCGCGGGCAAAACCGCGTTTGCCGCAGGCAAAAAATTCCAGGAAACGCCGCGCCTCGGCCGACTGGTAGCCGCCGTTGGCCAGCGCGGTCGCGGCGAGTTCACGGATGTTGCCGATGCCGTAATACACGGCGCGGAACGCCTGCTTCAGTTCGCGGATCGCATCGCGTGAAAACCCGCGGCGCTTCAAGCCGACGAGATTCAGGCCCGACACATGGTCGCGCTCCGCCGTGATGGTGAACGGCGCGAGGTCGCGCGAGATGCGCGAGAGTCCGCTGATCATCGCGCTTTCGCCGATGCGGCAGAACTGGTGGATGCCCGCACCGCCGCCGACAAAGGTGAAAGAACCGACGGTGACATGGCCGGCCAGCATGGCGTTGTTGGCCAGCACCACGTCGTCGCCGAGCTCGCAGTCGTGGCCGGCATGGCTGCCCGCCATAAGGAAACAACGCGCACCGACCACCGTCGCGTTGCCCGCGTGGATGGCGCGGTTGAGCGTGACGTTTTCGCGGATAACCGTGCCCGCGCCCACACGCACAAAGCTCGGGGTGGCGCGGTCGAATTTCAGGTATTGCGGATCGCCGCCGACCACCGCGCCGGGATGCACGACCACCCGGTCACCGAGCACGGCGTGGCGGGTCACGATCGCATGCGCCATGATCTCGCAATCGGCGCCGAGTTGCGCGCCGTCTTCGACGATCGCGGAGGGATGGATGAGCGTGGGCATCAGGCTTTGGGTTTGCGCGGAGCGGGCGCGCCGCGGTCCGGCAGCAGGTCAAGCTGCGCATCCTTGAGCAAGTCGTAGTTTTTCAAAATACGGATCACCTGGAGCGTATCGCTCTTGCCATAGTTGCGGTTGATCTCGGTCTTTTCGATCAGGTCTAGCAGCATCGAACGGAACGAGATAATCGCGTCGACACCGCGCTCCTTGAGCATGGCCACGCTCTGCGAACGGAACGGCTCCTGCGTCGGCAGGCTGGGCAGCACGAGGATCTTCGTGAGCGGATCACCCTCCTCGTCCGCCGCCTCGGCCGCAGGGAAAAACCGCGTGGCCTCCTTCATGACGTTGTCCTCAAGGAAGCGAAAAATCTCCGGCGAACTCTTGAGCATGTTCGGCGTGAATACGCCGGTGTGCCAGCCCTTCACCGCGATCATCGCCCGGTGGACGAGCGGCAGTTCGTTCGAGAAGAGGAAGAAGTCGGGTTTCCGCGCGCCGCGCTGCCACGACGGGTTGTAAACGAGCAGGTCGATCTCCTCGTCGCCGGTCTTCTTGCGGGCCTGCACCTGATACTTGCGCACCTGGCGCACGAGAAAGCCGTTTTGCTCGAAATATTCCCGGACAATACCTTCGTCGATGGCGGACATGGGGTGCAGGGTTAACCCGAAAGGTGGAGCGGCTTGTCCCCAAGACGCTGACGCGGCGCAGCCGCGCCCGATCCAGCGCGTTGGGGACAACGCGCTCCACCTTTTTCGTCACGGATGAAATCGGAGCGGCTCATTATTTCACACACCGTATCACACGGCGCCCACTTCTCGAAAACTTTGCTCGGCCAGCGCCGGATCGACGCCGCCCTGGGTGACGGCGTTGCCTAGGGATTTGAGAACCACAAAGCGCAACGCGCCGGCGCGCACTTTTTTGTCGCGCGCCATCGCCGCCATAAGCGGGCCGAGAGGAAGCGGTTCGCGCAGCTTCACCGGCAGCGCGTGAGCCGTGAGCACGGCATCGATGCGTGCAACCGTCGCCGCGTCGATGTAACCCAGCTTCTGCGAAAGCCGGGCCGCCGCGGCGAGACCGATGGCTACCGCCTCGCCGTGCAAATAGTGGCCGTAGCCCGTCACCTGCTCGATCGCGTGACCGAAGGTGTGGCCGAGATTGAGCAGCGCGCGGCCGTCTTCCTTGGCGGTCTCGTGTTCATCGGCTTCGACCACGCCGGCCTTGAGGGCGCAGCAGCGGCGCACCACCGCGCCGAGTTCGGCGCTTTCGACCGTAAGCGTGTTTGCTTCGAGCTGGGCAAACAACGCCGCATCACCGAGGAGGCCGGTCTTGATGACCTCGGCCATGCCGGCGGCGAACTCGCGCGGCGGCAGCGTGGCGAGCAGACCGGTTCCGATGAACACGCCCTTCGGCTGGTGAAACGCGCCGACGAGGTTTTTGCCCGCCTTGAGATTGATGCCGGTTTTGCCGCCCACCGAGCTGTCCACCATCGAGAGGAGCGTCGTCGGCACCTGATAAAACGCGATGCCGCGCAGGTAGGAGGCCGCCGCGAAACCGGCCAAGTCCCCGATCACGCCGCCGCCGGCCGCAAAGAGCGCGCCGCCGCGGTCCACGCGGTGCTCGGCCAGAAAATCCAGCACGCGGCCGAGCTCGGTCAGCGACTTGGTTTCCTCACCGGGCTCCAGCACCAGCATCGGCTGTTCGCCGAACATGGCGTGGAGCGCATCGCGTTGGGTTCGCGCAAGGTTGCGATCAGTGACGACGGCGACCTTGCGGCCGGCCGCGACCAGCGCGTCGACTGCCGCGCGCACGGCGGGCGCAACGTTCGCGCCGAAGCGGATCGGATAACTGCGTTCGCCCAAGTTGACGGTAAGACTCTCGACCATGTGCGGGTTAAACGTCAGCCCGCGCCGGGGGTCAACCTTCGGCGCGGGCTGACTTCAGCCTAAAAATCGAGACCTTCTACTTTGGAAATCCCCCACATCATCGCCCGCCCTTCGGCCACAGGCCGGGCTCGACGAGCATCAACCGGTCCATGCGCCCCCCGGCGGCCGTCGGATGGGCCCGCATTTTGCTATGGCGGCCGGCTGCGACCGACGGCTAGCGTCACCGCCCATGACGTCTCCCGCCCCCCGCGCCGACGGCCGCAAGGCCGATCAGCTCCGTCCCATCGCCTTCGAGGCCGGCATCGCCCCCCACGCCACCGGTTCGGTGCTCGTTTCCTTCGGCCAGACGCGCGTCATCTGCGCCGCCACCATCGAACCCAAAGTGCCCGCGTGGATGAAACAGCAACGCGTGCCCGGCGGCTGGCTGACCGCCGAATACTCGCTGCTTCCCTACAGCACCCATGAGCGCAAGCAGCGCGACATCTCCCGCGGCAAGCTCGACGGACGCACGGTCGAGATCCAGCGCCTCATCGGCCGTTCGCTTCGTGCCGTCCTCGACCTGAAAAAACTCGGCGAGAACACGCTCTGGATCGACTGCGACGTCCTTCAGGCCGACGGCGGCACCCGCACCGCATCGATCACCGGCGCCTACCTTGCCGCCCGCCTCGCCATCCAGACGCTCCTCGACGCCAAACGCATCCCGGAAAACCCGCTGGTGGACAGCGTGGCCGCGGTCAGCGTCGGACTCTATGACGGTTGCGAACTCCTCGATCTGCCCTACGTCGAAGACAAAGACGCCGAAGTGGACTTCAACATCGTCATGACCGGCCAGGGTAAATTCGTCGAAGTCCAGGGCTCCGGCGAGGAAGCCACCTACACCCACGAACAACTGCTCAGTCTCATCGCCCTCGCCCAAAAAGGCATCAAGGAGATCAGCGCTCTTCAGACGGCGTTTCTGACCAAACAGCTGCTGTCGCGCTAAACTCGACCCAGCCGCCCGTCGTGGCCCGTTTTTTGCTCCCCTCAACCCCATGAAACGTCTCCTCGCCTCCCGTCTGCTCAAACTCGGTGCCGTTCTTGCCGTTTTGCCGGCCGCAGCTCTGGCGCATCCCGGGCATGATGGCGGCCATGACCTGACGTGGGACTTCAGCAGCGGCTTCTCCCACCCGCTCGGAGGCATCGACCACTTTCTCGCCATGCTCGCGGTCGGCATCTGGGCCGCGCAAGCCGGCGGACGCGCCCGCTGGCTGGTGCCGACGGTTTTCGTCGGCATGATGACACTCGGCTCCTTCGCCGCCCAACAAGGCATGGCGCCCGCAGGGACCGAACAACTCATCGCCGCCTCCCTGCTCGCCCTCGGCCTGATGGTGATCATGGAAAAACACCTGCCCTTCGGCATGGGAGTGGTCCTCACCGCCCTGTTTGGCGCCTTCCACGGCTTCGCTCACGGCGCGGAAATCCCCGCCAGCACCGGCGGCCTGTCCTACGCCCTGGGCTTCGTTGCCGCAACGATCATGATCCAAGCCGCCGGCGTGACGCTCGGCACGATCCAGACGAACCGCTTCAGCAATTGGGCCAAGGCCGCCGGCGCCGGCGTGGCCACGGTCGGAGCGATCCTGCTGGTGGCCGCCTGAGCGCCGCGCTAGTCAAAGCTTCCGCGCGTCGCACGCGAGGTGCGGACACTCCGCCGCCAGCGTGCGGCGAATCGCGTTGAGCGTCTGCTTCAACTTCACGCCGTCGGACGCGACAAACTTGATGCTCCAACCGGCGTTCAGTCGCAGCTGGCTCGCGCCGATCCAGACTCCGTCCGTGTGCAACGCATGGAGTTGCTCGCGCCACGCGGGCGCTCCGTCAGCACGCAGCGCGGGGGCAATCACCACGACGTTACCAAAACACGCTCCCTCCCCCGCCCCGGCCAGCGCGGCCAACGCCCGCAGTCCCGCTCCATCCTGATCGAAACGCTCGTGGAGAATCCGCTCGCCGGCGCAGCACACATCAAGTTCGAGAATCAGCCGGTCCCAGCCCCACGCCTCGCCGTGCGCCACGCGTCCCGGCAGCAGCAGATCCGCATAAAACGCCGCGCCCCCCTCCGCCACCGTGAGTGACGTGCGCTGGCGAAAAACGCTGCCTCGGTGCGGCACCAGCGGCTCGGGCAACACCTCCAGCCAGCCGCCCGCCTCGACCGCAAACCGCTGCGTGCTCCCCGCCTCGCCCGTGCGCATCCGGAACACCCGGCTTGCGCTCGGCGTGGTCAGCAACAACGCCGCGCCCGCCGCCACTTCGACCGACGACTCCAGTTGGTCACCCGACAGAATCCCCGCGGTCGGATTGACCACCTGCACCAGCAACGTGCGCGTGTCGGCATCCCAGTAAGGCTTGCTCACATGGTAGGGCGCGCGGAACGCCTGCGCCCCGATCGCGGTGCGTCCGTCCGGCAGCGCCTCGGCCCGCAGCGAGAGTTGTCCGTGAAACCCGGCCATCAGGCGCGCGCATTTTTCGCGAACAACACCTCGCGCTCGATCCACGCGATCACGCCGTCGAGGTTGTGCTCGCGCTTGAGATCGCAGAAGAGAAACGGCTTCGCACCGCGTTGCACCTTCGCGTCGCGATCCATCACGCCGAGATCGGCGCCGACCAGCGGAGCGAGGTCGATTTTGTTGATGATGAGCAGATCGCTGTGCCGGATGGCCGGACCGCCCTTGCGCGGGATTTTGTCCCCCTCGGCCACGTCGATGACGTAGATGAACTGATCGACCAACTCGGGCGAAAACGTTGCCGTGAGATTGTCTCCGCCGCTCTCGACCAGCACGAGATCAAGGTCGGGGAACTTCGCCTCCAACGCACGGCACGCCTGCTCGTTCATCGTGGTGTCGTCGCGGATCGCGGTGTGCGGACACCCACCCGTCTCCACACCCGCGATGCGTTCGGCCGGCAACGCGCTGTGCTTGATCAGAAACTGCGCGTCCTCGGAGCAGTAAATATCATTGGTCACGACCGCCATCGAGTAGCGCGTGCGCAACTGCTGGCAGAGTTTCAAACAAAGCATCGTCTTGCCTGAACCAACCGGGCCACCGATGCCGATACGAGGAGGACGATTCATGGAGATAAAATCAGAGTTGGGACACAGAGAGCACAGAGTTCCGATCTAGAGTTCACAGAGTAAACCATAAGAAACCACGGAAAACATCCGCAGTCGGACGGCACTCCTCCAACTCTTCCGGACTCTGTGCACTCTGTGTCACTAAATGGAGTTCCTTCACGTTTTTCATGAAATAAACATCCGGCCATCCGCCGTCTCATGTCGCGCCGCCGCGATATCGAGCCATGGATTAAACCAACCGATTTCGTCAAACGGAACGGTCATCGCCAACGCGATAATCGCCGGTGCCTGCGCCAAGGCCTCGGTGAGCAGCGTCTGGCTGGCGTTCTGGCCGATGCGCAGGATCTTCATCGAAGCCGCCAGCAAGCCACCGAGTGAAGAATACATCACGCCCGCCAGCACCGCCTCCAGCGGAGCGCCAAGCACACGGCCTTCCAGCGCGGCCGAAACGGCCGAGGAAAACGGCCAGCCCTGCGCGGCGACGTGCGCCAGATAGTCCTTCGCCAAAGGATGCCCATGCAGCGTGACGATGAGTTCGGCGCGCTGACGGCCGATGTTCTCCGTCGCCATTCTGGCCTCCTTAGCGCTCTTGAGCGCATGCGCGAGCACGCACAGCTCCCCCACCTTGGTCCAATCGGGCGCAGCAGGATCCAGCGCGGCGTAAGCCTGCGCCGCCAACGGCAACTCGGCCTGGCGCAACGCGGGCAACACCGAACGAAAGATAAACTCCCGCAAGGTCGCACGGTCACGCACCACTCCGGTTTGCACGAGCCCCTCCAGGCCGAACGAATGTGCATAGGCCCCCGTCGGGTAGTAGGAATCGCCCGCCTGCAACAGGCCGACGAGCCAGCGTGAGTCAATGTTGGTGGCTGGGTCCAAGTTCATCGACGAGAGGGGTTGCGACGCTGCGCTTAAAACGGCCCGGACGAAACACGGCGGTCGTCGGCGTGTAATCCACCTGGATGCGCGCGAATAATTGCCGGGCGGCGGGCTCGTCGGGCGTGAGCAGGCGCGTCGCCTCGGACGCAAACTCCAGGTGCAGGTTGCCCACCGCCCAACCAATGCCCGCGGTGGCCGACGGCGGCAGGTCGCCCAGCAGGATTTCCAACACCGGCTCCGGCTCCTGCACGATCACATAGCGAGCCGCAGTGGTTTGATGAACCGTGTCGCCGGGCTTGAGCGGCGCGGACAACTCGAAGCCAAACTCAGTGCCGTCCGCGGCCGTTCCGCGCCACAGCCGCTTGGCCAGCGTGCGGCGTTCCACCCGTAGCTCGACCAAAGGGAGCGCGAGCACCGGAGACACTACGGGAACGGAAACCAAAATCATAATGAAGTTCGACTGTAGGAGCGGCTTTACGCCGCGATGATTCGAAATCGCGGCGTAAAGCCGCTCCTACAACAAGCGATTAAAACAGAAAATAACGCTGCGCCATCGGCAGCACCGTGGCCGGTTCGCAGGTGAGGTGCACGCCATCGGCGGTGACGTGGTAGGTCTCGGGATCGACCACGATCTTCGGCATGGCGTCATTCAAGACCATGTCGCGTTTGCTCACACTGCGGCAGCTCTTGACCGCTTCGAGCCGGCGTTTGAGTCCGAGATTTTGAAGACCGCCGTCCCGCAGGCCGGCCTCGGACACAAACGTGACGCTCGTCGAGGCGATGCCGCGCGCGGTCGCGCCGAACATCGGACGATAAAACATCGGCTGCGGCGTGGGGATCGATGCGTTCGGATCTCCCATGTTGGCCCAGGCGATAAATCCGCCCTTCAGGATGAGCTCGGGTTTCACGCCGAACAGCGCGGGCTTGAAGAGCACCAGGTCGGCGAGTTTGCCGACGGCGATCGAGCCGATGATGTGGCTCATGCCATGGGTGAGCGCGGGATTGATCGTGTATTTGGCGAGGTAACGCAGCACACGGTAGTTGTCCGCGGCCGGATGCGACGGATGCGTCAGCGCGCCGAACTGCAGCTTCATCTTGTGCGCGGTCTGCCAGGTGCGGCAGATCACCTCGCCGATGCGGCCCATCGCCTGCGAGTCGGACGACATCATCGAGATCGCGCCCAAGTCATGCAGACGATCCTCGGCGGCGATGGTCTCGGGGCGGATGCGCGACTCGGCGAACGACACGTCCTCGGGAATCTTCGGGTCAAGGTGGTGGCACACCATGAGCATGTCGAGGTGCTCGTCGATGGTATTGACCGTGAACGGACGCGTGGGGTTGGTTGAAGACGGGAGCACGTTGGCCTCACCGCACACGCGGATGATGTCGGGCGCGTGGCCGCCGCCGGCACCTTCGGAGTGGTAAGTGTGAATCGTGCGGCCTTTGAAGGCCTTCAGCGTATCCTCGACGAAACCGGCCTCGTTAAGCGTGTCGGTGTGGATGGCGACCTGAACGTCGAACTCGTCGGCCACACCGAGACAGGTGTCGATCGCGGCGGGCGTCGTGCCCCAGTCCTCGTGAAGTTTCAGGCCGATGGCACCGGCGAGCACCTGATCGCGGAGTGGCTGGGCGGTGCCGCAGTTGCCCTTGCCGAGGAACCCCAGATTCATCGGGTAGGCCTCGGCGGCCTCCAGCATGCGATGGAGATTCCAACGTCCCGGCGTGCAAGTCGTGGCGAGCGTGCCATGGGCCGGACCCGTGCCGCCGCCGATCATCGTGGTGATGCCGGAACTGATGGCCTCGTCGATCTGCTGGGGGCAGATGAAGTGGATGTGCGTGTCGATGCCGCCAGCGGTCAGGATACAACCCTCGCCTGCCAGCACTTCGGTGCCTGCGCCGACGATCATCGGGTTCTTTTTTCCGGTATTCGGATCCGGATAAACCGAGCCGAGTCCGCGCTGGATGCCGGGGTTGCCCGCGTGGCCAATGCCGACGATCAAGCCGTGCTTGATACCGATGTCGGCTTTGAGGACGCCGAGCTGGGCGTCGAGGATGAGCGCGTTGGTAATGACCAGGTCGAGCGACTCGGAATCGAGCGCGGTGGACGACTGGCCCATGCCGTCACGGATGACCTTGCCGCCGCCGAACTTGATCTCGTTGCCGTAGCCGCCGCCCTCGGCGATGAGGTCGCGCTCGACCTGAACGAAGAGCTCGGTGTCGGCGAGACGCACACGGTCACCGACGGTGGGCCCGAACATCTCGGCGTATTGGCGGCGGGTGAGTTTGAGAGGCATGGGGAGCAGTTTATTTGGAAAGCTGGAAATCAGGAATCAGACCGGCTCGTTCCTGCTTTCCTGATTTCCAAATTAAAAATCCGAATATTTTGAGTCAGAGTTTTCCGTTAATCCTAGCGTTGAGGCCCCAGACTTCGCGGAGGCCGGCGAGGGCGACGAGTTCGACTTGCTTGGAATCGCCCGCTTCGAAACGCACGGCGGTGCCGGCGGGAATGTTGAGCCGGAATCCGCGAGCGATCTCGCGATCAAAACGCAGCGCGGCGTTGGACTCGTAGAAGTGGTAATGCGAGCCGACCTGGATGGGACGGTCACCGGTGTTTGCCACGGTGATCACTCGGGTTTCGAGATCGAGGTTGGCATCGAGCGCAGGTGCGTCGGCAGCGGGAATGATTTCGCCGGGGATCATGGTCAGCGGATCGGATTGTGGACGGTGACGAGTTTGGTGCCGTCGGGAAACGTGGCCTCGACTTGCACATCATGGATCATCTCGGGAACGCCCTCCATGACCTCGGCGCGCTTGAGGAGCGTGGTGCCGTAGCTCATGAGCTCGGCGACGGTCTTTCCGTCGCGGGCACCCTCCATGATCTCGTAGGAGATGATGGCGATGGCCTCGGGGTAGTTGAGCTTGAGGCCGCGTCCCTGCCGGCGGCGGGCGAGATCGGCGGCGGTAACAATGAGAAGCTTTTCGCGTTCGCGGGGGGTCAGATGCATCGGACGGAATTTTTAACCACGGATTACACGGATGAACACGGATAACGCCATCAGACTTGCAGGTGTTTTTTGACGACGTCGTCGGTAAGCGAAGAAATGGGGCCGGAGATGGTCACGACACCGCGGTCCATCGCGTAAAAACGGTCGGCGATCTCGCGGCAGAAATCGACGTATTGCTCGACGAGGAGAATCGCCAGTTTGCCCTCTGCTTTCAGCTCGGCGATGGCGTGCTGAACCTCCTCGGCATAGTTGTGGTTCAAGCCCTCGACCTTGAGTTTTTTCAGCGTGTCGCCGATCTGATCGATGATCGACGGCTGGATGCCCTCGGTCGGTTCGTCGAGGATGAGAAGCTTGGGATTCGTCAACAGGGCTCGACCGATGGCGAGCTGTTGCTGCTGTCCGCCGGAGAGCACGCCACCCTTGCGGGAGAGCATCTCCTTGAGGACGGGGAAAAGCGTGAACACGCGGTCGAGCGCATCACGGGCGTCGGCGCCCTTGCGTCCGTGGACGACGAGACCGACCCGCAGGTTTTCCTCAATGGTGAGGTGCGGGAAAATGTCCCGCCCCTGCGGGACGTAACCGATGCCGGCGCGGGCACGGGCGTCGGCGGACAGTTTGTCGATGCGCTTGCCGTCAAACGTGATCGATCCGGAACGGATGGCGCGCATGCCGGTGATCGAGCGCAGCGTGGTGGTCTTGCCCACGCCGTTGCGTCCCATGAGGGCGACGAGCTCGCCGGAGCGAACCTCGAGGCTGACCCCGCGCAGGATGCGCGAGCCGCCGATGTCGGTCTCGACCCCGGACACCTGAAGGAGCGCGGACGAGGAGACGCCGGCGGAAGTGGAAAGAGGAGCGATTTCCGTGTGCATGGGGATTATTTTCCGCCGCTTTTTCCGCGACCGAGATAGACCTCGCGGACTTTGGGGTTGGATTGAACGGCGTCGAACTTGCCCTCGCACAGAACGCTCCCTTGGTGGAGCACGGTGACCATGCCGTCGCGGGCGATCTGTTTCACGAAGGTCATGTCGTGCTCGATCACGACGATGCTGTGCTTGCCGGCGAGAGAGATGAGCAGCTCGCCGGTGCGGTGGGTCTCTTCGTCCGTCATGCCGGCGGCGGGCTCATCAACGAGCAGCACCTTGGGGTCTTGAGCCAAAAGCATGCCGATCTCCAACCACTGTTTCTCGCCGTGGGCGAGCTGGGCGGCCTTCCAGTCGCGTTTTCCGTCAAGACGGATGAGTTTGAGGAGTTCGTCAATGCGGTCGCGCTCGGTGGAGGAAAGGCGCTTGAAGATGGAGGCGAACACGCCGCGCGAACCGGCGAGCGAGAGCACGATGTTGTTGTAGACCGTGTGCTCGGTGAAGACGGAGGGCGTCTGAAACTTCCGGCCCACGCCGAGGCGGTTGATCTCGTATTCGTTCAGCTTGGTCAGATCGGTATCGAAACCGAACTCGATCTTGCCCTTGTCGGGTTTGGCGCGGCCGGTGATGAGATCGAAGAAGGTCGATTTGCCCGCGCCGTTGGGACCGATGACGGTGCGGAGCTCCCCTTCGAAGAGATAGAAATTGAGATCGGTGATGGCCTTGAATCCGTCGTAGGTCTTCGAGACGTCCTCGACCGTGAGCATGTATTTGTTGTTCATGGCGGCTTAGGCGGCGGGTTTCGACTCGGGTGCGGTGACGGCGGCCGGCGACTCAGGTGCCGGTGCTGGAGTGGGCTCATCGGGCTTCTCATCGGGCTTTTTACTGAAACGCTGCCAGAGCGCCTTGAGCCGGGAGGGAATGCTCACGATACCGCCGGGCAGCAGAAGCACCACGACCACGAAAAGCCCGCCTAGGATGACCAGCCAGTAATCAGGCGCGGCGCGGGAGGCCCAGCTCTTGAGCGAGTTGACGCCGATAGCGCCTATGATCGGACCGACCAGCGTCGCGCGACCGCCCACCGCGCACCAGACGACGGCCTCGAGGGATTTGTCGGGCGTCATCTCGGACGGATTGATGATGCCAACCTGCGGGACGTAGAGCGCGCCGCCGATTGCCGCGATGAGCGCGGCCACCAGAAAAATGAAGAGCTTGAAGTGGGCTGTGGCGTAGCCGGAGAAGAGCACGCGGTTCTCGCCGTCGCGAATCGCCCGCTGGACGAGGCCGAACTTCGTGTGGCTGAGGAGCCGGAGCACAACGTAGACAACCAACAGCACGACGGCGGTGGCGATGAACAGTCCGCGTTGAGTGGCGGCCTCGCGAAGGTCGTGACCAAGGATGAACTTGAAATCGGTGAAGCCGTTGTTGCCGCCCATCAGCATGTCGTTGCGGAAAAACATGAGCGACGCGCCGTAAGTAAGAGCCTGCGTAAGGATGGAAAAATAGACGCCCTTCACCCGGGAACGGAAGGCGAGAAAGCCAAACACCAGTGCGAGCACGCCGGGAAGGAGGAGAATCATCGTCGCGGCGAAAGGGAAACTCGCGAACGGCTTCCAAAACGTGGGCAACTCGGTCCAGCCGAGGAAAACGAGGAAGTCGGGAATCGGCTTCTTGTATTGGCCGAGGTCGCCGATCATGCGCATGAGATACATGCCCATCATGTAGCCGCCCAAACTGAAAAAGAGCGCCTGGCCGAGGCTGAGCAAACCGGTATAGCCCCAGAGCAGGTCCACCGAGATGGCGAGCAGAGCGTAGCAGAGATATTTCCCCCACAGGTTGATCGTGAAATTGCTGACCATCCCGTGCGCGTTGAGCAGCGGGAAAATCACGATGAAAAACAACGCGATCACGCCGACGGCGATCAGTTCGACTTTGTGACGGATGGAAAAGGAGGGCATGCGGGAAAAGGCGCGAGGCGAAGGGCGATGGGCGGAGGTCGGCCGGCGGAGCCGTGTCAGTCGTCGAGATTGCGGCTGCGGGTGACGAAGAGACCGGACGGACGCCATTGCAGGAACAGGATGATGGCGACCAGCACGAGGATCTTGCCGAGCACGGGATTGAGCAGGATCTGCTGGAGCGACTGGTCCACAAGACCGATGCCGAGCGCGCTGTAGATCGTGCCGGCGAGGTTGCCCACCCCGCCGACCACGACGGTCATGAAGCAATCAACGATGTAGTTCTGGCCGAGTGAAGGACCCACGTTGCCGATCTGGCTGATGAACGCGCCGGCGAGTCCGGCGAGTCCGCTGCCGAGGCCGAAGGTGAGCATGTTCACCCGCTCGGTGCGCACGCCCATGCAGGAGGCCATGTTGCGGTTTTGCATAACCGCGCGGATAAGGAGAC
>Ga0207689_10000512_pt1 | contig 36765 bp, 29 predicted proteins | sample KBSMisM52_FD_184312 | JGI IMG/M metagenome (GOLD analysis project Ga0207689, IMG submission 184312) | Miscanthus rhizosphere microbial communities from Kellogg Biological Station, Michigan, USA - KBS Miscanthus M5-2 (SPAdes) (version 2) | ecosystem: Host-associated > Plants > Roots >...
TATAAGCCAATATTCGAGAATACCGGCGCCAGAGTAAAACATCGGCGGATCCTACTGTTGGTTTACGTGGAGCACAATCGTCAGTGGATTTACGTGGTCGGGCTTCAGATAACGGTTGACCAGGAATTTTGATCCGTCGCTGCTGACATCATAAGAAAAAATATCGGTGGAGGAGATCGGTGCTCTGCCGTGAAATGGAAACAACGGTTCCGGCTGGCCGGTGGAAAAAGTGTCCTCTTCGCTTACCGGAACGGTGTTGATGATTCCACTCGGGCCGAGATAGAAGATCTCTTTTCCGTCCGCGCGCCAGCGAGGTTCGGTTCCGCCGCCGCGGGATACTTGCCACTTACCTGCGCCTGCCGGAAACGTCGAGACGTAAACCTCCCACTGGCCGGATTCGTCGGAGGCATACGCAACCCACTTCCCGTTGCGCGAGATTTGTCCGTCCGACTGGTTCCCATTGCCGGCTAGAAAAGGCTTCGAGGAGCTATCGGCAGGTTTTACCAGAAGCAGGTGGACGCCGGCGGGAGACTGATAGGTGCAGAGAATCTGCTGATCATCCACCGACCAGGAATTGGGAAAGATATCATCGGCTGCGGGGCCGGCAAGCACCGACTTTTCCCGTTCCAGCCCCGAAATGGCCTTCAGCATCAGTGAAGTTCCAGTGGTTACGTTTGCGCGGTAGGCGATCTTGCTTCCGTCGCGCGACCAGACGCCCACCACCTCTTCCGCCGGGTCGAACGTAAAACGCGAGTTCGTATTTGTGCCTTCCACCCACACATCTACGTTGTTGGCTTTAGGATCGCTGATATCGACCGCCACCAGCCTTCCGTCGGGCGAAATCGTGGGGTTGAAGATTACTCCCGGAGACCCGATTTTCCCCAGGTCCTTGCCTTTGCGGTCCATCCAAACGAGTTCGGAAAGTGCGGCTCCGACATGCGGGTTGTACACCAGTGTGCCGTTCTCGGAGGAAGCCATCGACGCGAAGTAGGTGGAAGGTTGAAATCCAATTTGATCGCTGATCGTGGTCGCAGATCCAGTTATCGTGGCACTCGACGGGTCGAAAGGAACGCTGATCAGGCGGCGGTCTCCATCCACATAGAAAAGATGGCCCGACGAATAAGCAAAGCTTGATCGCGCCAGCACCACCAGCTTTGGGTGGTTAGGGTCGGAGATGGAACTGGCATAAATACCGCTGACTTTGTCGTCCGGCGCATTCGCGAAGTTGCCAACCCAATAGAGAAAATGCTCTCCGTCGGGAAGAAATAGCGGCCATCGCTCGCTGGCTTCGTTTCCATTGCGCCCCCTGCCGGTGAGTGGTGCTGCGTTAGAGCCGTCTAGATTGACTCGCCACACTTCGGTGCCTGAGTCGGGCGAGTACAGAATCACACCCTTGCGCCCCCAACTTCCGCCGCGTGCGGACAGGACTGGGGCCAGTGCCTGGAGCGCTCCACCCGAGGTTGAAACCCGTTCCAGCTTTCCCTTGGCGAAGAATCCGACGTTGGCGCCATCGGGCGAGAGAAATGGGTAGCTCGCACCTTCGCTGCCCTGAATCTCGGTCGTTTCGGGTGATCCGATGCGCTGCACAAACACCACCGGCAAGCCGGAGTTCGGATCCGGCGTAACGAACGCCAGCGTCGAACCATCCGCCGAGATCGCGAGATGGTTTACTTCACCGGGAACCGGAATGGCAAATTGCTGACGTGCTGCTACTACCGGCCTGCTGGAGAGAAACCACGTCGCCGCGGCTACCGCGATCAGCGCTGTCGTCACACCGACCGACAGCCACAGCGATCTTTTGGTCGGGAGATTGGTTACTCGCACCGCACCGGTGTCGCTGCCCGAAAGCGCAGAGAGCGCAAATGACAAATCTTTCGCGGACTGGAATCGCTGGTTCGGATCTTTCTCTACACACCGCCGGACAATCTTTTCTAAAGCAGGAGACAGTGGATGCGTCGAATCGCTGAGTTCAGGAGGTTCTTCCCTCAACACAGCCGTCATGGTTTCCGCGGGCGTATCGCGGCGGAATGCGCGGTGCCCCGACAGCATCTCGTACATCACCGCGCCAAAAGCGAAAATGTCGGTACGTGGATCAGCGGCTTCGCCACGCACCTGTTCCGGAGCCATGTAACTGGCGGTGCCCATGACGGTGCCAGCGGAGGTGTGCGCGCTGGTCATTGTCCGCCCGGCGGTCTCATCAGTTTTTACAACCAGTTTGGCAAGGCCGAAGTCGAGAATCTTTACTCGTCCATCTTTGGTGATAAACAAATTCTCCGGTTTCAAATCACGATGGACGACGCTTTTTTCATGTGCCGCCGCCAGTCCTTGTGCGATCTGAGCTCCGTACTCAATCGCCCGGCGCTGCGGCAAAGCTCCTTGTTCCAATAGATCGCGCAGGCTCTCGCCTTCGAGCAGCTCTGAGACAAGGAAAGGAGAGTCGTTATTCTTTCCAACATCGTGAATGGCGAGAATATTTGGGTGATTGAGCGCAGCAACAGCCCGAGCTTCCTGCTCAAAGCGGAGAAGGCGGTCGGTATCGCGAGTAAATGATTCGGGAAGAATCTTCAGAGCAACATCGCGCCCGAGCCGCGTATCACGCGCCCGATAGACTTCTCCCATGCCGCCAGCGCCAAGAGGCGACTGAATCTCATACGGGCCTATTTTCGTTCCCGCAGCCAAGCTCATTTGTTCAGCTCCGCGGTCCAATTAGAGACGATGATCAGTGGTGCGGTAGTTTCACTTTGCGCTAAATTGACGAGCAAACGTTGCCCATCCAGAGACACATCATAGGCAATCCCAATCGCCGGCACGGGTGCGTGGAACAGATGCTTGGGAGCAGTGGCTTCAACCTCTGCTCCCTTCACGGCAATCGAAGAAACGTAGTAATCATCGGTCAGGCTCTTGAAGAACAGTTCCTTACCATTTCTATTCCACACCGGATATGCTCCACCGTTGGCAGACACTTGCCATTTGCCCTTCGCTTCCGGGAAAGAGGTGATGTACAGATTGTTTTCACCCGATTCGTCGGAAACATAGGCGACCCAGCGGCCATCCGGAGAAATGGCGGCTTGATAAAGATTCGATTGCGAGGAAGGCGGCCGGAGGATGACAACCGGCTGTGAATTCGGGACGGGGGACTGGCGCCAAAAATATCTTGTTTTGTCTTCGTGAGGCCGGACATAAGTGAGATATTTTCCGTCCGGCGTCCAGGCCGGATAGAAATATGCACGCGGAGTAGCTTGCAAAACCTGTTCTTCTCCACTGCCGTCGGCGTTCTTGGTGCGAATGACGGAAAAACCCCCATTTGGGGAGCCGGCAAGAAATAAGATTGTCTTTCCGTCCGGTGACCAGGAAGGTATGAAAACCGCATCCTGATCGAATGTGACCCGTGTTTTGGTGCCGCGCTGCAGATCGATTGTCCAAACACTGGGAACCGGATTGCCGGCGGCGAAGGCTACGCGCTTACCGTCCGGCGAGATGTGCGGATCGTACATCAGACTTTCCCGGTCGCCGATTTGACCGACTATTTTCCCCGAGCGGTCAAACCATGTGAGTTGAGTCCCTGATGTCGCACTATTGCCCGACTGATAGATCAGCACGCCATTTTGCGATACCGCGAATATGCTGCGCCACACCCCAGAGTCGTATCGTACGTTGCTAACCACCGGACCAGGCGCACCCGAAAGCTTGCCCGACTCCGGGTCAAAGCTCTGGGCAACAAGGGCGTTATTCAAGCGATAAAGCAGATATCCAGACGAGTATTCTCCTCCAGAATCGGTAGAGACCACCATCTGGCCCTGTGGGTTATCAACTGAGGCGAAGTAGATTCCATTGTCCTGGCGATTTCCCCCGAGGTGGTTGGTGGCGAGATACAGAAAGTGCTTGCCATCGGGAAGAAACCACGGCCAGCGATGAGTAGTGTGCTTGGACTGGTCCAGCACTGTGGCCGGGGATATCGGGCCGCCTTGCGCATTTACTTTGAGCAGGTTGTTCCGGAAATCCGCGGAAAACACGATCATGTTGTCCGCACCCCAGGTTCCACCCCGCGAGTTGATCGCATCGGCGACTACGGAAATCTGGCCTCCCGATACGGGAATGGTGTTTAACTTTTTGTTGGCGAAAAATCCGATGTAGCGCCCATCCGGTGACCAGAAAGGATGCGCGGCGCCATCGGTTCCATCCAGCGGTTGCGCAGAATCGCTGGCCAACACTCGCACCCAAAGCATTTGCTGTGCGCTCGACGTTCCAGCGACAAAGGTAATCTTGTCTCCTTGCGGGGACAGCACTGGCATGCCGCCGAAATCTCCAGTGGCCGCGAACGGATGTTTCTCGGGAGGAGAAATTTCTGCGTGAATCGATGGTGTAGCTCGAGCGTTTCGAAAGGACCACCAATAACCAGCCAACGCGGAAACAACAAGCAGCAGGAGGAAGGCGACCGCTCCGTAAACGGCCCACGATTTCTTGAATCCTTTTTCTTGCTTCTGTGCTGCCGAAGTAGAAGCCGCGATCCATCGCAGTTCCGTGGCAACGTCATGCGCGGATTGAAAACGTTCTGAAGGATCTTTCGCCAGGCACGCGCTAACCAGTTGATCGAGCCGCGCAGGTACCGATGGATCAAGGGCATAGATGGGCGGGGGCTCTTTCTCGAGAATTGCAGTAAGCACGCCGAGTTGCGACTTGCCCTCGAAGGCGCGTTGTCCCGCGACCATTTCGTATAGAACACAGCCTAGGCCAAAGATGTCGCTGCGGGCATCAGCTTCTTCGCCTTGCAGAACTTCCGGCGCGAGATATTGATAGGTTCCGACTATGGAACCTTTTTGCGTGAGCGGAGAAGCTGCTGATGTGAGTGACGCCAGGTGCATCGTCGGCGTGGAAGGCGTAAGGGGGCCAACGCCGCTTCCCACGGTTGCTAGCGCTGGCTTTGCTAGACCAAAGTCCATCAGCTTCGCGCCAAACTTGGTGAGCATGATGTTTCCCGGCTTCAGATCACGATGGACAATCCCTTGACGGTGCGCGGTCTCCAGCGCCTGAGCGATCTCGATCCCAATCTTCAACGCTTGGTCGATCGGCAGCTTAGCTTTCGCCAGCCGGTCGGCAACCGTTTGGCCCTCAAGATACTCCATTACTAGAAAGTCCACGCCGTTTTGCGATCCCACATCGTGCACAGTGCAAATGTGTGAGTGCTGAAGTGAGGAGATCGCCCTGGCTTCACGTTCGAAGCGTTGCTTTAGATCAGGACTATTAGAGAGATGGGACGGCAATACCTTGATGGCAACGGTGCGATCAAGCCGCGTATCACGTGCGCGATAGACTTCGCCCATTCCCCCCGCACCGAGGGGAGACTGAATTTCATAGGGCCCGAGTTTGGTGCCGGAAGCAAGCGCCATGTGTGGCGGAATTATACCGAGAGTGCGAGTTCAATCCTTGTAGGTCTCCCATACCTGCTGCGCCCAATGCAGAGAGAATTTCATACGGCCCGAGTTTGGTTCCAGCCGGAACAGTCATGAATGTGCAGAGGATGATAGCCGTACAAATGAGCGGCCCCAATGAGCATTCCCATTTGGGGAAACGTTAGGTGAAAAGCTTATTCAGCTCTTGCGGCAGGTAACCCATGGGAGTATTATGCCCCGGCCTGTGCCGAAAGTAACCTCGGCTAACCCTATCGGGTCGTTGACCCATCCAATTGGGGCATGTAGCATTTAATCACTCACCGGCGCAAAACAGCCTCCTGTGGGTGAGCGGTAAGTCATAGATAAACAATGAGATTTTCAAAAACTTATCTATCGATCGCGCCGCTATTGGCGTGGCTTTTATTGGGCACGGCGTGCCAGTCGGGGCGTCCTGCCAGGTTCTTGCCTCCAGCCCAGGCTACAGCCCCGGAACTCAAGCCAGTAGGCGCTCCAGCGCCTGCTCTACCTGCTCCCACAGTCGAAACCAAAGAAGTTGAAGCCGAGGTGAAGCTGGTTTCCAAAGCCGACCCAGTTGCCGACCTTGTTGCAAGAGTCGACAAGCAATATCAGGCTGGTCAGGTCGACTTTAAGGCCGGACGCTTGGAAGCCGCCAAACAGAACTTCGATCACGCTCTCGATATCCTGGCGAAAAGCGGAATGGATATGAAGTCCGATCCGCGCTTGCAGCAGGAGTTCGATCTGCTGCAGGCTGCCGAGAAAACAGTCCAGCAGCAGGATGTGCAGCAGGAGCAAGCGGAGCAGGCAAAACCTGCGGAACCGGCTCCCATCGACGAAGCGAATGACGTGACACCGCCGGTGGACGAAAACACCAAAGCCAAGGCTGAGGCGGAAATCAAGAACACCCATTCCGATCTGCCCCTGATGATGACCGACCAGGTCGCTGGCTATATCAACTACTTTTCTGGGCGTGGGCGCGAAAGTTTCGAGAATGCGCTGATCCGCAGCGGCCGCTACCAAGAGATGATTCAGCGGACGCTTAAAGAGGAGGGTGTGCCGCAAGACCTGATTTACCTGGCACAGGCCGAGTCGGGATTTCATCCGTTGGCTGTTTCTCGTGTGGGCGCCCGCGGCATGTGGCAATTTATGGCCGGACGCGGCCGCGGCTACGGATTGCAGCGCACGCGTTGGGTGGATGACCGTCAGGATCCCGAAAAGGCTACCCGCGCTGCTGCCCGCCACTTGAAAGATTTGTATAAGCAGTTCGGCGATTGGTATCTCGCTATGGCAGCCTATAACTCAGGCCCGGGCGGCGTACAGAGTGCTGTGAAGCGCACCGGGTATGCCGACTTCTGGGAGCTATACCGCCGCAACGTGCTGCCGCGTGAGACACGCAACTATGTCCCGATCATCCTGGCCGTGACGATCATGGTCAAAAATCCCGAGCAGTATGGTCTGGACAAGCTGGAACTGGAAAAGCCGGTTCCGTACGACACCATCAAGATTGATTATCCCGTGGATCTCCGCTTGGTCGCCGAGTGTGTGGGCTCCACTCCATATGCGGTACAGGATTTAAACCCCAGCTTGCTACGCTGGACCACGCCGGAAAACGGAACATTTGAACTGCGTATACCTGCCGGGACAAAAGACCAGTACACCGAGGCCATCGTGCAGATTCCGTCCGACATGCGGGTCTGGTGGCGATATCACCAGGTAGCTCAGGGTGAAACCCTATATTCGGTTGCCCGCGCCTATCGCACCACGCCAGCCGCGATCGCCAAGGCCAACAAGATTGAGCCCGATGCGGATCTGGCCACGGAAAACCATTTGGTGATCCCAATTACTCCGGGTAAGCATGCGGCGTCAGAAGATTCGCAGACCTACGCCAAACGTATTACGCGCTACCGGGTTCGCCGCGGCGATACAGTGCAGACGGTGGCTGACAACTTCAACGTCCCGGCCAACATGGTGCGCCGTTGGAACCATCTTCCCAAGGGCAACAGCTTGCGCGGGCGCCGGGTACTCTATTTACATCAGCCGATCAGCCCAACTCTGTCCGCAACGGCGAATGTCTCGAAGGCTAAATCGAAGCCGGTAACAACTTCCGAAGCTGCGCCCATACGCCACGAGGTTCAGGCTGGGGAGACGCTTTACTCCATCGCTACCAGCCATCACACGACTGTCGAAGCCCTAGAGCGCGACAATGGCAGCCTGCTGACGATCAAGCCGGGAATGGTTCTGATCATCCATCCCAACTAGGCGTTCAGCAATTTCTTAATTCAAATTTTTTCCTGTAGTCCTCCACCACAAATCGAGAACACGGTGTAATATGCCCGGATGGATGGCGGGAACCTACCATCTTGCCCCGAAAACGGGGCATGCTATAATCGCCCGCCGTTCGAGGTAATGCCCAGTCTTTAAGGTTTCATTTCAGTTTCCTTGGTACCAGCTTTTGCCCCCAGCAGGGCTTAATCAGGAGGAAAGATGAGTTTTGACGAGACGCTCTACGGACGTGATGACGAAATGGATGAGTTCGGCGACAGCAGCTACGGCGATTCGATGGATGAGAACGTCGAGGAAGAAGAAGAAGAGGAAGAAGCTGAAGTCCCGGCGACGAGCGAACCGCCGGCGATGACGCCTCCTCCGCCCCCGGCTCCTCCTGCTCCGCCCAAACCCGCAGCCAAGAAGCCAGCCGCCAAAAAGAAGCCGGCCAAGAAAGCGGCCAAGAAGCCCGCGAAGAAGGCCAAGAAGAAACCGGCCAAGAAAGCTGCGAAGAAAAAAGCAGCCAAGAAGAAGCCCGCAAAGAAAGCGAAAAAGGGAAAGAAGCGCCGTTAGGACTTATAGGGAAGCGGGGCGCAGCCTCGCTTCCCGCCCTGCTTGTAGCCGCCTACTTCTTGGCTTCCACGGCCTTTAGGCACTTCCCATATAGTTCCAGCAGGTGATCTGCGTACTCTTCCGGCTTGGGCGCTGCTCCTCCACCCTGAAAGCCCACTCCTCCAGCGACGCCGGTCTTGCCATAGCCTGTGGTCATGGCCACAAATTTCATCAAATCCAGCGCGATGTCTTCATTGCGCCGTGAACCTAAAGAGAGTCCGGGAACTTCCATGAATGCCTCCGAAAGATATTGGGTACAAACGCGATGATATCAGAGCGCTTGTGGCGCTTGATTTTTCAATAAATGGGAGGTTGTCCATCTGGACGGGTTTTCCAGCGGCGATGGACCCACAGCCACTGATCAGGGTAGCGTCGTACATAATCTTCGATAATTTTCGTGAACAATTGCGTGTTGGTTATGATGTCGGCCTCGTTATCATCTGTGCGGATCAAATCAACGGCTGGGTCAAACCGCAGACGATATTTACGCAACACCGGGTCCCAAATGGTGAAGGTAGGGACCACGGCAGCATCGGTCCGCAATGCGATTCTGGCCAGGCCACTCGCCGTGCATGCGGGGATTCCGAAAAAGTCCACAAAGATTCCCTGAGGCGGCGTCATATTTGTGTCCATGAGAATACCGACTACCTCACCCTTTTTCATGGCGGCGAGCAATCCACGAATAAAGTCATCTTTGTCCACGGTGGTATTGCCATGCATAGTCCGGTAGTTGCGGATCAAGCGATCGAGGTACAAGTTGTCCATCGGACGCATGACCACGTGCATCCAGTGACCATGCATGGAATGGGAAAAAGCGGAGAGCTCCCAACCGCCGAAATGAGCCGTCAGAAACAGCACTCCCTTGCCACGAGCGTAGGCGCGCTCGTAGTTCTCAAACCCGTCGTAGACGATAACCTGATTTACGTTTTCCAGGGTGTATTTAGGAAAATGACAAACTTCTGCCAATTGGCGGCCGAGCGAGGTAAATTCTCCCCGCAGAATGCGAGCACGTTCCGATTTGCTTTTTTCCGGGAATGCCAGAGCCAGATTCCGTAGCCCCACCCGCCGCAGACGAAAGTGCAGAAGATAGATGATTTGGGCGAAAAAGATGGCCACCGCACGCGCCAGTGGGCGGGGAAGTATGCCCACCAGCTTAATGATGATCCAAGCCGGGGCGTACTGAAGTCGTTGCAACATTCCGTGGGAGGGGCGACGGTAGCACTACAAAAATTCCCTTGTCAAACTTATTTGTGATCCCCGCGACTTACTTGCTGGCGGCCTGTTTCGCCCACTTCGCTAGACTCGACAAGAACGGATATGCCGTATCTGGCGGGTCGACGGTTCCCTGCAAGGAAGTCTTAAAAGGCACCATGTGGCCGTAAAATTCTCGCGTGCTGTCTTTGTCTTGTCTGACCGAAGCGCCTGCCAGCTCAAGTCCAGCGAAGACTCCGCGGGCGCGGGAATAAGTCAAGATTTCCGCACGCATCTTCCAGTCTGTGTCCGCTGAGGCGTGGCGTCCGACGGGGCCTGCCGCCGCGCTGGCATCCGCGCCGATTTTAAATTTGCTCGACAGCAGATTGTTCATGCCGTTCTTGTTCATGACGAGCATGACCAAGTCGACCGCCTGACCACCGATCTGTAGTCCGAAGCTGCCACCGCCGATCGAAAAAAAAGCCGGAGCGCTCCAGCCTTTCGGCGTCCGGCAGCTGGCCAATCCGCGTCCATATCGTGCACCGACGATGAATCCAGCTTTGAGCATGGAAGGCACTACTGCCACGCACTCCGCCGATCCCAGAACTTCTTCAGGGATTCCCTGGTCGCCAGCGTTCTGGATCTCGTCCAGCACAGTGGCCGCCGCTTTTACGCGGTCTGTAGCCTTGGACTCAGTGGCTGGAGCGCTGGAAGCCGGCGCAGGTGCCGGGGAAGCCGGAGTACCCGAGGGGGTGCTAGAGGAAGTAGAGGAGTCGGTGGCTGGCGCGGCAGGTGCCGGCGTTGGCGTGGCCGGCGCATCTTGCGCAAAAGCCATTCCCGTCAGACAGACCAAGAGACACAAAACGGCGACTTTCTTCATGGGTAAAGCCTTTCTCCTAAAAGAAGTTATGTTTGCTGGTTATTGTTTCTGATTCTAACGGATTCGACCAGGGAAACAGTGGTTGCTGATGAGGTTCCTGGGCTAGAAATTTGTAAAGACAAAAAAATGCGGGGCTGGCAACGGTGACCCTAAATCTCCGCCCCCAACCCCGTCTCCCAGGTTCTGTGGTAGGTGATGCGAGTATGGCCTTGAGCTTTACAAGCGGCAAGATTACTTAGGTATTGTCCGAAGGTAATGGCCTGTTTAGGCACTCTAAATACCTCATTTCACACTCACTACCACACGTGGCAAGCGTTATCGCTCACCATGGGCTGTCCTTTTTTGCAGTGAAAAGCCTTCTGAAATTCCGGCATGTTCTGCACCACGCCATTGACTCTGAATTGCGGTGGAGAGTGCGGATTGGACTGCGCCACCAAGCGCAGAAATTGAGGGGTCCACGAGGAGCACCAGACTTCGCCGTAGGCAATGAAGAACCGCTGGTCTGGCGTGAATCCATCTACGACTTGTGTCGATTTGCCGGAGGCTTTGAGAACGTTCTGCAGCGCTGCCAAAGCGATTCGTACGCCTCCATTGTCGGCGGTGTTCTCTCCCAAGGTCAAATTGCCATTTACCTTGGTTCCGGGGGTGGCTTCAAATGATGAATATTCATCTGCCACACATTTTGCGCGTGCTTCGAATTCCTTGTTGTCCGCTTCGGTCCACCAGTCGCGAAGGTTGCCGTTGGGATCAAACTTCCGGCCCTCATCGTCGAAGCCATGCGTTAATTCGTGACCGATCACCGCCCCGATCGCACCAAAGTTCGCAGCGTCGTCGGCATTCTTGTCGAAGAACGGAGGCTGCAAAATTCCGGCAGGGAAGTTGATGGTATTGAGCTGTGGATCGTAGTAAGCGTCCACGGTAGGCGGGGTCATCAGCCATTCCCCGCGGTCGACTGGCTTGCCAATCTTCGCCAATCCTCGTTTGAATTCGAACTCACCGCTGCGATAGGCATTTCCCAACGCGTCGCCACGGACAATGTTCACGCTGGAATAGTCTCGCCATTGGTTGGGATAGCCGATCTTGTCTTCAATCTTGTGTAGCTTGGTTAGCGCTTCTTTCTTGGTAGCCGGAGTCATCCAGTCCAGTTGATTGATGTTTGTGGCCAACGAATTTTCCAGCGCGCCTACCAGATTCAGCATGCGTTGCTTGCCGTCGGCACCGAAAGTCCGATCGACATAGGCCTCGCCTAACGCTTCGCCGAGATCGCGATCGACCGCCTGTGTGCAACGCCGCCAGCGCGGACGCTGTTCTTTCTGGCCAGTCAGTTTTCGGCCATAAAAGTCGAATCGTTCATCCGACAAGGTTGTGCTCAGCAAACTGCCTGAGTCATTGACTAACTGCCAGCGCAGGTACGTTTTCCAATCATCGAGTGACTTTGTGGCGATTAGCTGGTCCACGCCTTTGAAAAAGTCCGGAGTCGCCACCAGATAGTGTGGCGTCTCAGGCGCGCCACCAATGGCCTTCAGATATTCATCCCAGGAAAAATGCGGCGTAAGCGCCCGCAATTGTTCGAGCGACATCTTGTGATTCAAATTAGCCGGGTCACGCCGTCGCACCAGGTCCATGGAAGCCTGCGCCAGCGCGGTTTCCATTTCCATGATGGTTTTGGCATGAGTTTCCGCTAGTGCCGGGCTCTCGCCCAACAACTCATGCATCTTCTGGATGAAAGCCATATATTGCTGTCTTGTTTCGGCGGATTTTGCGTCGTCTTTCAAGTAATAGTCGCGATCAGGTAGTCCCAAGCCACCTTGATCCGCGGCAGCAACCACCTTTGACGCGTCATCCAAATCCTGGCTGGAGCCAAAGCCAAACAAAGCGACTTTGGCGCCGGAATCAGTGGAAGGAGCCAGAGCCGTGGTGATGGCATGCAGGTGCGCCAGCGCGGCCGGCAGTTGCGATTTGTCTTTCAGCACATCAATTTTGTCCAACTCTGGTTTAACAGCGCTGGTGCCTTTCGCATCGATCGCCTTATCATCCATGCACGAGGCATAGTAGTCGCCGATTTTCTGATCGATCGCGTTGCGCTTGGAATCATCCACCGAAGCCTTCTCCAACACATCACGCAGCACGCCCTGGTTCCACAGATTGAGCTTGGAGCCGTGAGACCAGGTGGGCTGGTCGCCGGGAATGGGGTTGCTGTCGATCCACTTTTTGCAGGTGTACTGATAGAAATCCACGCAGGGATCAAGCGACTTATCGACAGCGTTCAAATCGAAGTGGTCGAGTTGAGCATTGGGAGCGTCAGATTGTGCGCTCGCGATCGTTGTTCCCACAACCAAGATCAATACCAGTAGAAAATACCGTTGGGAGTTCATGCCGAATGGCCTCGTTTAGACGTAGTTGGGGCTTTGTGCAGAAGGATACAAGATAGACGGACGCGCCCCTATAAGGTAAGCGACGGCAGGATTGCTGCGTGAGTCTTACTTTGCCGTAACCAGCGAGTGGGTGATAGCGTGAACCGATAGCGCGATCCGGTTCTGTACGCCAACCTTGCGCATCAGTTTCGCGACGTGAGCTTTTACCGTACGTTCTTCGATGCCCAGTGCTGAGCCAATCTCCTTGTTGGAGCGGCCGGCAACCAGCATCTCGAGGACTTCTTTTTCACGGTCGGTAAAGGTCACGCGGCCGGCGGGGAAAATACGTCCGGGAGAAGCGCTGACGCGTTCGATGAACATGGAGAGCACACGCCGCGGCGCCCAAACCGATCCCTGATTCACGATGCGGATCGCCTGGACAAATTCGGCGGGTGAGGCAGCTTCATCCACATAACCCTTGGCGCCCGAAGCGATGGCTTTGAGGATGGTTTCCTCATCCATGCCGGAGCCAGTTACGATAATACGAAGATCGGGCCGCGAGGCTTTCAGGCTGGCCATGAGATCGAACAGGTTCTGGCCATTGCGGTTCCCGAGCAGAATGAGGTCTATATTCGGCTGAGTGGTGATGTCCGAGACGGAAGCCGAGATCAACTCGAAATCGGTTTCGGCATCGAACAGGGCTCGAAAGCCAACGAACCGTAGTGGATCGCTTTCCACGACGGCAATACGAATTAGCGGTTTTCTGGCCGTAGCAGCCTTCATAGGCATCCTATGTTGCTAAGTTATTGCGGTAAGCATAAATGGATTTGTGTTTAGATTGAAAGACTCGTGGATACATATACGATTACGCCAGTAACATGAGAGGAACCCCATGAAAACGGCTCTGAGCGCGGCAAAAGCGTGGCAAATCACCGTGCTTGCTGCAGTTTTGCTGATGATTTCGCTGCTCGCTGCAGCCCAAACTGCGGAAACCCCGCAAACCTCAGCTCCTGCTCAGCAAACTGCGGAGACTTCGCAAACCGCTTCGACGCAGCAACCGGCCTACCAACCGAAGTTCCCCGGCGATCCGGCGCGCTCTGAGTCCGAAGCCAAAGCGCTTGGTTACATGCGTACCGTATTACGAGCCCAGAAGGAATACAAGAAAAAGAACGATAAGTTCGCGCCTACGCTATTAGCATTGGTGCACACAGGATCTTTTACCAAACGCATGGCCGACCCCAACCGTGGAGATTATACGGTTGGCTTCAAGCCCAACAAAGATGGCTTCGATTTAACCCTGACCCCAAAAGAACTCAGTGCAGATCACCGTTCTTTCTGGGCCGATGAACGTGGCGACATTCACGCTGATGAGGAGAAAGCAGCGGACGACCATTCTCCCAAAATAAAGTAGCGATTAAGTCCCCGGTTTCACATTGACCGCTTTGTCATCCACAAAGGTGACAATCAGAGGATTGCCATTATTTGGGTAAGTCACAGTTCGGTTGTTGCCATCATGTAGATTGTCCGGTTGTCCCATCCCCACGGAAAAGTCCGCCTGCAATTGATTCATGCCGTTTTTGACTTCGTGTTTGGAGATCGCATCCCACACATCCGCCGGCCAGTGCTTGTAGAGTTCGTGCGGGTCCTGCACGAAAACGATGTCGTCTGAATAGATGGTGTAATTGTCACCCTGCTTTAATCCGATGGGGAAAGCGAAAGTTTTGCCGTCTTTCTGAAAGACTGCCATGACCTGCTTTTGATCCGACTTGCCCGGCGGGACATCGGTCACAACATCGGTGATGTCCAGTTTCTCAATTGGGCCTAAGGTTCCAGCTTGGTGAGCAAAATCGGTACGCTTGCTGGCAGAGTTATAAGGATAGTAGGCGAAGCGGTATCCGTCTCTTATCCAGGCTGGCTGCTTGGTCAACTCGCGGGCGGATTCTAAATTGTAAGGGTGAAGTTTTTTGGGAGTGACGTAATAGTCCGCCTTCAGTGGCGGAGCTTCCTGCTTTTGCGGAGTAGCATTATCCTGACGCCGCTGATAGAAAATCCAGGCTGTGCGGACCCCGGCAATCAAAATTCCGGCCGCCAGCAGTAATTGAATCTTCTTGGTCGTCTCCGGGCTCATGGCTGTACCTTAGCAGACTTGGTAAGATTGAATGGGAGACTTAGATGACAGCCGTGACCGAAACTGATGTGATGAGCGCATTAAAGCAGGTCTACGATCCGGAGATTCCGGTCAATATCGTGGATTTGGGACTGATCTATGGCGTACATTTCCAACCTGCGCCGGAAGACAAGCAGGATGTCACAGTAGAAATGACCCTGACCGCCCAGGGTTGTCCGGCCCACGTCACCATCGGTGAGAACGTGAAGGCGAGAGTGGAACAACTGCCGGGAGTGCGGACCGCTTCAGTGAATGTAGTGTGGAATCCGCCTTGGACTCCTGAGCGCCTAAGCGCCGATGCGCGCAAGCAACTGGGTATCGACAACTGAGAACCGGGGACTAGAAACTGATTTCTTCCCATCCGGCCCGAGCTCGCCGCTGAGCAAATTCCGCAATCTGAGAACCTGCGCGCGAGGCGAACTCGGCCAGTTTCATGCCGCGGCTGAAATAGTCGGGAAGTGAACGCCGCACTTTATTGAAATGCTGCGGATATTCAATCGCCAGCGTCACCAGGCTGAGACTCGCCAGCAAAATTCCCGCGCCCGGTTTTTTCTTGAGAAACATGACTGCGCTTCCTGCGGCAGAGCCTGCAACTAGTGCTCTCTTCCAGTTCTTCATTCTTTCTCTCCTAAAGTCATTCTAAAACGCGATGCAAGGCTCCTGCCGTATACTGCCTCAAGTTTGTTCAAAGGAAGACAATGCTGAACTTTCGCAGTGGTTTTGCAGTCTCAATCTCGATTTTGTTCACAGGTTTTTTGTTTGCTCAAACCAAGCCAAGGGCGAGAGATTTGGGAGTGCCTTTTGATGGCACTCCGGGGCCGCTGAACGCGATTACGGACGTAAAAGGAGTGGAGGTCGGGCATACAACGCTGATTTCTGGCGACGGCCCATTAAGAGTTGGCGTTGGCCCGGTCCGTACTGGTGTAACCGCAGTACTGCCCCGCGGAAAAGATTCGAACGATGCCGTCTTCGCCGCCTGGTTCACGCTCAACGGAAATGGAGAAATGACTGGGACGACCTGGTTAGAAGACTCGGGGTTTCTTAACGGCCCGGTCATGATCACCAATACGCATAGCGTAGGTGTGGTCCGCGATGCCGTGATTGGCTGGAAGGTGAAGCGGGCGAAACCGGACGATGAAGGCTATTGGTGGTCTTTGCCGGTGGTGGCCGAGACTTGGGACGGGTATCTAAATGACACCAACGGTTTTCACGTGAAGCCAGAGCACGCGATCCATGCCATCGGGTCCGCCCATGGCGGCCCAGTTGAGGAAGGGAGTGTCGGTGGCGGGACAGGAATGGTCTGCAATGAATTCAAAGGCGGGATTGGCACGGCTTCGCGTGTATTGAGCACCAAGGATGGTGGATACACCGTCGGAGTGCTCGTCCAATGTAACTACGGGCGTCGTGATCAATTGCGCATCGCTGGTGTTCCTGTCGGAAAAGAGATTCCAGATCATACGGTCTATGCAAGCGATACGGGTTCAATCATTGTGGTGGTAGCGACTGATGCTCCTTTGATTCCTACCCAACTGAAGCGTGTAGCCCGCCGGGTTTCGTTGGGGCTGGCGCGAAATGGAAGCTACTCGGGTGATGGTTCAGGGGACATTTTCATAGCCTTTTCCACGGCCAACAGCGGAGAACGTGCAACTGAGGGACCTCACTCCATCACAATGTTGCCCAATGATAGGTTAGACCCGATTTTTCTGGCGACGGTGCAGGCGACCGAGGAAGCTGTAGTCAATGCGATGGTGGCAGCGGATACCATGACAGGAGCCGATAATCACACGGTGATTGGCCTACCCCATGATCGTCTGCGCGAAGTGTTAAAAAAGTACAATAGGCTGGAAAAGTAGGATGGGAGCGACGCGCGTCCCCGCGCGTCGCTCCATCGTTTTTGTTAATAAATCGTGTATCCGGGCGCAGGCGTGCGCAGATCAGGCTTTGTCGCGGTCAACAGCAAAGCTCCTGTTCGTTTGAACGCGCGCAAATCTTCCAGGCTGTGAAATGACTTCGTCTTGTAATTATCCGGCGTAGGTGTGTCATCCGGAATCTGCCGCCACTCCACATTTTCGAAAGCATGTTTTTCCAACAGCTCTACATACTCAGCTGCCGACCGCACATGCACTGGAACCTTTAGCTTGTCTACCCATTGCAGAGAATAAGGATTGTCTTTGTACAAATTGATCAAAATGAACATTCGCCCATGCGGTGCCATCACACGAAACAGTTCAGCCAACGATCTGTCCTGATCCGCGTAGTAGTAAAACGACTCCACTGACAGCATCTTGTCAAAGAAGTTTTCTTCCCACGGAATCTGCTGAGCTGACCCCCAGACATACAAAATATTTTCGAAGTCTTTGGACAAAGCCCGTGCCTGACGAATCATTTCGTCCGAGACATCCACTCCCACCACTTGACCAAATCCTTCCGGCCCGTCAGCCACCAGCCGAGCCAGCAACCGCGTGGCCCAGCCCGAACCGCAGCCCAAGTCAAGCACCCGCTCTCCCGGACGCAAATCCATCAGGCGGATGGTTTTCTCAGTGATATCAAGGTGATGGCGTTCCATCTTTTCGCCCTCGCCTTGTTCGGCCCAGCGGTTGAATTCAAGTTGCAGTTTTTCGTCGGGAGATGGGTTGGGCATATCAGTTCTCGGTTCTCAGGTGTCAGTTCTCAGAAGATACCTTAACTATGCTACATTTCCTTTCCGCATGTCTCCAGAGCCCCAGGCCACGCACCAGCCGGAACTGCTGTATTGCCCCAAATGTGCACAGGAAGTCACAGACCCGCTTATCTGTGGAGACTGTTCGGCGGTCATCTGCCGCCGTTGCGGGACTCCGCTGGAATCGCCTGATGAACTGGGAATCGGATAACCATGGACGCAACCACACCTCAACTCACACCAGAACAACAATCTGAAGCGAAGCCTACATTGATTCGTGGCCTTTCCTTGCTCGACTCGGTTTTGTTGCTGGTCAGTGGCATTATCGGCTCTTCCATCTTTTTTACTGCGAAGGACATTGCTGGGGCATTGCCTAACCCCTTGATGTTTCTATTGATTTGGGTGCTGGGGGCTGTGGTTTCGCTGTTCGCTTGCGCCGCGTTTGCGGAACTGGGTTCGATGTTTCCTGATTCTGGTGGACAGTACGTTTATCTGCGCGAAGCATTCGGTGATCTGGTTGCATTTTTATACGGGTGGATGTTGTTTTGGATCAGCAACGGCGGAACAATCGCCGCTTTGACTGTGGCTGCGGCTGCATATACCGGACAAATTTTCCCAGTTGTTTCGCAAGATCACATTATTGTTGCTGCCTTGGGAATGCAGTTTACTCGAGCGCATCTATTAGGGTTAGTTTTGATCGCTACACTTACTTACGTGAATGTAGTCGGCCTGCGGTGGGGAGCGCTCTTACAGAATATTTCCACCTGGACCAAGTTCATCGCCATGGCAGTGTTTGTAATGTTGGGATTGTTTTTCGGCAAAGGAGACTGGTCTCACTTTCATGCCTCCAACGGTTTAGCCATGGGTATGGGCCCGGCGCAACTGATTTCCGCTCTGGGTGTGGGCTTGATCGCGGTTTTTTGGGCGTACGACGGCTGGGTGTATATCACGTGGGTTGCCGGAGAAGTCCAAGAACCGCGGCGTAACGTGCCATTGGGGATGTTGTTCGGCGTGCTGGCAGTGGCTGTGATCTATATCTCTATGAACGTTGCTTATGTGTATGCCTTGCCCCTCAATGAAGTGGCAAAGCATGACACGATTGCCCACGCCGCCGCCATGGCCTTGTTCTCTCCCGCTGCTGCTGTTTGGCTGTCAGCCATTATTGCGGTTGCTTGTTTCAGTGCGGCTGCCAGTTGCACGCTGGCGGGTGCTCGCGTCTATATGGCCATGGCGCAAGATGGGTTATTTTTCAAAAGCATGGCGGAGATTCATCCCAAATGGCGCACACCCGCATTCAGCCTGATTGGGCAAGCGGTTGTGGCCGGAGCGCTGACTTTAAGCGGCCGCTATGATCAGCTCTACACCTTCGTGATGTTTATGATGGTGCTGTCCTACACACTGACCGTAGTTGGCATGTTCATTCTGAGGTGGAAGCGTCCTGAAGTGTCTCGGCCATATCGCTGTACAGGCTATCCCTGGTTGCCAGGTTTGTATGTATTGATTAGCGGCGCGTGGACCATCAACACGATTGTGACGAGGCCAAAAGAGTCATTGATTGGAACGCTCATCGTTCTACTTGGAGTTCCCGGATATCTCTACTGGAAAAGTCACAGCGGCAAGGTCGAATAGCTTAGAATTTAGGGTGGAACCAGAATTCCATCGGCAGCACAGTAGGCCGTCAGTTCATTCGTGGAGTCTTGGGTTCACTACTCGGCGGAAGCAGCAGTCGGCGATAGAATGCGAAAGTCTTGTCACCCTCGATTCCCGATGTTCAGGATGAAAATCCGCCGCGCCCCAAGCGGGTGTTGGGCTTCCGCGATCTTTTCTTTTTCTACGTTGTTACTGGCATCAGCTTGCGCTGGATCGCCGCCGCCGCCGTAGCTGGTCCGAAATCAATTGTCATTTGGCTGAGTGCGTGGTTGTTTTTCTACGTTCCCTTGGCGCTCTCGGTCATCGAGTTGTCTTCGCGCTTCCCCGATGAAGGCGGCCTCTACGTCTGGACCAAGCAAGCATTCGGTGAGTTCCCCGGCTTTCTGTGTGGATGGGTCTACTGGACCAGCTATTTCCCATACCTTCCGGCAGCCCTGTATTTCGCCGCGGGCAATGCGCTCTACATCTGCTATGGCTCATGGGGACACTTCTCGCAACACGTGGGCTACTACATAATTTTCTCGCTTATTACACTGGCGTTAGTGACGTGGATCAACCTCACCGGACTCAGCCTGGGCCGATGGTTGCACGACGCCGGAGCAATCGCGATGTGGATTCCCGCGGCAATTATTTTTGTCATGGGAATGATCTCGTGGCGTCGTTTCGGTGCTGCCAATTCATTCGGTCTCCAGTCCATGCTGCCCACCATGCATTCCAAGGACATGATGTTCTGGTCCCTGTTGATTTTTGCCTTTGGAGGGTCGGAAGCGGCCTCATTCATGGGGGCGGAAATCAAAGGGACAAAACGCACCGTCCCCACCGCAGTGATCTCCAGCGGATTTACCGTGGCATTGTGCTACATACTCGGAACACTTGGAGTTCTGCTTGCTCTACCTGCCGCCGCCGTCAGTAACTTGCAGGGGCTGATGCAGGCCGTGACGGCGACCGCACAGCGTGTAGGATTGAGCCAGATCATCCCGCCTACAGCTTTCCTCATCGCCCTTAGCACCATTGCTGCGGTCAGCGCATTCCTGGCGGCGAGCGCGCGCCTGCCGTTTGTCGCGGGACTCGACCGCATCGTGCCGTCAGTTTTTGGGAAGCTGCATCCGAACTGGGGCACACCGTGGATTGCTTTGCTGGTTGAATCCGGGGTTGGCGCGGTGTTTCTTTTGCTGGGACAGTTTCAGGTCAGCGTCAAAGGTGCGTATGAGGTTCTGGTCACGCTGGGTGTCATCACCTATTTCATCCCTTACATGTTTCTGTTTGCTTCATTGCTGAAGTTGCAGGGTCAGCCCGCAGGAGAAAACGTAATTCGCATTCCCGGGGGAAAGTGGGCAGGCAGAGTGGTTGCAACCGTCGGGTTGCTAGTGGCTGGGTCAGCAATTGTATTGTCGCTGATTCCTTCTTCTGAGGAACCTCATACATTGCTGGCAGTGGTTAAAGCTGGGGGAATTACCCTCGCCCTGTTCGCAATCGGGACATGGATTTACTGGGCTGGGAAGCGAAAAGACCGCAGGTCCGTTTAGACGGGAACTGCGGTCTTCCTCTCCGGGTTGAAGAACGGCAGCTTGACCACCTTCGCCGTGACATTCTGCCGCATGGCTTCGATGGTGATCTCCAGTTGCAACTTTGTCCCCAGAGCGGAGTGTGCAGTCTCGACGCTGGCCAGTGCGATCATTTTCTTAAGAACCGGAGACCATGTTGTAGTCGTCGCTTTCCCTACCTGCTTGCCGGCGACATAAACCGGTACATGCACACGCGAGGCTTGGCTGGGGGCGGCCGGTGTGAGGCCGTACTTTTCGTAGCTGGCTTCCACTTCAGTCCAGTCAATCTCTAGTCCAACAAGTTGACGCGCCACACCATTTTTCTGGTCCTGTGCCAAGGCCAGTCGGCCAATGAAATTTTCTTTTTCAAGATGCACCATTTTGGCGAAGCCGAGTTCATAGGGGGAAAACTTCTGCGAAGCGATCAGAGCTTTCTTGCTGCTCATATAATCCACTTCGATCAGCAACAGACCGGCTTCCACTCGTGCTACATCGAGGGCCAGCATTCCTGCGGCATGAAGATCGAATTGCTTGCCTTTTTCGCTGAGCGCGTCCCAGACCTTGACTGCATCGTGCCACGGAACCCAGATTTCATAACCCAGATCGCCGGTGTAGCCAGTACGGGAAATATCCACGGACACGCCGGCAATTTTGCCGCTGATCATGCGGAAATATTTCAGGTTGGCAACGTCAGCTTCAGCGACGGTTTTTAGCAGCTTGCCGGATGTCGGCCCTTGCAAAGCCAGCGCAGCAACTTTTTCTGAGATGTCCTCAATCTCGACATCCATGTTCAACCCATTCTGGCGGAACCAGCGCAAGCTAGGGTCGGCAGCGGTCCAGCGATATTGGTTTTCTTCTAGACGAGTGATGGTGCCGTCATCGATGACCTTGCCCTGCTCGTCGCACCAGCAGCAATAGATGACCTGTCCGACCTTCACCTTGTGGATGTCGCGGGTGATGATGCGGTTCACAAGTTTGGTCGCGTCTTTGCCAGTGATCAGGTACTTGTAGAGCGGAGAAATGTCGATCAGCGCCGCCGCGTTGCGGATGGCGTTGTACTCGTGCTCGTGGTGCACTTCATAGACGCTGACGGTGTAGTAGCCAGACCACTCGCGATAATTCAAGCTGTGGCAAAGGGGAAAAGTTCTCTCGTGAAATGCGGTTCCGACGGGCAAGGTGGCTCCTTGGGAAAACTCGATCTCGTGCTGGATTATATGCAGTCTCGAAGAATCTGAGCAATCCTGACTGGGAGTCAGTCAATCTGCTGCAGACAAGGACGCTCCTTGCAATTACAATGATTTTCGTCATCGCTCATGTCGCTGTCCTCCATCGCGATCCTAAGTTGGGCCGTCCGTAACAGCGGTCTCTGACGTGCCGCCTGCTCTCTGCGGGCAGGAAACCGATTCATCGAAAACCCTGCTCACCTGTTAAAATCCAGCGATTCAATCGGCGCCCAGGCGCAAAGGCGATATGGCAGCTTCCAATACAAAGTACGACGCTATCGTTATAGGCGGAGGTCACAATGGCCTCACCACCGCCGCGTATCTCGCGCGAGCCGGGAAGAAAGTTGTGGTTCTGGAACGCCGTCATGTTCTAGGTGGGGCCGCGGTCACCGAGGAAGTGTTCCCCGGATTTAAGTTTTCCGTCTGCTCCTACGTTGTTTCTCTGTTGCGGCCGGAGATCATTCGCGATCTCGACCTGCCGCGCCACGGATTGGAAATTCTGCCTCTGGACGGCACATTCACGCCGATGCCGAACGGCGATTACCTCTGGCGCGTGAACGACCACGGCAAAACCCACCGCGAAATCGCGCGTCATTCCAAACTCGACGCCGAAGCCTACGACGAGTTCGGCAAAGCCATGCAGGCGATGTGCCGGTTTGTGAAACCGATCCTCAGCATGGTGCCGCCCGATCCGCATTCGCTGAACCCGAAAGAACTGATGAAGCTGATGTTCCTCGGCCGCCGCTTCCAGGGCATGACCAGCGAGGACAAATATAACCAGGTTCAGTTGATGACCATGAGTGCCATCGACTTCCTCGACCAGTGGTTCGAGACCGATGTGCTTAAGGCCACGATGTCGGCGTCGGGAATTATCGGAACATTTCTGGGTGTGCGTTCACCAGGAACGGCTTACGTTCTGCTCCATCACTACATGGGAGAAATTGACGGGGCGTTCCGCTCCTGGGGGTTTTCTCGTGGTGGCACCGGCGCAATCTCCAATGCAATTGCCGGTGCGGCGCGCGAAGCTGGAGTAGAAATCCGGACCCGGTCCGGCATCGTCAAAATCATGGTGAAAGATGGAAAGGCCAAAGGCGTGGTGCTGGCCAATGGGGATGAACTTTACGCCGACATAGTTTCTTCCAGCATCGATCCCCGCCATACTTTTGTCGAGTTCATCGATAGTGGACATCTCCCGTCGGAATTTTTAGAAGAAGTCCGCCGCTACAAATTCCGCGGATCGTCCGGCAAAGTAAATCTGGCACTGGACGCGCTACCTAATTTCAAATGTCTGCCGGGCGTGGGCGCACATCTTCGGGGAGCAATGTCAATTTCTCCCAGCGTCGAATACATGGAACGCGCCTACGACGATGCCAAGTACGGCAACTTCTCCCGCCGTCCGTACATTGACATGGTCATTCCCACGCTAACCGATCCGTCGGTTGCGCCAGCGGGGAAGCATATCCTCTCCTGCTTCGTGCAGTATGCGCCGTACAAACTGCGCCCGGGATTGAATTGGGACGAACAAAAAGAAGCCTTCGGCAACAACGTGATCGATACCATTGCCGAGTACGCGCCGAACATTAAAGACATCATCTTGCACAAGCAGGTTCTGACGCCGCTCGATCTCGAACGTGAATTTGGCTTGAGTGAGGGCAACATCTTCCAGGGAGAACTTTCCCTCGAACAACTGTTCTTCCTTCGTCCGGTGCCAGGATGGGCGCAATATCGCACGCCGATCAAAAACCTCTACATGTGCGGATCAGCCACGCATCCGGGCGGCGGCATCATGGGCGCAAACGGTCGTCTCGCCGCACTGGAAATTCTCAAAGACCACAAAGGAGCGGCCTAACCGATGCCCGACAAACGCGATGTCGTAATCATCGGCGGAGGCCACAATGGATTGGTCACGGCTTTCTATCTGGCCAAGGCGGGATTCAAGCCGTTGGTTCTCGAACGCCGGCCACAGACCGGCGGTGCTGCCATCACCGAAGAATTTCATCCCGGTTTTCGTGGTTCTATCCTTACTCATTCCGCTGGGCCGCTGCGTGCGGACATTGTGCGCGACATGCAGCTGGAAAAAAACGGCTTGCAGCTGATCAGGCCGGAGGTCGGAGTTACAGCGCTCTCCCCCGATGGCCGTGCGCTGATGCTTTATTCCGATACAAAAAAAGCCGCGGAGGAAATCAGCAAGTTTTCTGCGAAAGACGCCGCCAAGTATCCCCAGTTTCAGCAATCGCTCGAAAAGATCGGTCGCGTGATCAGCGAAGTGCTTAACACCACGCCGCCGGACATCGACAATCCCAGCAACAGCGATCTGTGGAGCATGTTGAAGGCGGGCAAAGCCATACGGGATTTGGGCAAAAAAGATATGTACCGCCTGCTCCGCTGGGGGCCGATGGCGGCAGCGGATCTGGTCGCGGAATATTTTGAAACGGAATTGCTGCGCGCCGTGGTTGCGGCACGCGGAATCTTCGGAACATTCCTCGGTCCATGGTCGGCGGGAAGCAGTTTGGTACTGCTGCTTCGGGCTGCAGCGGATTCACACCCAGCGGGCTCAGGATGGTTCGCCGCCGGCGGCATGGGAGCGGTGACGCAAGCTATGGCGGCTGCCGCTAGGCAAGCCGGCGCAGAAATCCGCACTGGCGCGGAAGTGATTGAAGTGCGCGTCAAAGATGGCGCGGCCACCAGTGTCGTCCTTTCTACGGGAGAACAGATCAGCGCCACTGCCATCATCTCCAACGCTGACCCGAAGCGCACACTGCTCAAACTGGTCGATCCCATTCACCTCTCGCCCGATTTTGTGATGAAGCTCCAGCACTACCGCATGCCGGGTACCGTGGCCAAAGTGAACCTCGCGCTTTCCGGATTGCCAAAGTTTAATGGGCTGAACGGCAATGCGACTGCACTGAACAGCCGCATTCATATCGGTCCTGAAATCGACTACCTTGAGCGTGCCTTCGACGAATCCAAGTATGGAGAGTTTTCCAAACAGCCCTACCTGGAAATCGCGATTCCTTCACTGGGCGATCCGTCGCTGGTTCCTTCGGGACAGCACGTAATGTCGGTGTACATGCAATATGCGCCCTTTAAGCTGAAAAATAGCGACTGGGAGAGTCAACGCAAAAAGCTCGGTCAGGCCGTCGTCAAAACTCTCGCACAATACGCACCGGGCCTGCCTCAGTTGATCTTGACCCATCAGATCATCACCCCGCAGGATTTGGAGGACACCTACGGACTCACGGGAGGCCACATCTTCCATGGCGAACTGGCGCTTGATCAATTTTTCACCATGCGACCGTTGCTCGATTGGGGACGCTACAAGACTCCAATTGCCAATTTGTATTTGTGCGGATCAGGGACGCATCCGGGAGTCGGATTGACTGGTGGGTCGGGAGCAAATGCGGCTCGGGAAATTTTGAAGAGTCTAAAGAAGTAGTGCTGATACGGCTTTGTGCTTGCGACGGTGAGCGCGGCGAAGAGGATGAAACTGCCTTTCGGACCGCAAAAAGCGGATTCATCGCGCCGAAAAGGCACTCGGAATGACAACTGGTAGAGAATGTTTTGTTCTTACAAGTTTCGGTTTTCTAAATGAAGAACTCCGCAATACTCCTTCTGGCCTGCCCCGATCGCAAAGGCTTGGTTGCAACGATCTCCGATTTTGTCTTTCGCCACAACGGCAACATCATCCACGCCAACGAGCACGCCGACGAAGAATCCAACTTATTCCTGATGCGCGTGGAATTCGACCCGGCCGGATTCGACATCCCGCTTTCTGAATTCAAAAAGTACTTCGCTTCCATCGCCGAAAAATATCAGATGAACTGGCGTCTGGCCCAGTCAAGCCATCGTCCGAAGATGGCAGTTCTGGTTTCCAAGTACGATCACTGTCTGGTGGATTTGCTGTATCGCCACAAGAGCGGGGAACTGGCATGCGAGATACCGCTCATCATTTCCAACCATCCGGACAACCAACCGATCGCCGACTTCTATAAGATCCCGTATGCGGTAGTCGCAGTTCTCAAGGAAAATAAACAAGCAGCAGAGCAAAAGATCCTCGCGCTATTGCGCCAGCATGCGCCTGATTTTGTGGTGCTCGCACGGTACATGCAGATTCTGCCTGCTGAATTCTTGACGGAATTTCCGCAGCGGATCATCAACATTCACCATTCAGTTCTTCCCGCATTCGTCGGGGCCAAGCCGTATCACCAGGCCTTCGAACGTGGTGTAAAGCTGATTGGGGCCACCAGCCACTACGTGACCGAAGTTCTCGACGATGGCCCGATCATCGAACAAGATGTTGTCCGCATCTCCCATAACGACTCATTGGACGATTTGCTTCGAAAAGGTCGTGACCTGGAAAAAGTCGTGCTCTCGCGTGCTGTGCGCTGGCATATTGAGAACCGTATTTTGGTTTACGGAAACAAAACCGTAGTCTTTACGTAGAGCAGCTGCGAACGGGCCTAGAATGTTGGTATCTCCCAGGAGGCTCGCATGGTACGCAAATTATGCTTGTCGCTCGTTCTTCTTTTTTCTTTCTCCGCTCTGACTTTTCTGCCCGCACAAACTGCCAATCCTGATTCTGATCTGCAAGCCATGAGGTCGGATGTGCAAAGGATGCGTGTAATTCTGAATCAGATGAGGACGAATTTAGCTTTCGTCGACACCACGCAGAGCCCGCTGAAACATCAGTTTGAATTGGAAACTGACATGTGGCAGGTGATGTTGGACCAGATGGATCGAAGGATAGCTGCGATGGAGGGTTCTCACCCGCAAAAATAACCCAACCTGTTATTCCGACAAGCAGCGTAGCCAGTGGGAGGCATCTGCTGTTTGCCTGCGGAGAATGTGGCTCCTACTAAAAACGTAGAAAATAAAAAAAGGCGGGCGACTCGCCCGCCACTCGATACCCAGGCTGCAAAAACTTACATTGCTTCGTTGCGTTTGCGCAGAAATGCTGGAACGTCCAGGTCCTTCTGCTCATAGCTTGCGACCATTGCCTCGCGAACGTTGCTTAACGGAATAATTTCCGCTGAAGCCGGCGTCGCCACCGGAGCCCCAACTTCTTCCTCCATGATCATCGGCGGGGCGCCGTCATCGATCTCCGCCTCGGGGAAGTCGTTGTCCACCCGCGGCGAAATGTACGGTGTGTGTCGCTCCTCGCGACGCCGGTGCATGCGGTCTGAATCCTGGAAACCGGTCGCAATCACCGTGATCTTCACTGTGTCCTTCATCTTTTCATCCATGACGGCGCCGAAGATGATGTTGGCATCTTCATGGGCCGCGCTCTGAATGATCGTGCAAGCCTGCTGGACTTCGGCCAGCTTGAGCGAAGTCGAACCCGTAATGTTGATCAGGATGCCGCGTGCGCCATCAATGGCTCCAGCTTCGAGTAGCGGGGAGGCGATGGCTTTCTGCGCGGCTTCAGTTGCGCGATGAGCGCCGTTGGCCGTGGCCGTGCCCATGACCGCATAACCCATACCCGCCATGATTGCCTTCACATCCGCAAAGTCGCGGTTGATGATGCCGGGAATCGTAATGATGTCCGAGATGCCCTGCACGCCTTGGCGGAGGATGTCATCGGCCACCCGGAACGATTCGAAGAATCCGGCGTCCTGAGCGACGGCCAGCAGCTTCTCGTTCGGAATGACGATGGTGGTGTCGATTGCTTCCATCAGCTCCGAAACTCCGCGCTCGGCTTGCTGCATGCGGCGTTTACCTTCGAATGCGAATGGTTTGGTCACGACTGCGACGGTGAGAGCACCCATTTCGCTGGCGAGCGAGGCAATAATTGGCGCTGCGCCTGTGCCTGTGCCGCCGCCGAGGCCGGTGGTGACGAACACCATGTCCGCGCCTTCGAGCGCTTCGATAATCTTGTCGGAGTCTTCCAGCGCAGCTTTGCGGCCAACTTCGGGATTCGCGCCGGCGCCTAAGCCGTTAGTCAGTTTTACGCCGAGTTGAATTTTCACCGGGGCACGCGACATGCGCAGTGCTTGCAGGTCGGTGTTGGCGGTGATGAACTCGACGCCCTCGACTCCAGCGTCGATCATGCGGTTGACGGCGTTGCCTCCGCCTCCGCCTACACCGATGACTTTGATTTTGGCGTCGTTGCGAGCTTCCTCGTTAAAGCTGATGCGAATGTCTGTATCTTTTTTCATGTTGACCGCCTGAATGAATTTGCGTGCACCTTAACGTTCCCAAAACCTAGATTCCTCGTACCAAACAATGGCGCTCGGAATGACATCTTTCAAGCCAACTCTTTATGGCACGACTAGAAGTCGTGCCCTTCCCATAGCCTCTATGCCCCTTTACCTACGAGCATCGCTTTCAATCGCGAGCTCCAGCGTTCATCCTGCAAGCCGCGCGCGACGCGGGCGCGATGCCCGTAGAACACCATACCCAAAACTGTCGCGAACTCCGGTTCTGCCAAAGTCGATGGCATCTTGGCCAGCGGTGTGGGCCACGACATCCGAACCAACCGACGCAAAACTGATTCGGCAATTTCAACGATGCCCGGCAGGCGTGATGCGCCGCCGCTCAGCACAATTCCTCCCATGCAAATCTCCAGCATCCCCGCATGGCGCAGGTTATCGCGCAGCATTTCGAAAAGTTCACGAGCCCGCGGCTCAAGAATGTCTCCGACCAACCGCTGTGAAATCATTCGCGAGGGACGGTCTCCGACTGAAGGCACTTCGACTTCATTACCTTCAGGAATGAGCGTCGCAATTGAATTTCCGTAAAGTTTCTTGATCTTTTCAGCTTCCACCAGAGGAGTGCACAAGCCCACGGAAAGGTCGCTGGTGAAGTGATCACCGCCAATCGGAATCACTGCGCTGTGAGCCACCGCTCCTTCCTGCATAACAATCACGTTGGTCGACCCCGCCCCAATATCCGCAAGACAGACGCCAAGTTCGCGCTCATCGGTTCGCAGCACCGAGTCGGCACAGGCCAACGCCTCATAAACCGTGTCGTCAACATGAACTCCGGCCTTGTTTACGGCGGTGACCACGTTTTGCACCGCACTCGATGCGGCAGTCGCAATATGCACACGCACTTCGAGCCGGGTTGCCATCATGCCTAGCGGATCATGAATTCCGCTCTGCTCATCGAGGATGAACTCCTGTGGCAGCAAGTGAAGAATTTCGCGGTCAGCAGGCAGGGGGACCGCCCGCGCTTTGTCCACCGCCTGGCGGATTTCCTCGCGGCCAATTTCACGCGGGCGCGTGCCGAATGAAATTCCACCCTGACTATTCACGCCACGAATGTGCGGCCCGGCGATGCCGAGCAAGCAATGTTCAACCGGTACTCCGGCGGCGTCTTCGGCTTGCTCCGCTGCACTCTGGATGGAGCCGACTGCTTTTTCCAGATCAACAATTACGCCTTTGCGCGAGCCGAGCGATTCCGCCACGCCGTGTCCACGGTAGCGCAAGCCGTTGCCGGTGATTTCGGCGACCAGCACACGGGTCTTGGCGCTGCCAACATCAATCGCGGTTAGAAAGTTCTCGTACTGATTTCCCATGCTACGGTTCCTGATTCCTGATCGATGGACTTGGCTTCCTGCTGGCGGTGCTTGCGGCCGCTGGCCTAGCAGACGGCGGCGACAATTTCGCTTGCGAGGCCGCGGAAACAACCTGTGGTTTCGGCTTTGTTTGTGCCTTCACGACCGTCTTTTTCTTCTTAGGTGCCCACTTTTTCGTGACCACGGGCTTGGCCAGAGGCTTAGCGGCTGATGCCTTTCCTGTTGCGGCCTTCGTCCCCACCGGTTTTGCAGGTGGTTTTGCGGTTGGGGTTGGCCCAAATGTTTTCGCATGCGTGAGCAATGCCACCGGTTTTACGCCGGCAGCAGCGGCTGTTTTTGCGGCTGACCAGGTCAGAGGCGCGGGCTTCTCGATCCCGCGCAAATCCGGATTCACCACGATTTGCCTGTCGTAGCGCAGGTCGACCGATTCCAGCTTGTCGAACTGCTGGCGCCATTCCTGCAAGTGGGAAACATAAACTTTGTAGCGCTCGAGATAATTCGACGACCCCAAATGCACCAGCACAGCACCCTGCGGATCGCTGGCCAGTACCTTCACATCGTCAGGATCGGAGAGATCCACTTCGCTGATGTCGTGCGAATACTGCGTGCCACCGGAGTCGAACTCACCAATCAACTCGTTGTAAATTTTCATGCGCGGAGCACGGGTCGACAGCGGCTCACCCGCACTTGCGCCCAGGATCACGGGGAATGAATACTTGGTCTTGCTGGCAGCAGGCAATTCCATCAGCGCGCCGCCAGCATCGATCAACATGATTTTCGAGCCGATGCGCGCGAAAGCTACTGGTGTGCGCTCGTGGATCTCCACCTTCAAACGATTGGGGGCGAAGCGCATCACGCTGGCATTTTCGACCCAGGGAATCTGCTCCAGCTGAGTTTTTCGCTCGGACAAGGGGACGAAGAAAATATTGCGCCCGATGTCGCCGCCGAGCACTTCCATGATTTGCGAATGAGTGACGTTGTGCAGGCCGGAGATTTCGATGTCGTCGCTCGAATTGATGCGGAAGCGCCAGGAATGCTTCCCGTAGTTGTAGAGCGTGGCGTAAGCGGCTCCACAGAGCAGCAGCACGCACACGGCAGCTATGACCCAGCTGATCCGCGAAGCAGTTTTTTTGGGCAAAGACCCGCGCCGGACCGGGACACGCTTTTGTCCGCGCAGGAAAGGCGATTCCTGTTCCACATCCAGGTCGAGCAGGCGCGCGTCATCGATTTCCTCGCGCACCGGCGGAGCCGGCGGTGGATACAACTCTTCCTGCACGATGGAGGGGCCGTTTTTCCGCGCCATCAATTCAGGTCAGTTGTCGACAGCGAATCGCAGAGGAAAATAATATAACTGCTTTTGGGGATTGAAGATAGAGCAAATTTGGTTCGATGAAAAAGAACCTGTGGAAAAGATTTTGTGGGGGGTGGTGCACCATGGTGTGGGGGCGGGCGACTCGCCCGCGAGGGAGGGTTTTAGACCGAATGCAGAGCGGGTTGCCGAGTATGAAGTTTTTCCAGAATCATCGGCCCTAACTGCGACACGCTGCCGGCGCCCAGAGTGAGCACCATGTCTCCATCCTTTGCCATGGCAGAAACGCTGTCGATTGCGTCGGCAAAGGAGTCCGCATAACCTGCAGACTGTACACCTTTGGTGCTGATATTCGCAGCCAGCGTTTCGCCGGAAATGCCCTCAATCGGCTGCTCACTCGCAGCGTAGATATCCAAAACTGTGAGCGAGTCAGCGTCTTTGAATGCAGTCGCGAATTCATCCATCAGATCGCGGGTGCGGGTGTAGCGGTGCGGCTGGAAGATCACGTGGATTTTAGCAAAGCCCCACTGCTTGGCGGCAGCTAGTGTGGCGCGAATTTCGGTTGGATGATGGCCGTAGTCATCAATAACGCTGACTCCTGCCACTTTGCCGCGCAGCTGAAAACGTCGATCCACGCCCCGGAAGTTGTCTAAAGCAGTGCGGATTTGTTCGACGTTTACATCGAGTCCAATTCCCACCGCAATGGCGGCAGTAGCATTCAAGACGTTATGCAAGCCGGGAACATGCAGCTGGAACTGGCCGAGGTCTTTTCCACGATAAGTCACGCGAAAAGCGTTAATGGGTCGCTTGCCACCCGAGGGAATCGCTGAATTTTCTGGTTTGATCAGAAAATCTGAGCCGCGGCGAGTACCGTAAGTCATCGTGCGCCGGTGAATACTCGGCAGCACTCGGCGGAGCAAAGGATCATCATTGCATGCCACAACCATCCCATAGAAAGGAACGCGGCCCATGAACTCGACGAAAGCTTTCTTGACGTCGCGCATGTTGCGATAGCAATCCATGTGCTCGCGGTCGATGTTGGTCACGACCGAGAGAATGGGTGAGAGCTTGAGAAAAGACCGGTCACTCTCGTCTGCCTCGGCCACCAAGTATTGGGATTTCCCAACTCGTGCATTGGAGCCCAAAGCATCTACGCGTCCGCCGACAACCACAGTCGGATCAAGGCCTCCCCCCGCCAGCACAGCGGCTACCATCGAAGTCGTCGTGGTCTTGCCATGCATCCCAGCAATAGCGATACCGTATTTCAGGCGCATCAACTCCGCCAGCATCTCCGCACGCTGAATGACCGGGATATGCAGCTTGCGGGCTTCTGTGACCTCTGGATTCTCCGCAGAAATGGCCGAACTGGTCACCACAACTTCAGCATCCGTAACATTCTCGGTCCGATGGCCTTCGAATATGGTCGCGCCCAATCCAGCAAGGCGTTGTGTAACAGAGGAACCTTTCAGATCAGAGCCAGAAATCTTGAAACCGAGATTCAGCAGCACTTCGGCGATGCCGCTCATGCCGATGCCGCCTATTCCTACGAAATGCACGCGTTGAATCTTGGCAAACATATGATCTCGCCACCGATCTTCACGGATTCGGACGGATTCATTTGATCCGTGACAGTCCGTAGATCCGTGGCTAGCTTTTCACTCCTGCCAGCCTTGCCGCCATAGCCGCGATATCTTTGGCTGCATTGGGATGAGCCAGCTTTGATGCGGCTTCTCCCATTTGTGTCAACCGGGCTCGATCCGCAAATAATCCGGTTACCGCATTCATTAAACTTTCGCGATTGAGGTTGGATTCCTCCAGCATGACAGCTGCTCCCGCTCGCTCTAGCGCTTCCGCATTTCGCTTCTGGTGATCATCCGCCGCCCAAGGAAATGGGACGAAAATCGCTGGCTTACCTGCTGCCGCGATTTCGGCGACGGTGCTGGCACCAGACCGGCAGGCAATCAAATCTGCCTGCGAGAAGTATGCTGGCATATTGTCTATGAAACGGTGCGCTTCGACAGCGCCGCCAAAAGAAGTATAGGCGGCTTCGGCTGCATTGTAATCACGCTCACCGGTTTGGTGAATAATATGGATGGCCGGGATTTTTGCGCACAGCTCAGGGACTGATTCGAGCAGTACACGGTTGATTGCCTGGGCGCCTTGACTGCCACCGAAAACCAACAAAGTCGGCGGCCCCGAGGCTTTGGCGGCCACCTCAAAAAAAGCCTGCCGGACCGGTACACCCGTTACCGTCGCATTCTTGAAATATTTGGCTGTCTCTTCAAAATGCACCGCAGCCGCTGAAACCCGCTTTGCGACTACACGATTCGCAAATCCCGGAACGACATTTGGCTCGAAAGCGACGGTAGGTGTGCGTGCTAATACCGCTGCCAGCATGGCTGGCCCAGAAGCGTATCCGCCCACGCCGATGACTACGTCGGTTTGAAATTCTTTCAGCATACGGCGAGCTTGTAACACCGCACCGGGCAATCCGGTAAAGGTTTTTAGTTTGGTCTTCCAGCTTACGCGATTGAGCGCGCCGACTTCGATCAGCTTGAGAGGGAACCCTGCCGCGGGAACCAAGCGGTTCTCAATACCTCGAGCCGTACCGATGAACATGCATTCCGCTTGGTATCGGTTTTGGAGTTCCTGGGCGATAGCAAGTGCAGGGATGACATGCCCACCGGTCCCGCCGCCTGCCAGAATGACGCGCATTTAGTGACTATAAATCACGTACTGGAGCAACGGAATTTGCCTGTGGGTTTCTTCGTGTCCTTGGTGGTTCAAGTTTCTAACCACGAAGGGGGGGACAGTTACGCAAAGGAAAACCTACTCAGTTTGTTTCGTGACGTTCAACAGCACGCCAACGCACGCCAAGGTCATAAACAGTGAAGACCCGCCGTAGGAAACAAAAGGCAAGGGAATTCCTTTGGTCGGCATCATGCCCAGCACGACGCTGATATTCACAAACGCCTGCACGACCACCATAGAGGTAATTCCGACCACTAAAAACTGTCCAAAGGTGTCCTGCGTCCGCAGGGCAGTTCGAATTCCGCGCCACAAGAAAACTGCGAACAGGGCCACGATAATCACCGACCCAACCAATCCCAACTCTTCCGCCGTCACTGCAAAGATGAAATCCGTGTGCGGTTCGGGCAGATAGAACAGCTTTTGCTTGCCTTCCATCAGCCCAATTCCGGTGATCCCTCCCGTACTGACTGCGATCAGGGACTGGATCATGTGGAAGCCTTTGCCCTGCGGGTCAGAGAAAGGGTTAATAAAAGCCAGCATACGATCGCGCCGATAGCGTACGTGGAAGATTAGAAAATACAATGGCAATAGCGACGCCAGGAAAGCATATCCGAGGTATTTCAAGTCGAGCCCAGCGACAAACAACACTGATACGGTGATGGCACAGAGGGCGAGTGCCGTACCTAAATCAGGCTGAAAAACAATCAGCCCAACAAAAACCAAAGTCGGAATGACTGCCGGGAGCAAAGTATTGCGCCAATCGTCCATCGACTTGGTACGGCTCTCAAGAAAATAGGCGAGGAAAAGGATGAGCGCAGGTTTGGCCAACTCCGACGGCTGGAGAGAGAAGCCTCCTAAATGGATCCAGCGATGGGTATTGTGAGATCGATCAAGGAAGAAAACAGAGATCAATAATAAAGTCGTAACACCCAGTACCGTGAAAACCACCGCCGGATGTTTCAACCGGCGATAGTCCACGCGCATGCCGACGATCATCGCGACCAGGCCGGCAATGGCCCAGCCCAACTGTTTGAGCAGGAAGTAGTATCCGGAGCCGTAGCGCTCCTTGGCCATCACTGCGGAGGCGCTGAACACCATGACCAGTCCGACGAATACGAGAACTAGTGTGACGGTAAAAAGCCAACGGTCAACGCTGACACGCTTTGCCATGATTTCTTACAACGGAGACACTAAGCGCAGAGAACACTATTGAACCACTGTCGAGCGTCTGAGGTGATTACTAGGGATGTTCACCACAAAGATTTTATGTGAGCGACCGCACTGTGTCTTTGAAAACCTGCCCACGGTGCTGGTAGTTGCGGAATTGATCGAAGCTGGCGCAGGCGGGAGCGAGCAACACCACATCGCCTGATTGGGCCGCGGCGGCTGCTTGTTTGACTGCTTTCTCCAATGTTTCCGCATGGACGATCTTGGCTGCTTCTCGAATCTGTGATTCGATCTTATCCGCAGCCGCGCCAATCGTGTAAACCTGCTTCACCCGCTCGCGTAAAAGATGGTTGAGTTGCCTGTAGTCGCTGTCTTTGTCTTTACCGCCCAAAATCAGGTGAATGTTGGAAGGGAAAGACTCCAGCGCCTTGATGGTGGCGTCCACGTTTGTGGCCTTGGAATCGTTGTAGTACTCAACTCCCCGGACTTTAGCCACGTATTCGATCCTGTGCTCAACCGCTTTGAAGTTGCGGACGACTTCTCGAATGCGGGCTGCTGGACAGTTAAGCAGTCTGCCAACGCACACGCCAGCCAGAACGTTCTCAACGTTGTGCGCACCCTTCAGCGGAATTTCGGAAGCCAGCATGATCTCTTGTTCGTCTTCTTGCTCACGAAACAGCACGCGCCCATCGCGGACAAAAGCTCCCCGGCTGACTTCTTTTTTACGGCTGAACCAGATGACTTGTCCCTTAGTACGCTGGGCGAGCTCCACGGCTGTGGGATCGTCCGCGTTCAGCACTGAGAAATCGGAGAGATTTTGATTTTCAAAGATTCGCGCCTTGGCAGCAACGTAAGCAGCGAAAGTCCGATGGCGGTCAAGATGGTCGGGAGTGATGTTAAGTATGACCGCGATTTTGGGCCGGAAGGTCTGAATGGTTTCCAACTGAAAGCTGGAAACTTCCAGCACGACAACGGTTTCAACGGATGCTTCGGCAACTAGGGAGACCGCCGGCGTGCCGATGTTGCCCCCGACCAACGCCCGAAACCCACCCGCGGTCACAATTTCCCCAGCGAGCGTAGTCGTTGTGGTCTTGCCATTCGAGCCGGTGATCGCAACAATCGTGCCCGAGAGGAATTGAGAGGCCAGCTCAATCTCTCCAATGACGGTTTCCCCAAGAGCGCGTGCTTGGACTAGAGGACGGGCGTCGACGGGAACTCCGGGGCTCACTACAATCAAATCCTGTCCACGAAACGTGCGCTCGCCGTGACCTCCGGTTTCGACCGCGATTCCTTGATCGAGCAAAAGGGGAATTTCTTCTTGCAGCTGGTCTGAAGGTTTGGCGTCGGAGACCGTCACCTGAGCGCCCCGTGACTTCAAAAACAATGCCGAGGCCACGCCCGATTTCCCCAGCCCCACTACCAGCACGCGTTTTTCAAGTAGGTCCACTGATTGGAGATTATAGAGTGTGGATGGAATTCAGTTCTCAGATATCAGTTCTCGGTTCTCAGTTAACGCAGTTTTAGAGTCGTGAGAGCGAACAGGGCGAAAACCAAAGACGCAATCCAAAAGCGCACAATGACCTTCGACTCCGACCAGCCCAGGAGTTCGAAGTGGTGGTGGATCGGCGCCATCTTAAAGATGCGCTTCTTCCTTAATTTGTAGGAGCCTACTTGCAGGATCACCGACAGTGCTTCGACCACGAACACTCCGCCGATAAACGGCAGGAGCAGTTCCTGCTTGATCATGACGGCCACGGTCCCAATAGCGCCGCCTAGCGCCAGAGATCCCACATCCCCCATGAAGATTTGTGCCGGGTGTGCGTTGTACCAAAGAAAGCCGATGGAGGCTCCGACCATCGCGCCGCAGAAAATTGTGAGCTCGCCGATTTGCGGCATGCGCTGAAGTTCCAGATAAGAAGCGAAGGTAGCGTGGCCGCTGAGATAGGTAAGGACCGTGAGCGCTCCGGCTGCAATTACCGTACACCCGATGGCCAATCCATCCAACCCGTCGGTGAGGTTGACGGCATTGCTCGATCCATACAAAACGAGGATGACGAATAGGATAAAGGGAA
>Ga0207689_10000518_pt1 | contig 36630 bp, 34 predicted proteins | sample KBSMisM52_FD_184312 | JGI IMG/M metagenome (GOLD analysis project Ga0207689, IMG submission 184312) | Miscanthus rhizosphere microbial communities from Kellogg Biological Station, Michigan, USA - KBS Miscanthus M5-2 (SPAdes) (version 2) | ecosystem: Host-associated > Plants > Roots >...
TACAGCTGACCTACCATCGCCTCGCCGATCGCGAGCACGCGTGCTGCGCGCGCGACCGGAGTGATGTCGCCATAGCCGACGGTGGTCAATGTAACGAAACTGAAGTAGAACCAGCGCTCGACGCCGCCCGAGACCGCCGCGGAACCTTCGAACGCCGCGGCATCGAGATGCGCGACGATCTCGTAGGCGTTCCCCCATGCAACGCCCAGCAGCAGGTATAGCGCCACCGCGCCCATGATCCGGTCCGTCGTTATCCGGCCGGACGAGAACACGCGGATGCCGACCATAACCGCAAGCAGGATCGCCGCCAACAGCGTCGCGACCTGGTGGACGAGCGGTTTCACTGCGGCCAGCGATGGGATCGGCAGCCAGGCAATGGCAAGCGCGCCGACGCCAAGGACGGCCAAAAGCGTAGCAATCTTGCGATGATCGGCGATGGCCCAAGCGCCCGACAACAGCACCAGCACGAAGAACAGCTCGAGTAATGCGCGCCCGGCGTCACCGAACGGGGCGGCGACGAACGGGGCGACGAAAATGGTGACCGCCAGCATCAAAAGCAGCGCCGTCATGCCAGTGTCGGTGATCCAGACAGTGCGTGCGTTGTGGTTCATGAACATGGCGGAACGCGGCGACGACGATACTCGATCCGTCGTCGCGCGGCAACGACTCTATGCCTGTGCCGCCGCCGTACCCGACTTGCGCGCGAGCAGGATGCCAGCGATCGTGGGAAACAGCATGACCGACAGTAACGCGGCGCCGATCAGCGCAGCGGCGATGTCCGGACTCATCGTTTTCGCCCGAAGGCTGATATCCGTAATGACCACGATGATCGACAGCGACGGCACGGCGGACGAAAGGGCGAACGGCAATCGCTCGGAGCCGGCGATGTCGTTGCGATAGAGGAACACCGGAGCGCCGCGGATGACGAGGAACAGAATCAGGAACACCGGCACCAGCAGCATCGTGGTCGCGCTCTGGAAGAGCGCCGGAACGTCGAATCGGATTCCAGTGCCAACGAAGAAGAAGGGATAGAACCAGCCGAAGGACACCGCATCCATCTTCTCGCGAAAGGGCTTCCCTTGCTCTCCGCGCGTCGCCTGGCCGACGATCATGCCCGCGGCGAAAGCGCCGAAGATGCTCTCGAATCCGAATTGCTCTGCCAACACGAACAGCGCGGCCAGCATCAAAAGCGACATGCGCACGGGCAGCTGCGAGCTCGCGTGCATCTGGCGGCTCAGGAACGCCAGCACCCGGGGAGGACGCGCGCCAATGCCTACCGCGATGGCCAGACCGACAATCGCGAGGAACGCCAGCAGGAACCCGATCTCCTGCCACGTGCTGTACCGCTGCGACAACACCAGCGACATCGCAATGACGGGCGCGACCTCCCCGACCGTGCCGGCGGCAATGAACAGGCGCCCGAACGGCGTCGCCAGCTGGCCACCGTCCTTGAAGATGGGAACCAGCACTCCGACGCTCGTTGTACACAGCGTCAGCGCGACTACCCATGGCGCGTGCACCTGCGGAACACTGTGAAGGACAGCGACGACCGCGATAGCCAGCAGAAGCGAAATCACCCAGCCGCTCAGCGCCAGGTTCAGCGGACGGCCCTTGATCTCGCCGAAGTCGAGCTCCATACCCGCCATGAACAGCGTGGCGGCCATTGCGAACGTGAACATCTGCGCCACGAACGGCTCGAAGTGCACGAGCCCGAGGACGTGCGGGCCGAGCAGGATCCCCAGGACGACCTCGAGGACCACCACGGGAACCCGGAAGCCCGCCGGGATTTGGGCCAGCAACGGCGCCGCGACCGCGGCGACGAACAGCCAAAAGACGGGATGACCAGTCAGCATTGTCCACCCGTGGCTCAGCGCGCCCGGCCTTTGCGAAGCTCCTCCGTCACGCGCTGCGTCTCGGCCACCTGCTCTTCGACCAGTTTGTACGCGATGTAGTACTTGTAGATATTGCGGACGTAGCTTACGGTCTGGCGGCCGATTTTTTCCGCCGCAATGAGCTCGACGTTGTTGAACCAGACGTTGGGGTCGAGGTGGCGGCGCGCTGCTTCGGCCCGCAGAGACGCGACCGTCGCAGGGCCGGCATTGTAGGCGGCGAATGCGAACAACCCCTTGTTGAGGTCGTCAATCCCCGCATCGCTGTAGTTGCGGTCGATGAGAAGACGAATGTACTTCACGCCCGCGTGAATGTTGGGCTCGGTCTTGCGGATGTCGCCAACGTCGAGCGCCTTGCCCGTATCCGGCATCACCTGCATCACGCCTATGGCGCCTACCGCGGAACGGACGTTCTGGTTGAGCCGCGATTCCTGATACCCCTGCGCTGCCATCAGCATCCAGTCGAGTGAGTACTGATCGCCATAGCGGCGGAAGAACGCGACCAGCTGGTCGAACTTACGAAGCTCGGCGGGATCGGCCGCGTTGCGCAGAACCGACCCGCTTTTCATGTATTCGCGGAACGTGACGGCGCCGAAGGTTGTATTCACGCCGTACTTCCGGATGAACGCATCGAGCCGGGCCTTGAGCCGCAGGCTGTCCTTGCGCACCGCCCACGCGATGTCGCCCTCCGTCAGCACCGCAGCCTGCGGATTAAGATGAATGCGCGGCAGGAACTGCTTCCAGAAGGTGGCGATGTGGCTGCCGACGATCACGATATGCAAGAGGCCGGCGTTCAGCATCTCGAGCATATCCTCGTCCTCGAGCTCCTCGGGCGCGGGCTTCAGGATCGCCGGCGGGCGGCCCTGGCGAAGGAACCGCTCGTTCAGCGCCTCGAGGCTCGTCCAGTAGCTGCTCGAGCGCCGTACATAGATCGTCTTGCCGGCCAAAGCCTCCACGTTGGGCAGCGGGGGAGCGCCGGCGCGCGTCACCGCGATCTCGCTTACGCCGGTCAAAAGCGGATTAGTGAACGCGACGAGCCGCTCGTGCTCCGGCGTGATCGTGAGATAGGCGGCCACGATATCGCCGCGCCCTTCCGCCAGCGCCGGCAGGAGCTCGTCGCGATCCAGCGGGATGAATTCGATCTCGACCGGACGGGCGCCGGTTCGCAATTCGCGATTGAGCACTTCGCCGAACTTGCTCAACGCCTGGAATGCGATCCCGCGCGGCGTGCCGTTGTCGAAGAAGAAGACCGTCTTGCTGTAGACGGTGAGCACTCGGATCGTGCGGCGCTCGACCATGCCGTCGAGATCGCCGACGTACCGCTGGGTGGGTATCGCAATTTCGTAAGTTGACGATTCCTGCGCGGCAACGATATCCCTGCTGGCCGCAAGCAGCATGAGCACGGCGACTATCGCCAGGCGCGCGACGGTGCCTTGCGAAGCGGTAGCTAGCCGGCGCGCAGCGCGACCAGCCGCCGCGCAAAGTCCGCCGACCACTTGTCGAATGCGTTCTTCGCGTAGGTCCATTGTGAGAACGAGTCCATATAGCCGCTCACCCAGCTTTCGGCGGCGCCGGCGGCGCCCGCGTTCATGTCGGCCGCGTACTTGAGCCCGATTTCCGTGTCTGCGCATTCGGCGACGATCTGCCCCGACGCGCCATCGCGAAACTGGACTTCCATGCCCGTCTGGCCGAGGTAGGGTGTCGATCCCACAGGCCTTCCCGTTGCCGCACCCGAGCCGATCTCCGCGACGAAACCGTACGGCGCCGCCGTGCCGGCAAGGCTGGCGAGCGTGTTGGTGGGGACGAGGTTGGTGAGTCCGATGCGCACACGAAGCACGCCCGGTCCGGGCGCGGTGACGATCTGAGCTTCGGGCTGGATAGCCTTCGCGAGATCGGCATGGAAATAGTCGATCAGCATCTTGAGGTCGCTCGGATCGACCGCGTGTTGCGATCCGGGCTTGATGTAGACCTGGATGCGCTCGAGCATGACCTTCGTGTACTGCTTCCAGTTCACCCCGCTATCGCGCCAGCACAGCATCCCGCCACCTCCTGGCATCGGCTGCAGCCTCAAGTAGTTGCTGAGCAAGCCGACGCGCGCCACGTTGGCGGCGGTCGCTTCCGACGCAACAGTCCCGGAGGTCGATGCCGCACTGGCTGCTGTACTGCCACCGCTGCCGCCGGGCCCGGCGCATCCGGACAACGCGATCGCGCTCGCGACGAGACTTGCGATGAGGATTGTGCCGGGCTTTGCGTTCTTCATTGCTGTGCTCGCTTTCATGGTTACTTGGGAAACATCAGCTGCACCTGCGCGCGGATCTGCCAGTTGGCCTGGAAATCGGGCCGCACGACGTTGTAGTACGCGGAGATCTGTGTGTTCACCGGCAGCTTGCCGAGATGGAAGATCTTGCCCACGCCGCCACCGACCGGCACCGTCCATTGCTGGCCGCTGTCCGCCTTCCAGTCGACCGTCAGGATCGGCGCGCTCGTAAGATAGAGGCCGCCCTCGAAGTTGTAATTGACGAATGGCTGGACGAGGCCGTTGCTGTACGCACCGCCATCCTTGTTGCTCGTCAGCGACCAGACGTTGTTCACCAGCACGCCGTATACCCACGGACTGCCGTGCTCGAGATGGAGCACGACGAATGACGGCCCCATCCCCCAGTTCTTGTTGCCGAGCTCCGAGTTGCTATTGGTCGGAATCTGTACGACCGGTCCTGCTCCCCAGATCCACTTGCCCGGATTGGCCGGCGACAGGAACGCCGTGAACACGGTGTCGCCCACGCCGTCCTTGCTATCGATGCCCGGTCCAAGCGCCGGATTCCAGATCACCGGCACGATCGTGCGCGTGATGATGTTCCACTCGCTGCTGATCGAGATGGGAATCACGGGCTGGATGTTGAGGATGTTCTGCGTCCCCTTCTCCGGGCCGAAGTTCAGGTTGGTGTTGTTCTGGAACGGCAGGCTGATCAGATTGCCAACCGGGTTCTGGGCGAGCTTCGCGAGCTCCTCGGCGGTCATTTCGGCGAAAGCGGGATTGGCTGCGATTAGAACGGCCGCGGCTATTGCAACTGATCGGAGTCGGTTTTTCATGGGCGGCTTTGCGTTGAACAGGCTAGCGAGGATACGTGCGGCAATTCTGAATAGCGATCGTTGCAGGTTCACTTCACCTTTCCTTGAAAAGGCACGCGATCACCCATCGGACAGCATTGCCCTTTACTCGAATGCAAGGATTCGCCGAAGACGAATGCTTTGCGCTCCCCCTGTTCCAGTGTTCTCGGAAAGCTAGAACGGCAACACGTAACTGTCGTCTCGCTGGCCCACCGCCTCCAGCCCAGTGAGGTCTGCCCGCTTCTTCTGCCAAGCGGATTTCCGCAGTGCCTGCTTCTCGGACGGGGTGAGCTTGTCCCATTTCACTTTCGCTGCATCCGCCTCCGCCTTCATCTGCGCGGTCTGCGCCGCAGTTTCGCTCTGCATGTCATCCCGCTGCCCCACGAGCTCCATGGCGGAGAGCTCGCTCAATTTCTTGCTGCGCGCGGCGGCGATCGTCGCCGATTTTTGTTGCGGGGTCAGCGACGCCCACTTCGCTTTCGCGGCTTGGTATTCGGTCTTGTATTGCGCCTGCTGCGCCGCAGTCATCGACTGCATGTCATCGCGCTGGCCTGCCTTCTCCATGCCCTTGAGGTCCTGCTGCGCCTTCTGGTCCTGCGACATTCCTTGCGCGACCAATACCGGGCCTTCCTGAAGCACCTGCGCCCAGGCGGCGGTTGCGGCGGCCAAAGCAGCTACGGCTATTGATACGTGTCCCATTTTCATCGTTGTCTCCTTTTCCATTTGACGGGTGATTGAACGCGCCGACGTGAGCGTCAGCGGTGCTGCGTCAAAGCTGCCTCCGAGCGCTTGGTGCAGCCGCACCCGGTTGGTGCGCTGTGCGCCGCGCAGCTTGATGACATTCGATTCAATCTCGCGGAATGCCGCGAGCGCCACAGCCCGTAGCTCGCCACATGCGACACTTTCATGACGTGCCTCCCGACCGCCGCTGCAGCGCTGCACCGACCGCGTCGAGCAGTTCGTCGTTGGAGAAGGGCTTGCGCAGAAGATTGACGCCGCCCGCCCGCTGCACCTTCCCGTCGAGAGCAAGGTCGTCGCTCGCCGTGATGAACACCACGGGGATGTCGATGTGCGCGGCGCACATCCGCGATTGCACGTCGAGGCCCGAGAGCCCCGGCATATGTACGTCGAGAATTACGCAATCGGGATGCCGCTTCGCGAGCGACGCGATGAAGTCGTCGCCGCAGCCGAAGGCAGCGACTTCGTAGTCGGCAAGCCGCAGCAGCCGCCCGAGCATCGTGCGCACGGGCGCCTCATCGTCGACGACGGCGATGCAGATGGCAGCGCTCTTCACGCTACGCAGATTACGGCGGAACGGATCGGCGGATAACTGGCCTTTGGGTTAGTGCCTTCAAGCGTGAAGCGCTAATTGGCCGGCCCATCGGTGGCACCGGCAGGCCCCCCCGCACCGACCCCGACCCCGGCACGCGCCGCGATATGCATCAGCTCGGCGACGGTCTTCGCGTGCATTCGCTCCATGATCCGCGCCCGGTGGAACTTGACTGTCTGCTCGACCACGCCCAGGTCCCCCGCAATCTGCTTGTTGAGCTTCCCCGCGGCCAACGCCTCGAGCACCTCGCGCTCGCGCGGCGTCAGGCCGGCGAGCCTCTCGCGGATCGCGTCCGCATCGCCGCGCGCGCGGCGCGTCGCCTCATGCTGCTCGATCGCGGCGCGGATTGCCGCGATCAGTACCTTCGCCGGCACCGGCTTGCTCAGGAAGTCTGTCGCCCCTCCCTTCATCGCCCGCACCGACATCGGAATGTCGCCGTGCCCCGTGACGAATACGATCGGCAACGTGTTGCCTTCAATGCTGAGCCGGCGCTGCAATTCGAGCCCATCGAGGCCGGGCATCGTCACGTCGAGGACGAGGCACCCCACCGCGGCATCTCGCGGCCTGGCGAGGAATGCTTCCGCCGAATCGAACGTCTCGACCGCCCACCCTTCCGCCCGCACCACCCGCACCTGCGCCTTCAGTACGGATGGATCGTCGTCGACGATGAAGATCGTAGGCGTCATGTCCCCTGCTTGACCGGCAAGATGACGCGCAACGTCGCGCCGCCGTTCGGATTATTGGATGCCGATATCCTGCCATGATGCGCGGCGACGATCGACTGGCAGATCGCAAGACCGATGCCCATGCCGCCGGTCTTCGTGCTCCAGAATGCATCGAAGACATGCGGAAGGTCGTCGCCGCGAATGCCGGACCCATTGTCGGCCACGGAGAGGCGGACCTCCGTACCGTCCGCTTCGGTGCGGATCGTGAGGATTCGCTCGTCGACCTTCTTTTCGATCATCGCGTCCGCCGCGTTGAGCACGAGATTGAGCAGCACCTGCTGAAGCTGCACGGACCCGCCGTCGATCACGGGCAGCGACTCCGAGAGATCGACGATGGGCGTCACATGGCGTATCAACAACTCGGCGCGCAACAGTTCGAGCGTTTCGCGAATCAATGCGTTGAGGTCGAGCGCCTCCAGCTTCATGTCACCGCGCTTGTACAGCGCGCCGAGGCGCCGGATCACTTCCGCCGCCCGGTTGTCTTCCGTCACGATGTCGTCGCAAATCTCGCGCAGCTCGACGAGATCGACCTTCGCGCGCGCGAGCATCTTGCGCGCCGCTTCCGCGTTGCCGAGGATGGCGGCCAGCGGCTGGTTCAATTGATGCGCGATCGACGCGGAAAGCTGCCCCAGCATGGACACGCGGGTCATGTGCCTCAGCGCACTGCGGTCCTCGACGGCGCGCAATTCGGCACGCTTGCGCTCCGTGATGTCGATGGCGACGCCGAACAGTTGCCGGCCGTCGCCCTTCTCGCTTGCGCCGCGCACCGCGACCCAGCGCACGTCACCGTCGTCTGCAAGTGTGCGGTACTCGACGTCGATCTCCTCGCCGGTGGCGAGCGCCTTGTTGACCGCGCGCTCGATGTCGGCGCGATCCGCCGGATGCGCGCGCGCGAGGACGTCCTCGAACGCGACCGGCCGCTCGGATACGGATTGACTCGAGCGTACGGCCGGCCGGACCTTGTCGCGGGCGACTTCCCACATCCACACGGAAAGCTTCGCGGCACGCGCCGCCAGCGTCATCCGCTTCTGGCTTTCTTCCAGGGCCATCGCCATCCGAAGACGCGATCGCCGCTCGATCAGCAGCGCCGCGATCAATCCGGCCTGAATGACCACGATGGCAATTCCAAGGGAGATCGCCAGCCCGTACTTGTTCCATGCAGTAGGCTCGCGGAATCTCACGACGGTATCGCCCGGAAGCATGCGCTCGTCGATGCCCCAGCGTCGTACCTGGCGCCAGTCGACCATCGGGACCGTCCCCACCGTTGCGCGCGGCGGCAACGCAACGCGCCCGAAATTCAACAGCGCCACTACGAGCGCGCCGGCTTCGCTCGCCTGAGTCTCCAACGGTGTCACGTAGCCGCCCACGACGCCGCTGCCGACGAACGTATCGAACGGACCGTACACGGGAACTGGTGCCGCCTGCGCAATTGCCTCGGCGGACTGACGCGGAACGAACACCTTGCCTGCGCCATCGACAAAGTATCCCGGCGTGAACAGGATCGCGTCCCGCGGCAATCCACGAACGCGCCGCAGCAGCTCGGGGGTCGAAAGCCCGGCCAGATAAGAGACCTCGACACCGTCGCCGACGTTGGCGGCCGCCTGGCGCAGGCGCATTTCCCAGGCCCGGTCGCGCTCCGTGGCGCCGACGACGAGGACGAGCCGCCGTGCCTCCGGATGCAGATGCAGCGCCATTTTCAAGGTCGGCGTGGGATCGAGATCGACCGCCTTGCCGACGATATCGGGCGGCAGCGACATCCGCTCGAGTGTCTCGCGCGCGACGACCGCGTGCACGACGGGGGCGCCGGGCAGCATGCGATCCCGGTGCTCGATCACGAACTGCAGCGCAGGGAGGGCGGAAGCCACGATCACGCGAATATTGCGCGCTCCGTATTTCGATTTGAGGAACTCCGCTTGCAGTGTGCCGAAGTCGCGGACCGACCCCCATTCATCGTCGAGATACTCGGAGTACAGCTCCACCGGATGCTTGTAGTCCTCGGGCACCACGCGGCGCAGCGTCTCCTCAATGGCGACGGCAGCGGGCGTCGGACGCTGGTTGCTGTGCAGGATCAGCACGCCGGTAGAGGCGGGCTCGGCGCCATGCGCAGCTAGTGCCGACATCATGACGAGCACCGCAAGCGCCGCGATGGCGCGGCGAGAGTTAGCGAGCCGATTTGATCGGCCGAATTGATCTTCCGCGGGCATGTCGTCCATGCCGCGTGGCGCGGCAGCGGTCGATTTTGCACTGAAGTGAATTGCCATGCAATGCGCGGAGGCTCGACAAATCGTTCACGATTGCGCCGAGTCGGCGAGCCCTCACCATAATGGAACAGATATGGGGAGCTTCGGCGCAGCACCGCCGACGACTTTTTCCGCGCGCGGATCCATGTCACACAATGTGAGGAGCGCCATTGTCATAAATCTGTCATGCGAGGTCCGCTGAACCAAAGGATAGTTCCCGGCACTCTCGATCCGGTTAAGAATCCGCTCAGTCGTGGTGGATTGCACAGGCATATCGTCAAGGCAGCCTCCCTATGACCGCGATACCGTACATCGATCGGGAGTCAGCATATGAAACTGCGAAGACTTGTCTCTTGTTGCATCGCCGTGCTCGCGCTCGCTCTTTTCGCGGGATCGACGGCATTGGCGCAGTCCAAACCGAACATCCTGTTCATCATGGGCGACGACATCGGCTGGATGCAGCCGAGCATCTACCATCAAGGACTGATGGTCGGCGAGACGCCGAACATCGACCGTATCGGGCGAGAGGGTGCCAAGTTCATGACCTACTACGCCGAGCAAAGCTGCACGGCCGGGCGCACCGCCTTCTTCACCGGCATGACGCCGCTGCGCGCCGGCATGATTCCGCCGCAACTGCCCGGCAGCCCGTCCTTCCTGCAGCCCGGCACGCCGTCGCTGGCCAGGTTCCTGCTCGACCTCGGTTACACCACGGGCGAGTTCGGCAAGAATCACTTGGGCGACCACTCGGCTGCGCTGCCGACAGCGCACGGCTTCCAGGAGTTCTGGGGTTACCTCTACCACCTGGACGCGATGCAGGGTGTGAGCTTCCCCGACATCAACAAGACCCCGACCGAGCAGGCTATCGTCGCGCCGTGCAAGAACACGGCGGTGCGAGGCCTTGCTGAGGTCCCGGGCGCGGTCGATCCGAAGGCGGCCCTTTGCATGACGCCACCGCGGCCGGTGATCGCATGCAGGTCTTCCGATGGCACCGAGAAGAACCAGACCTGCAGCGACCAGGGACCGATGACGCTGAAGCGCTCTGAGACCGTGGATGAGGAAATCTCGGCCAAGGTCATCGATTTCCTTGATCGCAACGACCCGAAAAAGACCAACAAGCCGTTCTTCGTCTGGTACAACCCGGCGCGCATGCACATCACCACCATGCTGTCGGACAAGTACATGGCGATGGTCGGTACGCCCGGCGGCAAGGACTGGGGCGTCAACGAAGCCGGCATGAAGCAGATGGACGACAACATCGGCTACGTGATGAAGAAGCTGGAGGACATGGGCCAGCTCGACAACACCATCATCGTCTTCACCACCGACAACGGCGCCGAAGTCATCACCTACCCCGACGGCGGCAACACGCCCTTCAAAGGCGGCAAGCTGACCACCTGGGAAGGCGGCATGCGCGCTCCGGCGGTGATCCGCTGGCCGGGGCAAATCAAGCCGGGCACGGTCCTGAACGACATCTTTGCGTCGTACGACTGGATGCCGACGTTCGTCGAGATTGCGGGCGGGGCCAAGGGCAACGACCTCAACAAGCAGATCATGGAGGGCAAATATCCGGGCATCGTCAAGACCAAGCTTCAAGGAGTCAACCAGCTCGATTATCTGACCGGCAAGTCGGCGACGTCGGCGCGCGATACGTTCTTCTACTACGGCGGCCCTGTCCCGTCGGCAGTGCGCTACAAGAACTGGAAGATCTACTTTGCGATGGCATCGGAGGCCGCGAACGGGGGCCTGCTGGGGGTCCACACCTTCCATTGGCCTTTAGTCAATAACATCAAACGGGATCCGTTCGAGGGGTCTGTCGGTTTCCAGCCGTCGACCCTTACCGGCCAGGGCGGCGCACTTGCCGGGCCCGCGACCGCTTATATCTACGACTGGAACATCATTCCCATCGGGCAGGCGCTGTGGCTGCAAGAACTTGAGTCCTATGGTCCGTACCCCGCGCTGCAGGCCCCGGCGTCCTACAGCTTGGCGCAGGTGCTCCAGCAGGTGAAGGATCAAATGGCGAAGACTCGCGCTCGTGGAGACTAGGACGTTGCGAGTCAGATAGTTTGGTATGGCCGTTTGCAATACTGCTAAGCGGGCGATTCGAAAGGGTCGCCCGCTTTCCCTCTTTAACGGTGAAAGACATGAACGCCCCTACGAAGTGCGCAGTCGCGTTTCGAATACTTGCCTTGGGCGCGCTGCTTGTCTTCGGTACCCACGTACAGGCCCAGACCGACCCGCTGCCCTCGTGGAACGACGGCACCGCCAAGAAGGCCATCGTCGACTTCGTGCAGGCGACGACCACGCAAGGCCCCAAGTTCGTACCGCCGGCCGAGCGCATCGCGACGTTCGACCAGGATGGCACGCTGTGGGTCGAGCACCCGATGTATTCGCAGGTGATGTACTGCCTCGAGCGCGTTCCGGCGCTGGTCAAGGCCAAGCCCGAGCTTGCGAAGATCGAGCCGTTCAAGACGGTGATGTCGGGCGATCGCGAAGCGATGGCCAAGCTCTCGATGAAGGATCTGGAGAAGATCCTCGCCGCGACGTTGACCGGCACGTCCGTAGACGATTTCAAGGCGGAGGCTGTCAAGTGGCTCGAATCGGCCAAGGACCCGCGCTGGAAGCGGTCCTACACCGAGCTCACGTACCTGCCGATGCAGGAGGTGCTCAAGTACCTGCGCGACAACGGCTACAAGACCTACATCGTCACCGGCGGCGGCCAGGATTTCGTGCGCGTGTATTCGGAAAAAACCTACGGGATTCCGCCCGAGCAGGTGGTCGGAAGCGCGGGTGGGACGAAGTTTCGCTACGACAAGAGCGGCAGGCCATTCCTGACCAAGGAGCCAAAGCTCTTGTTGAACGACAACGATGCCGGCAAGCCGGAAGGCATTCATCTCATGATCGGTCGCCGGCCGTATGCAGCGTTCGGCAACTCCACCGGCGATCGGCAGATGCTCGAGTACACCGCTGCGGGCGACGGCGCGCGATTGATGATGCTGGTGCTGCACGACGATGCCAAGCGCGAGTACGCCTACGGCCCGGCGCAGGGCATACGAGACACCAAGGTCGGTACCTTCACGCAGGCACTGTACGACGAGGCGAAGAAAAAGGGCTGGACCGTCATCAGCATGAAGGATGACTGGAGGAAGATATTCGCGTTCGAGTAGTCACGACGACTGGGGCATTCAGCGCGATACGCCTCCCGCGTGAATTGATGAAGCGATGGCCGAGATGTCGCTGGCACACCTCATGGCGGCGAGCCGGCAGCGATCGTCGTGATCGCGGCGGGTGCAGCTTGATTAGGAGGCGGCGACCTTGCAGGTCTGCTACCGCATCCCACTCCGTAGTGGAGTTAGCGTGGCGTCCCCAGGGATTCATGATCACTGCATAATCAATAACCTGAGTCATGAATCGCGCGAGCCCCTCGAAAACATACAGGGGCAACCTACGGCGGCTGCTTCGTTGCTCCGTTATCGCTTGCGCTTCTCGTAACGCTGCTGCCACTTCATCGGCCAACTCTCCCGCTCCGCCGCGCGTGCCTTCGCGTCACCGAAGATTCGGAGCGATCCCTCGTTCTCGACCTCCAGCGTGGGTAACGCGAGCGCGCGATGCACCTCGATGACGGCGCCCACGCTAATACCCATGCGCTGGGCCAACTCCGGCACTGTCAGCCCCTCGCGCCGGAGTCTGGTTAGCCGCATCGCTTGGCCGAGTGTGACGGACATTCCGAACGCTACTGTGAGATGCCGCTAGCGGGCAATCGCTATCCCGGGAGATACTCTCAAGCGCGGAGAACAAAAGCCAATACCGATGCCTTCGCTCATCGTGACAAATGCTTAACCCTATGCTTAACCGGACGGGCCGGTATGCGATCTACAGGATGAAGGTAGCGTGCGCTGCGGTCGCGCTGCTGTTTATAGGCTGCGCAACGCCTGGGCCGGATCTCGCGCGTCTCGCCGACCGCGCGGCCAATACTTATGGCCCACAATGCCAATCAATGGGGCCGACCAATACGCAGGCGTGGGGCGTTTGCATTGCCCGCGCCTACGACAGTGCGGTCGCGGCATACGGCGGCAGGTGTTCCGACTGGCAGATAAAAGCACCTAGCTATCAGGATTGTGTGATCGACGCGAGCGTGCGTGCTGGACCGATACCGACCTCCAATGCCGCCGGGCCTTTTTGCATTGCGATGAACGTGGGCGGCGGCGTCGACACCACCAACTGTCGGTAGCGCCCTAGTGCAGCGAATATTCGTTGTATCGGCGTCCGTCTTGCCAGTACGAGATCTCCGTCTCGCTGCGCCGGCTGCCTCGCGCACGGTCAGGTGCCGAACCTTCGATAATTGCACAGCGAGTTGGAGGGTGACGGGTATTACGAGATTACGGCGGCTTGCATACGGCACAGCGTAGCGAAATTCATTCGCGCATGATGTCGGAGATCGTTCGGACCCGTGGGTCGATCAATTCAAGATCTTCCGACGTCATATGGACGCGCATCGCATAATCGACGACAACCGGGCGCCCGTCTAGATAGCCCCATTCGCCTAGTTTGTCCTCGTACAGTTCCGGGTCCGGATAGTGATCCGGTTTTTCGCCGCTGGCGTCAAATCGATCCAACTCAATGCGCGCCATAATACGCACTGCGGGCATGATGAGCGCGATTCCGAATGGCAAACAGGCAACAACGGGACAAAGCTCAGGGTATCGGCGTTGCCAACCCTCGCGCCAGATGCGTGCCTCTTCCAAATTGGCTCGCGTGCCCGCGCGGAGTCGATGTAGCCGCGGCAACTTGACGGCGTATCGGCCGCACACGATCACCCGTCGTTGACTGCCGCGCGCGAAGCGAATCATGCCGCGATTCTACGGGTCGGGGATGACGTCTCGCTGATAGTGGACGGCGCCGGCACAGCAGTCTCCACGCCGCGCGAGCGATACGGCGCTCGGGCTGAGGGACGTAGCGGAATTGTGGGGCAGCGCGGCCCGCTAACCAACTGATCTTTTGGCGTCCCCAGCGAGATTCGAACTCGCGTACCTACCGTGAAAGGGTAGTGTCCTAGGCCTCTAGACGATGGGGACGTTGGTTACTGCGCCGGCCCGACATGCGGCCGATTTTTCGCGGTCTTTCGATTCCGAGTGGTGGAGGTAAGCGGGATCGAACCGCTGACCTCTTGCATGCCATGCAAGCGCTCTCCCAGCTGAGCTATACCCCCACGGCGAAACGTAAATTATAGCGTGGGCGGCCTACCGTGGCAAACCACGGGTGCGCATCAGACGTTACCGCTGGGCCACGTGCGCCCGGGCGATCGGCTATCATCGCGCGGCCCCGACGGGACTTGAACTACGCTCTGCGAACGCGCCATAACAAACATGACCGCTCCTTCACCGGCATCGAACCCACCGATCGCAACTTCCATGCGCGACCGCGTAGTCTTGATCACCGGCGCGTCGGGCGGACTCGGCGCGCCGCTGGCCCGCGCTTGCGCGGCGCTGGGGGCCACGGTCATCCTGCACGGGCGCGTGCTGCGCAAGCTGGAGGCGCTCTACGACGAGATCGTCGAGGCGCAATATCCGGAGCCCGTGATCCTGCCGCTCGATCTCGCCAAGGCGACCGCCGACGACTTCGGCAACGTGGCGAATGCGTTGCAGGAGCAGTTCGGTCACCTCGACGGGCTCGTGCACACAGCGGCACTGCTCGGCACGCTCGGTCCCATCGAGCATCAGTCGTTCGACAGCTGGTTGTCGCTGCTGCGCGTGAACGTCGCGGCGCCAATGGGACTGACCCGCGCATTGCTGCCGCAGCTCGGCGCTTCGCCCGATGCGAGCGTGATCTTCACGCTCGACAATCGCGGCGAGCAGCCGCGCGCCTTCTGGGGTGGTTACGCGGTGACCAAAGCGGGCGTGGCAACGCTGGCGCGTGAATTGGCGGACGAGTGGGAGAACCGGCCGCACCTGCGCATCAATGCCGTCGTTCCCGGGCCGATTCGCTCGCCGTTGCGCGGCCGCACCCACCCAGGCGAGGATCGCTCGGCATTGCCGTTGCCGGACGCGCTGGTGCCGTTGTACCTGCATCTGCTGTCGGGACAAGGCAAAGCCGACAGCGGCAAGTTATTCGACGCTCAAGCGTGGCTGGCCGGCACTCCCTGCGCGACCGCATTGCGCGCGTAACGCAGCATCACCCGCAACCTGCGGAAGTCCTCCGCCGCCAGCATGTCCGGCACCACGAGAACGGCGCGCGACCAGTACGCGCCATCCGCACGCCACACGATCGTCGTCACCCACGGACCGACGTAGGTCGAGCTGCGCACGTGACCGGCGACCAGCCGGCCATCGCCCATATGCGCAACGAGTACGAGATCGGGGGCGAGCCGCAATTCGGTGATGGCAAAACGGCTTCGCCGCAACGCGACGACCCAAAAGGTCACTGCCGCCCACGCCAGTACCGCGAACACCGCGAGCGCCTGTTGCCACGCGTCCGCCGGCAACAGGAACACGATCGCCAGCGTGCCAAGCGCGGCGACACCGATGGCCGCACCCACGATACGGGAGGGCCCGAGCACGACGTGCACGGAAGGCGGCAAGCGCATGCCGCGCATTGCACGCCCAATGCCCGCGCCGCGAAATCATCCGAACGGACGATGCCGGCAATCGAAGAAACGCGAGCTAGTGCGGCGTCGCGCCCGCCAGCGCCAGCCACGTCTCGACGACCGTATCGGGATTGAGCGACATGCTCTCGATCCCCTGCTCGACCAGCCATTGCGCGAGGTCCGGATGGTCGGACGGCCCTTGACCGCAGATGCCGACGTACTTGCCCTGTTTCTGGCATGCCTTGATGGCGAGCGACAGCATCGCCTTGACCGCATCGTCACGCTCGTCGAAGGTTGCGGCGATCGGCCCGCCGGAATCGCGGTCGACCCCGAGCGTCAACTGCGTCATGTCGTTCGAGCCGATCGAGAAGCCGTCGAAATGCTCGAGGAAGCGCTCGGCCAGGATGGCGTTCGACGGCAGCTCGCACATCATGATGACGCGCAGGCCGTTGTCGCCGCGTCGCAACCCGTTCTTCGCCAGCAGCGCGATGACCTGCTCCGCTTCGGTCAGCGTGCGCACGAACGGAATCATGATCTCCACGTTGGTGAAGCCCATCGTGTCGCGCACGCGTTGCATTGCCGCGCATTCGAGCGCGAAGCAGTCGTAGAACTCGGGCGCGATATAGCGCGACGCGCCGCGAAACCCGAGCATCGGATTTTCCTCGTTCGGCTCGTAACGATCGCCCCCCAGCAGGTTCTTGTATTCGTTCGACTTGAAGTCCGACAGCCGGACGATGACTTTTTTCGGAAAGAAGGCGGCGGCGATGGTCGCTACGCCTTCGCCGATCTTCTGCACGTAGAACTCGGTCGGGCTCGCATACCCGGCGATCCGCGATTCGATTTCGCGCCTGAGCTCGGCCGGCTGCCGGGAAAGCTCGAGCAGCGCCTTCGGATGAATGCCGACGTTGCGGTTGATGATGAATTCCAGCCGCGCCAGGCCCACGCCTTCGTTGGGCAGCCGCTGGAACTCGAACGCAAGCTCGGGATTGCCGACGTTCATCATGATCTTGGTCGGCGACGGCGGCATGCGGTCGAGCTCGATGTCGACCACGTCGATCGGCAACAGCCCTTGATAGACGTGGCCGGTATCGCCCTCCGCGCACGACACCGTTACCTCGTCGCCTTCGGCCAGCACGCGGGTCGCGTCCTCGCAGCCGACGACCGCGGGAATGCCGAGCTCGCGCGCGATGATCGCCGCGTGACAGGTCCGGCCACCGCGGTTGGTGACGATCGCCGCTGCCCGCTTCATCACTGGCTCCCAGTCGGGATCGGTCATCTCGGTGACCAGCACATCGCCAGGCTGCACGCGTGCCATCTCGGCCGCGGATTGAATGAGGCGCACCGGACCCTGGCCGATCTTCTGGCCGATCGCACGGCCCGTGGCGAGGACCTTGGACGTCTTCTTGAGCCGGTAGCGGCGCAGGCGGTCGGCGGACTCTTCCTGCGACTTCACGGTCTCCGGCCGCGCTTGCAGGATGTAGAGCTGCTGGTCCTGGCCGTCGCGCCCCCATTCGATGTCCATCGGGCGGCCGTAATGAAGCTCGATGGTGACGGCCGCACGCGCCAGCGCTTCTGCTTCGTCGTCGGTGATCGAAAACCGCACGCGCTCGCCGGCGCCGACTTCGACCGTCGCCGTGGACTTGCCGGCGCTGCGGTTATCGGCGAACACCATCTTGAGGGCCTTGGCGCCGACCGTTTTGCGCAGGATCGCGGGTCGACCCGCGGCGAGATTGCGCTTGTCGACATAGAACTCGTCCGGATTGACGGCGCCCTGCACCACCGTTTCACCGAGGCCATAGGACGCGGTGATGAAGACCACCTTGTCGAAACCCGACTCGGTGTCGAGCGTGAACATGACGCCCGCCGCGCCCAGGTCGCTGCGGACCATGCGCTGGACACCCGCCGACAGCGCAACCCCCGCGTGCGCGAACCCCTTATGAACGCGGTAGGCGATCGCCCGATCGTTGTAGAGCGAGGCAAATACCTCTCGTATCGCCTGAAACACGTTGTCTATGCCATTGATATTAAGGAATGTTTCCTGCTGTCCAGCGAAGGATGCGTCCGGGAGGTCTTCGGCCGTCGCCGACGACCGGACGGCAAACGACGTGTCGGGCGCATCGCGGGACAGCGTCGCATAGGCGTCGCGAATGGCTCCCTCGAGCGCGGACGGCAACGGGGCTTCGGTCAGCCAGCGGCGAATTTCGGCGCCAGCCTTGGCGAGCGCCCCGACATCGTCGACATCAAGTCCGCGCAGCCGATCTTCGATACGCGCGGCCAGATCCTGATGGGCGAGAAACTCGCGGAAGGCGGTCGCCGTGGTGGCAAAGCCGCCCGGCACCCGGATCCCAGCGTCCGCCAGTTGGCTGATCATCTCGCCCAGGGAGGCGTTCTTGCCGCCGACCTCGTCCACGTCGGTCATCCGCAACCGGTCGAACGGGATGACACGTGCCTTGTTGTTCGTCATGGTCCACGCAGGGATGGAAGTGCTTGATGCGCCGCGGCAATCCACGGCGGGAAACGCGCATTTTAACCTGTGGGTTCCACGGCCTGCTGCGGCGCGGGAAACGCGGGACCAAACAAAAACGGCCGCTGGGGCGGCCGTTGCGGGTCTGGCAGCGAACGCCTAGACGCGTCGCTGCTCCTCGGGCTGTTGCTGCGTCGTGAGCTCGTCATCGTCGGCGCCCACATATTCTCCCGGCGCCCCTGTTTCGGTCGCGAGATTGACCCCGGTGTCGGGTTGGCCCCGGTGCCGGCTTTTCACTGCCCGCCGCAACGTCCGATACAGATCCGGGTGCGAATCCTTCAAATAGCCGATGATCTCGAAATCAACCCGCTTGACCTGCGACAGGTCGAGCTGCTCCACGTGAACCAGCCGCAGCAACTCCTTGACCGGGCGCGGCATTTCGCGCCCGCTCTCATAGCGGGACCCGCCGCTCTGCGTGACGCCGATTTGCGTCCAGAACTGCTCCTGGTTCATGCCAAGCCGCCGCCTGATTTCGCGGGGGTTGAGGACGCGGTCGAGGATTTTCACCTAGTAAGAACCTTCCCGAAGGAACGCGGCTGCGCGCTGACCGTGGGCCTTGGCCCGCCGGTACCGCGCTATACCAATGGCATATTTTTGACCGATTCTCACTCCAATGCAAGCTGGCCCGGACGAACGGCGCAAGAATACGCCAAACCGTGGCGGCAATGCCACTATCCGCAGGCCGGGCGGAAAGATTACGCCAAACCGCGTGTGGCGAGGTAATCCTCGTACGGACCGTCGAAATGGACCGGTCCTTGCCGGCCTCCAAGCTCGATCACCTGCGTGGCAAGCGCCGACACGAACTGCCGGTCGTGCGACACGAGGATCAGCGTCCCCGCGTACTTCTCCAGCGCGAGTTGCAGCGACTCGATCGATTCCATGTCCATGTGATTGGTCGGCTCGTCCATCACCAATACGTTGGCTTCCTGCAGCATGAGCTTGCCGAACAGCATGCGGCCGCGTTCGCCGCCCGAGAGCACGCGCACTGACTTTTCGGTTTCATCGCCAGAGAAAAGCAGGCGGCCGAGCGTCGCGCGTACGATCTGCTCGTCGTGGTCAGGGCGCTTCCACTGCGCCATCCAATCGAGGAGCGACAGGTCGCTGTCGAAATCGGCGGTCTGGTCCTGCGGGTAGTAGCCGATCGCCGCGCGCTCGGCCCATTTCACCGTGCCGCGATCCGGCGTCAGGTCGCCGATCAGCGTGCGCAGCAGCGTGGTCTTGCCCGCGCCATTGGGACCGACGATCGCGAGACGCTGGCCCGCCTCGAGCAGCAACGACAGGCCGCTGAACAAGGGTTGCGCAAGGCCCGGCCAACCCTTGGCGAGACCTTCGACTTCCACCGCGTGCCGATGCAGCTTCTGCCTGGGATCGTAGTCAAAGCGGATGTACGGATTCTGGCGCGACGATGGCTTGACGTCGTCGGGCTTCAACTTCTCGATCAGCTTGATCCGGGAGGTCGCCTGCTTCGACCGGGCCTTGTTGGCCGAGAAGCGCCGGACGAACTCCTGCAGCTCGACGATGCGGTCCTTCGCGCGCGCGTTCGACGACAGCAGCCGCTCGCGCGCCTGCGTCGAGGCGATCATGTAGTCGTCGTAGTCGCCGGGATAAACGCGCAACGTGCCGTAGTCGAGGTCGACCATGTGCGTGCACACGCTGTTGAGAAAATGCCGGTCGTGCGACACGATGATCATCGTCGAGTCGCGCGCGTTCAGCACGCCCTCGAGCCAGCGGATGGTGTTGATGTCGAGATGGTTGGTCGGCTCGTCGAGGAGCAGGATCTCGGGGTCCGCGAACAGCGCCTGCGCGAGCAGCACGCGCAGCTTCCAGCCCGGCGCGACGGCGCTCATCGGACCCTCGTGCAAATCCTGTGCAATGCCGATGCCGAGCAGCAACTCGCCGGCGCGCGCCTCCGCCGTGTAGCCGCCCAGCTCCGCGAAGTGCGCTTCGAGGTTGGCCGCGCGGACGTAATCCTCTTCCGATGCGTCGGGATTGGCGTAGATCGCGTCCCGTTCCTCCTTCGTGCCCCAGAGGTCCTCGTGACCCATGAGCACGACATCGAGCACGCGCTCGTCCTCGTGCGCGAATTGATCCTGTTTCAGCTTGCCCAGGCGCTCGCCGGTATCGAGGGCGACATTGCCGGACGACGCCTCGAGATCGTCGCCGAGAATCTTGATCAGCGTGGATTTGCCGCAGCCGTTGGCGCCGATCAAGCCATAGCGGTTGCCGCCGCCGAACTTGACGGAAATGTTTTCGAAAAGGGGCCTCGCCCCGAACTGCATCGTGAGATTGGAAGCAACCAGCATGGTAGATACGCCGAAGCAAACTTTCCATTCTGCTAGAATCAACGAGTTAACTCAAGGTCTGCATGCGTGAATCGCGATCTTCGCGCGAATGCTTCCGACCCATGCCCCGCTACGATCTTCATTCGCACTCGACGTATTCCGACGGCTTGCTGGCACCCGCGGCGGTCGTGCAGCGCGCGGCTGCGCGCGGCGTCGATTTCTATGCACTGACCGACCATGACGACACCGGCGGACTAGCCGAAGCGGCCGCGGCGGCACGCGAAACCTCGATGACTTTCGTTCCCGGCGCCGAGCTTTCCGTCAGCTGGGAATCCCAGACGATCCACATCATCGCGCTGCAGATCGATCCTTCCAATCGCACGCTCGACGACGGCCTCGCCGCCATTCGCAGCGGACGCGACGCGCGCGCGCATCGCATCGGGCGGGCGCTGGCGGAAGCGGGCATTCCCGGCGCCTACGACGGTGCGCGCCGATTCGTGACCAGCGAGCGGCTCATCTCGCGTTCGCACTTTGCGCGATTTCTGGTCGAAGCGGGCTACGCGAAAGAAACCAAGGACGTGTTCAAGAAGTACCTGGTCCAGGGCAAACCGGGCTACGTCGCGCATGCGTGGGCAACGCTGCCCGACGCCGTCAGCTGGATTCACGCGGCCGGCGGCCAGGCCGTGGTCGCCCATCCGGGCCGCTACCGGGTGACGGCGACCGGCATGCGACGGCTGCTCGGCGAATTCCGCGACGCCGGCGGCGACGGCATCGAAGTGCTGTCGCCGTCGCACACGCCTGCGCAATTCACCGAGTACGCAACGTATGCGCGCACGTTCGGGTTTCTGGCCTCGACGGGCTCCGACTATCACGGACCTGGCGAGGGCTGGCTCGATCTGGGCGATCTGCCGGCCCTGCCCGCGGGCGTGACGCCCGTGTGGTCGAAGTGGTAGCAGCACCGTAATCGCCGGGCCACAGAATGCCGGAGCGCCGCACGGTCTTCTTCCTGTCCGACCGCACCGGCATCACCGCCGAGATGCTCGGCAACAGCCTGCTCACCCAATTCGACGAGATCGCGTTCCAGCGCGTGACGATTCCTTTCGTCGACTCGGCCGAGCGCATCGCCGAGGCCATCCGGCAAGTGAACGACACCGCCGAGCGCGAAGGCCGGCGCCCGATCGTCATCAGCTCGGTGGTGGATGAGGTGATGAGCGAGATGATCCGCCGCGAAGCGAACGCGCTGACGCTCGACCTGTTTCAGGTGTTCATCCAGCCGCTCGAGGCGGAGCTCGGCGCCAAGAGCTCGCACACCGCCGGCCGCTCGCACGGGATCGCCAACAGTCACGTGTACTTCGCGCGGATGGAAGCGATCAACTTCACGCAGGCGCACGACGACGGCGCGACGACGCGAGAGCTCGGCAAGGCGCAAGTGATCCTGGTCGGGGTGTCCCGCTGCGGCAAGACGCCAACGTCGCTTTACCTCGCGCTGCAGTTCGGCATCCGGGCCGCGAATTTTCCGCTCACGCCCGACGATTTTTCCGACCGCAGGCTACCGGCGTCGGTAATGCCGTTTCGCGACAAGCTCTTCGGCCTCACGATCCAGCCCGAACGGCTGCGCGAAATCCGCGAGGAGCGTCGGCCGGGCAGCAAGTACGCCGCACTCGACAACTGCCGCTACGAAGTGCGCGAGGCCGAAGCGTTGATGGTCCGCGAGAACATTCCGATGCTCGATACCACGACGAAGTCGATCGAGGAAATCGCGACGACCATCCTGCACCGGGCGAAGCTCGAGCGCCATATTTACTGACAGTAAGAAGGTGAGAAAGTGAGAAGGTAAGGAAGTCGGAGTCGTAGGATCGGCGCTGCGAGCCTGACTTCCTCACCTTCTCACTTTCTAACTTCCTCGCCTGCCTTACGTGGGGGCGCACATCACGACGAGATCCGCGCCGTCGCCCTCGGCAAGCCAACCCTTGGTGACCATCTGGTCGCGGACCGCGCGATCGGTCGTGTAGCGGTGATTGGTGTCGGTACGGTTGTCGAAGACGCGATAGATGGGCTGCGTTCCCGCCGGGCAGGTTCCTGCCGCCGGCAGGAAAAGCTGCATGTAATTCGGCTCTTCGAGCACGAAGTCCGGATGCGCGGCGAGTGTGGCGTTGCACTCGGCGGCGCCGCGGGCGAAGAAGTGTGAATTGCCGAGCGTCGGCGGGATGTAGAAACGGCAAACCTGGCTGGTGCCGGGCTGCGCGGTCGTATAGGCCTTGAACGACTTGCCCGTACGCGTCCAAAGGGTAGGCGTCTTGCCGGCGTCCAGGTTGGCGATTTCGGCGGGAATCCAGGTGATGAAGTAGTGATCGAGTGACGCGTTGTAATACTCGATCACATCGGTCGTCGGCGCCACGGCCACCTGCCCGGCGATCACCCCATTGGCGACCAGCGGCAACTCGTAGAAACCGTCGTTGGTGAAGAGCACGAGTTGCGACTTGGCCGCGCCGGCGATGGCCGGACTCGCGGTCACCGCGACGGTGCAGCTCGCACCCGGCGCCACCACGGTTCCCGGCCCGCAGCCGGACACGCGCTTGAACTGCGCGGTGTCGATGACGTCGGCGGTCTGGATCGACAGCGGGGCGTTGCCGCTGTTCGTGAACGTCACGGTTTGCGGCACCGACGTCATGCCGATGGTCGCGTTGCCGAAATCAACCGTCGGCGGCAGCGAGCAGACATAAGGCGCCTGCATGCCCGGCGGCAGCCCGTACAGACAGCGGCAACCGCGCACATCGTCGGCTTGCGGCGACACCAATGGGCTGTACTTGGTCATCGGCGGTCCCGCCATCACGGCCGTTTCAAGGTTCGAGTGCGTGAGACCGAGCGCATGCCCCCATTCGTGCGTCATCAGGCGATCGAGGTCGCCGAGCGAATTCACATTCGTGACACTCAGCGTGACGTCGGCATCGATGAGCACGCGCTGCGTGCCGGCGATCGCATACCACGAATACGTCCACGCACCGAGCGACGGATCGAGCGGACCCCAGCCGACGACACTGACGGCATCCGGCTGGCCGTTGTTCAGCGTATTCGGCGCGATGGTGGTTTCACCGTCGTATACGTATTGAATGGCGCAAGGCGTCGTCCATTTGTCGAACGAGGCTTGCAGCTGCGCGATGATCGCCGCCTTGTTACCGGCGAGCGACGCCGGCGCGTTCGCGTGGTTGTATTTCCAGCGGACCGGCCCGGGCCATCGCGCCGAGGGAGAGAACTCGATCAGGAACTTCGGCGCGATTTGCGTGCTCATAGCGACAGGCAACTGCGCCTGCCGCAACGAATGATCGGTCGGGATCGTCGCTTGGCTGCGGGCGTCGTCTACGACACCCAGCACGGCACACGCACACAGAAGAAGGGCGCGTGCAAGCGTGGCAAGTTGTGTTTTCCCGAGTGCGTCCATGACCTTTGGGTGTCGCGCCGGGAGGTGATGCGTTGCATGAGTGGCAATCCCTTACGCGAACTCAAACGTGATGAAGCGATCATCGTGGGCGGTCCATTTGTACGGTATCGGACAGGGCTGAAAGCGGCGTGGGACCGGAACGAAATGGGCGTCGGACGCCTGCCAGGATCCATGCGGGGGAAGGCCTGAAACCTGCGTCAAATCAATGGCGTTCCGCGTAGGACGATTCCGGCGTCGGGCGCGGGAGACGGATGGCTGTCCGCTACAGCCAAATGGGGGAATGAGGCTTGCCTACAGCCCGTAAAAGCGGCGGGCGGTTCCGCTCATCAGTGCCGCTTTATCGTCCGGCGACCACGCCGCGGTAAGCGCAACGGTCGCCGCATACCAGCTTTGATAGGTGGCGGTGAGATTCACGACCGGCCAATCGCTGCCCCACATGAGACGTTGCGCGCCGAACGTTTCGGCGAGGAAGTCGACGTAGCGGCGGAGCATGTCGATCGTCCATCCCTTGCCGGCCTCGGTCACCAACCCGGACAATTTGCAGCGGACCCGCGGATTCGCGGCGACTGCGCGCATGAGCCGCGCCCAGGGCTCCCAGCCACCGCCGGCGATATCGGGCTTGCCGCCGTGGTCGACGACTACGGCAAGATCCGGATGACGATCGAGCATCGTGAGCAGCGCCGGCAGTTGCGGCGGCTTCACCAGCGCGTCGAAGCGCAGGCCAATGCGTGGCAACGCGGCGAGCGTGCGGCCCACTTCGGTGCGCAGTATCCAGGCCACATCGGGCAGGTCCTGCAGCATCGGACGCACGGCCTTGAGCAGCGGATTGCGCGCGAGGCGCGTCAACGTTGGAATGGCATCGGCCGCGCCGAGGTCGACCCAGCCGACGACCCCCTTCACGATGCCGTCGCTCCGCGTGGCGACATCGAGCAGATACTTCGTTTCCGCGAGCGTCGGTGCTGCCTGCACGAGGACGGTCGCCGCCACGCCCGCCTGTTCGCGCAACGGCGCGAGATCGGCGAGCGAGAAATCCCGGTAAATCGGCTCCAGCGCGGGCGACAGCCAATCGTAGTCGCCGCGCGCGAGCGACCACACGTGGTGATGGGCGTCGATATGCCCGTTCACGAGGTGACGCCGGCAGGCAGCGGCGCAGCGCGCGCGACGAGGCTCCGCGCACGCAGCGCGTTCCAGAACGCGGGAGGAATCGGCAGGCGCATCATCGCGATATTCGCATCAAGCTCGTCCGCTGTGCGTGCGCCCGCCAGCACCACGGCGATCGCCGGATGCGCGGCCGGGAACTGCAGCGCGGCGGCTGGCAACGGCACGTCGAATTCGCGACAAGTCTCTTCGATGGCCGCGACGCGAGCAACCACTTCCGGAGGCGCAGGTTGATAATCGAAAAACGGCGTCGCTCGATCGGCTGGCCGTGTTCCCGTCGCAAGGATGCCCGAGTTGAACGGTCCGCCGAGAACGACGGCAACGCCGCGCCGCATGCACTCCGGCAGCAATTCGGGTAACGCCGATTGGTCGGCAAGCGTGTAGCGGCCGGCGAGCAGGATCACGTCGAGATCGGCGTGGCGCAGCGTTTCCAGGCAGATATCGACGCCGTTGACCCCAATGCCGTAGCCATCGATTACACCGGTGGACTTGAGCTTCGCAAGCGCCGGCAACCCGGACTCGAGCAGCGCGCCAAAGTGCTGGTCGAATGCGTCCCCGTGCGTCGCGCGATCGAGATCGTGAATATAGACCAGATCGATGCGCGCGAGCCCGAGGCGCTGCCGGCTGTCGGCGAGCGAGCGCAGCACGCCTTCGCGGCTGTAATCGTAGCTTTGCGCGACCGGCGGAAGCGCGACGTAACCGTTCTGAGTCGAGGGCGCCTCCAGCTCAAGGCGCAGCAGGCGTCCAACCTTGGTCGATAGCACGAAGGCGTCCCTGGGCATGGTGGCAAGCACGGCACCCATCCGTTGTTCGGACAGGCCGTTGCCATAATGCGGCGCCGTATCGAAATAGCGTACGCCGGTACGCCATGCATGCCGCACAAGCGCGACCGCAGCTTCGTCGGCGATGGCGCGGTAGAGGTTCCCGAGCGGTGCGCCGCCGAAGCCCAGCGGTTGCTTCGCCAGGAAATCGCGCAGCGCAGCGGTCAGCGGCATGGCCTACGCGGTGCGCTGCGCCAATCGACGTTCGGCGAAGGAATCGCAGGGTGGCGCGGTCACTGTTTGCGCACTGACATGTTAGTGCTAGAGTGTTCCCCATGCTACGCGACAAGCGCGCGCCAGGGCAAATGCGGCGCAATGACTGACCCCCCGAATAACGCTGTGTCGCACGCATGGTGCAAATTCTGGATACGATCATCGCTGCGCCTGACCGGGAGATCCTTCCGGCCATCCGCCGTCTCGACTTGCGCACCAGGTTGATCGAGCGCGAGCACGCGACGCCGAAGTGTTGACGCTGGCCATGCAGGAACACCTGACGCTGATCGCTGTGCCGCGCACGCGCGACCCACTTGCCGTCGCCGCGATCGAAGCGCACTTGACCACATCCGCCGGCAGTGGCCCCCCGGCTCGCAGAACCTCCCTCCCTCAGGACCCGCATGACCACACGAGTGCCTCCTCTTATTCACGGCCTCTGGTGCGCGACGTTGACGCCGCTCGCGCGCAATGGCGGTATCGATCACGCGCGCTTCGCGGCCCATGCGCATGGGCTGCTGGCACAAGGTGTCGACGGCGTCGCGCCCTTCGGCACCACCGGCGAAGGTCAATCGTTCGCGGCCGATGAGCGCCGCGCGGGACTCGACGCGCTGCTGTCGGCTGGCGTTCCGGCGCAGAAGATCGTCGCCGCGACCGGCTGCGCCGCCTTGCCCGAGACGATCGCGCTGTCGCGCCATGCGCTTGCGGCCGGCTGTATCGCCTGCCTGGTGCTGCCGCCCTTTTTCTGGAAGGACGCGACCGACGACGGCCTGTTCGCGTGGTATGCGCAGCTGATCGACGGCGTGGCCGACGCCCGCCTCAAGTTGTTGCTCTATCACTTGCCGCAAGTGTCGGCGGTGCCGCTGTCCGTCGACCTGGTGGCACGGCTGGCCAGCGCGTTTCCCGGCGTCGTCGCCGGCATCAAGGACAGCGAAGGCAACTGGGATCACACGTCCGCGTTGCTGGCACGGGTTCCTGGGCTCACCGTCGTGATCGGCCACGAACCGCACTTGCCGCGTCTCATGCGCGCGGGCGGTGCGGGAACGATCTGCGGCGTGGCGAACATCTATCCGGAGCTGGTGCGCGCGCTGCTTGCGCCGACCGTCTCACCGGACGACGAGAAGCGGATCGCCGCATTCATCCAGATCGCGTTCCAGCAGCCGTTCCTTGCCGGCTTCAAGAGCATGCTGGCCGAGCGTCTCCATGATCCGGAATGGCGATCGGTACGGGCGCCGCTGGTTGCGCTCGATGACGCGCAGCGACGGTCGTTGCGCGCGGCGCTCGAAGGCGCCGGCTTTGCGCTTGCCGCGGCCGGCGCCCAACGATGACGACGGAGAGCACACGATGAGCGCAGACGCTCTGCAGCAAGCCGACCTCGACGCACTCGCCGAGTTCGACACGCCGACCATCTGCAATGCGCTGGAGCGGCTGGATCCGCAATTGCAAGGGCACGGCTATACGACCGAGCCTGCTTTATGCGGATTCCCGGCGCAAAAACCGGTCGTCGGGTATGCCCGCACAGCGATGATCCGCTCGGCGCAGCCCCTGGGCCCCGCCGCGCCGCTGCAGCGTTCCATGCAGAACGACTACTATCGCTATATCGACGCGGGCGCTCGGCCGTCGATCGTCGTCATCCAGGATCTCGACGGTGAACAGGCGGGCTACGGCGCATTCTGGGGCGAGGTGCAATCGGCGATCCACGTCGGCCTCGGCGCGCGCGGCCTCATTACCAATGGCTCCGTCCGCGATCTCGATCAATGGGCGCCGGGATTCCAATTCCTGGCCGCGCGCGTCGCGCCATCGCACGCATACGCGAAGCCGGTTGCCTTCGGCACCGAAGTCCAGGTGTTCGGGCTGCGGGTCCGCTCGGGCGACCTTGTTCATGCCGACCGCCACGGCGCAGTGGTGATTCCGCCGGCGCTGGTGCGCGAGGTCCCCGCCGCGGCACGCGCGGTCGCCGCCCGCGAGGCGCGCATCCTGGCCGTGGCCCGCGGACCGGCGTGCTCGGCGGAAAAATTGATCGCCGTATTCGCGGAGCTGGATTCGATCCATTGACGTTTGCAGGGCGCTCGTCGCAACGCGCCCTGAAGTATGATTTGCGAAAGCCTTAGGCGGACGTTCAGGCAAAGGCAGCCCCGCACCGGCGAGAGCCGGGCAGAATGACCAGCGCAATGCGCAAAGGAGAGAACCATGAGTGATCACGATCGTTCGGAACGTCCGGGCAGCCAGCGTCGTCGTCTGTTGCAGGCAGGGCTGAGCGCCACGGCGCTGGGCGCCATCCCTGGAGCGGGCCAGCTCGCGGCGCATGCGCAGGGCGCGTTCGACTGGAAAAAGTACAAGGGCGAGAAGATCGAGGTATTCCTCGTCAAGAGCCCGCGCGGCGATCTGCTCACCAAGTATCACAAGGAATTCGAGGACATGACCGGCATCACGGTCGGCTCCGAAATGATTCCCGAGCAGCAGCAACGGCAGAAAGCAGTGATCGAGTTCAATTCGGGCAAGCCGAGCTTCGATGTGATCGCGATCTCCTATCACGTGCAGAAGCGCCTGTTCGGCAAGAACAAATGGATGGAGGATGTCCGCCCGATGGTCGCCGACAAGTCGATCACCGATCCCAACCTCGACTTCGCCGATTTCGCGAAGAGCGGGTTGAACTGGGCGACGCAGCCGGACGGCCGCGTCGACAGCCTGCCGCTCAACATCGATCCGTGGATGATCTACTACAACAAGGAATTGTTCGACGCCAAGGGCGTTGCGTACCCGAAGAGCTTCGCCGAGATGATCGACGTGGCGGCAAAGCTCAACGATCCCGCGAAGGGGGTGTGCGGCTTTGTCGCCCGCGGGTTGAAAAACGCCAACGTGCCGGTCTGGTCGAGCTTCCTGCTCGGCTATGGCGGCGGCTTCGTCGACGCCAAGGGCAAGCTGTTGACCGACACGCCCGAGGCCATCGACGCCGCGCGCATGTATCAGACCCTGCTCGCGAAGTCGGGGCCGCAGGGGGTCGCCGGATTCAACTGGAATGAATCCCAGAGCCTGTTCCTGCAAGGCAAGGCCGCGATGTGGCTCGATGGGATCGGCTTTGCGCAACCGCTCGAAGATCCGGCCAAGTCGAAGATCGTCGGCAAAGTAGGCTATGGCGTGATGCCGGCGGGACCGAAGCAGCAAGTGTCGGCGATGTTCGGCGACGGCGAAGGGATCTCGTCGTTCTCCACCAAGAAAGGCCCGTCGTGGCTGTACCTGCAATGGGCGTCGAACAAGAAGAACCAGGCGCGCATGCTGGAGGCGGCTGCCGGCGCACCGGTACGCACATCGGCTTATGCGGACGCCGAAGCGCTGGCCGCGCTCAAAACGCGGAAGGCATGGGTCGACTGCATGCTGGGGTCGGTGAAGATCGCCCAACCCGGGCTGCCCATCATCGTGCCGGTCACTGAGTTCAGGGATACGTTCGGCATTGCACTGACCAATATGATCAATGGTGCCGATCCGGCGGCGGAAATGAAGAAGGCTACCGCTGAGTTTCAGCCGGTGTTGGACAAGTCTGAGAAGAGCTGACAGCCCGGAAGTCGCCATGCGCGGTGGCGCGACCGATCACCTGGATGCACCGTCGCGGCGTTTCACTCCGGCGCTTATGCGCTGTGAAGCGCGCCGCGACGGTGATCGTGCCGATCGGGCGCGGGACTCGATGCTGCGACGTCACCTCCAAAACGACTCGCGTCTCACTCGACCTGCCACGAGGTCGCGACGCGCGATAGTCGGCGTTGAATCACCATGACCGCGATCGCCGCCCCCGCTGCTGCCGCCACCGTCGTCGCACGCCGCCAGCGGCAGTATTACTTCTTCATCATCCCTGCCCTTGTGGTCATCGGCGCGGTGATCATCTTTCCGTGGATGTTCACCGTGTGGATGAGCGCGTTCGACTGGAAGATCGGCTCGACCGCGCATTTTGTCGGCTTCGAGAACTACCTCAAGCTCGCGACCAACCAGCGCTTCCTGGAATCGGTCGCGCGCACCTTCTATTTCACCGCACTCGCCGTGATCGCACCGTTGGTCCTGGGAACGATCGCGGCGTTGATTTTCCACCGGCAGTTTCCATTCCGCGGCGCGTTGCGCGGCATTTTCATCATGCCGATGATGGCAACCCCGGTCGCGGTGGCGCTGGTATGGACGATGATGTTCCACCCGCAACAGGGCGTGCTCAACTATCTGCTGTCGCTCGTCGGACTGCCGCCCTCGCTGTGGGTCTATTCGCCGCAGCTCGTGATCCCGAGCCTGGTCCTGGTCGAGGTATGGCACTGGACGCCGCTCGTCATGCTGATCGTGCTGGGTGGCTTGGCGGCGCTGCCGACCGAGCCGTACGAGTCGGCGAAACTGGACGGGGCGTCGGAGTGGCAGCTCTTTCGCTACATCACGCTGCCGCTGGTCGCCCCGTTTCTTCTGGTGGCGGCCGTCATCCGGACGATCGACGCGCTCAAGACCTTCGACACCATCTACGTAATCACCTCGGGCGGCCCGGGCACCGCGTCGGAGACGATCAATCTCTACCTGTATCTGCAGGCGTTCGCGTTTTACAACATCGGCAACGCGTCGGCGGTCGTCGTCATCTTTTTCGTCATCGTCATGGCGCTCGCCCTCACCCTCCTCCACGTCCGCGAGCGGACCCGATGGACCTGACCGCCGCTCCCGTGGTGGCGGCGCCGATCCGCTCGCCCTGGCGGCCGCGGTTGCGGCGCTGGGTGCGACGCGCCGGCTTCTACCTGTCCGTCGCGGTCATCGTGTCACCGGCGATCTTCGTCTTCCTGTGGATGCTGTCGCTGGCGCTCAAGAACGAGATCGACAACCTCGCCTACCCGCCGGTGTTCATCCCGAATCCGCCGACGTTCGACAATTTCGTCCAGGTCTTCGAGCAGAATTCGATCGGCCGCTACCTGTGGAACAGCATCGTCGTTTCCGGCGGCGCCACGCTGATCGCGTTGCTGGTCGGCGTGCCTGCCGGCTACGGGATTGCCCGCACCGGTGCGCACCGCCTGACGGTGCTGATCCTGATCGCGCGCATGACGCCGGCCCTGTCGTACCTCATTCCACTGTTCGCGGTATTCCAGTTTCTCCGCCTGAACAACACGCTGACGGCGCTCGTCGTCACCCATCTGGTGATCACGGTGCCGATCATCGTCTACATCATGGCGTCGCATTTCGAGACGTTGCCGCGCGAGCTCGAGGAGGCGGCGCAAATCGACGGCGCGGGCGCATGGACGACATTCCGACACGTGGCGCTGCCGCTGGCGCGCCCGGGTATCGTGGTGGCGTTCATCCTGTCGTTCATCTTCTCGTGGAACAACTTCGTGTTCGGCGCGGTGCTTTCGGGCCGCGAAACGCGAACGCTGCCGGTCGCCGTCTACAACGTGCTCACGTTCGAGCAGCTGGCGTGGGGACCGCTGGCCGCGGCCGCGATCATCGTGACCCTCCCCGTGCTGCTGCTGACCATCATCATCCAGAAGGAAATCGTCGTCGGCTTGACGCACGGCGGCGTCAAGGGCGGTTGACGATGTCGGTCGTCACGGTTCCCCACCGGGATCCGCGCTAGCGCGGAACGCATGGTCGTCGTTTTCGGCTCCATCAATCTTGACCTGGTCGCGCGGGTGGCGCGCATGCCGGCGCCGGGCGAAACGGTTTCCGGATCGACGTTCGCCACGCTGCCCGGCGGCAAGGGTGCGAATCAGGCGCTGGCCGCGCGCCGGGCCGGCGCGGACGTTGCGTTGTACGGCGCGGTCGGGCGCGATTCGTTTGCTCCCGTCGCGCTGGCCAACCTTGCGGCCGCAGGTGTGCGCCTCGACGGTGTCATGCCGGTCGACGCCGGAACCGGCGTCGCGCTCATTCACGTCGACGATCGCGGTGAAAACGCGATCACCGTCGTGCCCGGCGCCAACGCCCGCGCACGTGCCACCCAAGTCCCCGACGAGCGCCTTGTCGCCGGCAATACACTGCTCCTGCAACTCGAGGTTCCCATGACGGAAGTCGAGGCGCTGGCAACGCGCGCTCGCCGGGCCGGTGCACGGGTCGTGCTCAACGCGGCGCCGGCAGTGCGCTTGCCCCCGGCGTTGCTCCGCAGCGTCGATGTGCTGGTCGTCAATGAGCACGAGGCGTCCTCTTATGCGAGAGCATTGGGTGTCCCCGAGGATCCGATGGCCTTTGTCGCCTATGCGCAGGAGCAATTCGGCATTGCCGTTGTCCTGACGCTGGGCGCACGGGGCGCGGTCACGATCATCGACGGCCAGCAAGTCCGCGTGGAATCCCCGAGGGTCGACGTGATCGATACCACCGGGGCCGGCGATGCGTTGACCGGCGCGCTGGTTGCGGCGCTCGATCGGGGCGCGGCGCTTCCACGCGCGCTTGGCGAGGGTGTCGATGCCGGTGCGGTTGCATGCACGTACAACGGCGCGCAACCCGCGGTTCCGGTCAACTGACCGGTCGCGCGCCGAACGCGTAAAATCAATGCTCCGAAACCAAACCAACTCCCTGTCAAGGCCATGCATCCGATCTCTCGTCCATTCTCCCCGCTTTTGCCGCGCCTCCGTACACTCCTGTTCGCGATCCTGCTCTCGCTCACGATCGTGCGGCCCGCCGCGGCCGTCGATTACACCGACCTCTGGGTTTCGCAAAGCGAGCTCGGCTGGGGCGTCAATTTCGATCAGTCCGACACCTTCATCTTCGCCACGTTCTTCATCTACGACGCCAACCAGCAACCGACGTGGTACAGCGGCGAGTTGACGCTGGGCGCGAATGGCGTCTGGTCGGGACCGTTGTACCGCTCTACGGGCTCGTACTATGGCGGGCCGTGGAGCTCGGCGCAGAAAACGATCGGCCAGGTCGGAACGGTGACGTTCACGCCGTCGTCGTCGTATGCGGGCACGCTCACGTACAACGTCGGCAATGTCAACGTGGCCAAGGTGATCTCGCGGCTCACGCTGACGACCATCGCCCTGGGCGGCAATTATTCGGGCGCGCTGATCTCCATTTTCAGCAACTGCAACGACTCGAGCCAGAACGGATCGGTGCGAAGTTTTTATGACCTCGCGGTGGCGCAGGTCGCGGGCGGATCGCTGCAGCTGGACTTCAACCTGAGCGGCGGGTCGTGCCGAATGGTCGGCGCGTACATCCAGGATGGCCAGTTGTATCGGGTTCCGAACGCCGCGTACACGTGCGGCGCATCCTTTGCGAGCACGGTGCAGCTGACCCAGGTCAAGCAGACGGCGCAAGGCATTGAAGGGCAATGGGTGGCACCCATTGGCGCCGGCTGTGTCGAAACCGGCTATTTCTCTGCCGTGCTCAATTAGGACCCCTGCGCACCGTCTCGAACAGCACCACCGCCGCCGCCGCCGCCGCGTTCAACGATTCCATGCCGCCTGGCATCGGGATCGTGATGCGCGTGTCGGCGGACGCGGCCAGCGGCGCCGACAGTCCCGAGCCTTCGTTGCCAACGGCAATGGCGAGAGGCCGTGGCAGCGCAGTTGCATACAGATCGGCGCCATGATGCGCGACCATCGCGGCCACGAGACCGCCTCGCGCGCGAAACGACGCCACCCATGCGGCCAGATCCACGTCTTCAACCACCGTCGTCAGGAAATGCGCACCTTGTCCCGCGCGCAGCACCTTGGGCGACCACGCGAACGCGCAATGCTTCGATAGCAGAACCTGCTCGACGCCGGCTGCCGCGGCCGTGCGCAATATCGTCCCGACGTTGCCCGGATCCTGCAGATCCTCGAGCAACAGGTGGAACCGCGCGGGCGGCGGCACCGCGGGCCGTGGCGTCGGCACGACGGCCAAGACACCAACGTCCGCCGGCACCGTCGCGATCTCGGCAAACAATGCGCCGGAAACCGCGATCACGTCCTGCGAGGGCATGCGCGCGATCAACGCCGCGATGCGCGCATCGGCGAGCCGCTCCTCCACCACCAGCAGATATTCCGGCGCCGCCATGCGCTCGAGATAGACGCCAATCAAATGCTCGCCCTCCAGCACGCACTTGCCGGCCTTGCGCCGGTCGCGCGACGATGCGATAAGGCGGGCGGCTTCGAGGAGGCGCGGATTCTGTCGCGACGTAACGCGTTGCATTCGCGCGCGCGCTTATTTGGGCGCGGGCTTGGTCCCGGGTGCGACGAGCGCGGGCGCCATCGTCCCTTTCGGCGCGGCGCTCCCGGGTTGCAACTGAAAGAACACCTCGTCCGAGCGGATCATCCCGAGCTCCGACCGCGCCCGCTCCTCGATCGCCTCGGACCCGGTCTTCAAGTCGCGCACGTCGGCGTCGAGCGCCTCGTTGCGCGCCTTGAGCCTGGCGTTGGCTTCCTTCTGCAGCGCGAGCTGCCGGTCGGTCTCGCGCACCTGCAGCCAACCGCCCTTGCCGAGCCACATCGGATACTGCAGGGCCAGGACCAGGATGGCGAACAGGAGCGCAAGCCAGCGCAAGTGTTAGGGCCTATTACCTACGTGATGTTGAAGAACGCATCGCGGCCCGGATAGCTCGCGGCCTCGCCCAGGTCTTCCTCGATGCGCAGGAGCTGGTTGTATTTCGCAATGCGATCGGAACGCGACAGCGAACCGGTCTTGATCTGGCCCGCATTGGTGCCGACGGCGATGTCGGCGATGATGCTGTCTTCAGTCTCGCCGGAACGATGCGAGATCACCGACGTGTAGCGGGCGCGCGTGGCCATGGTGATCGCCGCGAAGGTCTCGCTCAGCGTGCCGATCTGGTTGATCTTGATCAGGATCGAATTGGCGATGCCCTTCGCGATGCCCTGCTTCAGGATCTTCGTGTTGGTGACGAAGATATCGTCGCCCACCAGCTGGATGCTCTTGCCGAGGCGGTCGGTCAGGTATTTCCAGCCCGACCAATCGTTTTCTGCCATGCCGTCCTCGATGCTGATGATCGGGTACTTGTCGCACCAGGCGGCCAGCATGTCGGCGAAGTGCTCGGGATCGAGCGCGCGGTTCTCGGATTCGAGCTGATACTTGCCGTCCTTGTAGAACTCGCTGGCGGCGCAATCGCACGCAAGCGCGATGTCGGTGCCCGGCGTGTAGCCGGCCTTGTCGATGGCTTCGACCAGCAGCTGCAACGCCGACTCGTTGTTGGGCAGGTTGGGTGCGAAGCCGCCTTCGTCGCCCACCGTGGTGGGCATGCCGCGGGCGTCGATCATTTTCTTGAGCGTGTGGAAGACCTCGGCGCCGTAGCGGAGCGCCTCGCGGAAGCTTGGCGCGCCGAGCGGCACCAGCATGAATTCCTGCAGATCGATGGCGTTGTTGGCGTGCGCGCCGCCGTTGATGACGTTCATCAGGGGAACGGGCAACTGCATTTGCCCTGCGCCGCCAAGATAGCGGTAAAGCGGCAGCGACGCCTCGTCGGCCCCGGCCTTCGCCACGGCGCATGAGACGGCAAGGATCGCGTTGGCGCCCAACCGGCCCTTGTTCTCGGTCCCGTCGAGATCGATCAGCGTTTGATCGATGAACCCCTGCTCGCTCGCGTCGAGTCCGAGGATCGCCTCGCAGATTTCCGTGTTGACGTTTTCGACGGCCCTGGTCACCCCCTTGCCGTGATAGCGCGCGGCATCGCCGTCGCGCAGCTCGATCGCTTCCTTCGAGCCCGTCGATGCGCCGGAGGGGACTGCCGCGCGCCCGGACACACCGGACTCGAGCACCACGTCGGCTTCGATGGTGGGATTGCCGCGGGAATCGAGAATCTCGCGGGCGATGACGTCGACGATGGCGCTCATTTGTTCAGGGACCAGAAGTCAGGAATCAGGGATCAGAGGCGGCGGCGCCGTGCGCTGGCTTGGGGCGCGCCATCGAAGACGCGGCCGCCGATTGTGTTAGTTGGGGACTTCATAGTCGCAGATTATCCAGTCGGCGATCTCGCGCTCCAATGCAACCACGGCCTGGTGATCAGCATTCGGGCCGTAGGCATCGAGATCCGCTCGCGTTGCGAAGGCCATGTTGATCCCGTAATCGTAGGCGATAGGGCGGTTCGTGGTGTTCCAGCCGTACTCGAAGCGCACGATGCCGGAACACTGGTGCTCGAGCTTCTTGAACGCCGCTTCCCACTTCGCCACGCGCGGATCATCGCGGGCGACGCCGGGCGAAAGCTTGACGAGAACGAGATGGACGAACATCGGAACTCCGTTGTGGTTTGGCGTCAACTTGCGCGGTCCGCCATCAACTCCGCTTCTGGAAAACCGTTGCGCTTCACCGTCGCATCGAGCTCGACCAGCGTCTCGAGAAGCGCGCGCATTCGCGATAACGGCCAGGCGTTGGGGCCGTCCGACAGCGCCTTCTCCGG
>Ga0207689_10000525_pt1 | contig 36352 bp, 39 predicted proteins | sample KBSMisM52_FD_184312 | JGI IMG/M metagenome (GOLD analysis project Ga0207689, IMG submission 184312) | Miscanthus rhizosphere microbial communities from Kellogg Biological Station, Michigan, USA - KBS Miscanthus M5-2 (SPAdes) (version 2) | ecosystem: Host-associated > Plants > Roots >...
CCGGGGGCGATCGCGGCATCGCGGCCAGCATTGCCCAATTCATGATGCGAGCTATGCCGTTCGAATGCTTCCGAAGTCCCACATGCACGTACGGCGCCAGCACGATAGTTGAGGATTTCACCTGAAGGCGGGCAGGCAAAGCCCGCTGCTCTTATCCCTCGTTTGTCCTACGGTCACGCGACCTCGGCAACTCCGGTTAACTGCGCTTCGAGTAATTCCGCGACCTTTCCCGCAGTTACCGCCTTGCTGAAATAAAAACCCTGGAATTCGTCGCAAGTCTTTTCGGGAAGAAAATCCGCCTGCGCCTTGGTTTCCACACCCTCTGCGACGACCGTCAGACTCAACGTCCGGCCCATGGTAATAATGGCTTCGGCAATACCTCTATTCTCGGCATTGTCGGAACTCGCGAATAAACGAGCCATCAATCTTGATCGTGTCCACGGGGAATTGCCTGAGGTTGGCTAACGAGGAATAGCCTGTCCCAAAATCATCGATTGCAAGACGAACGCCCATGCCTTTAAAGGCGCGCAGTGCCAACATCGCCTTTGCTCACGTCGTGCATGAGTGTACTTTCGGTGATCTCAAGTTCAAGGAGTGCGGGACTCATGCCGGTTTCCTTTAGTATCGACGTGACGTCACGCAGCAAGTCCTCATCCGAAAACTGCCGGCCGGACAGATTGACAGCCATGCTAAGGTGCTCCAGCCCTCGTTGTTGCCAAGCTACATTTTGCGCAGAATTCGTCGCTGCCATACAAGCGCTGAATCGGGATTAAACTGTCGGCGGCTTTATTCGCATTTTCCAGGCACGACGAAACCACCCGCCGCATGATCATTTTCAAAAATAAAGCCGAAGCGCCGATGACCACCGAACGCGAGTGGGTTTCGGCTGCCCTGTGGGCGACACTGAACGAAATCCTGGATGCAGTCATACTTGTACTTCGCGGAAAGTTCGGAACACTGGCGCTGTACGACGCCGCTCGCAATGCGCGACAAATAGTAACCCACCGAAGGTTTGACGCCGAACATCTGAAAGCAGTGAGCTCGGTGTCGGTCGACACCGGGTTGGCCGGTTCCAGGTCGATTCGCCAACGCAAGCGCGTAATCGTTGTCGACGTAAACGAAGACCCGAAATACGAACCATGGTGATCTAGTGACTAAATTAAATGGCTCAGCTAAGAGACGTGGGACCAGCGCGGAACCTAAAAAAGCTCCGCGAGGGATCACGGCTGCCGAACAGGCGATGCTCTCAACAGCGATTACGGATTTCAATATCAATCTCGCCGCTGTATTCCAGGAGCTTGGCCGGCGCGGCGATGGCGCCGGCAAAGCTCTCGGTTTGGCTATCCAGCAATCGATCCCCGCGTTTGCAGCGAGATACATTGAATACCATCGCGTACTATTCGAACAAAAAAAGGGCGGGAACCCACTGCATGCCTGGAACGCTTTCCGCATCGCTCGACAGTACGGTGTGCAAGTTCCGCCGTGGGTGCTCTCGTATTTCGACAAATGCGTGGCCGGCATATTTACCAGCAAACAGCAGAACCGCGCCGCGCCCCCTGGCCTAGCTGCACTCGGGTTTCGTTCTGGAGGCAAAAGAACAGAGTTATCGCGCTTTCAGGCGGACATGCGGAAGGTTGAAGTCGTCGAGCGGGTAGTTGACCTCAGGCGCCAGAGATCCCGTGCCAAGGTTAACGCGATCTTTTACGATGTCGCGTCAGAATTTGGCCTCGACTGGTCTACTGTTCGCGACTGGTACTCGCAACTGTACAAAAAACTCCTCTAAGGAGCGTTTTGCGCTGAATCCGGATTAGACTGTCGGCGGCTTGATATCGTATTCTCCAGGCACGACAAAAGCTGCTCGCTGCATGACCACTTCCCAGAATAAAGCCGAAGCATCGTTGACCGCCGAGCGCGAGTTGTGGGTTTCGGCCGCCCTGTTGGCGACACTGAACGAAATCCTGGACGCAGTCATACTGGTACTGCGCGGAAAGTTCGGAACACTGGCGCTGTACGACGCCGTTCGCAATACGCGACAAATCGTGGCCCAGCGAGGATTTGACGCCGAGTACTTGCAAGCAGTGGGCGTGATGTCGATCGACACCGGGCTGGCCGGTTCGAGGTCGATTCGCCAAAGCAAACGCGTAATTGTTTACGACGTAAACGAAGACCCGGAGTACGAACCATACCGCGAGTTCGCAAAGAAAGCCGGTTATCGAACCGTGCAGGCGACGCCTTTGCTGTCCAGCGACGGCGAAGTCCTTGGCGCGCTGGTGACACATCTTTCTGAACCGCGCGATTTCACGGCCCACGAGCTTCAGGTCCTGGACCTTTATTCCCGCCAGGCGGCGGACGCCATAGTCCGTGCGCGGGCGGAACGCGATCTGGCCATAGCCCGCAGCCGCCTCGAATCCGCATTGCGCGTGGGCGAGATGGGCCTGTACGACTGGAACATGCTGACCGACCGGGTTTACGGTGACGCTCATTTCCAGCGCATGGCCGGAGTGCCTTTCGACGCGGACGGTTTTGCCTCCCGGCAAGCCCTGAACGACAGAATCCATCCGGACGATCGGGAGGAGCGGCTCAAGCGGGTGCGCCGCGCCATTGCGACCCGCGAACCCTACGAGGCAGAATACCGTATCGCTACCGACGGACGCCCGCGCTGGGTAATGTCTCGAGGCACGGTCGAATACGACGAGGCTGGCACACCGAAACACTTTACTGGCGTGCTGGTAGATATCACCGCCCGAAAGCAGTTGGAAGAGGTGTTGCTGGAAGCGGATCGGCATAAGGATGCATTTCTGGGTCAGCTCGCCCACGAACTGCGCAATCCGCTGGCTGCCGTTCGCAACGCCGCGCGCATTCTCCGGCTGCAGCAGGCCACGCCCGACAACTCTGTCTGGGCAAGCGACATGATCGAGCGCCAGGTCAAACACCTGACCCGGCTCATCGACGACCTGCTCGATATTTCGCGCATCAATCGCAATAAACTCGATCTGCGCACGCAGAAGACTGCTTTAAAGGACGTCATTAATGCGGCTGTGGAGATGAGCACTCCGCTCATCGAACAGCGAAGGCATAAACTGAAAGTGAATGTAGCCTCCGAGCCCGTGTTCCTTTATGCCGACTTCGCGCGACTGACGCAGGCTCTGGCCAATCTCCTCACCAACGCGGCGAAGTACACCCATCCCGGAGGACTGATCGAATTGACCGCCAGCATGGAAGGCGACCAGATTGTCGTCAGCGTGAAAGACAACGGCATCGGTATTGAAGCGGCCGCCCTGTCCAAGGTCTTCACCATGTTCTTCCAGGTCGATTCATCAATTGAAAAGACCCAGGATGGTCTCGGAATAGGTCTGTCGCTGGTGAAATCGCTCGTCGAACTGCACGGCGGTACCGTGGAGGCCCGCAGCGAAGGCATTGGCCGGGGAAGCGAATTTTCTTTTCGCGTGCCGATACGGCACGCAGCGGAAAGCCAACAACCCTATCTGGCAGGCCGCCCTGACGATCTCAGCGTGTCGGGAATCACCAGGCGGGTACTGGTGGTAGACGACAACGAGGACGCAGCCCAATCGATTGCCTTGTTCTTGCGGATTGCCGGACATGTCGTCGAGACCGCTTTTGACGGGGAGCAGGCGCTGGAGACTGCGGAACATTTCCGTCCTGATATTGCGCTCATCGATCTCGGTATGCCAAAACTGAACGGCTATGAGGTCTGTCATCGAATACGCGAAACCGATTGGGGCAAAAACGTCATGCTCATTGCCCAGACAGGCTGGGGCCGGGACGAAGACAAGCGTCTGTCGCGGGAAGCTGGATTCAATGGCCACCTTGTCAAGCCAGCCGACCCGATTACTGTACTCAGAATCGTCGATGCGGGACTGGAAGCACAATGGGAAGCAACATCAGTTGCAGCGGACGAGAAGTAGCGCGTGCGCTCCCAGCAGCAATCAATGGATCGGATCGCGTGGCGTCGGAAGTGTTGGTCGGACGAATTGCGTGAGCGGATTGCAGATCAAGAAATGCGCTTCGCGCTACCAGCCATGAGGGCATCGCGCTCAACCGATACAGAGCAATCCGCCCCTGATCTGCGTGGCCAGGCTGCCGGCGTGCGCGATGCCGTAGACGCCAAATGCCATCACGGTTGCCCCGGACAACATGCGCGCCATTCTGCCGGCAAGCAGCGAGCGCGACCTTTGCAGCAAGACAGCGGCCGCCATCAGGTTAGGCAAGGTGCCCAGGCCAAAGGCCAGCATCAGGATCGCACCGTTTAACGCGTTGCCGCTCAGCAGGGCCGTGAACAAAACCGTATAGACGAGGCCGCACGGCAACCAGCCCCAAAGCATGCCGAGCATCAGCGCCTTGGGTACGGAATCCGCGGGCAGGAAGTGGCGCGTTAGCGGCTGAATGCGCCGCCACAGTCCCATGCCCAGATGTTCCAGGCGCGTGATGGGGCTGCGGAGTCCGGCCAGATACAGACCCAGCGCGACAAGGAGAATATTCGCCAGCGCATAGAGTATGACCTGTACCGGCAGCCATGCTTCGAGCATCAGGCCGAGACTGCCCGCGGCCCCTGCCGCCGCGCCCGCGAACGCATAGCTGACGATACGTCCGGCGTTGTACGCGAGATGCATGGCCCAAGGCCTGGTGTTTCCGGCCGATCGTCCCACCAGCGCCGTGACGATGCCGCCGCACATGCCAACACAATGAACACCTCCGAGCAATCCGGTCAACAGAGCCGCGCCCAGAATCATCCAGGTGACCGTCATGAGGGATTAAACGTGACGGGATCGCGGTTGGATGAGCATTCGATCCGCTGCCCGGAAACAGCGGCGTGCATGTTCAGGGCCTCCCGCGCTCCGTTCAACGCGTCGCCCACGAGCGCAAAGAATTGAAGGTTCACGGGCGCCTTGCCTCCTTCGACCGAACCGCCGCGGTGATGGATCTTGCGCGGGTTGCCAAGGGCCTTGACGTAGGAGTTTTCGCTTGCGTCGCGCGTGAAGCTCTCGACGTGGGCCTCACGATGGTCGATCCAGACTACGGCGTGGTACAGCATTGGCGGTTTCCTCACACATGGACGATTGCATTGACGCTGATCGCCGCCGCGTCGGGAACGGCAATCGCTTAAAACTCACACACGAATTCTTCCCGCGCCGGGTTGTCTGCATGTTGATCCGGATCAAGTCGAAGCGACAAAGCGCATTGAGCCGGATCAACGGCTGCCCGTCCCCCTGCCGTACAATCTGCGCATGAGTTCGGCAAATTCCATGAAGAACAGGGCTTAGCGATGTTGGACGTTTCGCGCCTGGACCGCTCCTTCGTGCGCGTGGACCGGGCAGCAAGCCGTCTGACAATGGGTATCGTCACGGCCGCGCTCATCATCGGCTCTTCCATCGTGATGACGGTAAAAACAGAATCGACCTGGCTCGGCTTGCCGTTGTTCGGACTGATGGGTTTTCTCGGCGCGGTCATCTGCGGCATATGGCTGCTGATCTCGATCGTACGCAGCGGCCGCAGCGATTAGTCCCTTTGGTTCGACGCGCCTAGCCTGGATGTGCGCTGCACTTCCATTTTCCTCCCACCGCAGGTGTGAATGTCAATGGAATCGGCCCCGTCTGACTTGATCCACGTCAAACGTGCAACTTCCCGTGACGATACTCTCCCAGGCGATCCGGGCGCTGTCCGGGCTGCTCTCAACGAGCCAACGCAACGAGGAGAAACATATGCATTTCGCCCTATCTGCAACATCGGGGCCGGTGGATCCGACCCGCGCCGCCCTGCCCTTCGTGTTCGCCGCATCCGCCTTGCAAGGAGGCGACAGCGTGACCATCATGTTGTTTCACGACGCCGTTCATGTCGCGACCGAAGGCACCGCAGCCAAGATCGTCCCTTTCGGCCCGCCGCCACGATTCGAGGAAGTTCTTTCCCATGCCAATGCCGAAGTGCTGGTTTGCAAACCTTGTGCACAGGCGCGGCAAATTTCCGAAACCATGCTCGACAAGAGGACAAAAATGGCGGGAATGAACGAATTTTATGCCAGCGCTTCACGCGACGGTGCGAAGGTCCTTTGCTTCTGAGCCGAAAGTTTGCCCCGGCCTGCGCAATGCCGATGAATAGCACAGCAGAACGCTGGTCCGGCCGCACAGGTTTCATCCTGGCCACCATGGGTTCGGCGGTCGGGATCGGCAGCATCTGGAAGTTTCCCTACGAGGTCGGTGCGAACGGCGGAGGGACTTTCGTGCTGTTCTATATTGCGGGCCTGATCCTGATCGTGGTGCCGCTCATGTTCGCCGAGTTCGCCATCGGCCGCAGGGGCCGGGGTGACCCGTCCAGCAGCATGCGCGCGGTCGCGGCAGCCGAGGGCGCAGCACGCTGGTGGGGTCTGGTCGGCATCCTCGGCGTGGTCACCGGTTTTCTGATACTGAGTTTTTATTCCGTCATCGGCGGATGGACTCTGGGCTATACCATGCAAACGCTCGTCAACGGCCTGGCGGGCGCGGACCCCGTGTCGGTTCGAGAACGCTTCGATGCTTTTCTCGCTTCGCCGCTGCAGCTGCTTGTTTGCCACGCTTTATTCATGGCTGCCACAGCCGGTGTGGTCGCACGCGGGGTCGCCAATGGCATCGAGGCGGCTTCCAAGGTGTTGATGCCTGTCCTGCTGGTGCTCATGCTCGCGTTCGCAGCGTATTCGATCGTCGAAGGCGACCTTGCCGGCGCGCTGGCCTTTCTCTTCAGACCGGATTCGACATATATGCGGGCCGATGTAGCGCTTGACGCGCTCGGCCTCGGTTTCTTTTCCATCGGCGTCGGCATGGGGCTGATGATCACCTACGCTGCATACGGTCGCGCCGACATCAATCTCACGCAGGTCGCCGTCGTTTCCGTTCTGGCCGATACCGGCATCTCATTTCTCGCCGGCCTGGCCGTTTTCCCGATTGTATTCGCCTACCACCTGGATCCGGCCAGTGGCGCCGGCCTCGTCTTTATCACGCTGCCGATCGCGTTTGCGCAAATGCCGTTCGGCACGGTCGCGGCATTCGCATTTTTCCTGCTGCTCTTCGTCGCGGCCCTTGCATCCGCAATTGCGACCCTTGAATTGGTGGTTGCGCTGCTTATCCGGCGTTTTTCGCTCCGACGAACTACCGCGGCCACGCTCGCCGGACTGTTCTGTTTCCTCGCCGGCATCCCCACGGTGCTTTCATTCAACGCGTGGAGCGGTTGGTACCCGCTCCAAGGCATCGCGGGATTCGAAAAATCCACCTTCTACGATCTGCTCGACTACCTGACTTCCAATATCCTGTTGCCGCTCGCTGGCTTTTTGATTGCGCTTTTCGCAGGTTGGGCGATATCCAAACGGCTCCTTGCCGAAGAGCTCCGGCTGACGCCGGCCGGTGCCGCCGTATTGCAATTCATGCTTCGATACGTCGTGCCGGCAGGCATAGCGGCGGCGGCACTGTCGTTCCTGTTTCGCCGGTAACGCAAACCCACCAGCACCACAATGCAAAAGCCCTATCCCGAGGAATATGCGCAAACCGTCACCCTGCGCGATGGCACGCAAATGGTCGTGCGACCGATTCGTCCCGAAGACCGGCAGATAACCAAAAAGCGCCGCGAATCACTTGCCGTGTTCCATGTCCTGCTCGGCGGCCTCGTGCTCGAGCATTTGTTCCATCATCTTCTGCATGGCGTCCAGGCGATCTTCCACCAGCTTGTGCTTCTTCATCATGCCGCCCATCATGCCGCCTTTCTCCGCGGCCTCTCCGTCCCCCTCGTCCGGGCATTCGCCCTTCGGCTTCCTGCCCATGCCGCGCATCGCCTTCATGCCTTCGCGCATGGATTCCATATGCTCCTGCATGAGCTTCTGGCGTTCCTCCGGGTCCTTCGACGCACGGATCTTTTCCATCTGCTCTTGCATCTTCTTCATTTTTGCGTGCATCTTGTCCTTCTTGGGCGCGGCGGATGCCTCGTCCGCGGCATCGGTTCCGGGATGATGACCCGCGTGATCCTCCTCCTCTGCGGCGTGGGAAAGCGGGACGGCGAGCGTGCAGGCAAGCAAGGCGGCGAGTGCGTAGGTTTTCATGTGAAATCTCCTGGATAAAATTTGGCGGCGGTCGGCCGGCTAGTCACGGCTGAACATCGCATAGACCGGGCACCAGCCGACCAGCCCGGTGATGAGCGGTACCAGGCCGATCAACCCGACCCAGCGCCAATTGCCTGGCACAAAGACGACGACACCCAGCAGCGCGATGCCTGCCAGGACACGGATAATGCGATCGAGGTTCTCCACATTGTTTGGCATTTAGTTGTCCTTACCTGTCAAAGATGTTTAAACCATTGGCCAGGCCCGTACCTTATCCGCAGCGCTCTTCCTCCCCCTTTGGGCAGCCGGACGGGCGCTCCGCCGGATCGAACGGGCACTGGTTGACCTCCGCCGTGCTCCTTTGCAGGAAACTGCCGAGCGCGTTGCTGGAAATGGCCACCGTCCAGAATGCGAAGAAGCCGACCGAATAGATGGCGATACGGCCGGCGTGAAGCGGCTCCCCGAAAGCGATCAGATCGTGCGGGTCGAACACCGCGAAGAACAACGAATTGGCGATGCCGGCTACAACGAACGAGGGCCACAGCATCCAGATGAGCTTAAACTTTCTCATGATTCGCACGCTCTGGCTTCAAAGTCTTGTCGGAAAAATCTGCGCTCGTTTCAGCTCCGAGGCTCGAGCACGATCCGGTCTCCCGAGGGATCCCAGCTTCCGGTCAGGCGCCACTGCCGCTGCGCATCCTCGAGCTCGACGTTCCAGCGCGCAGCCTTCGGCAGCCGCGCGGAAGCCTGGTAGATCCCCGGCTGAATCTGATGCGCGAAGAACTCGCGGTCGAAGCCCGAGCGCGTGAGATGAATGAAATGCAGGCGCAGCTCGGCCGGCAGGTTCTCCCCGGTCATCTGCACCCGCACCAGCGTGCGCTCTTCATTCGCCACGATGGTCGCGCGATAGCCGCGCGCCAGCGCCGCGTGATCGCGCTCCAGTACGCGGTTGATCGCCAGACCTTCCTTGTAATACTGATCGACCACCAGCGGATCCGCGTGCGTGAAAGCGATATACATCGTGACGAATCCCGCGACGACCGCGACGGCTGGCCCGGTCATGAGGATCCATGGCCATGCATGCCGATACCAGGGCATGACAGGCGGGAGGATTGCGTTAGGGGTCATGACAGTTCTCCTCATTGGATCAGGAAGGTCGCCTTTTCGACGACTTTGAGTGGAGCGACATCCGGATGCGATGGATCGGTCGCCTCAACGGTAAAGAAAATGCGGTTCGCACCCTTGCGACCCGAAGCGCGCGGTGCTTCTACCCGTACCGGCACCATCAGCGAGGATGCCGGCCCCACTTGAACCGGTCGTGTCGCGCCTTCGATTTCAATGCCGTCGAGGCCGCTCACGCTGATGCGCATCTCGCGCGCCACTTCCTGCGTGTTCATGATCTGCAGGCGGTAGACGTTCTGGACTTCGGCGGCGTCCCCGTCGTGCATGACGTTGCCGCGGTCGCGGATCACGTCGACCTTCAGGGGCACGCGCTGGTACAGCGTTATCATCGCCGCGATGATGATGGCCCACAGGATCGCCGTGTAGAGCAGCACGCGCGGGCGGAATATGCGCTTGAAGATGCCCTGGGCGGGCAGACGCTGCTTGAGGGCGTTTTCAGTCGAATACCGAATGAGCCCCTTCGGGTAGCCCATCTTGTCCATAACCTGGTCGCAGCCGTCGATGCAGGCGGCGCAACCGATGCATTCGTACTGCAGGCCGTTGCGGATGTCGATGCCGGTTGGGCAGACCTGCACGCAAATGTTGCAGTCCACGCAATCGCCCAGGCCTTTCGATTTGTGATCCGCGCTGCGCGCGCGGGCGCCCCTGGGCTCCCCGCGCTCGCGGTCGTAGGTAATGACCAGGGTATCCTGGTCGAACATGACGCTCTGGAAACGCGCATACGGGCACATGTACTTGCACACCTGCTCGCGCATCCAGCCGGCATTGCCGTAGGTGGCAAAGCCATAGAACAGCATCCAGAACGATTCCCACGGGCCCGCATGCAGCTGCAGGAGTTCGCTGCCGAGGGTATGGATCGGCGTAAAAAATCCCACGAAGGTGAATCCGGTCCACAGCGCCAGCGCAATCCACAGCCCGTGCTTGATGAACTTGAGCATGACCTTGCGGGCAGACAGCGGCTGCGCGTCGAGCTTCATGCGCGCGAGCCGCTCGCCCTCGACCTTGCGTTCGATCCACATGAAGATTTCGGTATAGACCGTCTGCGGGCACGCATACCCGCACCACAGCCGTCCCGCGACCGCGGTGAACAGGAACAGCGAAAATGCGCTGATGATCAGCAACACCGTCAGATAGACGATGTCCTGCGGCCAGAACACGAGTCCGAAGATGTAGAACTTGCGGCCCGCCAAGTCGAAGAGCACAGCCTGGCGTCCGTTCCACTGCAGCCACGGCCCGCCGTAGAACACGGCCTGCGTGCCCAGGACGAACAGCCATCGCCACGCCGCGAACCAGCCGTGCACGGCGCGTGGATAGATCTTCTTGCGGACTTCGTAGAGCGCCTGGTCGAGCGGTGCAGCGTGATCGGCCGCGGGCGGTCTGGCGGCGGATTCCATCAGCGATCTCCCACCCGGATCATCGTTCTCGCCCCAAAAACGGCAGCATCCGGCGAAGGGTGTTGTCGCGCACGACATAGTGATGGAACAACGCCGCGGCGGCATGCAGGCCGATGAGGAAATAACCCACCGTGCCGCCGGTTTCGTGGATTTCCTTGAACAAATCCGCCAACGCCTTGTTCTCGCCCACGAGCGCAGGCAATTGCAGGCCGAAAAACGGGACCGGCTTGCCCGAAGCGCTGAGAATCAGCCAGCCAACCAGCGGCAGGCCGATCATCAATACATAGAGCGCGACATGCATGAGGTTGCCCGACAACTTCACCCAGCGCGACGGTTGCGGCTCGATAGCGGGAACCGGGCCGGAAAAATGCAGCGCCAGGCGCAGCCAAGCGAGCGCAAAGACGCTCAGGCCCAGCATGAAATGCCAGGTCTTCAGCGCTTCCCGCGGATCGCTTCCCTTCGGAAACAGTTCGCGCAATTCGATACAGGCATACACCGCCGCAATCAGCAGCAGCATCAGCCAGTGCAGCGCGATGGATAGCGACCCGTACCGGAACACGCTGTTGCGCCAGGTTCCGGAATCGCGCTGCCCCTCATTGAACATTCGACAGGCCCCATACGTAGGCCGCGAGGATGCGGACCTTGTCGGCGCCGAGGAATTCGCCCCAGGCCGGCATCATCCCGCTGCGACCCTTGCCTATGGTTTCGATCAGCGCGGTGCTGCTGCTGCCGTAGAGCCAGGTCTTGTCCGTCAGGTTCGGGGCACCGAGCGCGGGATTGCCCTTGCCGTCGGGTCCATGGCAGGCAACGCAGTTGGCCGCGAACAATTCCTTGCCGCGGGCCGCGCGCAACTCGTCGTGTACACCACCCGAAAGCGAGGCCACATAGTCGGCCAGATTGGCCGTACCCTCGTCACCGAGGATTTTCCCCCACGGCGGCATCATCGCATTGCGGCCGTTGGTGATGGTGGCCACGATCGTGTCCGGATCTCCGCCATAGAGCCAGTCGCCATCGGAAAGATCGGGATATCCCTTGCCGCCGCGCGCGTCGGATGCGTGGCATTGCGCGCAATAGTTCAGGAACAGCCGCTGGCCCATCTCGCGCGCTTGCGGGTCGCGGGCGATCTCGGCCACGGGCATGGCGGCGTACTTCGCGTAGATCGGCTGGTACACCTCACTCGCCTTTGCAAGATCCGCGTCATGCTCGCCGCTCGAACTCCAGTTGAGCAATCCCCGGTAACTGCCTAGGCCGGGATAAAGCGCCAGGTAAGCCAGGCCGAACGCAATCGTGATATAGAACAGCCAGATCCACCAGCGCGGCAGCGGATTGTTGTATTCCGCGAGATCCTCGTCCCAGACATGGCCGGTCACGCTCGGCGCGCCCGGGCCCGCTACGCGCCTGGTGGAAAGCGACCACAACAGCACCGCACAGGCCAGAATGCTGAGGACGGTGATGGCGGAGATGTAGACGGCCCAGAAGTCGCCGCTGAAGTCGCTCACGCTTGCCTCCCGTCGCCCGTCGCACGCGGCGCGTCGTCGTCGTGCAGCAGGCTGTGCGCCGCCACATGGAAGCGCGGGCTGCTTCGACCGCCATAAGCCCACCAGACGATGCCAATGAAAATCAGAAACATCACGACGGTCGATCCGACCCGAATTGCAGTCACCGCATCCATGATCACTTCACTCCTTTCAGTGCGATGCCGAGACTTTGCAAATAGGCGATGAGAGCATCGGCTTCGGTCTTGTCCTTGAGATCTTCGCGCGACTTCGCGATGTCTTCGTCCGTGTAAGGCACGCCGACCATGCGCATGACTTTCATTTTCTTTTCGATCAGCTCCGCGTCCGCCGGAGCCTGGGCGAGCCAGGTATAGGCGGGCATGTTCGATTCGGGCACCAGATCGCGCGGCTGGTTCAGGTGCTGGCGATGCCATTCGTCGCTGTAGCGGCCGCCCACGCGTGCCAGGTCCGGCCCGGTGCGCTTGCTTCCCCACAGGAACGGATGGTCGTAGATCGACTCGCCCGCCACCGAGTAATGCCCGTAGCGCTCGGTTTCCGCGCGCAGCGCGCGGATCATCTGGCTGTGACAGTTGTTGCAGCCCTCGCGGATATAGATGTCGCGGCCGGTCAGCTGCAGCGCGGTGTACGGCTTGACTCCGGTGACCGGTTGAGTGGTGGAGCGCTGGAAGAACAGCGGCACGATCTCGACGAGTCCGCCCACACTAACCACCAGGATGACGAGCACGATCAGCCAGGTGACGTTCTTCTCGATGAAATCGTGGCCGGATGCGGATTGCGTAGCCATGTCGTGGTTTCCTTGTTTGAGATTCAGGCGTGCACGCCGGCCGGGAGCAGCACGGGCGCGTCGACCGGTTGCGTATCCCGCACCGTCTTCCACGTGTTGTAGGCCATGATGAACATGCCGCTCAGGAACATCAGCCCACCGAGCAGCCGGATCGCGTAGAAGGGATAGGTCGCCTTGACGCTTTCCACGAAGGTATAGGTCAGGGTGCCGTCGACGTTCACTGCACGCCACATCAGGCCCTGCATTACGCCAGCGATCCACATGGCCGCGATGTACAGCACCACGCCCGTCGTCGCGATCCAGAAATGCAGCGTGACTAGTCGCATGCTGAACATTTCCGCGCGCCCATACAGCCGCGGAATCATGTAATACAAACTGCCCACTGAGATCATCGCCACCCAGCCGAGCGCGCCGGAGTGCACGTGGCCGATCGTCCAGTCGGTGTAGTGCGAAAGCGAATTGACCGTCTTGATCGACATCATCGGTCCTTCGAAGGTCGACATGCCGTAGAAGGACAGCGAGGTGATCAGGAACTTGAGTATCGGATCCGTGCGCAGCTTGTGCCATGCACCCGACAGCGTCATGATGCCGTTGATCATGCCACCCCAGGACGGCGCCAGCAGGATCAGCGAAAACACCATGCCGATGGACTGCGTCCAGTCCGGCAGGGCGGTGTAGTGCAGGTGGTGCGGGCCGGCCCACATGTAAGTGAAGATCAACGCCCAGAAATGCACGACTGACAGCCGATAGCTGTAGATCGGACGGCCCGCCTGCTTCGGCACGAAGTAATACATCATGCCCAGGAAGCCGGCCGTGAGGAAAAAGCCCACGGCGTTGTGCCCGTACCACCACTGGATCATGGCGTCCTGCGCGCCGGCATACACGTAGTACGACTTCCACATGCTGACCGGCACTTCCGCGCTGTTGACAATATGCAGCAATGCGACCGTCAGGATGAAGGCACCGAAAAACCAGTTGGCCACGTAGATGTGCGGCACCTTGCGCTTCGCGATGGTGCCGAAAAACACGATTGCATAAGCGACCCACACCAGCGTGATGAGAATGTCGATCGGCCATTCCAGCTCGGCGTATTCATGCGAAGTGGTGATTCCCAGCGGCAGGGTAAGGGCTGCGGCCACTATCACGGCCTGCCATCCCCAGAACGTGAAGGCCGCGAGCCGGTCGCAGAACAAGCGCGTGTGACAGGTGCGCTGCACGACGTAATAGCTGGTCGCGAACAGGGCCGAGCCGCCGAATGCGAATATCACGGCGTTGGTATGCAGGGGCCGCAAGCGACCGTACGACAGCCATGCGACACCGTGGGTCAGGTCCGGAAACATCAGCTGGGCGGCCAGCAGGACGCCAACGGTCATGCCGACGATGCCCCAGACGATGGTCACGATCGAGAATTGCCGGACAACCTTGTAGTTGTAAGTCGCCTTCTCCTGCATGCTTGCCCCCTGATCCGGTGATCGACGCGGCGAGGAGACTGTCCGGGCCCGATGCCGCGTCCGTCGCCGCTTGATCTGCATTTTGAACACGCTTGCGCCAGCCTCCTTGATCCATATCAATGAGGAGTATTGATGCAGGGGTTCGGAAAGGACCGCTTATCGTTCCGCTGTCGCGGGGCGCCCGGGACCGATTGCATTGTCGGACCGCGCCTTCAGATAGGCATAAAGGTCAAGGACGTGTGGCTTCATGCCTGGATTGTCGGGCCACACCGGCATCGTGAGCGTGCCTGCCGGTCCACGCCGTTGATGCGAAACTTCGTCGCGAACAGAGTCGCGCAACGCCGGCGTGGGCGGACCCTCCGGTATTCCAAATATCCGGTAACGCACCAGAACTTTGTTCGCGAACTGGATCTGCGACATCGTCTTCAGGCTCTTGCGCAGGTCGGGCGCCACATCGGTGCCCGTCGCGTCCTGTCCGTGGCACATGAAGCAGGAGAGGTGGTAAGTGAACCAGCCGGCGTAGGCGCCCTTGTCGAGTTTGCCCTCGACGATCCGATATGTGCCGGGCGGCGGATCGCCGTCGTCGGCGGCGATGCCCGCGACGGGTCCCGTGAACAACGCACCGACAATCACGATCATGCTGTACCGCCTGGTCCATTTCGACATGATGACTCGCTCCGGTTACGTGGGAACAATGCCCAAACCCTACGCGGAACGCCGGACCGGTCCTTGACGCATATCAAACGAAGCTGCTTCCGGCCGGATAGCCCGGTTATGCGGTTGCTATCCTGTCTGAGCCTGCCGGATCAGGGACGGCGGCGCATCAGTCTCAGGATCTCGGACCACACGATGCCGGCAGAGCCAGCCAACAGGCACCACAGCACATCGGCTGCAGACAAAGCGTCGAACCGGAAGATCCGCTGCATCGGGGGAAGATAGAGTGCCAGTGCCAGTGCACCGAGGGCACCGCCGACAATCCACCACAGCGCGCGATTACGCGTGCCCAGAGTGGCGATAATGCTGCGGCTTTGCGAGCGATTGGAAAGAATCAGCGCTGCGTTGCCGAGCACCAGCGCGGTAAACGCCATCGCCCGTGCGCGCCCTTCGCTAAAGCCGTGGTCCAGAGCGAACCAATATAGCAACGCGACGGCAACCAGCACGACCGCTCCCTGCAGCAGCGAATAGCAGAGAACGCGCCAGCCAAGCAACGGCTCCTTCGGGTTGCGCGGCGGACGCTGCATGGCCTGCGGATGGGCGGCTTCGGCCTCGAAGGCGATCGAGCACGCCGGATCGATGACGAATTCCAGGAACACGATGTGCACCGGCGCGAACACGAGCGGCCAGCCAAACAGAAGAGGCAGCAAGGCCATGCCTGCCGTGGGCACATGCACCGCAATCAGATAGCTCATCGCGTGGCGGATATTGTCGTAGATGCGGCGCCCGAGCCGGACGGTCTCGACGATGGACGTGAAGTCGTCCTCCAGCAGCACCAGCGATGCCGCCTCGCGCGCAACGTCAGTGCCGCGGCCGCCCATGGCAACGCCGATGTGCGCCGCCTTCAACGCCGGAGCGTCGTTCACGCCATCCCCGGTCATCGCGACGATCTCGCCGTTGGCCTTCAGGGCGTTGACCAGCGCCAGCTTCTGCTCCGGAACCACACGCGCGAAAATGCTGACCTGCTCCACCTCGGCCCGCAATTGCGCGGGGCTGAGATGCTCTATCTGCGCGCCGGTGAGGACGCCGCCGGGGGAATGCAGGCCAATTTCGCCGGCAATGGCCTGTGCGGTTCCCGGATAGTCTCCGGTGATCATGACCACGCGGATGCCGGCGTCGTGGCATTCCCTTACCGCCTGTGGAACCGTCACCCGCACCGGATCGGCGAGTGCGATAAGGCCCAGAAAGCGAAATGAAAAGCCGGTGGGGCTCGCGGGAAACGCGCCGCCAGAAAAATGCGCCTGCGCCACGCCGAGCACCCGCCGCCCGCGCGAGGCGATCTGCGCGGTCTGCTGAAGTATGGTGGCCTGCAATGCGGCGTCCGCTTTGCACAACATCGCGATCGCCTCGGGCGCTCCCTTGGCAGCGACGAGGACTTCGCCTGCGTTCGCCTTCTGCCAGCAATGCGTAACCGCCAGCAGGTCGCGCGTGAGGTCATATTCCTTCACCAGCCGCCAATGCTCGCGCATCGACCTGGTCTCGGTATCGTGCTCGAGCGCGTAGGCCACGATCGCACGTTCCATCGCATCGAATGGATCGAGTTCGCACGCCAGCGCAGCGTAGTGCGCGACCGGACGCACGTTTGCGGGTAAGGCGCCGCGAGCAGCATCGTGATGATGGCCCGCGACCGTCAGTTCCGCGACAGCCATACGGTTTTCGGTGAGCGTGCCCGTCTTGTCCACGCACAGCACGGTCGCCGAACCGAGCGTCTCAATGGCCGGCATGCGCCGCGTCAGAACCTTCTTCTGCGAGATGCGCCAGGCGCCGAGCGCGAGAAAGACCGTGAGCACCAGCGGGAATTCCTCCGGCAGCACCGCCATGGCCAGCGTGATGCCGGCGAGCAACCCCGCCGTCCAGTCGCCGCGCAACGTGCCGTAGAGTGCAACCACGGCAATGCATAACAGCAGCCCGACCGCCGCGAATGTCCGCACGATGCGCGCGGTTTGGATCTGCAGCGGCGTGTCCTGGACTTCCAGCGTTTCCAGCGCCTTGCCGATGCGGCCGATCTGAGTGCGAGTGCCGGTCGCCAGAATGCGCGCCCTGCCATAGCCTTGGACCACCAGCGTGCCCGAGAACACGAACGGTTGCGCTTCGCCGCCCGGTTTCGCCATGTTGGATATTTCCGAGTTTGCTGCTCGTTTGGATACCGGCAGGGATTCACCGGTAAGGAGGGATTCATCGACGCCAAACTCGTTGCCCTCGATCAGCACCCCGTCTGCCGGCACGCGATCGCCTTCGTGCAACAACACCAGATCGCCCGGCACGACGTCGCGTCCGGCGATGCGCTTCACGGCTCCGGAGCGTATCACCAGTGCGCGCGGACTGGACAAGTCGCGCAAGGCCTCGAGCGCGCGTTCCGTCTTGCTTTCCTGGTAGATGGTGATGCCAATCACCACGAACACGGAGACCAGCAGGATCAGCGCCTCGTGAAGATCGCCGATGGAAAGATAGATCGCGCCGCCCGCCACCAGCAGCAGTAGCATGGGTTCGCGCACGACTTCCAGCGCAATCCGGAACACGTCCCTTCGTTTCGCCGATGGCAACTCGTTGCGCCCGTAGCGCTCCAGACGGCGCGCGGCCTCCGCCTCGCTCAGACCGGGTTCGCCAGCCTCTGCCACCGAAGGCTGCGGCACGGCAGTTGCGGCGCTCACTTAACCAGCGTGACGGGAAGCTCCGAGCGGTGCAGCACCTGCAATGCCGTGGAACCGACAATGACGCTAGCCAGCGCGCCGTGCCCGCGCGTTCCCATGACGATCCGCGTGCAGCCGCGCTGCAGTGCCTCCCTGACGATGGCTTCTCCAGCATGGCCGACCTGGATCTCGTCCTTGAAGGGTATGCCCGCCGCCTGAAGGGCTCTTTTGGCGGTGTCCAGTGCCTGCAGACCCTCATCCTGGAAGTAGGCGTCCATGATTGCCTGGGACAAGAAGCGGCGTACATTTCCGGACGCAATCGGTATTTGAATATTCAGTAAACGCACCTCGACCGCGGTGCGTGCGTCGCGGAGCGCGCAGACATATTCGACCGCCTTTGTCGAAGCCTCGGAACCGTCGACCGCGAGCAAAATTCGATGCGTCTTCTCCGGCTGAGGCTCCGTCTGCGTGACTTCGGAAGTATCCAGCGGATTGGGAACGATGGTCACCGGAATCGGCGACAGGTGCACAACCCTGTATGCCACAGAACCAAGGGCGAGGCTATCCAGCGCACTCATTCCCCGGCTGCCCACCACGATCTCGTCGCAGGCCACGGAACGCGCCAGATCGACAATCTTCTGCGCCGGATCGCCCAGTTCGCTGTGGAAACGATAGGCGATGCCGGCCGTGTCGAGAATGTGGCGCGCTGCCGCGCTCTCGACCCCGGATTCGAGAAGCAGCTTGCTCTGCTCCGGCCTGAGCAAGCCGGCAATGCGCGGCGCCAGCACGCTGGTGATATGGATCTCGCATGGACGCAGCCGGGAGGCGCATCGCGCCAGGTAGCCGGCCGCGCGATTTGCATGCGCGGAACCGTCGACTGCCAGCAGGTACTTGTATGGTTTTGCGTCCATGGTCGTGTCCGTCGGTGCAGTATGTGATTGTACTGATCCTACGTCGCGCCATCCGGCAAGCTGTTGATATGGGTCAAACGGCTCGTGAATCTCGTAAAGGCCGTGAATATCGTGAATATCGATTTAGGGTTGCAGAGCAATTACGACATTCACGACATTCACGGCCTCTACGAATCGTCATCCTGCAGAATGCGGTGAGCGGGCCCTTCGAGGTCGTCGAACTGCCCGTTTCCCAACGACCACCAGAACACCCAGCCGATCAGAAACACCATCACGACAGATAACGGGATCAGCAGATAAAGGATGTCCATGAAATTCAGCCGCGCGGCGCCAGGCGCGAAGCGCGAGGAGTAAAGCGACCGGGTGCTTCGACCTCGTGCCTCGTGCCTCGCGCCTCGTACCCCGCGCGCAATGCGTTCAGAACCACGATTAGCGAGCTTGCACCCATGCCGATGCCGGCGAGCCACGGCGTCACCAGTCCGGCGGCGGCGCACGACAGGGCCACGACGTTATACGCGATCGCCCACGCAAGGTTCTGACGGATGATGCGTCGGGCGCTCTGCGCGATGTCGATTGCCTCGACAAGGCTGTGCAGCCTGCCGGAGAGCAGCACGATATCCGCATGGGCTTGGGTGAGGAGCGCCCCGCTTCCCATGGCAACGGACAGTTGCGCCTGCGCAAGCACCGGCGCGTCGTTCACGCCGTCTCCCACCATTGCAACGACGGCACCTTGCTCTTGCATGGCCACCATGCGTTCCTGTTTGTCCCGGGGCAGCATTCCGGCGATGAAACCGTCGACGCCGAGTTTGCGGGCGACGGCACCGACGATGGGCGCCGCATCTCCGCTCCAGATCAGAACTTGTTTGCCGTCGGCTTGCAGGCGCCGCACGACCTCCACGGCGTCCGGACGCAATTGATCCACCAGGTCGAAGCACGCGAGCCACCGGCCATCGCAACCCAGCCATACGCGGGTGGCAGCTCCGCGGTCCGGCGCAGCCATGTGCAAAATGCCGGCAATTCCACCGACGAAGGAGGCCGTGCCCAGACGATGGCGCACCCCGTCGATACTGGCTTGCACGCCCTCTCCGGGCAGGTTTCGAACCGCCTCGGCCACCACCGGATCGACAGGACCGCCCGCCGCGAACGCCGTCGCAATGGGATGCCCGGATTCGCGCTCCAGCGCCGCAGCAATCGCAAGCGCCGATTCGGAGGTGATTCCCGGCTGGGGCGTCGTCGCGGCGACGCTGAAGCGTCCTTCGGTCAGCGTACCCGTCTTGTCGAATACAACGTGGGTAACACGAGTCAGGGTTTCGATCGCATGCGCGCTGGCAACTACCACTCCACGCCGCGTAAGACGCCCCATGGCGACCGTCATCACGGTCGGCGTGGCCAGCGACAGCGCGCAGGGGCAGCTCACCACCAACACCGCAACGGCGATCCACAACGCGCGGGAGGCATCGAGCGCAAGCCACAGCAATGCACTCGCCGTAGCGAAAAAGATGACACCGACGACGAAGTGACTGGCAACCGCTTCGGAAAGCTCCGCAATCCTCGGGCGCTGCGCGGCGGCGCGCTGCGCGATCTGCCGCACGCCCGATACGCAGGTATCCTCCCCGACACGGACGATGCGAACGATCGCCGGGCTCAGCCTGTTGAAAGATCCGGCAAGGACGCTTTCGCCCACGGCCTTGCGCACCGGCATGCTTTCGCCGGTCAGCAGGGATTCGTCGCACTGCGTCTCGCCTTCGACGATGCTGCCATCGCCGGGGAAACTTTCTCCGGGGCGCACCACGACCAGATCCCCCGGCTTCAGCGACAGGGCGGGAATTTCCTCGGTCTGCCCGCCGCGCGCAAGATCGATGAGGCGATGCGCGGCGAGCGGCAGTGCCTTGTCCAGGTACTCCAGGCTCGCGCCCGCTTTCTGCCGCGCCCGCATCTCCAGCCAGCGCGCGCATAACAGGAAGAAGACGAACATGGTGATGGAGTCGTAATACACTTCGGCGGCGCCCGTGAACGTCGCGAACAGGCTTGCGCCGAACGCCGCGCCGATGCCTAAGGCCACGGGCACATCCATGCCGGGCCTGCGCCGCCGTAAATCGCGCCAGGCGCCGCGAAAGAAAGGCGCAGCCGAGAAAAATACCACCGGTACGGTCAGGAGCAAGCTCGCAAGGCGCATGAGCAGGACAACGTCTTCGCCCATGCTGCCCTCTTCCGCGATATAGGCAGGAAAGGCATACATCATCACTTGCATCATGCCGAAGCCGGCCACGAACAGCCGCCACAGCGCGGCGCGCGTCTCGCGCCTGCGGGCCAGTTCCGCGTTCGCCGAAGTCGCCGGCCAGGCGTGGTACCCGATTGCTTCGATCTGGGCCAGAATGACGGACAAAGCGATGCGCGATTTGTCCCAGCGCACGCTAGCGCGCTTCGTGGCGTAGTTGATTTCGGCAGCCAGCACGCCGTCCAAACCGGCCAGGTGCCGCTCGTTGAGCCACACGCAGGCGGCACAGGTGATGCCTTCGATGATCAACGTGGTTTCGCGCTCATCTCCGCCACATGACCGAACGAACCCGACCTGAACTTCCGGATCGTCGTAGATCTTCAGATCGGGTTGCACCTCGGGCGTTGCTCGCCCCGCATAGGTCGTGCGCGAATGATAGTAGGACGAGAGTCCTTCCAGCGCGATCGCCTCGGCCACCGCCTTGCAACCCGGACAGCACATCGCGCGGTGCTGGCCATCGACCAGCGCGGTCCATGCGCTTCCAGCGCCAAGCGGAATTCCGCAATGGAAACATTCGGGAGGGCCGTGCATGTCGTGAATCCCGTTCACGAGCCTCAGGCCTCAATGCACCACGAGCACGGGAATGCGCGAATGGACCAACACGTGGTTGGTCTCGCTGCCGAGCAGCAACCGAGTCAGCCCGCGCCGGCCGCGCGAGGCCATAACGATCAGTTCGCATTTTTCTTTCCTCGCCGCCTTGACGATCGAATCGGCGGGGCAGGGATCGACCGTATCCACGCCCCTGAACGGAACCCCCGCCTTTTTCGCGAGCCTCTCAATCGTTGCGAGGTATTTCCTGGCGGCGGCAATGCCGGGCTTTTTCATCAGATCCAGGGTCTTTTGCGGCAGCGCTATCAACGGCTTGTAGGGCAGGGTCACCGGCACGCGCGCGTGGAATCCCACGACTCCCGAGCCGAGGGAACGCGCCAGCGCGATCCCTTCTTCCGCTGCCTTGAGGGACAGAGACGAACCATCCGTCGCGATCAGTATCCGTCGGTACATGTTCAGGTTTCCGACTCGTGGGGGCCACGGCCGCTTTTCAGCGCACCACCAGCACCGGTATATGCGCACGCGTGAGGACGTGGTTGGTTTCGCTGCCGAGCAGCAGGCGTGACATGCCGCGCCGGCCGTGGGAAGCCATGACGATCAGCTCGCACTTCTCTTTCCTTGCGGTCTTGACGATCGCATCGGCCGGCGAGACATCGACGCTGTGGACGCCCTTGAATGCGACGCCTGCTTTTTTTGCGAAAGCCTCCATTTTCGTCAGGAATCTTTTCGCGGCATCGATACCCTGTTTTTCGATCAGCTCCTGCGTTTTCTGCGTGAATACGATCGCCGGGTCCGCATAGTACGGCAGCATCACCGGGAGGCGCGCATGGAACCCGACCACAGATGCGCCCACGGATCGCGCCAGGGCGACCCCTTCCTCGATTGCCTTGCCAGAAAGACGCGAACCATCCGTCGCAATCAGAATTCGCCGATACATGCCATTTCTCCTTGTCATTGGTGCAAACGGTCAGAAAAAATCCTGGCGTGTGATGGTTCACGCGGCCATGAGCGACAGCGCCATGCACTGCGGCGCAATGCGCGCGGATGACGGCCTGGACGAACCACGCGCTTGATGCCGCGGCCGTTGTGCGCAATCTTTCGCGGCGGGCGCATCGAGCTTGCGCCGCAGAGCCTGAAGGTCATTCAGCACCAGTTCGCGGCGGCTGACGTCTATCAGGCCCAGTGCGGCGAAGGCCGACAGCGCACGGCTGACCGTTTCGAGCTTGATCCCGAGATACCTGCCCAGTTCCTGGCGGCTCATGCGCAGGATGAAGGAGGATTTCGAGCAGCCCAGGCTGCCGAAGCGCTCGGACAGATCCAGCAGGAAGGCGGCCACGCGGGCCTCCGCATTCATCATGCCGAGCAGGCGGACCATATTCTGCCTGTGCACGAGCTCGTGATTGAAGATCGAGTAGATGAGGCGTTCCACGCCCGGAATGCGTCCCGCCAGCGCGGCGATGCGCCGGAACGGCACCACGATGACGTGGCAGGAGTCCAGTGCCACCGCATCCGCAGCATATTTGCCGCGATCGAATCCGTCCACGCCGACCGCGTCGCCGCGCATCGGAAACGCCAGCACCTGCTCGTTGCCGGAGCCGTCCACGCACACCGTTTTCAGGAATCCCGAGCGTACGACATACAGTGCCTCGAAGTCATCGCCGGCGCGGCACAGGGTCTCGCCGGGATGCAGGCGCCTGACCGCGAATTCGACATCGGTCATTCCCCCAGGGGTCTGCAATGCCACGCCGAGCAGCTTCGCCAATTCGGCCAGCCCGACGACGGACCCGGCGTGGGACACCGAATTCGTGCAAGGCGCACAGTTGCCTTCGCCCGCCGGTTGCATGTTGACTACGTTAGCCTCGTACATTGCTCTCTCCTTGGGTCAGTTAATTGGTATGCCGTTCATTCGCTGGCCGGCCGCTCGTCGCACCGACCCAGTTGCGCAGGATGTTCGGCACGAGGCCGAATTCCCTGGATTTGTCGAGGCAGTACTCGGCGCCGGCCGCGAGGCTGGCGTCCGTGTATTGCTGGCTCGAGGAATCAGCGAGCACGATCGCGCGCAGCTGCGGACGCATTCTCTTCATCCGTGCCAGCGCTTCGAGATCCCTGCCCCCCTTTGGGGCCAGGCCGAGCAGCAGGATGCCGACGGCGCCGCTCTGGATGGCCGGAAGCGCTTCGTCCACGCTGCTGCCTTCGCCGTTCAGATCGATGCCCGCAACCCGGCGCACCATCGCGACGAGGCGCTTCCTGATTTCGGGCGCGCCTTCCACGACGAAAATGCTTGTCGGATTGTTGGGCAGTGCGTTTTTGTTTGGCTGATCCATTGGACGCAGTCTGGTGAGGCGCGGGGAGCAGCACTATCGGCGGACGCCGATTCGATGGGGCGGGATAGTCCGATCCGGTTTCGGACTATTCCTAGCAGGCGGGGCCAGTAGCGGGTGGGCGCCGGGCCCTGGCGGGCCTTGGGCGCGGGGCGTCTAGGATTATTCCTAGGCGTCGGAAAAACCGGCAGCCGCCGGCGTGGTCAGGTATGCGAATCCAGCAGGTTGTGCTCGATCGCGTACCGCACCAGCTCGGCGATGGAGCCGAGCTTCATTTTGTCCAGGATATTGGTCTTGTGGGTACTTGCGGTCTTTACGCTCAGACTCAGGCGTTCGGCGATGCCGGTGACGGACTCGCCGCCGGCCAGCAAAATGAAGATCTCGAATTCCCGGTCGGTGAGGCGCTTGTGCGGCAGCTCGACCTCGGCGGACTGCAGGCCCAGCGCGAGGGCTTCGGCGACGGCGGGCGTGATGAACAGCCCGCCCGATGCGATCTTGCGGATCGCATCGCTCAAAGCAGCCGATGCCGTGTCCTTGGTCAGATATCCGGACGCGCCTGCTTGAATCGCCCGGACGGCATACTGCTGCTCGGCATGCATCGACAGCACGAGCACGCGCAGCGCGGGGCGTTCTTCCTTGACCCGCTTCACCAATTCTATGCCGCTGCGACCGGGCATGGACAGGTCGAGCAGCAGGACTTCAAAGCCGCCCGCGCGAACCGCGGCAATCACTTCGTTGGCGTCGCTCGCCTCGCCGGTCACGACAAACGCAGAATCGGCGGCCAGGATGCGGCGCAAGCCCTCGCGCACGATGGCGTGATCGTCCGCGATGAGGATTCGGGTCGTCATGCACCTTCCCCGCCTGTCGCCGCGGGCATCGGCAGGCGCGCCAGGACAGTGGTGCCCCCATCCTGGTTGCGTTCCACATTCAACGTGCCCCCGAGCAGCAACACGCGCTCGCGGATGCCGCGCAGGCCGAACGACCCCGGTTTCGCGCGAGCATCGGGATTTATCCCGACGCCGTTGTCGGCCACGGTGAGCACGGCATCGCCATCCTCGCATCTGAGCCGCACGACGACATGGCTGGCGTGCGCATGGCGTGCCACATTGGTCAGCGATTCCTGCATGACCCGAAACAGGGTCGAGGCCTGCGGTTCGCCAACATCTGCGCAGGACGAGCCGATGTCGAGCTTGAAGGTGATCCCCGCCCTCTGCGCCAATCCGTCCAGCAGCCATTCCGCTGCGGCGTTGAGGCCAAGGTCATCCAGCACGAGAGGGCGCAGGTCGCTGGCAATCCTGCGCGTGGTCGCGACGGTCGAATCCAGCAGCCTGTTCATGGCTGCCGCATGATCCACCAGATCGGTCCGCTCGGCAGGGATTCTTGCATTGAATAGTTCCACATCCATTTTCAGCGCGGTCAGGACCTGCCCCAGCTCGTCGTGCAATTCACGCGCAATGCGGGTGCGTTCCGCTTCGCGCACTTCGATCATCGCCAGCGACAGCTCGCGCAGCTCATCGTTGGTGCGCGCCACCTCTTCCTGCGCCCGCGTGCGCAACGTGATGTCGTGGAGGATCACCGTAAGCAGTTTCTGCCCGCCCACGACAGCCTGCGAGATCGACGCCTCGATGGGAAATTCGGTGCCGTCCGCTCGCAACGCCGTGAGGACGGAGCGCACGCCCATGCGCCGTGACGTTTCGCCGGTCCGCGCAAAGCGCTCCACATGCGCGTGGTGTTCGGCGCGCAAGCGCAGCGGAATGAACCTGTCCAGCAGACCGCCGACGGCCTGAGCGGCCCCGCAACCGAACATTTTTTCCGCGGCCGCATTGAACAGCACGACACGCTGGCCGGAATCGACGGTGATAATCGCATCCATCGCCGACTGCACGATCGCGTCCAGTCGCCGTTCGCCTGCACGCACCTTCTCGCGTTCATCTTCCAGTTCCAGCGCCGCGCCAACGCGTTCGGAAATGTCGCGCAGGATCACCGTGAATAACTTGGCGCCGCCGACTCTTGCGTGCGAAATGGACGCTTCGATGGGAAACTCCGTTCCGTCAGCACGCAACGCCTTCAGGGTGGACTGCAACCCCATGCGCCGTGCGGTGCTCCCGGTTCGCGCAAACTGTTCGACATGCTTGTGGTGCGCGCCGCGAAACCGTTGGGGGATGAAAACATCGAGCGGCCTCCCTACGGCGTTGGCCTTGCTGCAGCGGAACATCTGTTCCGCGGCGGCGTTGAATAGCACGATGCGCTGCTGCTCATCGACGGTAATGATTGCGTCCATCGCGGACTGGACGATGGCGTCGAGCCGCACACGGTGGGCCAGCAGGCGCGCCGAGCGAAGCGAAAATACCAGTGCGATGCCGAGTGCGAGAACCGCGATGGAAAACCACCAGTTGGCTGCGCCGTGCGCAACTCCCTGTTGCGCTTGCTGCGCTCGCGCCGTACATGCAACGAAACAAAAGCACAGGGCGAAGGCGAGGTCGGTGCGGGAAAAACGCAAACTCATTGTCCGGGGCGGAATTGACACGATCGCCATTGTCCGGATTTCCAACGCGCACGCCAACTGTTCCGAATCTCGCACGGCGCCTCGCGTTGGGCCTTGGACCCGCATGAATTTCATTTGATCCAGATCAACTTCCCGGTTGCGGGCTGCCCCAGACTGCCGGGACGGGAGGCTTTTGCGCCCGCATTTCTCACGCCATGGAGGCCGCATGTACGATTCGCCGCTGGTTTGGTGCGCAAACGTCAAGGTATGGGTCGCCTTGGAGGAGAACGATTCCCTGTGCAGGAAAATGCAGGGCTGCAGCGTCCCGGTTTGTCCGAAATCCGGCCTTTTCACGGCCACCGCATCGGCAGCGCGGGAGGCAAACGCCTGCCCCCCAGGATTCCAGTCCGCCACGTCGCAGCCGGGAAATGATCTGCGGATTTTCTAGAAGCGGAGACGCAAGAAATCACAGGGTGAAGGGGAAGCAAAGGTTCTAGTGCCCTGGCCGCTGCTACTCATTGCTCCTACTTCCGGCCTTCTGGCTGCTATTGTCCTTTACTCTAATCTGCCCCGACGCTGCGTTCGGATTCCTTCGCGGCCGGAGCGGAAGCAAACCGCAGCTCCATGCGCGCCACGGAACCCGCAACGGGCAATCTGCGGAAGCCGAGCCGTTTCATCGCGTCGAGCACCGGTTGGTCTTGCTCCATCCCGTCCGCCATGATTTTTCTGATTCCGCGTTGCTCGCAGCGTGCCACGACGCGCGCCGTCAGGATGGAAGCGAGTTCCGTGTGCGACCAATCCGGCCGCACCAGCACCGATAGTTCAGCCTGCAGGTTTGCCGGATCGCATACCGCCCGCACTTCGGCCGTGATTTCTCCTTGATGCACTGCGACCAGTGACATCTCCCGGTCGTAGTCGATTTGCGTAAACCGGGCGAGTTGGGAATGCGGCAGTTCATTCGTCAAAGTGAAGTGGCGGATATAAGCTTGCGCGACCGCTGCGGAAGCGCGGAGAAAGTCCTTGAACTCGACTTCGTCTTCCGGCCGGATCGGCCTGATCAGGACGCGCTTCGTCGCGACGTCCAGCTGCTCTTCCAAGTCAGCGGGATAAGGCTCGATGGCGAAGCGGCTCGTGCCCCTTTCCGCCGGCAGCGCAACGCGCATCCGCGCGTCCAGCGCGACGACCCCGTTCTCGTCCGCAAGCAGTGGGTTGATGTCGAGTTCCGCGACTTCGTCCATGTCGGCGAGCAGTTGCGCAACGCGCATCAGGACAGTTTCGATCGCCTTGCCATTCGTGGCCGGACGCTCGCGGTATCCCGCGAGCTGCTTCGCTATGCGGGTACGGGAAATAAGGTCGCGGGCAATATAGGCATTCAGCGGCGGCAATGCGATTGCCGTGTCGGCAATGACTTCCGTTCCCGTGCCGCCCTGTCCGAACAGTATGACCGGGCCGAATACGGCGTCCGTTGTCGCGCCCACGATCAGTTCGCACGCATGCGTGCGTCGGACCACCGGCTGCACCGAAAATCCCTGTATCAGCGCCCCGGGCCGAAGCTCGCGCACGCGCGCAATCATCTTCGTCGCCTCTTCGGTCAGCATTGCCGGAGTCTGGATATCGAGCACAACACCTCCGACGTCCGACTTGTGCGAAATGTCAGGCGAAAGAATCTTCAGAGCAATCGGATAGCCGAGGCGCCCCGCCGCTTCGGTCGCCTCTTCTATATCGCGCGCGACGCGCGTCTCCACCGCCGGAATGCCATACGCACGCAGGACCGCTTTTGCTTCCGGCTCGCTGAGCATCGCCCGGCTTTCGCGCAATGCATTGTCCACGATCGCCCTAACAGCTGCCTTGTCGGCGACGAAAGCTTCTGCTGCGGTCGCGGGCGTTTCGAACAGGATCTCCTGGTTGCGCCGGTACTGAACTGCCTGAAGAAAAGCAGTGGCGGCATCCTCCGGAGTCTCGTAGGTCGGAATACCAGCTTCGACGAAGATCTGCCGCGCCCGGATCACCGCACCACCACCGAGCCAGCACGAAAAAACCGGCAAACGGCAATTACGAAGCAGGGGCGCACACGTGAGCGCAATCGAAGTGCTGTCCACAATGGCGGTCGGCGCATGAATGAAGAGCAACGCATCGGTTTGCGGGTCCGTTGCGAGGATTTTGATCGCGTCCACGTAGCGTTCCGTCGGCGCGTCGCCAATTATGTCCACCGGATTCGCATGCGACCAGGTTGCGGGCAGAATGGCGTCAAGGTTTGAGATCGTGTCGCCGGACAGTTTGGCGAGTTGCGCTCCGCCGAGACAGACGGCATCGGCCGCCAGCACGCCCGGTCCGCCACCATTGGTAAGGATGGCGACACGCTCACCCGACAAAGGCTTGGCGCACGCCAGCGTCTCCGCCGCGATGAATAGATCGTCCGTCGAAAAAACACGCAATACACCGGCGCGCCGCAATGCTGCATCGTAAACCGCGTCCGAGCCGGCAAGAGCACCCGTATGCGAAGCGGCCGCCTTCGCACCTTCCGGCGCCCGCCCCGCCTTCACTACGATAACCGGTTTGCTGCGCGCGGCGCGGCGCGCCGCCGACATGAATTTCCGGGCATGCTTGATTGCTTCGACATACATCAGGACCGCCTGGGTCCCAGGATCGGCTGCGAGATAATCGAGCACGTCGCCGAAGTCGACATCGTCTGATGCGCCGAGCGACACGAAGTGCGAAAAGCCTATCCGCCGGGCTCGTGCCCAGTCGAGCAACGCGGTCGTCAATGCACCAGATTGGGATACGAACGCAAGATTGCCAGGCAAAGCCTGCTGATGCGCAAAACTGGCGTTGAGGCCGAGCCGCGGCGACAGCATTCCGACGCAGTTTTCTCCGAGTATGCGCAACAGGTGCGGCTTCGCAGCAGCCAGCATGGCCTGCGATAACACGAGTCCGGAGCCATCCTTCGCTTCGCCAAGACCTGCCGTCAAGACGATCGCCGCCTTTGTGCCTTTGGCACCCAGCTCGGCCACAAGTCCCGGAACTGTTGCTGGCGGTGTGCAGATCACTGCCAGATCAGGAACGATATCCAGGCTGCGCACGTCTGGATAGCACGGTTGATCCTTCACGCGTTCGTGCTGTGGGTTGACAAGACGCACTGCTCCTTCAAATCCACCTTCGAGCAGATTGCGCGTCACGGCGGCACCAACACTCCGCGGACGTTCCGTCGCTCCAATGATGGCGACGGATCGGGGAGCGAACAGATATTCAAGATTGCGTGTAGTCACTACGGAGAATCTCGATTATCTATCCCGCGGTTCACTCCGCAAAGCGCAAGCAGATTCCTTGCCTTCGCACCGGGGTTCAGCTGGCTGCTCAACAACTCGGGCAAGGCACCTTGTAAAACGCTCGTGCGAGGTAGGCAGTGACCGCATCGATGTCGTCATCAGTCCATTTCAGCGCTATATTGGTTTCCCAGCGCAGCACCTGCTTGCGGATCGTTTCGTAGTCCTTCCCGAGCTTGCTATCACGTTTGTAGACTTGCGTACCATGGCAAGAGATGCAATGCGTGTCGTGCAGCATGCGGCCGCGATCGCCATCGGCACCGGACGCGTTGAGGGATGCCAAAGTCAACCAAGCGGCCAGCAAGCCGATTCCGTGCAAAGACAACTTATTCTTTCTCCGGTAGTTCATTGCGCCTCCGTCTGTGTGCTCCGGGCTCCAAGAATCCTGATCATCAGGAGGCTCAGTCGCCACGAATACTGACGCAAGCAAGGCAATTCCACTTGATCAATATCAACGACGCGGCAAATCCAGCCTTGACATCCGGGACAGATGCACCCGCGGGTTCTGTGCAGACGAAGAATGCTCATCAAAGGTCGTCCGCCCTGCATGCCAGGAGCATCGCCTCCGAGCGAACTTGCCACATTGCCCGGCTGCAGGCAGCGCAGGCAAATAGAACTTGATGGATGCGGAAGGACAGGGAACAGGGGATGCGATCTGCATTTATTGCCAACGGCGGCGGTAAGTCCTGCCGGTTCGTTTATCTCTCAGAGCCTTGCTGCGCTCAGGGCCGTGCCATCAAAAAAACGCAAGTCTCTAGAAAAATTGGTTATTTCACCACGCTCCGAACATTACACAACGCTCCGCACGAACGGGCAAAACAGATCATCGCCAATGGCACGGCAACTGCATCGGTGAAACCCATACCCACTGCTTCCCTCATTGCTATGGAAAAATTGAGCGAGACGTTCAGGCGCAACTCCGACGGCTCCTGGACATGCATTGCGCTGGCTTCGTTGAACGGACCTGACGGACGTATCCAGGTGACGCCGGGGACTACGTTTGCGCCCGGCACCATATTTATGGGCGTGGAACTCGTCGCGTGGCTCGATGCTCAAGCCAAAACTGAGGAAGGTGGTTCCTCATTATCAGTAGTCACACAGGCCAGGACCTCACCAACCTGATATCGAAGCGATGGAACCGAGTGCGTTCGAAGCCGCACTGCACAAGAGAGGTTTCGTGCTGGTGGCCGATGACGCGCCCAAGAAGAAGCTGGTATTGAAGCAGTATCGTCGCTGGCAGAGGCAAAGAGCGAGAGTCCAGATGGCCGCCTCAACTCGTGGTAGATGATCCGGGAAAGCCTGGCGCCTGAATCTCTATGTGCGTTACCGTACATACGCTTCAAGCGCGGGCTTGCTAGAGTGAGGCAGGGGCTGCGCGCCTAGCGGCGCCCGAAGGCACCACAATCGGGCGGACGCACATCGCCAACAACGGAGAAACAATGCTGCACGCCTTTCTCACCACAAACCGCAGTGAACTCATCGATCGCTGCAAACAGAAAGTATCCAGAAGGTCCCCCGCCCCCAATCGCGAAGTCGATCATGGAATTCCTCAATTTCTTGATCAGCTTACGCAAACGCTCTACTCGGACAAGATGTCGGACACGGCCGACAGCCTGAAGGTCTCTGGCTCGCCGGACGGCGAGAACTCTTCGACTTCGGAGATTTCCGTTACTGCGGGAAAACACGGCAAGGAATTGCTTGCACAAGGATTCTCCGTCGGCCAGGTCGTTCACGCTTACGGCGATCTGTGCCAGTCAGTCACGGAACTCGCTGCCGAAAAGCATACGGCAATCAGCGTGGGAGACTTCCGCACATTGAACCGTTGCCTGGACAATGCGATCGCCCAGGCGGTGACCTCGTATGTGGGCCAGTGGAACAAGGAGATGCCCGACTCCGCAAGTCCGTCACTGGATAGGCAATTGGCATCGCTGGGAAACGAATTGAGCAATGCACTTAATTCGATCATTCTCGCCCTGGATTTGATCAGACAGGGTACCGTGGGCTTTGGCGGGGCGACTGGATCCGTCCTCAATAGCAAACTGGCCTCGATGAGCCATCTGATCGATTCGCTCGCGCAGATACGCCTGCAAATCGACCGTCCCACGCGTCCGCGATGACACAACCGTGGTGGTGCCGGCTGTTGGGCTGTCACATTTGAGGCGGCGAGCGGATCGACAGTGACCGCCAAATGTTATCCAGACTGCTTCCAGCCCCCTAGCCATTTCAGGTAGGCGCTGGCTTCCATGGGCTTGGCGATGAAATAGCCTTGCGCAAGACCGCACCCCAGCTGGCGCAGCAAGTTACAGTATCTTTCGCTCCAGCGCACTGGCGAGAATGATCGATACGCGGACCCCGCTCTCACCCAGGTGGCGAACGAATTCCATGAAGCCAGCAAGTATCTTCAATTCCACCGCAGCGGGAGAGATGCGGCGGAGTCCATGCTGGTTTTTGAAAATCATTGGGGAAGGAGTATTTCTGTTCGGCAGCCGCTTGGGTGACCCTTTGCGGCTGCGGGATTCTTTGCCTTGCTGCGATTCGAAGTCAAAAGAATCAGGAGGTATCCCCGACGATATATCACCAGTCCTGTGATGACTGTGCGGTACCTCGCATAGCAAGTCCGCCTCTATTCTTGAACTGAAAAATGGAGGGCGGGCAGCGCTTCTCGGAGGAAAATAAACAAATTACGCGACGAATGAACACCGGGATTCTCACCGATCGATGGGACGCCCCTGCGCGAGCCAGGCTTCAATTCCACCGGCCAGCGGACGAACGCGGCTGAAGCCTTTTTCCTTGAGTTTTTTCGCCACGACCGCAGCAGACGCTTCGTTCGGGCAATCGCAGTAGACGACAACTTCTTTTTCCGGATCCAGATCGAGTTGGCTGATATCGCGCACGTGGATTGCGCCATGGATCCAGCCTTGCTTCGCGCGATGTTCGGAAGTCCTGACATCGAGAATGAGGGTGTCCGCGTCCTTCTCGATCAATTCCCAAAGCTCATCGACCGAGATGCGAGACATGCGTATGTGCATCGTGAAACGGTATCGCTGCCACCATTTCACGCCGATGAACGTTGCAATGCCGGCGAATAGCAGCACGAGCGCGTAGTGCCCCAGGCTTTCCAATTCCAGAAGTACCGCGCTGACTGCGTTGTGAAACACTACGCCCAGGGCGACCGCCCCGCCCGCCCACAACGCTGCGCCGATGCCGTCATAGAACACGAAACGGCGCACGCTCGTTCCGGTCTCGCCAGCGAGCGTAGTGGCAACCGCGGCGAATCCGGGAATATATTTGGAAACGATCAGCGAGGGCGCACCCCAGCGCGCATAGATCCGCTTCGTCAAGCCGACGCAGGAATCCGGAGACAGCGACAGCCTGCACATCTGTCGCAGCACCGCGGCACCGAAGCGCTTGCCGGCCACATACCAAAGCAAGTCCGCAAGAATCGCGGCCAGGGTGGCAACAGCGAGGACGGGAAACAAAGGTTCGCTCAGGTCCGTGGCAATAGCCGCCGTGACGATGATTGCCGGATAAGCTGGAACCGGCAACCCACCCTGATCGAGCAGGACGCTGAGGAAGACGACCCACAGGCCATAGACTTCGATGACGTGCAATAACGCTTCCACGGCGGAATGCTCAGTACTTGAAGAGACGCGGATGTCGATTGTACCGGCGATATTCCGGCCGATTCCAGACGGATTGCGGGATGCGTCAGCCAAACGGCAGAGTGCAACTGCGCAGGTAGTTCCGCGCGGCGACAATCACTGGTGCATGCGTTTTCGGCGGAACGCTTTTGCTCGCGGCAAAGGTCTCACACGGCGCAACGATTGCGCCGGCGAGTTTGCAGCGAGCAGGAGCTTGTCTGATCTCATTTGACTGCTTTGACCTCGCGACCCGGCCGGTCTTCAGGACCGCCGGACTTAACGGATGATCCTTCTTCTCAGGTTAAACGAGTACGACTTGGCTATCGCGATGCGCAGCTTCATCACATCAGACGGTCGAAGCCCAATCGATTGGACGATGGTATCGGTCGAGACAAAAAATAAAGGCCTGGAAAATCCAGGCCTTTTGATCGACAGGCATCACCCGGCATCAGACTTCCGCTTTTCTGATCACGAAATAGCGTTCACCCGATGGGTGAGTTAAGTGCGGCCCTTGCGTTACGGGCCTACCACGTTTTGATCGAGCGTGACCGCGGTCCCGGCCAGCAATCGGCCGTTGATGCTTGCGCCGGTTTTCATGGCTATCCCTGTTGCAGAGATGATCGTGCCCTTGAACTTCGACGTCGTGGCAAGATCTGCCGCAGAGGTGACCGCCCAGTAAATGTTCTCCGGCAGCGCGCCACCGGCCAGTATGATCTCCACTCCTGAGCTAATGCTGAGGGTGCCGGAAGTCTGAAAGATCCACACATCGTTCGCGCCACCTGTCAGCATGAGACTCGACGGTATTTTAACGTTCGTCGTCCACTTGTACTTGGCGGGGCCGAGATTGAGACCACCAATACTTCCAGCCCCCAGCTCGTTGTAGTCGGCAGCACGACTGTTGGCATCTGTCAATGCAGTGTTCTTGTCCGCTATCGCTGTTGTCAGCGCAACGGAGTCATTAGATGAGCATGCAGTCAAAGGAGCCGACGGTGCAGTGGCAACGTGTACCGACGTACCCACCCCGCCGTTGACTTCCGGGCAGGTAAGGCCAGCGATGAAACTACTGGCGGCGGGGCTCAAACCGACCTGTCCTGTAATTGCGGAAGTCGGAATGTTTGTGATGGCCGATTGCGCCAAAATTCGATAGTTGGCCGCCGTTCCCATCGTGACCGGCGCTGGTCCCTTGCCGGTGCCTCCTGCCCCCGTTCCTGCGCCTACTGATGTGACCGGGGGGAACGCAGTAGATCCACCGTCGCCGTCGCCACAACCTGCGACAGCAGCGGTCAGAAGCATGACAAGCCAAATTATCCACTTTGAATATCCGTCATATTTGATGTTCATTTTGTTACCCTATTTATGCACTGGTTGGCATCGGCCATGGAGCTGGCTCGTGCCGTCCGAATCAGTGCGAGTTGATCTGCAGGAGTCCCACGATGAGAATAACGACGCAGCTTGAGGGATTGCGTGCATCCCGTCTGTTGGCTACCCAACTTAAGGGAGATTCGGCTGCATAAGGTCCGGCCGTCTGCTTGTACGCCCGGGTTATAGAGGCAGGCGCCCCTTGACTACCCGCCTCGAATCAAGAGATTGGCCTTGCGGGGCCAGCTTTCGACCGCATGCCGAATGACGGTAGCGAGGCCTTCCCAAAGATGAAAGATGGTCCACCACTTCATCGCCCCACCCCATCTGGCGGGATTATTACGATGGGTAGTCGAGAATGATGTTGACCCGCCGGTTTTCCTGCTGCCCCTCTTTGCTCGTGTTGTAAGCGAAGCGTCTGGTCTGGCCGAATCCCTCCGATGTAAGCCGCGAACGAGCGATACCGAAGTTGTCCACCAGATAGTTCATAACGTTCTGCGCACGTAGCTGGGAGATTTCCATTGCCAGCTTGGGGGTCGCCTGTAGATTGCCGGTGTGTCCTTCCACTGTCGCCGTGACTCCAGGATGCGACTTCATGAAATCCGCCACTTTGCGCAATTCCTCGCGGTACTGCGGCTTGACGTCAGCCTTGTTCGGATCGAATTCCATTTCCATTGCCATGGTGATTCTTTTGGCAATCGGTTTGAGCCCTTCAACATCCGTCGCGCACGCAATGACGGCGTCGGTGCGCCGGTTCAGCCGTCTTCCCGCCTCCGTGTGACTGGTGGTAATCGGGCGCGTCTCTCCGTAACCCACGGCATTGAGGCGGGATTGGGCGATGCCGGAGTGATTCACCAGGTAACTCACCACGCTGTCAGCCCGGCGTTGCGAAAGTTTCATATTGTCGGCAGCGGCGCCCACGTCATCGCTGTGACCCTCGATCGTTGCCGTGGTCTCGGGGTATTTCTGCATGAATAGCCCAACCTTCTCGATTTTTTCCTGGTCCTGCCGCTGAACAGAATCGCCGTTGATCTCGAACTGGATATCCAGGATGCTGCAGTAGGTTTGGGTGCGCGCCGGAACCGGCACGACGACCAGTACAGCCCCGGCCGCCGCAGCGACCGGAACAGTTGGCGATGCCGTCACGACAGGCTCTGTCGCCGCAGCAGGCTGCGGTGATGCCGCCGCCACGACGTGCTCGGGCTGCGCCGCCGGCGGAGGCGGAGGAGTGTCACGCGCAGCGGAATGCGTTTCCGGCGGTGGAGTATCCGACCTCGAGGTGTGTGCGGCCTTGCTGCCCCCGAACATCACCACCAGGCCGACGGAAACCATGTCAATGTCACCGCGGTTGCCTACAGCATCATTGACGCGGTATCGCTCCCACTCCGTGCGCAGTCCGACCGTCTCGGTGAAATCGTATTGCACACCCACGCCGGCCTTGTAGTTTGTCGAGCTTTTGCTGGGGCTTTCATTGGCTGCTGAAGATGCCAGGGTGTTGCCGGAGATCGAATCTTTGGCTTTCGCATACTGCACTCCGATCCGGCCAAAGGCGGAAAACTTTTCCGACAGGGGCAAGATGCCGAGGCCATCGATATTGAAACCGCTGAGCTTGATGCTCCCGCTTACAGTTCCAGGAGGACTCGTATTCGCCGTGAAGCCAAATTTTCCAAGGTCGAAATAGCCGCCTTCGACAGCAAAATGCCTGTTGATCTTGTATCCGCCAAAGATCTTGTAGC
>Ga0207689_10000528_pt1 | contig 36287 bp, 29 predicted proteins | sample KBSMisM52_FD_184312 | JGI IMG/M metagenome (GOLD analysis project Ga0207689, IMG submission 184312) | Miscanthus rhizosphere microbial communities from Kellogg Biological Station, Michigan, USA - KBS Miscanthus M5-2 (SPAdes) (version 2) | ecosystem: Host-associated > Plants > Roots >...
GGCGGCGCGGCCACCGGCGTCGCGGTCGCCCGCCATGAGATGACGGGCGATGACCAGGCGCTGAATCTCGCTCGTGCCCTCGCCGATCGTGGTGAGCTTCACGTCGCGGAAGAACTTTTCGGCCGGGTAGTCCTTGACGAAGCCGTAGCCGCCGTGAATCTGCACGCCGTCCTCGGCCGCGCGCACGGCGATCTCGCTCGAGTAGAGCTTGGCCATCGCGGCCTCGATGGTGGTGCGCGCTCCCACGTCCTTGAGCGCGGCGGCGCGATAGGTCAGGAGCCTCGCCGCCTCGATGCGCGTGGCCGTGTCCACCAGGCGCGCCCGGATGCTCTGAAACGTGCCGATCTTCTGGCCGAACTGCACGCGCGTGAAGGCGTAGCTCCGCGCGGCCTCGTAGGCGCCCTGCGCCAGCCCCACCGCCAGCGCGGCGATGCCGATCCGGCCGGCGTCGAGCACCTGCAGGGCGTTGACGAACCCCTGCCCTTCGACGCCGAGCAGCTGGCTCTCTGGCACGCGGCAGTTCTCGAAGACGACCTCGCTGGTTTCGCTCGCGCGCATACCGAGCTTGTCTTCCTTCTTGCCCGCGCGGAAGCCGGGCGTGCCGCGCTCGACGATGAACGCCGAGATGCCGCGCGAGCCCTTCCCGCGCGTGGTCACCGCCATCACCACGATGAGGTCGCCGTCGCGCCCGTGCGTAATGAACTGCTTGGTGCCGTTGATCACCCAGTGGCCGGCGTCCCGCACGGCGGTCGTCCGCATCGAGGCGGCATCGCTGCCGGAGGAGGCTTCGGTGAGCCCCCAGGCGGCCAGCTGCTCGCCGCGCGCCAGCGGCACGAGGTAGCGCTGCTTCTGCTCTTCGGTGCCGAACAGGAAGATGTGCGCGGAGCCGAGACCGTTGTGCGCGGCGATGGACAGGCAGACCGCCGGATCGACGCGCGCCAGCTCCTCGATGCAGATGCAGTAGTCCACCGACGACATGGCCGCGCCGCCATAGGCCTCGGGGAACTGAATCCCCATCAGCCCCAGGTCCGCGCAGCGCGCGAGCAGGTCGCGCGGATAGTGCTGCGCCTCGTCCCACTCACGGACGTGCGGCCGAAGCTCGGCCTCGGCGAACTCGCGCACGCTTCGCTTGAGCAGTTCCTGCTCGTCCGTGAGCCGGAAGTCCATGCCGGAGCCCATCGTATCATCGCGTATGCGCGTCGCCCGTTCGCTCGTCCTTGCCGCCGGCCTGGTGCTGGCGGCCGCACCTCAGGCCCTTGCCGACATCACGGTGTTCCTCGGCAGCGCCACGTCGCCGACGGCACGGCCGGCCCGCGGCTTTGCCATCGGCGGCGGCATCCTCGTGCTCGGATTCGAGTTCGAGTACTCAGACACGCGCGAGGATCCCGCCGATGCGGCGCCCTCGCTGCGCACCGGCATGGGCAACATCCTGCTGCAGACGCCGGTCGCCATCGCCGGCTTTCAGCCCTACTTCACCACCGGCGCCGGCGGGTATCGGGAGTCGCTCGCCGGCCGGAGCGAGACGCAGATTGGCGCCAACGCCGGCGGCGGGGTGAAAATGCGGCTGGTGGGGCCGCTCCGCGCGCGTTTCGACTACCGGGTGTTCCGGCTGCGCGGCGAACCGCTGCACGACGTGGTGCACCGCTTCTACGTCGGCGCGAACCTGAATTTCTGAGGCGGACCTACGGTTTCGCCGGAGCGGGTGCCGCTGGGGCAGGCTTTGCTCCGGCGGCCGGTTCGGCGGGCGGCTCCGGAACCGGAGACAGATTGAGCAGGCTGCCGCCCGCCGTCACCGAGTTCGTATAGAGCTTCCAGATCTCCTGCAGCGCCGCCGTGTCGGTGGAGCCGGACGACAGCACGCGCCCGAGCCCGTAGTCCTCGCCGGGCACGGTGGGATCCACGATGGCGACGTAGAGCACGGAGTTGCCGGGGCCGGGCTCGCTGGCCTTGTAGAAATGCCAGCCCTTGGCCATCGCCTTGAGCGCCGGATCGGTGCTCGACTCCAGCGCCTTTCGTACGTTGGCGACCAGCCGCTCGAAGTCCACGGCCTTGTCGGGCCTGACGGTGTTGAACAGCAGACCGACGGGCGCGCCGAAAGTCCGGGTCGCGCTGGCCGACGGCGCCGGCGGTGCGGCGACCGGTCTGGCCCCCGGCACCGGCTGTTCAGGCGCGCCGGGTACCTGACCGGGCACCGCGGGCTGCTGCTGGCCGGCCGCCGGCACCTGCGCCTGCGCGCCGGTTGCGAGACCCGCAAACAGCAGCGCTGCCAGAGTCACCTTCATCACGTTTCTCCTGACTCGCATACTCCACAAATAGCACGAGCCACGAACGGCTGCCCGCTCGTGGCTCGATGATGCACCGGCTCGGCGATGTTACTTGGACAGATCCGCCGCGATCGAACCGCTGGAGATGCCGAGGTTGGCGGCAAACGCTCCGCGATACATGTCGTAGAGCTCTTTCTGCTCCGCCGGATCCTTGAACGTCGCGTAGAGCACCTGCAGGATGTTGTAGTCCGCTCCGGCGACGGGCGTGATGACGTGGGTGTAGATGATGTTGCCGTCGGGCATCGGCTTCGACATCTTCATGACCTTCCAGCCCGCCAGCTGCTGCTTCGCCTCGGGCGCCTCAGACTTGCTGAGGGCGTCCTTGATCTTGGCCATGATCTTCTCGAAGTCGCCGGTCTTGTCCGGACGGATGGCCACGCTCCACAGCGCGAGGTCCCCCTCCATCGTCAACTTCTGAGGGGCCTGCGCCTGCACGCCCGCGTTCTGCGAAAACGCCGGCAGCATCAGCATCGCGCCAGCCAGTAGCACTCCGGACAGTCGTCGCATCGTCACCCCTCCTGGGTCTCTCGCGCCATCATAAAGCTCACGAGGACGGACCTGCCGCCGGCCGGATGAACACGGCCATGATCTCGTGCGCCAGCAGCATGCCGGCCCTGGTGAGCCGCAAACGGCCCTCATCATAGATCAGCCAGCCGAGATCCCGGAACGGCTGCAGTTCGCCCCCGAACTCGGCCCACAGATCAATTCCGTAATGCTCCCGGACCGCGGCAACGGACAGCCCCTCGGACAACCGGAGACCCGTGAAGAGCGCTTCCTCCATCCGGTCCTGAGGGGACAGCCGCCGCACCTCGGCGAACAGCGGCCCGCCCGGCGCCACGGCCTCCACGTAGTCCGCCGTGCCGCTCACGTTCCGGGTCCGCATGCCGTCCATGGTCGAGTGCGCCCCCGGTCCGAACCCAAGCCACTCGCCGTCGGTCCAGTACTTCAGGTTATGGCGCGACCGGCGGCCGGGCCTCGCCACGTTCGAAATCTCGTACTGCTCGTAGCCCGCGCGATCGAGGCGTGCCATGGACTGCAGGTACATGTCCGCCACGTCGTCGTCGGGCGCCACCGACCACTCCGCCCGCGCCATCTGCTCGCGCAGCGGCGAGTTCGGATACACCTCCAGCATGTACAGCGATGCATGATCCGGTCCCAGCTCGATCAGCGCGTCGACCGACTCAAGCCATTGCGCCACAGTCTGTTGCGGCAGCCACATCATGAGGTCGAGCGAGACGTTGTCGAATCCGGCGGCACGCGACTCACCAAATGCGGTGACCGCTCGCGCGGCGCCGTGCAGCCGCGTCAGCCGCCGCAGTTCCTCGTCACGGAAGGATTGGACGCCGAAGCTGAGACGGTTGATACCGGCCTCCCGGAAACCCTCCAGCCGTTCGACCGTCACCCCCTCGGGGTTGGCTTCGAGCGTGACCTCGGCGCCGGCCTCGAGATCGAAGGAGTCGCGACACGCCTGGATGATGGCGCCAATCTCTTCCGGTTCGAGCATCGACGGCGTGCCGCCGCCGAAGAAGATCGTATCGGCCGCGACGCCGCGAGCGCGCACGCGGATCTCACGACACACCGCCTCGACGTAGCGGTCCTTCAGCTCGGCCTGAAAGAGACCGCGATTGAAGTTGCAGTAGTTGCAGATGGCGGCGCAGAACGGGACGTGGACGTAGAGCCCCAGCACTTCTGAATCGTACTAGGACCCGGCCCGTCCGCCGGACCACTTCAGGTCGGCCCGGCCGTCACCCCGCAGCTGCGCCCGCGCCTGCCCCGCCGTGCGGGGGGGCAGCGGCGGCCGGCGGATTGTTTTGCTCCGCATCTTCCACAGGTTGACCAGGTCGTCCTTGCCGCCGTTCGGTGGCAGCTCGCGGTAGTCGGCGCCGCTCAGATACAGCCCCTCGCACATCTCGTGCAGCCGCGACCGCATCCGGGCGCCGATGCGGAAGAGCAGCGAATCCGGGTCGGTGATGTCGGGATTGTCGTCGTAGTTGGTGGTGAACAGGGTGACGCGCTTCTCGCTGTAGCGCGTGTTGACGATGAGGTTCATCGTCTCCTCGACCCACTCCGACGTCTTCTCGGCGCCGAGGTCGTCCAGCACCAGCACGTCGGCGCGCATCACCGGTCCGAGCACGTCCATTTCGGCCGTCCGGTTCACCGGGTCGTAGGTGGAGCGGATGACGCGCAGCAGGTCCCGCGTGTCGTAGAACAGGCCGCGCGCGCCACGGGTGCGAATCATCTGCAGGAGCGTCGCGACCGCGAGATGCGTCTTCCCCACCCCGGGGAGCCCCTGCAGCAGCACGCCCTTTTCGACGACCGGGAAGCGCTCCGCCAGGCGCGAGCAGTACTGCAGCGCCTTGTCCAACTGTTCGTTGTAGACGACGTAGTTCGACAGCGTGCAGTGCTGATATCGCTTCGGGATGCGCGCGTCGGCGACGAGCCGCTCGCCGGCGCCGCTGCGGATGCAGTCGCACCGCGTGACGCGCGGGACACCGTCAACGTCGATCGTCTTCCATCCGGTGTCGTCGCAGAGCTCGCACGCCACGGTGCGATCGTATCACTTGCGTACTGACTGCGGCTCGTCTTTCGCGGGGGCCTTGGTCTCGGTTGCAGCGGGCGCGCGGCGCACGAGATCCGTCGGTCCGCTCTTGACCATCGCGGTACTCAGGCGCTGCTCCCAGTCGTCGATGCCGCGCGCGAGCTCGCGCTTGACATAGTCCATGAACTCGTTCACTTCGCCCTGCATGCGCTCGATCTTGCGGCGCATGTTCAGGATGATCTCCACGCCAGCCAGGTTGACGCCGAGCTCGCGGGTGAGTGACAGAATCGTCTCGAGCTGTTCGAGGTCCTCTTCCGAATAGAGCCGCGTGTTGCCCTCGGTGCGCGACGGCATCAGCAATCCTTCGCGTTCGTAGAGCCGCAGCGTCTGCGGATGGATGTCGTACTTCTGCGACACCGCGCTGATCATGAAGTAGGCCTTGCCACGCTCGGTCTTCTTTGCCATGGTCAGTTCCCCTACTCCTCCACGCCATCGCGCACACTGCGCGCGCCGTTGATCTCGCCGAACTCGCGCAGCAGCGCCTTGGACCGCTCGTCGAGCACGGGCGGCAGCATCAGCCGCGCCTCCACGACCAGGTCGCCCCTGGGGCCGCCGCGGGGCGACACCATGCCCCGCTCGCTGATGCGGAACCGCTGACCCGACTGCGTGCCGGGCGGGATCCGCACTTTCACCGGACCATCGAGCCCCGCGATCTCGACCCGGGCCCCCAGCGCCGCCTCGTGTACCCCCACCGGGACGACGACGTGAAGATCGTTGCCCTCGCGCCGGAAATCCGGGTCCGCGGCCACCTGCACGGTGACGTAGAGGTCGCCCGCCGGACCGCCGCGGGGACCGGCGTCGCCCTTCCCCGCCACCCGCACGCGCTCGCCGTCGGATACGCCCGCCGGCAGGCGCACCGTCACGCGCTCGGCCCGCACTTCGTGCCCGGCGCCCGCGCAAGCCTGGCACGCCCGCGGCGGCTGCTGGCCGGTGCCGCCGCAGCTGTTGCAGCTCCGGGCGAACACCATGTGCCCGCGCACCGTCCGCACGGCCCCCTGCCCCTGGCACACCGAGCACGGACCCGCGGGCGTGCGCTCCACCCCAGCGCCCCGGCACCGGCGGCACGTCTCGCGCCGCGTCACCGTCAAGGGCCGCTCGCAGCCGGCAAAGCTCTCGGCAAACGAGATTGCCGCCGGCTGGTGCAGGTCGGCGCCGCGCGCCGCGGCCGGCCGCCGGGCGCCGTGCTCGATCAGGACTTCGGCCACGAGATCGCCGAACGTCGCCGAGTAGTCCGGCCCCTTGGATGAGAAGTCGAACCCTTCGAACCCGCCGCGCCGCGCCTCGGCCGGCGCCGACATCTCGCCGGCGTCATAGCGCACCCGGCGCTCCCGGTCGATCAGCGTTTCGTACGCCTCGAGCACCTGCTGAAAGTGCGCGGCGGCCGCCTGATCGCCGGGGTTGATGTCGGGATGGAACTGGCGCGCGAGACGCCGGTAGGCCCGCCGGATCTCGGACTCACTGGCATCCTGCCGCACGCCGAGTACTACGTAGAGGTCCATCCTTACCTCTTGTCGGTCCTCGACCAGAGCCATCTCTTGTCGTCTTCGACCAGAGTCATCTCTTGTCGTCTTCGACAACCTCCGCGTCGATCACGTCGCCGGCGCCTCCAGGGGCGCCGGTGCCGCCCGGCGCACCCGACGGGCCGCCAGGACCGGCGCCGGGTGCCGGCCCCGACTGTTTGTAGAGCACCTCGGCCGCCTTGTGCTGGGCCTGCGTCAACTGCTCCATCGCCTGGTTCATCGCCGCCGTGTCGTTGGCTTCGAGTGCGCTCTTCAGCGCGGCGATGGCGGATTCCACCGCGCCCTTTTCGGCCCCGAGCTTGTCGCCGGACTCCTGGACGAACTTCTCGGCCGCGTACATCGCCTGGTCGGCGCGGTTGCGCGTCTCGATCTCCTCGCGGCGCTTCTTGTCCTCTTCGGCGTGCGCCTCCGCGTCTTTCATCATCCGATCGACTTCGTCCTTGCTGAGGCCGCTCGACGCGGTGATCGTGATCTTCTGTTCCTTGCCGGTGCCCTGGTCCTTCGCCGAGACGTTGACGATGCCGTTGGCGTCGAGGTCGAACGTGACCTCGATTTGCGGCACGCCTCGCGGCGCGGCGGGAATGCCCACGAGCTGGAAGCGGCCCAGCGTCCGGTTGTCGCGCGCGAGCTGCCGCTCGCCCTGCAGCACGTGCACCTCGACGCTCGTCTGGCTGTCCGCGGCGGTCGAAAACGTCTCGCTCTTGCGCGTCGGAATCGTGGTGTTCCGCGAGATGAGCGTCGTCATCACGCCGCCGAGCGTCTCGATGCCGAGCGACAGCGGCGTCACGTCGAGCAGCAGCAGGTCCTTGACTTCGCCCGCCAGCACGCCGGCCTGGATGGCGGCGCCGACCGCCACCACCTCGTCGGGGTTGACGCCCTTGTGCGGATCCTTGCCGAACAGGTCCTTGACGATCTGCTGGACCTTGGGAATACGCGTGGAGCCGCCGACCAGCACCACTTCGTCGATCTTCGAGGGATCGACGCCCGCGTCGGACAGCGCCTGCCGCGTGGGGCCGATGGTGCGCTGCAGCAGGTCGTCCACGAGCTGCTCGAACTTCGCGCGCGTGAGCTTCATCTGCAGGTGCTTCGGCCCGGTGGCGTCGGCGCTGATGAACGGCAGGTTGATGTCGGTCTCCATCACCGTGGAGAGCTCCATCTTGGCCTTCTCCGCTGCCTCACGCAGGCGCTGCAGGGCCATGCGGTCCTTCGAGAGATCGATGCCTTCGCTCTTCTTGAACTCCGCGACGATCCACTCGATGATGCGCTGATCGAGGTTGTCGCCGCCCAGGTGCGTGTCGCCGTTGGTGGACTTCACCTCGACGACGCCCTCGCCGACTTCGAGGATCGAGATGTCGAAGGTGCCGCCGCCGAAGTCGTAGACGGCGATGGTTTCGTCCTTCTTCTTGTCGAGCCCGTAGGCCAGCGCCGCCGCCGTGGGCTCGTTGACGATGCGCATCACCTCGAGGCCGGCGATCGCGCCCGCCTCCTTGGTGGCCTGGCGCTGCGCGTCGTTGAAGTAGGCGGGCACCGTGATGACGGCGCGCGTCACCGTCTGCCCGAGGTATTCCTCCGCGGCCTGTTTGAGTTTCTGCAGCACCATCGCCGAGATCTGCGGCGGGGCGTAGTCCTGGTCCACGATCTTCACGCGCACGTCGCCGTTCGGCGCGGCGGCGACCGCGTAGGGGACCATCTTCATCTCTTCGCTGACTTCGTTGAACCGGCGGCCCATGAACCGCTTGATGGAGAACACGGTGTTCTCCGGATTCGTCACGGCCTGCCGCTTCGCGACCTGACCGACCAGCCGCTCACCCGACTTGGTGAAGGCCACGACCGACGGCGTCAGACGGCCGCCTTCGGGGTTGGTGATGACGACCGGCTCTCCGCCTTCGATGACCGCGACGACGGAGTTGGTGGTGCCCAGGTCGATTCCGATGATTTTGCTCATGAACGTCTAATAGCCTCAGGTGTTTAGGTAGCACTTATTATCAAATCTGAGTCTCAGGCAGTCAATGTCAGGCGTGGATCCGGGCTCGTATACTGACTTATGGCCCAGGACGCGGAGGAGCGCCCCACCGGCACCAGAATCGTCATCAAGCTGGCCACCCGGGCCATCGTCGCCCTGCTCTTTCTCACCTTCGCCCTTCTCGGAACGGTCGGCGGCGTGCTCTTCGCCTACGGCGACGATCTCCCCGAGATCACGGCCCTCGACGACTACCGGCCCAATACCATCACGCGCATCCTCGCCAGCAACGGCGACGTGATCGGTGAATTCGCCACCGAGCGGCGGGTCGTCGTCGGCTATGACGACATCGCGCCGGTGCTGCGGCAGGCGATCATCGCCACCGAGGACGCCGACTTCGAGCAGCACTTCGGTCTGAGCTTCTCCCGCATCCTGATGACGGCCGTGAAGGACGTGATCACGGGGCAGCGGGCCGGCGCCAGCACCATCACGCAGCAGCTCGCGCGCAACCTGTTTCTGCAGGCGGAGTACATGCGCGGCGGCGTCTACGCGCGCACCGGCCGCGAAGGGCTCGAGCGGAAGATCAAGGAAGCGCTGCTCGCGGTCCAGATCGAGCGCCGCTACACCAAACGCGAGATCTTCACCCTGTACGCCAATCAGGTGCCGCTCCACGGCGCCTATGGCGTCGAGGCGGGCGCTCGGATGTATTTCAACAAATCCGCCAAGGACGTCACGCTCGACGAGGCGGCGACGATCGCCTCGATCATCCAGACGCCGGCGCGCCTGAGCCCGTTCGTCAACCCCGAGCGCACGCTCGCGCGCCGCAACAACTACGTGCTGCCGCGGATGGCCGAGGAGGGGTTTGTCACGCGACAGGCGGCCGAGGCCGCCGCCAAGAAGCCGATCGTGGTTCGCGGGCAGGTCGGCGCCGCCGAGCAGCGCACGATGGCCCCGTATTTCGTCGAGGACATTCGCAAGAACCTCGAGCAGCGTTTCGGCGCCGCGGCGCTCTACGAGACCGGCCTGCAGGTGCAGACGACGCTCGACGTCGAGCTGCAGCAAGCCGCCGAGCGCGCCGTCGACCGCGGCCTGCGGCGTCTCGACAAGCGCCGCAGCGGCTTCCGGAAGGTGAAGCAGACCGTCGCCGCCGCCAACGCGACGCCGCAAACCTACAACGCGCCGCGCTGGAATCGCCCGATCGCCGCCGGCGACATCGTGCCCGCCGTCGTGATGTCGCTGCCGAAGTCGCCGGCCGGCAGCGCACGGATCCGGATCGCGTCCACCGAACTGGACCTCCCCCGCGCGGCCTTTGCCTGGACCCGGAAGACGAACGCCGCGGAGCTCTTTGCCGTCGGCGACGTCATCGAGGTGGCGGTGGGTGCCGTGGAGAAGGGGCAGTTCACCCAGCTCACGCTGGAGCAGCCGCCCATCGTGGAAGGCGCGCTCGTGGCGATCGACAACCGCACCGGCCAGATCCGCGCCATGGTCGGCGGCTTCGACTTCGCTCGCAGCAAGTTCAACCGCGCCACGCAGGCGCGGCGGCAGGTGGGCTCGCTCTTCAAACCGGTGCTCTACTCCGCGGCCATCGACAAAGGCTTCACCGCCGAGACCGTATTCATCGACGAGCCCGTGTCGTACATCGCGGGGCCGAACCAGCCCCCCTACGAACCGCTCAACTACGACCGGAAGTTCGAAGGCCCGGTAACGCTGCGCCACGCGCTCGAGGACTCGCGCAACATCCCCGCGGTGAAGACCCTCGAGGCCATCGGGCCCGAGCAGGTGGTCGGTTACGCCAAGCGCCTGGGGCTCACCGGCGAGTATCCGCCGTACCTGTCGCTGGCGCTCGGCGCCGCCGAGTCCACCCTGGTCGAGATGACGAGCGCCTACTCGGCGTTTCCGAGTCAGGGCGTGCGGATGACGCCGTACGCGATCCGATCGGTGTCGGACCGCGAGGGCACGGTGATCGAAGAGAACCGTCCGGAGCCGCACGAGGCGCTGCGCGCCGACACGGCCTATCTGATGGCGCACCTGCTCGAGGGCGTGGTGCTGCGCGGCACGGCGGAAGCCGCCAAGTCGCTGATGTGGCCGCTCGGCGGCAAGACCGGCACCATGGACGAGTTCACGGACGCGTGGTTCGTCGGGTTCGACCCCAACATCACGGTCGGCGTCTGGGTGGGCTACGACGAGAAGAAGCCGCTCGGCCGGGGTGAAACCGGCGCGCAGGCGGCGCTGCCGATCTGGATGGACTTCATGCGCGTGTACATCGACAAACGCGCGGACAAGAAGAACCCGCCGAAGTTCGAGGCGCCGGGCAACATCGTCTTCGTCACGCTGCCGAGCGGCATCACCGAGGCGTTCATCAACGGCACGCAGCCTGCCGGGATGACGCCAGACCCGCCAGCCACTCAGCCTGCCGCCTCTCCAGCGCCGACTGTAGAAGGGGCGCCCTCCAAAGCCGCGGACTAACCGTCGTAGGGGCCGCCTTCAGGCGGCCCGTCGATATGGAACGCCGCATCACGGGCTTCACCACCGACGACGAGGGCCACTGGGTGGCCGAGCTCGAATGCGGCCACCGTCAGCACATGCGGCATCGCCCACCGTTCGAGCGACGCGAGTGGGTCACCACGCCGGACGGGCGCTCGTCCCGAATCGGCGCGATCGTCGACTGCAAGAGGTGCGGTACCGAAGGTCCAAGGCCCAAGGCCGAGGGTCCTCTTGACCCTCACGCCGCGTGAGGCCTGAGACTGCCTCCATGACGGTGCCGCGCACATACCGGGTCGCCGATGTCGCCAGGTTGTCTGGCGTGTCGATTCGCGCGCTGCACCACTACGACGCCATCGGGCTGCTGATTCCGACCGGGCGCACGGACGCGGGCTACCGCCTCTACACGGATGCCGATCTGCTGCGGCTGCAGCAGATCCTGATCCAGCGCGAGCTCGGGTTCCCGCTCGAGGAGATCAAGCGGTCGCTCGATGACCCTCGCTTCGATCACCGCCGGTCGCTCGTCGGCCAGCGGCAACGCCTGGAAGCGAAGGCGCGGGCGCTCGGCGAGATGCTGCGCGCGGTAGACGCCGCGCTGGCCGTCGTAGGCCCCGACCCGCAGGGAGGCACCATGGACATGAAGGAGCTCTTCGGAGGCTTCGATCCCTCCGTCCACGAGGCGGAAGTCGAGCAACGGTGGGGCGGGAAAGCTCTCGACGAGTCGAAGCGGCGCGTGAAGGCGTACACCGCCGACGACTGGAAGCGGCAGCAGGCGGAACAGGGCGCCATCTACGCGGAAGCCGCCGCGGCCATGCGGAGCGGCGTCGATCCGGTGTCGCCCGCAGTCATGGACATCGCGGAGCGTCACCGGCTGTCGATCGACAAGTGGTTCTACCCGTGCAGCCGTGCCATGCACGCGGGGCTGGCGGAGATGTACGAAGCCGACGAGCGGTTTCGGGCGACGATCGACAAGGCGGGCGATGGGTTGACCACGTTCCTCGCGGCGGCGATTCGCGCCAATGCTGAACGGGCCGGCTAAAAACAGGGCGGTCTGAAGACCGCCCTCTACACAAGCGCTAGTCGTCGTCGGCGGCGGAAGGCGTGCCGAGGGTGCCGCTCGCCTTCTGCATCAAGTAACTCTTGATGAAGCCGTCGAGGTCGCCGCCGAGCACGCGGTCCGGATCGCCCACGGTCATCTTCGTGCGGAGGTCCTTCACCATCTGGTACGGCTGCAGCACGTAGTTGCGGATCTGGCTGCCGAAGGCGATGTCGCGCTTCTCGCCGCCAATCTGATCCAGCTTCGCCTGCTGATCCTTCATCTTCAGATCGAAGAGGCGGGCGCGCAGCACCTTCATGGCCGAGGCGCGGTTCTTGTGCTGCGAGCGCTCGTTCTGGCACGACACGACGATGCCGGTCGGCAGGTGCGTGATGCGGATGGCGGAGTCGGTCACGTTGACGTGCTGGCCGCCCGCGCCGCTCGACCGGAAGGTGTCGACGCGCAGATCCTTCTCGTCGATCTCGACGTCGGCGTCCTCCGGCAGCTCGGGCCAGACGAACACGGAGGCGAACGACGTGTGGCGGCGCGCCGCCTGATCGAACGGCGAAATGCGCACCAGCCGGTGCACGCCCGCTTCGGCCGACAGCAGGCCGAAGGCGTATTCCCCGTTCACGAGCACGGTGGCGCTCTTGATGCCCGCCTCGTCGCCCGGCTGGTAGTCCATCAGCTCGCGGCCGAAGCCGCGCCGCTCCATCCACTTCAGATACATCTTGAGGAGCATCTCGGCCCAGTCCTGCGACTCGGTGCCGCCGGCCCCGGGATGGATGGTGATGATGGCGTTGGAGCGGTCGTACTCGCCGCCGAGCATCTTCTTGGTCTCGGCCGTCTCCACTTCGCTCTGGAGCTCGCCGAGCCCGCGCTCGATGTCGGCGCCCACGTCCTCGCCGCTCGCCGCCCATTCGAACAGCACGCCGAGATCGTCGGCGCGGCGGCGCAGCGATTCGAGCAGCGCGAGATCGCCTTCGAGGCGGCGTCGTCGCTGCATCACCTTCTGGGCCTCGGCCTGGCGGCTCCAGAAGTCGGGCGCGGCGGTTGCGGCTTCGATCTCGTCTAACTGCGACTGAAGGTTGGCCGCCTCAAAGATGCCTCCGCAGCTCGAGGGCGCGCCTCGTCAGGTCGTCGTATCGCCGATTGAGATCGTCGTTGTCGAGCACTGCCGCCACACGCCCTCCCGCCTGTCTACAGTACTGTCCGCCGGCGGAACAGCGCCAGCGCGAGCACGGTCACCGCCAGCGAGGCATATGCCGCCACGTCGCCGATTCGTGAATACAGCGTGCGTCCCTGGAGGAACCGCACGTCGACCACCATGCCCGTCTGTTCAAAGATAGCCGACTTCCCCACCACCCGCCCATACGGGTCCACCGCGCCGCTGATGCCGGTGTTGGCGGCGCGCACGAGGTAGCGCCCCTGCTCGATGGCGCGCATCGACGCCAGCGCGAAGTGCTGATACGGCGCCGAGGTGGTGCCGTACCAGGCGTCGTTGGTAATGGTGGTGAGCAGTTCGCTGCCGCGATCGACCGCCTCGCGCGCCAGCCGCGGAAAGATCACTTCGTAGCAGATGGCGGTGCTCACCTGGTGACCGGCGACGGGCAGCATCGTCACCGACTCGCCGGCGGCAAACGTAGCCAGGCCGCCGACGAGCGGCGACAGGAACGAGATCCAGTGCTGGAGCGGGATGAACTCGCCGAACGGCACCAGCTGCATCTTGCGATACACCGCGCCGGTGCTGCCGTCGGGGCCGATCAGGAAGGCGGCGTTGTAGAGATGCGGCGTCCCGCCGGCCTCCGCGCCTTCGGCGCTTCGGCCCGGCAAGCCGCGGGCCATCTGATCGCTCCCGAACTGAATCGGCACCTGCACTTCGCGCGCGAGATCGCGGATGGCCTGGCCGGCGGCGTCCTCCTCGAACATGAACGGCGTGGACGATTCCGGCCAGATGACGTACTGGGCGCCCCGCTTCACGGCGTCGCGCGTCATCGCGATGTAGGTCGTGAAGATCCGGCGCGCCTGGCGTGGGTCCCACTTCTCCTTCTGCTCGACGTTGCCCTGGATCAGTCCGACGCGAATCGGCGAGCCCTCGCGCGTGAGCGAGCCGTCGGCGACGCGCCACGTGCCCCAGACGGCCACGGCCACGAGCGCCGCCACGGTGCCGGCCAGCGTCCGCACCCGTACGCGCGGCGGCGCCAGCAGCGCGTAGGCCAGCGCCGCGTTGACGAAGGCGACGAACAGCGACACGCCGTACAACCCCCCGACGCTGGCCAGCTGCGCCACCGGCAGCACGTCGATCTGGCTGTCGCCGAGCACGACCCACGGGAAGCCTGACAGCAGCGTCCCGCGCAGGTATTCGCCGCTCACCCAGGCGGCCGGTGCCAGCCACAGCCCGGTGGTGCCGTAGCGGCGGAGAATGACGCCGAGCGCCGCCGTGCCGACGGCGTTGTAGAGCCCCAGGTAGAGCGACAGCAGCAGCACCGACACGACGCCGAGCGGCGCCGGCAGGCCGCCGAAGGTGACGAGCACAGGGCCGGTCCAGTACAGCGTGCCGCAGAAGAAGACGAGCGAGGTGACGAGCCCGAGGAAGACGCCGCGCAGGGGTGTCGTGCCGGGCAGCGGACCGGGCCGTCCGCTCCACCCGCTCAACGCGAGGAAGAGCGGCACGAGCGCGATCCACGCACACGCGGGGTGACCGAACTTCGGGAAGCTCAGGGCCAGCAGCAGGCCGGCAAGCGCGGCGAGGGCGGCGTCGCGGCGGATCACGAGTGGTCCTTCAGCGAGGACACGCCGTCAGGCCTGGAGCGGCTCTCGGGCGGGCTCGATGAGCGAGCGGAGGCGCTCGACCACGGTGCGAGTGGCGAACGGCTTGGGAATGAACGGCAGATCGTCCACCGCGTTCGGCCCCGACGCGAACTCTTCGCGCGCGTAGCCGGACATCAGCAGCACGCGCAGCGACGGCAGGCTGCGCCGCAGCTGCCGCGCCAGCTGCACGCCGCTCATGCCGGGCAGGCTGATGTCGCTCAACAGAATCTGAAAGGCGGGCGACGCCAGCGTCAGCGCTTCCTCGGCGCTCCCGGCGGTCACCACGTCGAAGCCGTTGCGCTCGAGCGCCGATGACAGCAGCTCGCGCACCGCGCCCTCGTCTTCGACCAGGAGCACTCGCGGCAGGTCGGGGGCCGGAATCGCCACCACGGGCGAGGGCGCCGTCGCCTGGCTGTCGGCGTCGCTGCCCGGCGAGGCGTCCACCGGCAGCAGCACCACCAGGCGTGTCCCGGCCTTGGGCGCGCTCTCCGCCCACACGAAGCCGTTGCTCTGCTTCACGAGGCCGTACACCGTCGCCAAGCCGAGGCCGGCGCCGTGCCCCTTCGGTTTGGTGGTGACGAACGGCTCGAAGGCGCGTTCGGCCATCGCCGCGTCCATCCCGGTGCCGGTGTCCTCGACCTGCAGGCGCACGTACGACCCGGCCCGCAGCCACGGCCGTTCGACGCGCATCGGCTCGTCCACGTCGAGCAGGTCGGTGCTGATGGTGAGCTGGCCCCCCTTGGGCATCGCCTCGCGCGCGTTGTCCACCAGATGCGCCAGCACGTGGATCAGCCGCATGCGATCGGCGCGGACCGGCGCGCCCCGGCGCCCGCGGCGGATCACGAGCGAGACCGAGGTGCCCACGCGACGCTGAATCGCATTGCGCAGGTCGGCCACCAGGCGAGTGACGTCGAGCGAGCGCGGCTCCAGCACCTGACGCTGCCCGAGGGACAGCAGGCGATCGGTGAGCTGCGCGGCCCGCGACGCGCTGGTGCGGATTTCCAGCGCCGACTTCTGCAGCGCACTCTCCGCCGGCAGCCCCGACGCCAGGCGCTCGGCATGGCCGATCACGACCTGGAGCAGGTTGTTGAAGTCGTGCGCGATGCCGCCGGCCAGGCGCCCGACGGCCTCGAGCCGCTGGGAGCGCGCCACCGCGTCCTGCGCGTGCCGGCGCTCGTTGACCTCGATCGCGGTCCCGATGATCGCCGGCCGCCCCTCGTAGACGAACGGCGCGGTGGTGGCGTACACCCAGAGTTCGCCGCCGTCGGGCCGGCGCAGCCGGAACTGCGACCGTGACACGGCGCGCGTGCCCTGCTGCTCGTAGTCGCGTTCGAGCAGGTGCGCGCGATCGTCGGGATGGATGACGTCGAGAGAGGCGCGGCCCACGAGCTCCGCGGCGTCGATGCCCGCGAGCGACGCAAACGCGCGATTGACGTAGCGGAGGCGATGATCCTGGATGACGAACAGCGGGGCCGGGCTCGCGTCCGCCAGGCTCGCCGCCGCTCCCGACCGTTCAGCGGGACGATGGGTGCTGTCCGTCATGTCCGATGGTACGGCCGCTACCGCGTGACCCAGGGTTTGAACTGCTCTTCGCGTTCGAGCTTCGCCGCCACTGAATCGGCCTCGTGGCGCGACGGATACTTGCCCACGCGCACGCGATAGGTCGGCGCACCGGGCGCGCCGGCCGTGGCAACGAACGCCGGATACCCCTTGCGCGTCAGCCGCCCGCGAATCGCGTCGGCTTCCGAGCGCTGGCGTACGGCGGCCACCTGCACGACGAACCCCGCACCGGCCGGCGCGGCGTCGCCCGTGTCTTTCACGTCTTTCGTGTTCGCCGCCGTCGTGGTGGCCACGGCCGGAGTGGCCGCCTTCGATGCCGCCGTCTTCGCGCCAGGCTTTGGCGACGGCGCAGGCGGCGGTGCCTTCGCGACGGCGGTCGTGGCGAACGGCTCGTGCGCCGGCAGGCCGGCGGGAACCTCCTCCGCCACGGGCTCGGGTTCTTCGAGGCGGTTGGGATACGTCAGCCCCAGCTTGCTCGAGGGTGACGCGGCGGGACTCGAAGCGGCCGTCGGTGTGGCGGCCGCATCGGTGGCCGAGGCCAGGGTGCGGGCCTCGTCAGACGTGGTGGGATCGCTGCCGTCGCTGGCCAGGACCGGCGTCCCCCGTTGAGCCGGTACCCCGCGACCAACCATGACCCCGCACAGGAAGATCACGACAGCCACCACGGTGGCCGTCATGAACAGGAACACGAGCTGTTTCCCGTTCAACTGGATCTCGTGAAGTCCTTCATCTGACATGGGTTAGTCGCGCTCATCCTAGCACGATTTCCCGTGCAAAGGCACCTGCCTAGGGCGGCGGAAGCCCCGCCAGGAGCGCGGCCGCGGCGGCGTTTCCGGGTTCCGCGGTCAGCACCGCCTGCAGTTCGAGGCGCGCGGCGGGGTACTCGCGAGCCGCCACGTACGCCTCGGCCAGGGCGAGGCGTGATGCGGGGGTGTCGCGGCTCCACACGGAGATTTTCAGCGTGTCGATCGCCTCCCTTGCGCGCCCCCCGCGCAGCAGGATCCGCCCGATGAGCAGATGGGCCTCGCTCTCGTACGGCGACAGGAACACCGCGCGCCGCAACTCGGCCAACGCGTCGGCATCGCGCTCGGCCTGATACAGCCGCCGGCCGTTGGTGAGATAGAAGGACACCAGCTCGCGCTGCTCGCGCTGCCCCGCGGCGCTGATCGCGCTCTCGACGCGCGACAGCGATGTCGCGTCGATGGCGATCTTCAGGCGCTCCAACCCACGCGGAACCGAGTTGGCCGTGCGGCGGGCGTCGAGACCGCTGTAGACCGACGAGAGCCGGCGCGCCAGATCCTTTTCGCGCGCGCCTTCGTCGGCCGAGCCCGCGGCCTGGAGCGCCGCGCCCAGCACATAGTGCGCGTCTTCGTCCGCCGGGCTGCGCCGTACCGCGTCGCGCAATGCCGCCACCGCTTGCGGATACTCGCGGGCGATCCAGTGCGCGTATCCGAGATTGAAGAAGAGATCGGCGTCGTTCGTATCGAGCGCCGTCGCGTCGCGGAACAGATCCGAGGCCTTCGGTCCGGTGCCTGGACGCCGCAGCTGCACCACGCCCATGTTGTTGGCGAGCGCCGCGTCGGCATGGTCCTTCTGCAGCGTGCTGAAACCGGTCCACGCCTCGGGAAAGCGCCCGAGCTGCAGTTCGGAGACGGCCTCGAGGAACGCCGCGCGGCGCGTATCTCCCCTCGCTGAGATCGCGTGCACGGCGGTACGCGCCCGCTGGTGCTCACCCTGCTCCGTGTAGGCATCCCACAAGGCGAAGCGCGCGTCGTCGAGCCCCGGCGCCTGCCGGAGGGCGTCGGAGAGCAGCGTTATGCGCGTCGCGGGATTGGTGGCCGCGAGGCTGCGGACGTAGAGCTCGAAGGCCGCCACCGGCGGTCGCGCGGCCACGGCCGCCGCGCTCGGCGCGGCGCTCTCGGGCACGATGCGCCTCCCGACGCGCGCGGCGATCGCAAACAGGTCGCCGCGGGGCCCGCGGTCGACGATCTCGTCGGCCATGAACCCGGTGTCCACGCGTATCGTGCGCACGCGCAGCACCAGCTCCCCCGCCGTGGCCTCCACGCGGCCGACCGCGACGACGGTGGCGCCCACCACACTCGCCAGCCGGATCACGGTGGCATGGCTGAGGAGCGGAACGTCGGGTACGCGCAGCCGCTCCATCGCCTGCAGACGATCGTCGCGGCGGATGGCCGAGACGCCGGCGGCGCGCAGCTCTCTCGTGATGGCGACCGACGCCAGCTCGCCGAGCCAGTCGGCGCGCGGTTCGGTGCTCGACGCCTCGAACGGCATGACCAGTGGACGCGGACCGGTCGTTTGCGCCGACGCGAGAGCCGGCACGTTGAGAGCAAGCGCGACGAGCGCGACCGCGGCGAGGCGGGCGGCCCGGCGCGTCACGACGCGCGCGCCTCCCGCTTGAACGCCAGCGCGATGAGGCACTTCGGTCCACCGGCGCCACGGCATCCGTCATTGTGCACGTTCACGTCGAGATGGAAGAGCACCGTCAGCTTCTCGATGGCCGCGGCATAGAAGGCGCACAAGGGGTGGGCGACCGGTTCGCGTACCTGGCAGAAGAGCGACCCCCGCAGGTCCACGGCGCCCACGCCGCCGGCGCGCCAGCGGACGATCGCCCGGCTGCCACTGTAGGTCTGGCGCACCAGGCGGCGCACCAGGCGCATCACGTACCACAGACGCACGCGCGGTGGCAGCGCATTGATGAGGCGACGCTCGTACGGCGACATCGCGCCGACCAGCCACTCGGCGGTGTACTCGCCGGCGCGCCGCGCAATTTCGTCGTACTGCTCGCCCTCTTGGCGGAGGAAGCTGAGCACCGCCGCCATAGGGGCCAGGCCAATGCGCCCGTCGCGCAGCCCCGCTGGGTTGAGCCACGACTCGTAGAAGTCGAGCCGCGTCGGCAGTACGTCGGCGATGCCCTGATGCAGGCTGGCCACGAGCAGGCGTCCTACGCCCGCGTCAGTCATGGATGCGAACTAAGATATCGCAATCCGATGATTCTTCCGGTTCACGCCCGCCTTCGCGAGCACCTCGCCCAGGTTTTGTCACAACTCTATGCCCTCGACGCCGCGACGCAGCCGTCCTTCGTCCTGGAGTCGCCGCCGAACCGCGACCTCGGCGATTTGGGCACGCCGGTCGCCTTCGAACTGGCGCGACGGCTGCGCAAGGCGCCGAAGGTCATCGCCGCGGAGATTGCCGGCGCCTCCGCGTCGGTGCCGGGGGTGCGGCAGGTCGTCGCCGCGCCCAACGGCTACCTCAATTTCTTTCTCGACCGATCGTCGTTCCTGCGTGAGCGCTTAGCTTCCGGTGTCACGGAGCCCACTGTCAGGGCGGGCAAGGCGATTGTCGAGCACACGGCGATCAACCCGAACAAAGCGGCCCACATCGGCCATCTCCGCAACGCCGCGCTGGGCGACACGCTGGTCCGCGCCCTGCGGTTCCGCGGCACGCGCGTGGAGGTGCAGAACTACATCGACGACACCGGGGTGCAGGTGGCCGACGTCGTGGTGGGCTTCCGCGAGATCGAGCGGAAGTCGCTCGACGAGATCCGCGCGATCGCGGACACGACCCGCTTCGACTACTACTGCTGGGATCTCTACGCGCGCGTCACCGAATGGTACGACGGCGACAAGGCCCGTCTCGCCGTGCGGGCGGCGACGCTGCACGACATCGAGCACGGCGGCAACGACAATGCCGCTGTAGCCGCGTTCATCGCCGACCGCATCGTCCGCTGCCACCTGAAGACGATGGCGCGTCTGAACGTGGACTACGACCTCCTCACCTGGGAGGGCGACATCCTGCGGCTGAAGTTCTGGGCCCAGGCCTTCGACGTGCTCAAGGCCAAGGGGGCCGTCTACCTCCGCACCGACGGGCGCCTCGCCGGCTGCTGGGTGATGCCGATCCAGGAGGATCTCGACGCGCCTGCCGAGGCCGAGGGACCTGGCGTGACCCCCGAAGGGCTGATGGACGCGCCCGAGGAGGGCGCCGACGCCGAGCGCCAGGAGATGGAGCGCGAGAAAGTGATCGTGCGGTCCAACGGCGTGGTCACGTATGTCGGCAAGGACATCGCGTACCAATTCTGGAAGCTGGGATTGCTCGGTCGCGACTTTCACTACCGCACCTTCGTGGAGCGCCCCGGCGGGCCGCTGTGGGCCACGAGCAGCGCGGAGGGCGCCGCGTCGCATCCGCCCTTCGGCGGCGCCTCGTACGTCTACAACGTGATCGACGTGCGCCAGTCGTACCTCCAGAAGCTGCTGAAGCAGGCGCTCATCGCGGTCGGTAATCCCGAGGGCGCCGAGCGGTCGCACCACTTCTCGTACGAAATGGTGGCGCTGTCGCACGAGACTGCACGCGAGCTCGGCCACGCGCCGGCAGCGGACTCCGAAGACGCGCGCAAGCCGTTCGTCGAGGTCTCCGGACGCAAAGGGCTCGGCGTGAAAGCCGACGACCTGATCGACACGCTGATTCAGAAGGCCACCGAGGAGGTGGCCAAGCGCAATCCCGAGTTCACGGCGGCCGACACCGCGCGCGTGGCCAGCATGCTGGCGGTGGCGGCGGTGCGCTACTTCATGGTGAAGTTCTCGCGCGGCAAGGTCATCGCGTTCGACCTCGGCGAGGCGCTGAATTTCACGGGCGAAAGCGGCCCCTACATCCAGTACGCGGTGGTGCGCGCCAACAAGATCGTGCACAACCTCGAGGAGCGCCTCGGCGTGTCGGAAGTGGCGCTCGTGGAGTCGCTGGCCGGTGTGCCGCCGGCGGAACTGGACGGCGCCAACGGCTCCCACGACGTGTGGGCGCTGGTGCTCGAGGCGGCGCGCCTCGATGACGTCGTGGAGCAGGTGATCCGCACCCTCGAGTTCTCGGTGCTCGCCAAGTGGGCGTTCTCGCTCGCCCAGAGCTTCAGCGGCTTCTACCACACCGCGCAAATCCTGAAGGAAGAGCGCGACGACGTGCGGCGCTGGCGCGCCGCCGCCGTCATCTACGTGCGCACGCAGCTCACACGAGCCCTCGATTTGATGGGGGTCGAGATTCCGGCGCGGATGTAGGGCTGTGGACACACCGATCGTCGCCATCACGCCCTGCAAGAAGCCGCGCGATTACGAGGCGGCTGTTCGCCGCGCCGGTGCCACCCCGCGGCCGCTGGCGCTCGACGAGGCCGCGGCCTCCGTGCTCGCCGGCGTGGACGGGCTGCTGCTCACCGGCGGCGACGACGTCGACCCGGCCCTCTACGGCGAAGCGCCGCACCCGAGCTTCGACGTGTCCGAGCCCGGCCGCGACGCCTTCGAGATCGATCTCGTGCGCCGCGCCCTGGACGCCGACATCCCGGTGCTCGCCATCTGCCGCGGCCTCCAGGTGCTGAACGTCGCGCTCGGCGGCACGCTGATCCAGGACATTCCCAGCGAGCCCGCGGCGCTCCTGCCGCACGACGCCGAGGGCCCGCCGACGACGCTGGCCCACACGGTGGAGGTGGCGCCCGGCTCGTGCCTCGCGGCGCTCGTCGGCCCCGACGCGACGCGTGCGGTGAACAGCCGCCACCACCAGGCCGTGCGCGAGCTCGGCTCCGGGCTGATCGTCACCGCCACGTCGCCGGACGGCGTCATCGAAGCGGCGGAGGTCCCTGCCGCCCGGTTCTGCGTCGGTGTGCAGTGGCACCCGGAGAACTTCCACGCCACCGGCGAGTTCGACACGCTGTTCGACGGCTTCGTCGACGCGTGCCGTGGTCTTCGTAGGGGCCGGCTTTAGCCGGCCCCTCGATCGAACACCGCCACGGTCTCCACGTGGGCGGTGGACGGAAAGAGATCGACTCCGGTGATACCTCCCAGGCTGTACCCGCCGTCCACCAGCACGCGCGCGTCGCGGGCCAGCGTCGCCACGTCGCACGACACGTAGACGATGCGGCGCGGGGAGAGGCTGAGCAGCCGGCTCCGTGCCTCGGGTGAGAGGCCGGTCCGCGGCGGATCGACGATGCAGGTGGCAATGGCGTCCGACTCCCGGCTCCCGGCTCTCGCAAGTCCGTCGAGCGCAGTCTCGACGCTGCGGCGCATGATGCGCACGCGTCCCCCGTACGGTCCCGCGTTTGATTCGAGATCGGCGCCGCTCGTGCGGTCGCCTTCGACGAGCGTGACCGGACCGCGCCCCGCGGCCGCCGCGGCAAGGCCGAACAGCCCGACGCCGGCGTAGAGATCGAGCACCGGACCGTCGCCGATCAGCCCGACGACGTGCTGCACGAACCAGGGCAGCAGGAACCGATTGGCCTGGAAGAACGCGGTTGTGTGGCGCATCAGCGTCACCGCGGGCGCATCCACCGCGTCCGAGACCGGCAGTCGATCGGTCACGATCGGCGTGCCCGCGACCGTCACGATGTCCAACTCCTCCTGGACCGTGAGCCCGGTCAGACCGTCGGCCAGCGGCGCCCACGCCGCACGGTCGACGGCGCCGCGGAGATCGATGTGGGCCGTCCGTTCGCGCTCGGGAATGTTCTCGGCGATCTCGACGCCCGCGACGGCGGCCGCTGCCGCGCTCGACAGCGACCGCTCGGCGCGCTGGATCCAGGCGACCGTACCGGCAGACAGCTGCCCGGTAGCTCCCGCGTCGCACAGGATGTGGGATCCCTCGCGGAAGAACCCGAGCCGGCCTCCATTCGCGTGCAGCCGCGCACGCAGGCGGTAGCCCTGTTCGGGCGACGCCGTCACCGCGGGCAGCGACGCCAGCGGCAGCCGCGCCAGCCGCCGGAAGGCGTCGGCAATGATCTCGGCCTTGAGCGTGGGCTGGCGGTCATAGGCCACGTGCGCGTAGTCCCGGCCGCCGCAGCGCCAGTCCGTGGCCGCGCGTCGATCGGGCGAGGCCGTGAGGACCTCGATGGTGTCGGCGTGCGCGACCGACTTCGCCACACGCTCCACGCGGGCGGTGACGCGTTCGCCGGGGATGGTGCCGGCCACCAGCACCACTCGCCCGTCGTGACGGGCCAACATGCGGCCGCCCGCCACCGGCCGCTCGACGTCGAGCGTGAGGATGTCTCCTGGTTTCATGATGGCCGGTCTAAAGACCGGCAGCCACGTCTGTGAGCCGAAGACCGGCAGCCACGTAGTTCATTCGAAGGCGACGACCGGCAGCGAGAACCGGTCGCGGACGAGGCGATCGACGCAGGCCGCCTGGGCGCGGCCGTAGGCGTCGGGCGGCATGCGATCGCGAAATGGCGCCAGCTCCGCGTCGGCCTCGGTCCTCAGCGCCGCGACGGTGGCCGTGTCCAGGTGATCCCGCGTCGCGGACAAGAGACGCGCGTCGAGCTCCTGCAGGCGTTCGAGACACTGGCGGCGTGCCTCGCCGCGGAGCCCCTTGGCGGTGGCCTTGAGGCCATCGAGCTCGGCGACGAGCGCGTCCACCACGTCTCCGAGATTGGCGCCGCTGCTGGCCCGCAGCGCCGTCAGGCGCGCCACCACCCGATCCAGATGCGCGCCGAGCGAGGCGTGGCGACGCGCGGCGCTGCTGTCGTCGTCGGCGGCGTCCGGCGAGATGGCGGCCACGCCGACCGCGCGCCGCCACTCGTCGAACACGTCCAGCACGTCGGCGTCGCAGAACTCAATCCGCACCGGACGGCGGCGGTGTCCTTTCGCCGCCAGGCGATCGACGCAGCGGTCGATGCCGCGATACGCCACGCGCAGCGGCACGCCTTTGGCGGCCCAGGCCGCGACGCAATCGAACGCCGGCCCGACCACCCGCACCAGGTGCCCTTCGTTGCGGCGGCACAGATGGCTCTCGACCGCGCGGCAGTACTCGCCGAGGTCGCCGGGCTCGCCGTTCATTCCACCCACCGTACTTCACCGGCCGTCAGCCGCACTACCCCGCTGTCGCCCGCCACGACCAGCGCGCCGCTCGCGTCGACGTCGCGGGCGATCCCGCGTCGCGTGCCGCCCGGCTCGTCCCATTCGACCCGGCGGCCGAACGTCGTGGATGCGCGATCGCGCCACGCCGCCAGCACCTCGCCGGATCGTCCAGCGGCGAGCATCTCGTAGCGCCGCCACACGCCCGCCAGGCACTCGGCGAGCACCGCGCCGCGGGGAACGGCACGACCCAGTTCGCCCTCGAGCGACGTCGCCCGCGCCGCCACGTCGGGTGGATAGGCCGCCGGCAACACGTTGATGCCGATCCCGAGCACGACGTGGAGCACGCGATCGGCCGACGAGCCGCCCTCGGCCAAGAGGCCGGCGAGCTTGCGTGGCGGCCGGCCCGCGACGCAGACGTCGTTGGGCCACTTCACGTGCGTCTGCAGCCCCGTGGAGGCGGCGACGCCCTCGGACACGCCGAGGCCGGCGGCCATCGTGAGCAACGGCATCGCCTGCGCGCCAGGCCGCAGCACCACGCTCACGTAGATGCCGGCGCCGGCCGGAGACGCCCACGTGCGCCCCAGGCGCCCGCGACCCGCCGATTGCGCGTCGGCCAGCACCACGCACCCCTCTTCCGCCCCGGCTTCGGCCCACGCCAGCGCCCGGTCGTTGGTCGAACCGATGTCGTCGAACCAGAGAACACGGAGGCCGAGCGGACCCAGCCGCGGCCGCGCCTGCGCCAGCGCGTCGGCGATCTCGTCAGGGACGGGGCTCGGGTTCAAATGGGCTCGGGCTCGATCTCGAAGCTGAGATCGGCGGCGGGCGCCGAGTGCGTCAGCGCACCGACCGACACGTAGTCGGCGCCGGTCGCGGCCAGCTCCGGCAGCCGCGCCAGCGTGACGCCGCCAGAGATTTCCGTCTTCGCCCGGCCGCGGCACCGGCGCACGGCTTCGACGATGTCGGGCGTGGTCAGGTTGTCGAGCAGCACGATGTCGGCGCCGGCGCGCAGCGCGTCGTCCACCTGCGCCAGGCTCTGGGCCTCCACTTCGACGCGCATGCCAGGCTGCGATCCGCGCGTCCGCGCCACCGCGGCCTCCACGCCGCCAGCGAGCCGGACGTGGTTGTCCTTGATGAGCACGCCATCGTCCAGCCGCATCCGGTGGTTGGTGGCGCCGCCGGCGCGTACCGCGTATTTCTCGAGCTCGCGAAAGAGCGGCGTGGTCTTGCGGGTATCGAGCACCACGATGCGGCCAGCCGCGGCGTCCACGAACTGACGCGCCAGCGTGGCCGTGCCGCTCAGGCGCTGAATGAAGTTCAAGGCGGTGCGTTCGCCGGTCAGCAGCCCGGCCGCCTGTCCACGCACCTCGGCTACCACCGTTCCCGGCTCGCACGCGTCGCCATCGCACTTCCGGCGGGTGATCTCGACGTGGGGATCGCACTGGCGCAGCGCCTCGCAGAACACGTCGAGACCGGCCAGCACACACGCCGACTTGGCCACGAGCTCCGCTCGTGCCTGCTGCCGGTCGTCCACGGTAGCGGCCGTCGTGACGTCGCCGCGGCCGATGTCTTCGGCGAGCGCCTGCCGGACCAGCTCGCGGTAGGCCTCGACCCGCAGCGGCGCGACAGAGACCACGGTCACGCCGGCGACTCTCCGGCCTTCACCGCCGGCTCCTCGGCAAAGATCAGCCGCGGCGCGTCGACGTCGCCAAACGTCAGCGCGCGGATGTGCGTGGCGGCCTGGAAGTCGCGGGCGGCGGGCGTCAACCCCTCGAGAGTGCGCGACAGCACCGCCTGTTCGATCACCGACTTCACGGCTCGCTTCTCCATCGCCTTGATGCGGCGGATGTCCGCGAGCGCCGTCTGCGCGTCCTTGAACACCGCCACGGCCGCGGCATCCTCGCCGCCAATCGGGGCCACCACTTCGGCCGGCGTCGGCCAGGTCGCCCGATGCACCGACCCGGGCCGCCACCACGACCACACTTCTTCGGTGACGAAGGGCAGGTATGGCGCAAACAGCCGCAGGAGCGCCGACAGCGCCACCAGCATCGCGCTGTTGGCGCTCGCGGCCCCCTCGGGGCCGAAGTCGCCGTAGCGCCGCGCCTTCACCATCTCGAGGTAGTCGTCGCAGAAGCCCCAGAAGAAGCTCTCGGTCCGCTCCAGGACGCGCGCGTAGTCGTATCCGTCGAGCGACTCGGTGGCGTCGGCCACCAGCCGGGACAGCTGCGTGAGCATGCCGCGGTCGAGCGGCTCGGTGATGGGCCCGCGCGGCTCGGCCTGCAGCAGCGCGAAGCGCGACGCGTTGAGCAGCTTGATCGCCAGCCGCCGTCCCACCTTCATCTGCGCGGAATCGAACGCCGTGTCGGTCCCCGGCCGGCCGCTCGCCGCCCAATAGCGCACGCCGTCGGAGCCGTGCTCCTCGAGCAGCCCCATCGGCGTCACGACGTTCCCCTTCGACTTCGACATCTTCTTGCGGTCGGGATCCAGCACCCAGCCCGAGATGGCCGCGTTGGCCCACGGCAGCGACCCGTGTTCGAGCTCGGCGCGGAGCACCGTGGTGAAGAGCCAGGTGCGGATGATGTCGTGCGCCTGCGGGCGCAGGTCCATGGGGAAGACCTGCGCGAACAGCGTGGGGTCGTCGAGCCACCCGGCCACGAGCTGCGGCGTGAGCGACGAGGTCGCCCAGGTGTCCATCACGTCCGGGTCGCCGCTGAAGCCGCCCGGCTGATCGCGCTGCTCGGCGCGGTAGCCGGCAGGCACGTCGCTCGACGGATCCACGGGCAGTTGCGATTCCTCGGGCACGAGCGGGTTGGTGTAGTCGATCGCACCGTCGGCGCCGACCGGATACCACACCGGAAACGGCACGCCGAAGAAGCGCTGACGGCTGACGCACCAGTCGCCCGAGAGCCCGTTCACCCAGTTCTCGAGCCGGTGCGCCATGTACTCCGGATGCCATTTGAGCTCGCGGTTGCGCGCCAGCAGCGCGTCGCGGAACTCCATCGTCTTGATGAACCACTGGCGGCTGGTGACGATCTCGAGCGGCCGATCGCCTTTTTCGTAGAACTTCACCGGGTGCGTGATCGGGCGCGGCTCGCCGATCAGATCCCCCGACTCGCGCAGCAGCTCGACGATCTTCGTGCGCGCCTTGGTCACCGACAGGTTGGCAAGCTGGTCGTAGGCGCCCTGCGCGCGCGCGGCGTCGTGCGACGGCCACGCCTCGCTGCCGAACGTCACCGGCTTGAGCGCGCCGTTGGGCTGAATCACTGCGCGCACCGGCAGCGCCAGCTCGCGCCACCAGATGACGTCGGTGAGGTCCCCGAAGGTGCAGATCATGGCGATGCCGCTCCCCTTTTCGGGGTCGGCGAGCGGGTGCGCCTTCACCGGCACCGGCACGCCGAAGAGAGGCGTCATCACCACGGTGTCGAAGAGCGGCTGGTAGCGCGCGTCGTCGGGGTGCGCCACGAGCGCCACGCACGCCGGCAGCAGTTCCGGCCGCGTGGTGTCAATCTCCACGAACGAGCCGTCGCCCTTGCCGAACCGCAGGCGATGGTAGGCGCCCGGCTGCTCGCGATCCTCGAGCTCGGCCTGCGCCACCGCCGAGCGGAAGTCCACGTCCCACAGCGTCGGCGCCTCGAGCTGGTAGGCCTGCCCTCTGCGCAACAGCCGCAGGAAGGCGGCCTGCGACACCCGCTGGGCGCGCTTACCGATGGTGGCGTAGGTGAGCGACCAGTCGACCGACAGTCCGAGGTGCCGCCACAGCGCCTCGAACGCCTTTTCGTCCTCGACGGTGAGGCCCGCGCACAGCTCGATGAAATTCGGGCGCGAGACGGAGATCGGCGACTTGCCCGGCTTGTCCGGCGGCTGGAACGACGGGTCGTACGGGAGCGACGGATCGCAGCGGACGCCGTAGAAGTTCTGGACGCGGCGTTCCGTGGGCAGCCCGTTGTCGTCCCACCCCATCGGGTAGAACACCGACTTGCCGCGCATGCGCTGGAACCGTGCGACGACGTCCGTGTGCGTGAACGAGAAGACGTGCCCGACGTGCAGCGATCCGCTCACTGTCGGAGGCGGCGTGTCGATCGAGAAGACCTCGTGGCGCGGACGCCCCGGCGTGAAGCGGTAGGTGCCCTCGCGTTCCCACACCGGCCCCCACTTCGCTTCGAGGCCTTCGAGGGCTGGTTTTTCGGGAAGAGCGATCGGGTGGTCGGGCGGCGCGTCGGGCATCAGCCCATTGTAGTAGGGGCCACCTTCAGCTGGCCCGGCCAGCGTCAGTGCTGCTTCAGCCGATCGACCTCTTCCTGGACGAGGCGCTGAACGGTGGCCGTGATCTCGGGCAGCAATCGCTCGAGCACGCGCTCGGTGACCGTGTCGGCAAGATTCTCGGGGGCCGGCGCCGCGCCGTTGCCGTTCGTGTGCACGTCCGGCAGACCCGGCAGCGTGGGCTGCGACAGCACGGGTTCGGGCCGTCCCAGCATCGCCTCGAGGGCGTCGACGATCGGGTTGCGCGATCGCTCGTGGCCGTTGAGGGCCGGGGCGGAGCCGTTGACGTGACCGTTGGGGATGGCGACGTCCGTGGCCTTGGGGCCGCCGACCAGCGCCTCCACGGTCGGCACGCGGCGTTCCTCGATCAGGTCGTCGAACGGGTCGTGCGGCGTGGGCGGCACATCGGCCGGCTTGGCCTGCTCGAACGCCGTGCTCAGGCGATCGAAGTACTCGTCCAGCGAGTCGCCTCGCCGCCGGGGTGCGCTGACGATGGAGGGCGGCGCTTCCACGGTGGCGGGGGCCGCCGGCGGGATGGCCGGGCCGACGCTTTCGAAGGCCGCGTTCAGGCTCTCGAAGTACTCGTCGAGCGCCAGATCCGATTCGAGCACCGGCGCCGGTTCCTCGGCCGGCGCGACGGCGGCCAGCGGTGCCGGCGAGGGGGCGGAGTATGCCACCGGCTGCGGTTCCGGCCGGGGCGCCAGGCGCTCCACCGGCCGCGGAACGCCGGCGGTGGCTCGCGCCGGACTGCCCTTCATGCCCTCGAGCAGTTCGCGCACCCGTTCGATCACCTGCCGCGGTTCGAACGGCTTGATCAGCACACCGTCGCAGCGCACCTGCTCGGCGCGCGCCTGGTCCACCGGCTCGAACGCGCCGGCCAGCAGCAGCACCGGGATGTGCTCGAACTCGCTGCGCCCTTTCACGAAGGCGGCCACGTCGTAGCCGCCCTTTTTGGGCATGCCGATGTCGGCCAGAACGATGTCGGGCTGTTCGACGGGAATGCGGGCAATCGCCTGCTCGCCGTCGTTCACGGCGATGACCTCGATGTCTTCGCCCGAGAACGTCAGCTCGATGACGCGCTGAATCGTCACGCTGTCGTCGGCCAGCAGCAGCTTGTACATCTCACTCGACCTTCGCGGTCGCAGCGTCTTTTCGGGCACTGCCGCGAATGAACTCCACGATCTCCTGCATCGGCGTCCCCGGCTGAAACACGCCGGTGATGCCGATGGCATTCAGCTTCGGGACGTCGGCGTCGGGGATGATGCCACCGACGACCACCACGACGTCCTCCATCTTGTGCTCGCGCAGCAGATCCACGATGCGCGGGCAGATGTGCATGTGGGCGCCCGACAAGATCGACAACCCGATCACGTCGGCGTCCTCCTGCAGCGCGGCCGTCACGATCTGCTCCGGCGTCTGCCGCAGCCCCGTGTAGATGACCTCCATGCCGGCGTCGCGCAACGCCCGGGCAATGACTTTCGCGCCCCGGTCGTGCCCATCGAGCCCCGGCTTGGCAATGACGACACGGATCCGGCTGCTCATCCTAATCTCAGCGGGTCGCGCCGGGGGTGCCACTTTGGCACGCCGTTGCGCAGCGCCTTCACCCCCGCCCGCCCGAAGGGCGGGCAATTAAACACTGTCGATAATCTAGCGAATCGCCCTCTACGAATCTTCCCAGGGCGACACGCTAGATTATCGGGACTTCTTCGTATTCGCCCCAGACCTCTCTGAGAGCGTCGCACATTTCCCCCACCGTGGCATACGCCCGGACCGCGTCCAGCAGCCGGGGCATGGTGTTTTCCCCGGTGGACGCCGCGTCCTTCAGGGCCCCGAGCGCGGCCTGGACCCGCGTGGCGTCCCGGTCGCGGCGGAGCCCTTCGAGGGCGGCCCGCTGCTCGCGCTCCGCCTCCTCGTCGATGTACAGCGTCTCCACCGGCTCGTGCGCGGTGGCGGCGAACGCGTTGACGCCGACAATCGTCCGGGCTTTGCTCTCCACCGCCTTCTGGTCCGTGTAGGCGCTCTCGGCGATTTCGCGCTGCGGGTAGCCGGCCTCGACCGCCGCCACCATGCCGCCCATCGCGTCGATCACCTCGAACTGCCGCCGCGCCTCCGCCTCGAGGTCCGACGTCAGGCGCTCGATGCAGTACGAGCCGCCCAGCGGGTCGACCACCTCGGCGAGTCCGGTCTCGTAGGCCAGGATCTGCTGCGTGCGCAGCGCCAGCAGCGCGGCGTCCTCGGTGGGCAGCGCCAGCGCTTCGTCGAGCGCGTTGGTGTGCAGCGACTGGGCGCCGCCCAGCACCGCGGCCAGCGCCTGCACCGCGGTGCGCACCAGGTTATTGGCCGGCTGCTGCGCGGTGAGCGACACACCGGCCGTCTGCGCATGGAACCGGAGCTGCCACGACTTCGGATCGCGGGCCCCGAAACGGTCGCGCATCACGTGGGCCCACAGCCGCCGCGCCGCGCGGTACTTGGCCACTTCTTCGAGCAGGTCGTTGTGCGCGTTGAAGAAGAACGAGATCCGCGGCGCGAAGCGGTCCACGTCGAGGCCGGCGTCCACGGCGTGCTGCACGTACTCGATGCCGTCGCGGAGCGTGAAAGCCAGCTCCTGCGCGGCCGTGGCCCCCGCCTCGCGAATGTGGTAGCCGCTCACCGAGATCGTGTTCCACTTCGGCACCGACTCGGTGCAGAACGCCACGATGTCGGTGACCAGCCGCATCGAAGGACGCGGCGGGTAGATGAACTCCTTCTGCGCGATGAACTCTTTGAGGATGTCGTTCTGAATCGTGCCGCGCAACGAGCTCCACGGCACTCCCTTCCGCTCGGCCGCCACGAGGTACATCGCCAGCAGCATCGGCGCCGGCGAGTTGATGGTCATGGACGTGGAAATGGCGCCGAGGTCGATCCCGTCGAAGAGCGCCTCCATGTCGGCAAGCGACATGACGCTGACGCCGCACTTGCCCACTTCGCCGAGCGCGAGCGGGTGATCGGGGTCGCGGCCCATCAGCGTCGGCAGATCGAACGCCACGCTCAGGCCAGTGCCGCCCGCGTCGAGCAAGGCGCGGTAGCGGCGGTTGGTGTCGCGCGGCGTGCCGAAGCCGGCGAACTGCCGCATCGTCCACAGCTTGCCGCGGTAACCGTCGGTGTGGATGCCGCGTGTATAGGGGAAGTGCCCCGGGGCTGGGCTTTCGTGCGCCACGTCGAGCCCCCGCAGGCTCTCTCGTGTGTAGAGCACGTCCATCCCCATAGCGCTCATTCTATGATGAGCGCCATGGCCGAACACGGACCCATCTTCAGCGCGATGCTCGAGGCGTTCGACGACGCCGCGCGGCTGCTGTCGCTCGACCCCGGCATCTGGCGCATCCTCACCCACCCGAAGCGCCAGATCATCGTCTCGTGCCCGGTCCAGATGGACAACGGCGAGATCGAGGTCTTCACCGGCTACCGGGTGCAATACAACATCACGCTGGGGCCGGCCAAGGGCGGCATCCGCTATCACCCCGACGTGACGCTCGACGAGGTGACGGCGCTCGCCGCGTGGATGACGTGGAAGTGCGCGGTGGCGCACATCCCGTTTGGCGGCGGCAAGGGCGGCATCGTGTGCGATCCCACGCGCATGTCGAAGCGCGAGCTCGAGGCGCTGACCCGGCGGTACGTGTCGGAAATCATCGACGCCATCGGGCCGGAGAAAGACGTGCCGGCGCCGGACGTCAACACCGACGCGCAAATCATGGCGTGGGTGATGGACACCTACAGCATGCACGTCGGACACACCGCGACGGCGGTGGTCACCGGCAAGCCGGTGGAAATGGGCGGCTCGCTCGGGCGCCGCGAAGCCACCGGCCGCGGCGTGATGATCGTGGCGCGCGAGGCGGCCAAGCATCTCGGGCTCGACATCAAGGGCGCCACCGTGGCCGTGCAGGGGTTCGGGAACGTCGGGTCGGTGTCGGCCGATCTGCTCGCCGGCATCGGCGCGAAGATCGTGGCGGTGAGCGATTGGAAGGGCGGCGTCTACAACGCCAAGGGGCTCGACGTCGCGGCGATGCTGGAGTACGCGAAGACGCACAAGTCGATCGACGGCTTCCCCGGCGGCGAGGCGCTCAGCAACGAGCAGCTGTTCGGGCTCGACGTGGACGTGCTGATTCCGGCCGCGCTCGAAAACCAGGTGACGATGGACAACGCGCCGTCGATCAAGGCGAAGATCCTCGTCGAGGGCGCGAACGGACCGACCACGCCAGACGCGCACCAGCACCTGCACCAACGCGGCGTCTTCGTCATTCCCGACATCCTGGCCAATGCCGGCGGCGTCACCACCTCGTATTTCGAGTGGGTGCAGGACCGCTACGGCTACTTCTGGGAGCTGGGCGAGGTGAACACGCGCCTCGAGCAGAAGATGGTCGAGGCGTTCGACGACGTCCTGCAGACGTCGATGAAATACAAGGTGGACCTCAGGACGGCGGCCTACATCGTCGCGATTTCGCGCGTCGGGAACGTCACCCGCATGCGCGGCATGTATGCGTGATGTAGAGGGCGGTCTTTAGACCGCCCTGGACGGGCCGCCTGAAGGCGGCCCCTACGTTCCGCCCTACGCGCCGACTCTGATCGCGAGGACTTCGCTCGCCTTCCCGCTGGCGCCCACGGCGTCGATCTGAATCAGGTACTCCCCCGCCGGGATGGTGTTCAAGCCCAGTTCGAATGCGTGCGTGCCGCCGGCCGCGGCCGGCGCCACCGGCAGGTCCGCCATCTTCTCGCCGCTGCGGTTCAGCAGCGTGGCGGTGGCCTTTGGCTGGTCGGTGCCCGCCGCATACACGTCGAAGCGGACGATCAAGCGCTCGGCGCGAGAGAACTCCCGGCCGATGACCGGCGTGGCCGCACCGTCGGCGGCGAGCGCCGCCGCCTCACGTGCCGTGCGGGCGCGGAACACCCGCGGCGTGCTGAGCGCCACCTGCGGCGCCGTCAGATCCGGCACCTCGATCGTCCTGTCCTCGCGGTCCAGCGTGCCGGCGCCGTTTGCACCTTCGACGGTGAGCCGCAGTTCCAGCTTGCCGGGCGGCGCATCGAACGTGAGGCGCTGCGTGCCAACCCCGGCGCCCGCCGGCAGCGGCGTCGTGCCGGCCGACCCCGTGCCGGGCGCGCCCGGCACGCTCGACCGTCCGCGGTACACGAGGTCGCCCTTTTCGGTGGCGGCGAGCACCGCCAGCCCGCCGGGGGCGTCGCGTCGCGCGCCCGCGGGCACCGGCGCCGGCTCCCACACCAAGGTGACCTTCGTCTTGCCGTTGGCCCCCTTCTCGGTGCCCACCCAGGTGCGGACGTAGCTGCGGGACTGCGCCGTGCCCGACAGCGTGGAGAGTGCGCTCAGCACCGGTTTGGCAAACTCCTTGGCCGGCGCGGCCGCGCGCTGCATGTCCTGCGCGGTGGCTGCCCAATAGCCGCGGCGTGAACGCACGTCGACGCCGCGTCGCTTGATGCGGACCTTGATGTCGTGGAACTTGCCGTCCGTGGGCGCCTTGGAGCTGTATCCGAGCAGGTAGTAGTAGCTCGAGTCCTTGACGATCTGGTTGAGCCCTTCGAGCAGCGTGTTGCGATTGACGATGGCGCGCCCGTCGGTTTCCTCGGACAGCGACCGCAGCGTGTCCTGCGTCATGTTCAGCACGCGGCGGTCCGTGGCGAACGTGGGCGTCGCGGCCGAGTCGTCCAACCCGAACTCGAACACCGCCAGCCCCCGCGGGTCGAGCGAGTAGATCGACGTGTTGTTGCGATTCGCCATCTGGTAGACGTCTCGCATGCGCATGTTGACGTCGGACTGCCCGAACCACGCGGCGGTCTCTTCCACCGACGAGTCCTGAAGCCCGCCCGCGCGCTGAGCGTCGAGCGGGTTCTCCGGCTGCGACGCATCCTGGCGGCGCATCTGCGGCGGGAGGATGGCGGTGAAGCCTTCGCTGACGAAAATCACGCTCTTGCGCCCTTCGCGCAGCGAGCCGAGGCGCACTGACAACCCGCGCAGGGCGCCCATCACCACTTCGTTGCGGATGCGCTCGACGGCGTCGGTGGGATAGCGGGCGTAGTTCTCTTCGAGCTGGTTCATCGGGCGGTAGTCGTACTTGCGCCCTTCGAAGGCGTTGATCGCGCCGATGATCTTCGCGTGATCGCGCGTGAACGACACGTCGGTGACCGGCGTGAGCGGATACATCACCGCCACCATGTCGTTCGGCCGCAGCTGATTCTGGATGAACCTGATCAGCGGTTCGCGCACCGAGATCGAATTCGACCGCCGCACGTGATAGTCGTCGAGCAGGATGGCGAAGATGCGGACGTCGTCGCGCGCCGCCTCCGACTCCTCGTCGTCACGGTTGCGGATCTCGCGAGGCGGCGGATCGCCCGGCTTCGGGTTGCCGTCCACCTTGATCAGCCGGAACTGCTCCACCTTCTGCGGCTGGTTGTCCTCGAGGACTTCGAACTCTTCCTGCTTCAGGTCGAGGACCGGTTGTGCCTTGTTGTCGGTGGCAATCACGTCCACGCGGACGAAGTTGATGCCGCCGCGGAAGACCGGCTGTGCGTCCTGACCTGGGATGACGGGTGGTGCGGGCTGCCCGGCCGGCGCCTGAGCCGCGGGCGGCTGCGGCTGCGCCGGCTGCCCCTGCTGTGCGCGGCCAACCGCGGCGACGGCAGCGAGACAGAGGATCACGGCCGCGGGCCGGACCCATCGTGCGAGGCGCGCGCGCGGCGATGTCTGCATGCCAGCCGTCCTTTTTCGCGATGATAGCATTCCGTCTGTGAGCCCGGAGGCTACTGCTTCGCCCGCCCTTTCGACGCTGTCGGACGACGAACGGCTCTTCCACGACTCGGTTCTCGACTTCGCTTCCCAGGAAATCCGGCCGCGCGTCCGCGAGATGGACGAGCGCGCGGCGCTCGACCCCGGCCTGCTGACCCGGCTGTTCGACCTCGGGGTCATGGGCGTGGAGGTCCCCGACCGCTTCGGCGGGGCGGGCGCCACCTTCTTCCACTCGGTGCTGGCCGTCGAGGCGCTGTCTCGTGTGGACCCTTCCGTCGGCGTCCTGGTGGACGTGCAGAACACGCTCGTCATCAACGCGCTGGTGCGCTGGGGGTCGGCCGAACAGCAGCGGGAGCACCTGTCCCGTCTGGCGCGCGACACCGTCGGTGCCTATGCCCTCTCCGAGGCCGGCTCCGGCAGCGACGCGTTCGCGCTCACCACGCGGGCCACGCCGAGCGGCGACGGGTTCGTGCTCGACGGCCGCAAGCTGTGGATCACGAACGCGGCCGAGGCGGGCGTCTTCATCGTCTTCGCCACCGTCGATCCCGCGGCCGGCTACAAAGGCATCACCGCGTTCCTCGTCGATCGCGGCACTCCGGGCTTCACCGTCGGCCACAAGGAAGACAAGCTCGGCATCCGCGCCAGCAGCACGTGCGAGCTGCTGCTTGAACGATGCCAGATTTCGCGGGCGCAGGTGCTGGGCGAGGTCGGCAAGGGCTACAAGATCGCCATCGAGACCTTGAACGAAGGACGCATCGGCATCGGTGCGCAGATGCTGGGGCTGGCCGAAGGCGCGCTCGAGCACGCCGTGCGCTACACGCAGGAGCGCAAGCAGTTCGGCAAGGCGATCGCCGAGTTCCAGGGCGTGCAGTTCCAACTCGCGCGTGCGGCCACCGACATCGAGGCGGCGCGGCTTCTGGTCTACAACGCGGCGCGCCTGCGCGACGCGCAGCAGCCGTTCCTCAAGGAAGCGGCCATGTGCAAGCTGTTCGCGTCGGAAGTTGCGGAGCGGACGGCGTCGCTGGCAGTGAACCTCTATGGCGGCTACGGGTTCGTGAAGGACTACCCGGTCGAGAAGCTGTATCGCGACGCCAAGATCGGCCAGATCTACGAAGGCACGTCGAACCTTCAG
>Ga0207689_10000534_pt1 | contig 36072 bp, 35 predicted proteins | sample KBSMisM52_FD_184312 | JGI IMG/M metagenome (GOLD analysis project Ga0207689, IMG submission 184312) | Miscanthus rhizosphere microbial communities from Kellogg Biological Station, Michigan, USA - KBS Miscanthus M5-2 (SPAdes) (version 2) | ecosystem: Host-associated > Plants > Roots >...
CACGAGCGGCTGCTTGCGAACCTGCGGCTCGCGATGAGCGTCTTCCTCGACGGCCACGTCCGCGACGCCAAGCGGCTGCTCGAGGAGAAGGCGCACTTCCGCGACCTCGAGCACGAGTACGCCGCCAACCACATCGCGCGGCTGCGCGAGAACACGGCGCAGAGCATCGAGACGAGCTCGCTTCACCTCGACCTGATTTCCGACCTGAAGCGGATCAACTCGCACATCTGCGGCGTCGCCTACCCGATCCTCGAACAGGCTGGGGCCCTCACGGCGACGCGGATCCGCCAGTCGCAGTTCGCGACGCTGACGCCGGTCGACGACGGCGCGCATTCGCCGGCGGCGCGATAGGGCCTGTCGAGCATGCTGACGATCGCCGACATCGAGCTGCTGTTCGCGCGCCACGGCGGCGAGCAGTACAGCGGCGAGCCGGTGACGCAGCTCGAGCACGCGCTGCAGACCGCGCACCTGGCCGAGCAGAGCGACGCCGGTGACCCGCTCGTCACTGCGTGCCTGCTGCACGACCTCGGCCATCTCCTCAACCACCAGGGCGAGACGCCGACGCTGCGCGGCATCGACGACACCCACCAGTACTACGCGCTGCCGTTCCTGCGCGGGCTCTTCCCGGACGGCGTGCTCGACGCGATCAAGCTGCACGTCGACGCCAAGCGTTACCTCTGCAAGGTCGACAGCGGCTACCACGCGCGGCTGTCCGCGGACTCGAAGCGCAGCCTCGCACTGCAGGGCGGCGTCTTCGACGACGACAGTGCCGCCGCGTTCCTCGCCCTGCCCGGCGCGCGCGACGCGGTGATGCTGCGCCACTGGGACGACCTCGCCAAGCAGTCCGGACTCGCGACGCCGTCGCTCGCCCATTTCCTCGACCGCGCCGCAACCTGCGCGCTCGTCTGCTGACCGCGCCGACATGGCGCCTGCGCTCAGCTGGTCGGTCGTCGCCGCCGTCCTCTTCGCCGCCCTCCTCCATGCGTCGTGGAACGCGCTCATCAAGGCGGGCAACGACCAGGCGCTCGACACCGCACTGATCCAGGTCCTCGGCTGCGGCGTCGGCGCTGCGCTCGTCGTCTGGGTCGGCCTGCCGCGGCGCGAGGCGTTGCCGTGGATCGCGGCGTCGCTCGTCATCCACATCGGCTACTACATCACGCTCGTCGGCGCGTACCGCCACGGCGACCTCGGCTTCGCGTATCCGCTGATGCGCGGCACGGCGCCGCTGCTGGTCGCGCTGACGAGCGGGCAGCTGATCGGCGAGCACGTGCCGCTCGCGGTCTGGCTCGGCGTCGGCGCGATCAGCAGCGGCGTCCTCGCGATCGGCCTGACGCGCTCGGCGCGCGACAGCGGCTCGCGGCGCCACGCGCTCGGCTACGCGCTCGCCAACGCCGCGATCATCGCCGCCTACACCACCGTCGACGGCATCGGCGTGCGCACCTCGGGCAACGCGGCGCAGTACGTCGCGCTGCTCTTCCTCCTCGACGGGCTGCCGTACTTCGCGATCGTGCTCTGGCAGCGCCGCGATGCGCTGGCGCCGACGTTCGCCTACATCCGCTGGCGCTGGCCGACGGCGCTGCTCGGCGCGTGCGCATCGATGGGCGCGTACGGCATCGCGCTCTGGGCGATGACGCGCGCGCCGATCGCGTCGGTCGCCGCGCTGCGCGAGACGTCGGTGCTGTTCGCGGCGCTGATCGGCGTCGTCATGCTCAAGGAGCGCTTCCGCCTGCAGCGCGCCGTCGGCACCGGCGTGATCATCGCCGGGGTGATGGCGCTGCGCCTGGCTTGAGTCGGCGCCTCAGGCGTTGGCGGTGTCGTCGAGGACCTCGAAGCCGCCGAAGATCATCCGCTTGCCGTCGAACGGCATGTCCATGTTCTTCATCGCCGGGTCTTCCATCATCGCCTTGTTGCCCTTGTCGCGGGCTTCCTTCGACGGCCACTCGACCCAGCCGAGCGCGACCGTCTCGCCGCCTTGCGCCGCGACCGCCCGCTTGAAGTCAGTGACCTTGCCGTCCGGAACATCACTGCCCCAGCATTCGACGACCCGCGTCGCGCCGAGCTTCTTCAAGACCGCCGTCATCTTCTTCGACGACGCGATGTACGCGTCCTTGTTGGCGGCGGGAACGGGAATCACGAATCCATCGACGTAGCTCATCGCTGTCTCCTTTCGAGTCGAGTCGCGGTCAAGGGACGATGATCGAAACACCGGTCGGGCCCGGCCACCGGAACCGGCCGTCGCTGCAGGTAGGAGGCGTCCGACGCGGCGACAATGAACGACCATGACGGCACTGCGCTCTTCCCGCATCGTGATCGTCGGCGGCGGCATCGCCGGCTGCTCGACCGCCTACCACCTCGCGCTGCTCGGCGAGAAGGACGTGCTGCTGCTCGAGCAGGGCAAGCTCACCTGCGGAACGACGTGGCACGCCGCCGGCCTCGTCGGCCAAATGCGGCCGAACCGGACGATGACGCGGATGAGCAAGTACGGCATCGACCTGTACCGAACGCTCGAGGCGGAGACCGGCCTTGCGACCGGCTGGAAGCAGTGCGGCAGCGTCAACGTCGCGCAGACGCGCGAACGGATGATGACGCTGCGCAAGCAGCTCGCGCTCGCGCGCAGCTTCGGCGTCGAGTGCGAGGAGATCTCGGCGGCGCGCGCCGGCGAGATGTTCCCGCCGCTCTTCACCGACGATCTCGCCGGCGCGATCTGGATTCCCGGCGACGGCAAGGCCAACCCGGCCGATCTCACGATGTCGCTCGCCAAAGGCGCGCGAACGCGCGGCGTCAGGATCGTCGAAGGCGCCGAGGTCGTCGCCGTCCGGACCGACGCGACCACCGCGGTCCCGACGGTGCGCGGCGTTCGCGTCCGCCACGACGGCGACGAGGTCGAGATCGCGTGCGAGATCATCGTCAACTGCGCCGGTCAGTGGGCCCGGCAATTCGCGATGCTGGCCGGCGTCAACGTGCCGCTCTGGTCGGCCGAGCACTTCTACGTCGTCACCGACCGGATCGAGGGCGTCCACCCGATGCTGCCGGTGCTGCGCGACCCCGACGGCTTCATCTACTACAAGGAGGAGGTCGGCGGCCTCTTGATGGGCGGCTTCGAGCCGAAGGCCAAGCCGTGGCGCGTCGACCCGATCCCGTCGACGTTCCAGTTCGAGCTGCTCGGCGAGGACTGGGAGCAGTTCGAGCCGCTGATGACGGCGGCGATCCGCCGCACGCCGTGCCTCGAGACGGCCAGGATCAAGATGCTCCTCAACGGCCCCGAAAGCTTCACTCCCGACGGCAACTTCATCCTCGGCGAGGCGCCCGAGCTGCGCAACTTCTTCGTCAGCGCCGGATTCAACTCGGCGGGCATCGCCAACTCCGGAGGCGCGGGCCGGCTGATCGCCGAATGGATCGTCGGCGGCGAGCCGCCCGGCGACCTCGCCGATGTCGACATCCGTCGCTTCGGTGCGCACTCGGCGAACAAGAAGGCGCTCGCCGAGCGCACCGGCGAGACGCTCGGCCTGCACTACGCGATGCGCTGGCCGCGCCACGAGCTCGAGACGGCGCGGCCGCTGAAGACGAGCCCGCTCTACGACCTGCTCGCCGCGCGCGGCGCGGTGTGGGGCGCGAAGAACGGCTGGGAGCGCGCCAACGTCTTTCGCGCCGAGAGCGAGAGCGGCTCGCCACCCTACCCGCCGACGCTCGCCAGGCCCGCATGGCTCGCCGACCTCGTTCGCGAGCAGCGGGCGACGCGGCGCGCGGTCGCCGTCTACGACCAGACCTCGTTCGGCAAGATCCTGCTCCAGGGCCGCGATGCGCTCGCGGTGCTGCAGCGGCTGTGCGCCAACGAGATGGACGTCGCGTCCGGCAAGATGGTCTACACGCCGATGCTCAACGACCGTGCCGGCTTCGAGAGCGACGTCACGGTGACGCGCCTCGCCGCCGACCGCTTCCTCGTCGTCACCGGCTCGGCGCAGACGCCGCGCGATCTCGACTGGATCGCGCGCCACACGCATGCCAACGAGACCGCGATCGCGACCGACGTCACCGGCATGATGAGCGTGCTGTCGCTGATGGGGCCGAACGCGCGCACGCTGCTCGGCCGCGTCGGCGCGCCGGAGACGTTCGACGCGATCGGCGCCGAGCAGCTGAAATTCGCGACGACGCGCGAGATCGACCTCGGCTTCGCGCGCGTCCGCGCGGCGCGGATGAGCTATGTCGGCGGTCCGGGTTACGAGCTCTACGTGCCGATCGAGACGGCGCGCCACGTCTGGCTTGCGCTGCACGCTGCGAGCGAGGGTCTCGGCATCGACGGCGGCGGGCTCGCCGACGCCGGCTACTGGGCGCTCGACGCGCTGCGCATCGAAGCCGGCCGGCGTGCATGGGGCGCAGAGCTCGGCCCCGACGACACGCCGTTCGAAGCGGGGACGATGTTCGCCGTCAAGCTCGACAAGCGCGACGGCTTCATCGGCCGCGACGCGCTGCGCCGGCTCGCCGCCGAGACTGCGCAGAAGATGCTCGTCACGATCGCGGTCGACGACGGCGATGCTTACGTCTGGAGCGGCGAGACGATCCTCGTCGACGGCGAGCCGGTCGGCGAGGTCTCGTCTGCCGGCTGGAGCGATGCCTGCGGGCGCTGCCTCGCGCTCGGCTATGTGCGCGGCGTCGCGCTGTCGACACTCGCCGGCCGCGCGCTGGCGATCGACGTCTGGGGCACGCGCGTTCCCGCGACGGCGCACGACCGCTGGCCACCCACCCCACCATCGAAAGCGAGCACCGCATGATCGAGCGCGACCTCGACCTCAAGACCGCCGACGGCGCGATGAACACCTTCGTCGTCCATCCCGACGAGGGCGGTCCGTTTCCCGTCGTCCTCTTCTACATGGACGCTCCCGGCAAGCGCGAGGAGCTGCACGACATGGCCCGGCGGATCGCGAGCGTCGGCTACTTCGTCGTCCTGCCGAACCTCTACTACCGCAGGAGCCGCGACTACTTCCTGCGCGAGCGCACCGACGCCGGCTTCGCAGAGATGTTCACATACATGGACGCGCTCGATCGCCGCACCGTCGAGTGCGACACGGCGGCGATGCTCGCGTTCGTCGATGGCGACGCGAACGCCGATGCATCGCGCATCGGCGCAGTCGGCTACTGCATGAGCGGCCCGTTCGTCGTCTGGGCCGCGGCGGCGTTCCCGAAACGGCTGCAGTGCATCGCGTCGATCTACGGCGTGCGCCTGGTCACCGACGCTGCCGACTCGCCGCACCGGATGCTCGACCGTGTCCGCTGCGAGGCGTATTTCGCGTGCGCCGAGACCGACAAGTGGGCTCCGCGCGAGACCGTCGAGCAGTTGCAGAGCGCGCTCGCCGCCGCAGGAACGAAGCACCGCCTCGAGTGGTACCCGGGCGCCGAGCACGGCTTCGCGTTCCCGCTGCGTGCGGGCATCTATCACAAGCCGTCTGCCGAGCGCCACTGGACGCGGCTCTTCAGCCTGTTCCGGCGCAACCTCGCGAACTAGCGGCGCCCGGCCGCGCCGGGCACGGCGCGGGTGTCAGGGATTCGTCGGCGTCCAGAACGAGCACTTGTGGTCGGCCGAGAAGCCGGCGGCTGTCACCGGCGTCGGCGGCTGCAGCGACTGGAACATGTCACTCGTCGCTCCGTATTGCGGCCATGCCGGTGCGCCGGCCGAGTTCGGATCGCCGCTGCGCGCGAACTGCGTCCAGTAGCCGGCCATCGCCGCCGAGAGCTGCTGCTGCGGCCCGGTGAACGGCGGCGGCGGCACCGGCGTCCCGCTGAGGTCGAACAGATACGTCAGCTCCGACGCGTGGTACGCGCCGGTGGGGAAGCTGATCGGCGGCGCGAAATAGAGCATCGGCGCGTTCGCGTCGTTGAACTGGTACTGGAACGTCGGCACGTAGTTGGAAAGCGAGTGCGACGCGAGCCGCGCGTTGCACGCGAACACCGCGTCGGTGCCGATGGCGCCGAGCGCGACGCTCGGGCTCGAGTAGTTCGCGAGCGGATAGAGGCTCGCGATGAAGGCCGCGACCGCCGGCGAGACCCCGAGCGTCGCCTGGATCGCCGGGATATAGCCCGCGGCCGTGAGCGGCGTCCCCGTCGCTTTTTCGGTCTGCGCGACGAAGAGCCGCCACTCGTCGTGGTTCGAGCCTTCGATGACCGGCACGCGGTTGAACTGCCCCGTCGAGAGCGCCGGTCCCACGCTCAGCGGCATCACGAAGCCGTCGAGGTTGGGCACCATCGTCGCCGCGGTCTGGTGGGCGAGGATGGTCGCCACCGAGAGGCCGCGCAGGCACGCCGCCGTCTGGCTGGAACATCCCGCGCTGGTCGCGAACGCCGTTCCCTGCCCTTCAGCGGCGGCGAGCGACGGCTGCGTCAGCGAGTAGGCGCCGCTCTCGACGATCGCCTTGCGGAACAGCCCGGCGGCAAGCGGCGAGACGAGCTGCGAATGCGTGCTCAATCCACCGGCGGATTCGCCGAAGATCGTCACGTTGCTGGCGTCGCCGCCGAAGTGGCGGATGTTGCGCTGCACCCAGCGCATCGCCGCCTGCTGGTCCATCAGCCCGTAGTTGCCCGCCGCACCCTGCGCCGACTCGGCCGCGAGCGCCGGATGGGCGAGGAAGCCGAGCTCGCCGAGGCGGTAGTTGATCGTGACGACGATGACGCCTCTGGAGACCAGCGGCGTCGGGTCGTAGCCGTCGCTCTCGCCGACGATCAGACCGCCGCCGTGGATCCAGAACATCACCGGCAGCAGGTGCGGCACGCCGTTGTTGGTCTTGTCGGGAGTGAAGACGTTGAGGTAGAGGCAGTCCTCGGTGGTGCTCGCGATGCCGTAGGGCGAAGCGACCTGCGGGCAATGCGCGGCGAAGGCGCTGGCGTCGCGAACGCCTTGCCACCCGGCATTGGGCTGCGGTGGACGCCAGCGCAGATCGCCGGTCGGCGGCGCGGCATACGGAATGCCGAGAAACGCCTGCATCTGGCCGATCGTGGTGCCGCGGACCGGGCCGTCGTCGGTCGCGATGACGGGAGCCTTCGGTGCCGCGCTCACTGCCATCGAAGCGCTTGCGGCGAGAACTGCGGTGGCCAGGATGATGCCGATGCTGCGCGATGCCATGGGTTGCCTCCTGTTTCGAGACTCGTGGCGCGGGCATCCTAGGTCCGCATCGCGACGCTGTTGGGATGCCTACGAAGCCACAAGTGCGATTCCGCGATGCGCCTGCAGGCTCCGCAATGTGCTCGTCATTTCCTGACGGCAACCTGAATCGCGATGAGATGCACTCCATTGCCTCGACGGCACCCGGTCGACGCCCGCAACGCGCAGTTCCCGAGTTGCCGGCGTGGCCGTCGCGACGACCCGTGTCAGTCGTTCTTCTTCATCAGGAAGTCGAGCGTCGCCTGCCACGTCTGCGGCGAGTTGAGGATGCCGAGGTGCGACGACTGGAGGATCGGGTCGAACGCGCCCTGCCCGGTGAGCGAGATCTCGCGCGCGCCGCGCAGGCTGGCGCTGTGCGAGAAGTCGGTCGGCACGCCGAACGAGTCGATCGCCGGCACCGGCGCGATGACGCCGTCCTGGAGCGGGAAGTAGACGAAGCTCTTGTCGCCGTTGCGGATGACGAGCGTCTTGCCGGCGCGGTTCTCGCGGCGCTGGTCGCCGTCGTTGAGCAACTGCAGGAAGGGCGTGCGCGGCGAGCCGAGCTCCTGGCACACCTCGCTCGACGGCGTGAAGCCGCCGGCGGCAGACGCCTGCCAGTAGTTCGCGGGATCGGGCGAGCAGTTGATGATGCCCTGGTTCGGGCCGTCGATCGCGACGAAGCGGCGCACGACGCGGCCGGCGCCGTCCTGCCGCATCCACTCGCGCGCGATCGTCACGCCGAGGCTGTGCGCGACGATGTCGACCTCCTTCGCTCCCGTGAAGGCGAGCACGGCGCGAACGAAGCGGCGCAGGTCGGGGACGTTGGCGGCGTTGGTGTGCGCGATGCTCGAGCGGCGCGTCTGGTCGCCCGCCAGGTCGCACTGATCGCCTTCGTAGCCGATCGCCCACAGCTCGCTCGTCGAGTAGCCGCTGTCGGCGAGGAACTGCGCGAATGCCTGCACGCGGCCGAACGGATTGCACGCGGTCGGGAATGGCGTGTCGTTGTTGCCGTGGATGAAGACCACCGGCGTGCGCGTCACCTTGCCGGCGGCGCCGAAGCCGAGCAGCGTCTTGTTCGTGAGCGACGCATCCTCGATCGCGGGAAAGCCCGCCGGGAACGTGTTGCCGACGGTGCCGGCGGCGTGGGCGAGCGCGGTGGCGGCGAGCAGCGAAGCCGCGACGGCGGCGCAGCGAAGCGAGCGATGCATCGTGGAAATCTCCTCGAATGTCAGGGTCGATGACGGCGGCGATTCTTGCACCGTCGCATGACTGCCGCGCTACTCGACCTTGCCGACCGCGCGCACCGCCTTCGTCATCACCGCCGCGTCGGCATCCCAGTACGCCTGGAACTCGGGAGCGTCCAGGTATTCGACCGGGCTGCCGGCCTTGGCGATCACCTGGCGCACGGTCGGATCGGCGGCCGCCTTGGCCGCCGCCGCGCGCAGCTTCTTGACGATGTCGTCGGGAGTCGCGGCGGGGACGAAGAGCGCCGACCACTGCGCGAACTGCACCGGATGGCCGAGTTGCTTCAGGCTCGGCACGTCCGGCAGCGCGGCGAGCGCATGGTCGCCCCAGTGCGCGAGCGCGCGGAGCTTGCCGGCCTGGATCTGCTGCACGACCGTCGCCGGGCCGCTCGCGAGCGCGTCGACCTGGCCGGCGAGCAGCGCGACGACCGCCGGACCGGCGCCGGTGTACGGGATGTGCGTCATGCGAAAGCCGGCCTCGGCCTTGAGCATCTCCATCGGCACGTGCATCGTCCCGTAGTTGCCCGAGCTGCCGTAGTTGTACTTGCCGGGATGCGCGCGCACGTCGGCGAGGAACTCGGCGAAGTTCCGCCACGGCGCGTCGGCGCGGACGACGAGCACCGTCGGGTCGGCGGTGAAGCGCGCGATCGGCTTGAACTGCGAGAGCTGGTACGCGGGCTTGCGGTCGAGGATGCGGTCGGCCTCGGGCAGGATGGAGATCGACGACAGGCTCAGCAGCACCGTGTAGCCGTCGGGCGCGGCGCGCGACGCGACGCCGATGCCGAGCGCGCCGCCGGCGCCGGCGCGGTTCTCGACGACGACCGATTGCTTCAGCTCGCGCCCGAGCGCCTCGGCGACCGGCCTGGCGACGGTGTCGGCGACGCCGCCGGGCGGGAACGGCACGATCATCGTGATCGGGCGGTCGGGCCAGGCTTGCGCATGCGCCGCCGACGCAGCGGCGACGAGCGACGCGAGCAGCAAGGTGCGAAACGTGGCCAGGCAAACGCGCATGCAAAAACTCCGTCGTTTCGCCGACATTAGCATCGCCGAAGAACCGGAGCGTCGATGATCACCCTCACCTCGTTTGTCCGCGCGTCGCGCGCGCTCGTCTGCGCGCTCGCCGTCGCCGCCGCGGCGTCGCCTGCCGCTGCGCAGGACGCGTATCCGTCGAAGCCGGTGCGGATCATCGTGCCGTTCGCCGCCGGCGGCCCTGCCGACGTCTACGCGCGCTTCCTCGCCGAGCGGCTGCAGCAGTCGATGGGGCAGACCTTCATCGTCGACGACCGCCCCGGCGCGGGATCGATCATCGGCACCGACGCGGTCGCCAAGAGCGCACCCGACGGCTACACGCTGCTGCTGATGTCGAACACGCACACCGTCAACGAGTCGCTGATCGCGACCAAGCCGTTCCAGCTGATGCGCGACTTCGCGCCGATCGCGCCGATCAACTCGTCGGATCTCGTGCTCGTCGCGCGGGGCTCCCTGCCGGTCGCGAACGTCCAGGAGCTGATCGCCGCGGCGAAGGCCAAGCCGGGCGCGATGACGTACGCGTCGTCGGGCCCGGGCACGCCCTACCACATGGCCGGCGAGCTGTTCAAGGCGATGGCGGGCGTCTCGATCCTGCACATCCCGTACAAGGGCAGCTCGGGCGCGCGCACCGACGTCCTGGGCGGCCAGGTCGACCTCATGTTCGACGCCGTGACGACGATGACCGAGCACGTCCGCTCGGGCAAGGTGAAGGCGCTCGGCACGACCGGCAAGACGCGCTCCGAGGTGATGCCCGAGGTGCCGACGATCGCCGAGAGCGGCGTCGCCGGCTACGAGGCGACGATCTGGCTCGGTCTGATGGCGCCGAAGAACACGCCGCCGCAGATCGTTTCGCGCCTCAACGCCGAGGTCGGCAGGATCGTCGGCCATCCCGATGTCGCCAAGGCGTGGCGCGTGCAGGGCGCGGTGCCGATGACGATGAGCGTCGCCGAGTTCACGAAGTACTTGAACGACGACATCGTCAAGTGGGCGCACATCGTCAAGGTCTCGGGCGCGAAGCCCGAGCAGTGATCGCCGCGCCGACGGCGAGCGGGCGCGATGGCTGCTGAGCTTCACGTTCTCTGCGCCGGCGCGGTCAAGGGCCTCGTCCTCGCGCTGCAGCCCGGCTTCGAGGCGAGCGCCGGGGTTCGCCTCGACGCCAACTTCGGCGCGGTCGGTGCGATGCGCGACGAGCTCGCCGCCGGCGCGCCGTGCGACGTCTTCGTCGCGACCGAGGCGATGGTCGCCGCCCTGGTCGCGGACGGCGCCCTTCGCTCCGGCTCGCAAGCACCGATCGGACGGGTCGAGACCGCGATCGCGGTGCGCGACGGTGTGCGCCCGCCCGCGATCGCGAGCGCCGATGCGCTGCGATCGGCGCTCGTCGCCGCGAGCGCGCTCTACATTCCCGACGCGACGCGATCGACCGCGGGAGCGCATGTCGTCGCGGTGCTCGAAGCGCTCGGCATCGGCGAGCGGATGGCACCGCGCCTGCGCATGCACCCGAACGGCGCTACCGCGATGCGCGCGCTCGCCGCAAGCGGCGACGACGGCGCGCTCGGCTGCACGCAGGAAACCGAGATCCGCTACACGTCCGGGCTGGCGCTCGTCGGCGCATTGCCGCCGCCGCACGCGCTGGCGACGGTCTACGTCGCGGCGGTCGCGCGATCGGCGCGCGAGGCCGCTGCGGCCGAGCGCTTCGTCGCCCTGCTCAGCGGCCCGGTGAGCGCCGAGCGCCGCCGCGCGGGCGGGTTCGGCGAGGTCTAGTTCATCGGCCCGTAGCGGCCGCCGACGCTCAGCCGTCCGGCGCCGGTGAACGCCAGCGCGATCGCGACGAACAGGAACATCGCCTGCAACTCGAGCGCGTAGCCGCCTTCGGGGTTGAGGGTGAAGAGCTGCGCGGCGTGCGCCATCAGCACGGCGACGATCATGTTGATCGCGATCAGGATCGCGGCGAGGCGCGTCCAGACACCGATGATGAGCAGGATCGGGGCGACGATCTCGCCGACGTAGACGCCCCACGCGAGCGCCGCCGGCAGATTGGCCTGCGCGAGCATCGCGGCGATTTCCTTCGGCGGCGGCGGCAGCTTGCTGACGCCGTGCAGCAGGATCATGAGTCCGAGTACGAGACGCAGGATCAGCAGCGCGGTGTCGATGCCTCGGTCGCGGGTGTCTGCGGCTCGGTTCGTCAGGATGGCCATCCGGACCCTCCAGGGGATGATGTGATCGTTCGGTTTGGCAAGGCGCCTGCCCGCGCGAGGATAGCCTCGCCGCCGCGACGCCGCAGGACGACGATGCGAGACCGGTGCGGCTAAGCTGCTCGCCGAAGAAGGGGCACCCGCCCTCGCCGCCGTTCGTGAACGACCCCGCCTTTCGCCTGCGCGAGATCGCCGTTGCCGCGTTCGGGCCGACGCTCCTGTTCGCGCTCGGCGAAGGCGCGATCCTGCCGGTGATCGCGCTCACCGTTCGCCAGCTCGGCGGCTCGGTCGCGCTCGCCGCGCTGATGGTGACGCTGATCGGCATCGGCTCGCTCGTCTCCAACATCCCGGCGTCGCTCGTCACCGCGCGCTGGGGCGAGCGCTGGGCGATCGTGGGCGCTGCGGCCTGGTGTGCGCTCGGCATGCTGATCTGCGTCGTCGCGACTGCGCTCTGGGTGTTCGCGATCGGCGTCTTCATGGTCGGCATGGCGGCCGCGGTCTTCGGGCTCGCGCGCCAGAGCTATCTCACCGACGCGGTGCCGTTTCACTTTCGCGCCCGAGCGCTCTCGACGCTCGGAGGCGTGATGCGAATCGGGCTGTTTGCCGGGCCCTTTCTCGGCGCGGCGTGCATCCACGCGTTCGGCCTCGCCGGCGCGTACTGGGCCGGCGTCGTGTCGCTCGTCGTCGCCGCGTTCGTCGCCATGCGCATGCCCGACCTGCCGCCGCACCACGCCGCGGCGGCCTCCGACAGCGCGACGCCGCACGTCGCGCCGACCTTGCGCTCGGTCGGCAGCCACCACGCGAAGGTCTTCCTCACCGTCGGCGTCGGTGCCCTGCTCGTCGCCGCGGTGCGCGCGTCGCGACAGGCGGTGATTCCACTCTGGGCCGAGGGCATCGGGCTCGATGCCGCGACGACGTCGCTGATCTACGGCCTCTCCGGCGGCATCGACATGCTCGTCTTCTATCCCGCGGGCAAGGTGATGGACCGCAAGGGTCGCAACTGGGTCGTCGTGCCGTCGATGATCGTGATGGGCGCGGCGCTGCTCGCGATGCCGTTCACGCATGCCGCCACGGGCTTGCTCCTCGTGTCGCTCGCGATCGGCTTCGGCAACGGCATCGGCTCGGGCGTGCTGATGACGCTCGGCGCCGACTATTCGCCGATCGTCGGCCGCGCGCACTTCCTCGGCCTGTGGCGGCTGATGGCCGATCTGGGATCGACCGGCGGGCCGGCGCTGCTCTCGGCGATCACCGCGCTCGCCTCGCTCGCGGGCGCGATCTGGTGCACCGGCGCGCTCGCGTTCGCCGCAGCGTGGGTGCTCTGGGTCTGGATCCCGCGGACCGAACGGCATCCGCCGCGCTGATCAGCGCTTCGCGTCCCCGCCCTTCGCCCAGGCGTCGTAGCGCGCGCGCGTCGCTTCGTTGGCCGGATAGAGGCCGGGCAACGCAACGCCGGCGTCGACCTCGCGCATGATCCAGCCCTCGAGCCGCTCCTGCTCGACTGCGGCCGCGACGACGTCGGCGACGAACTCGGCCGGGATCACGACCGCGCCGTCGCCGTCGGCGACGATGACGTCGTTCGGCAGCACCGCGACGCCGCCGCAGCCGATCGACTCCTGCCAGCCGACGAAGGTGAGGCCGTTGACCGACGCCGGCGCGGCAGCGCCCTGGCACCAGACCGGCAGCGCCGTGCCGAGGACGCCGGCGAGGTCGCGGACGACGCCGTCGGTGACGAGGGCAGCGACGCCGCGCTTCTTCATCCGCGCGCAAAGGATGTCGCCGAAGATCCCGGCCGCCGAGATGCCCATCGCGTCGACGACCGCGACCGCGCCGGCCGGCATCGCCTCGATCGCGGCACGCGTCGAGATCGGCGAGCCCCACGACGCCGGTGTCGCGAGGTCTTCGCGCGCGGGGACGAAGCGCAGCGTGAACGCGCGACCGACGACCCGCTCGGGAAGCCGCTCGGCGAGCGGCCGCGCGCCGCGGATCCAGACGTTGCGCAGGCCCTTCTTCAGGAGCACCGTCGTCAAGGTGGCGGTGGTGACGCCGGCGAGCGCGCGCCGGGTCACGTCGTCGAGAGGCTGGGGATCGATTGGAGCCATGGCGGGAGGATACGTCGGCCGCGCGCCGTACCGGCGCTAGACGCGGAAGTACGCGATCTGCACCGACGTTGCGAGCAGCTGGCCGATCGTGCCGTAGAGCTCTGCCGTCTGGTCGCCGAAGCTGCGGTGAAAGACGCGCGCGTCGGCGACCGCGGCGAGCGGCGCGCTGCCGTGCGCGGCGAGCTCTTCGGCGGCGGCGTGGAAGTACGTCGTCATCGACACCGTCCCGAACGGCGGAATGCGGCCGATCACCTGGAACAGCCGCCCGAAGAACGCATCGCTCATCGCGAGCAGCGAGACGAAGTCGAGCGCGCGCGGTTGGTCGTCCTGCAGCCAGAGCACCGAACGCGGCGAGCGCGGCGGCTCGAACATCCGCTCGCTCGGCTGGAAGACGCCCTCGGCGAAGCGAAAGCCATACTGCGCGATCCAGGGCAGCGCGTTGCGGTTGGCGAATGCCGCCATCGTCTCGGGCGGCGGCAACGCCGGCAGTTGCGCCGTCTGGTGCCGCCAGCTCTCGCGCCGCGTCGCGGTGACGATGCTCGCGGTCAGCACCACCGCGTCGCCCTCGCCCTGGCGAAACTCGACTTGCCAGTGCTGGCTCGAGCGGTTCGCGCGCGCAAGCCTGACGTGGACGGCGAACTCGCCACGCTCGATCGGCGCGCAGAAGTTGACCGTCGCCGCGAGCGGATCGCCTTCGCGCAGCGGATGCTCGAGCACGGCACGCAGCGCCGTTGCCGCCGACGCGCCGCCGAACGGGCCGATGAACGTCCAGTAGGCATCGTGCGTGCGGCCGCGGCGCACCGGATCGGCGGCGGCGCCTGCGAGCGTCGTGGCTTCGTCGAGCGGGTGCATGCGATCGTCGCCTTCGCGAACGGTGTCGCTCGCGATGATGCACGGCGGCGAGGGGCATCGTCGGTCGCGCGGGCGACACCGCGACTGCGCTCGCACAATGGCCAGCGTGAACGCCGACGCCGACCAGCTCGCGCTCTTCGGCGACGCTTCGCCGTCGCAGTCGCCGCGGCTTCCGCCGGGCTGGGAGTACCGCCCCGAGTTCATCGACACGGACGAAGAGGCTGCGCTCCTCGCCTTCATCGCGACGCTGCGGCTCGCCGAAGCGCGCTACAAGGGCTACACGGCGCGCCGCCGCGTCGCCCATTTCGGCGCCGCCTACGACTACGACGACCGCCGCCTGCTGCCGGCGCCGCCGTTGCCCGCCGAGCTGGAGCCGCTGCGCGCGAAGGCGGCGGCGTGGATCGGCGAAGCGCCTGACGCGCTCGCCAACGCGCTCGTCGCCGAATACCGCGCCGGCGTTCCGCTCGGCTGGCACCGCGACGTCCCCGACTACGAGACCGTCGTCGGCATCTCACTCGCCGGTACGGTCCGGATGCGCTTTCGCCGCTATCCGCCGGTCGCGCCGAAGAAGGCCGACGTCGTCTCGCTCGAGCTCGCGCCGCGCTCGGCGTACGTGCTGCGCGCCGAGGCGCGCTGGGGCTGGCAGCACAGCGTCGCGCCGGCACCGGCGCTGCGCTACTCGATCACGTTTCGCACCCGCGCGACGCGCAGCGCTGCCCGCCGCGCATGACCGCTCGACGTCAGCGTGTTCGTCCGCGCATCGACGCCGGATGGCCGGCGAGCGTGAAGCGCTTGCCGGTGTCGACGATGCGATCGCCTTCGACGCGCAGGATCGAGACGTCCTGCGTCATGAAGTTGCCGACGTAGACGTAGCGACCGTCGTCGCTGAAGACGACGCCCTCGGGAAGCCCGCCGACCTCGATCTCGTTGGTCCGCGTCACCTTCTTGCCGTCGATCCGCAGCGCGACGACGCTGCCGTTCCTGTTGTAGAAGAACGCGCTCTTCGCGGCGTTGCTGCCGCGCAGCAGCAGGGCGACGGCGAGCTGCCCGGTCGGGCTGATCGCGATCCCTTCGGGACCGTCGCCGACGACGACCTTGTCGATCACGCGCGGCGGCGACGCCTCGAGGTCGATCACGCTCACGGTGTCGACCTGGCCGTCGGCGGCGCCGGCGTTGCCGTTGTCGGCGGTGAGCGCGATCCTGCCGTCGGGCGTGACGTCGACGTTGTACGGCCACGGGCCGGCCATCATGTCGTACTTGCCGTACGTCACCTTCTCGCCGGCGACGTCGAGCAGCGCGATCTTGTGGCCGGGGAACTTGGCGGCGAGCGCGCGCTTGCCGTCGGGAGTGAAGACGATGTGCGCGACCTGCTCGCCCATCGCGACGGTGTCGATCAGCTCGACCTTCTTGCCGGCGATGCGCAGCACGCTGATCGAGTTGTCGGCGCGGTTGGCGACCAGCGCCAGCGTTCCGGCGCGGTTGATCGCGAGCCCCGAGGGCTGCTTGCCGACGGCGACCGTGTCGATCAGCTTCGGCGGGCTCGCCTGCAGGTCGATCACCCAGAGGCGGTTGTCGGGGACCTGCTTCAGCGTCCCGCCCTCGTCGACGATGTTCACCGAGTTGGCGACCAGGGCGAGGCCTTCGTCAGGGGTGATCGCGAGGTTCGTCGGCGGGCCGAAGATCGAGTTCGTCAGCGGCAGGCTGACGACGGTGCGCGGCACGAGCGGGTCGGTGCCGATGTCGACCACCGCGACCGTGTCTTTCCCCTGCGGCCCGAGCACGAGCGCGCCGGCGTCGTTCCAGCTCACCTTCTCGTCGTTGCCGACGATCATCAGCGCGCGCTTGCCGGGCGATGCCGACGGCGCGGCGCAGCCCGCGAGCGTGGCGAGCGCGACGAGGGCGGCGGCGGCGAATCGATGGGGCATGGCGTCTCCTCCTGTTGTTGAACGTCGACGGGCGAGTCTAGGTCGCGCTCGCCGCTGTTGCCACTGCGGCGTGCGACGGCAGCAGCTCGGCAAGCAGCATCGTCGCGAAGCCGGCGCGCTTCCATGCCGGCGCGAGGTCGGGCGAAGGGTCGAGCAGGAGGAGCGCGACGAGCGGCTCGGCCGCGGTCGTCTCCGGATCGCAGAGCAGCACGTAGCGCGGCCCACCGCGCTCGTCGAGACGGCCGACCCAGTCGATCTCGATCAGCGCATCGAGCACCGGCCCGATCTGGCGCGGGTCGATGCCGATCGCGGCGGCGATCGCGTCGGCGTCACGCCCGCCGCGGCCGGCGCGTCGCGCCGCGGCGAGCTCGCCGAGGACGACCAGCGCGAGGTGGAAGTCGACCCCCGGCGCGTCGGGCCAGCGCGCGAGGGGCTTGCCGACGAGCGGGGCGTACGCCGCGATCATCGCGCCGAGCAGGATGATCACCCAGCTCAGATAGATCCAGATCAGGAAGATCGGCACCGTCGCGAAGGCGCCGTAGACGAGCGCGTACGTCGGCACGGCGCCAAAGTACGCGGTCAGCGCGCGCTTGCCGAGCATCAGGCAGACCGCGACGAAGAGGCCGCCGAGGACCGCATGGCGCCAGCGCACGAGGGTGTTCGGAACGTAGTGGAAGAGCGCGGCGACCGCGAACGTCTCGAGCACGAAGTCGAACGTCGAGACCGCGACGGCGAGGCCGCTCGGCATCTCGCCGAGAAGCCCTCGCGACGCCGACGCCGCGTACGACGTCGCGCTCAGGCTGATCGCGAAGACCAGCGGCCCGAGCGTGACCGCGGCCCAGTAGATCGCGACGCGCTGCCCGATCCTGCGCCGCTTGCGGACGCGCCAGATCGTGTTCAGCGCGCGGTCGATCGTCAGCATCATCGCCATCGCGGTGACGACGAAGGCGACCAGGCCGACGGCGCCGAGGCGACTGGCGCGCAGCGAGAACTGGGTGATCGCGCCCATCACGGGGCGGATGATCGTGTCGGGGATCAGCGTCTGCAGCAGGTACTTCTGCAGCGCAGTCTCGAGCGTCGCGAACATCGGGAATGCCGAGAACAGCGCCAGCATCACCGTCAGCAGCGGCACGATCGAGATGACGGTCGTGAACGTCAGGCTGCCGGCGGTGAGCGCGAGGCGGTCCTCGCGAAAGCGCAGGACGAGGGTTTCGAGGCCGCCGAGCCAGGGCCAGGTCTGTTCGGCCTCGACGATGCGCCGCGCTGCGGGCGTGTCGGTCACCGCCAAGGCCTATTCACGCGATGCATTGCTGGCATGATAAGCAGCGATGGACGACGCCGCGGACCGGGCCCTCGTCGCGCGTCGCGCGCGCGCTGTCGCCGTCGCCGCGACCGCCCTGCTGATCGTCCTCGGCGCAGCGTGGGAGCTCTGGCTCGCGCCGACCGGCAGCGGCACGCTCGCCGTGAAGGTGCTGCCGCTCTTCTTCGCCCTGCCGGGCCTCATGCGGATGCGCCTCTACACGTATCGCTGGCTCAGCCTCGCGATCTGGCTCTATGCCGCCGAAGGCGCGGTGCGCGCGACGAGCGATCGCGGCGTGTCGGCATCGCTCGCGATCGCCGAGCTCGTGCTCGCGCTCGTACTCTTCGCCGCGTGCTGCGTCCACGTGCGTGCGCGGCTGCGCGGCGGCGCCGCGGCGGGTGCCCGACCGTGAGCCTCGTCGACGACCTCGCCGCCGCCGTCGGCAGCGCCAACGTGCTCGTCGGCGTCGACTGCGCGGCGTACGAGGTCGACTGGCGCAAGCGCTACTTCGGCCGCGCGCTCGCGGTCGTGCGACCGGCATCGACAGCCGAGGTCGCCGGCGTCGTCGCCGCGTGCCGCGAGCACGGCGCGTCGCTCGTTCCGCAGGGCGGCAACACCGGGCTCGTCGGCGCGTCGGTTCCCGACGACAGCGGCAGCCAGGTCCTGCTCTCGACCGCGCGGCTGAACCGGATCCGCAGCGTCGACCGCGCCAACCTGACGATGGTCGTCGAGGCCGGCTGCGTGCTGCAGCGCGTCCAGGAAGAAGCCGCCGCGCACGGCCTTCTCTTCGCGCTCAGCCTTGCGGCCGAAGGCAGCTGCACGATCGGCGGCAACCTCGCGACCAACGCCGGCGGCACGCAGGTGCTGCGCTACGGCAACGCGCGCGAGCTCTGCCTGGGCATCGAGGCGGTCACCGCCGACGGCCGCGTCTGGGACGGCCTCGGCGGCCTGCGCAAGGACAACACCGGCTACGACCTGCGCGACCTCATCGTCGGCAGCGAAGGCACGCTCGCGATCATCACTGCGGCGACGCTGCGCCTGCACCCACGGCCGCGCGCGACGATGACGGCGAAGGCGACGCTGCCGACGCTCGCCGCCGCGATCGAGCTGCTCGGCCACGCGCACGAGCGGCTCGGCCCCGGGCTCACCGGCTTCGAGGTCATGAACGACGCCTCGCTCGCGCTCGTCCGCAAGCACTTCGCGCAGCTGCGCCAGGCGGTCGGGCCGGCGCCGTGGACGGCGCTCATCGAGCATTCCGACGCCGAGGGCGAGGCGCACGCGGCCGCAGCACTCGAGTCGCTCCTCGGCGAAGCGCTCGAGCGCGGCCTCGTCGCCGACGTCGCCGTCGCGACCAGCCTCGAGCAGGCGAACGCGATGTGGCACGTCCGCGAGACGATCCCGCTCGCGCAGGTCGCCGAGGGCAGCAACATCAAGCACGACATCGCGCTGCCGGTGTCGGCGATCGAGGAGTTCGTCGCCGTCACCGACGCCGACCTCGAGCGCAGGTTTCCCGGCGTTCGCGTCATCGACTTCGGCCACCTCGGCGACGGCAACCTGCACTACAACGTGCAGGCGCCGCCCGACGCCGACGCGAAGGCGTTCGCCGAACGACACGAGGCCGCGATCACGCGGCTCGTCTACGACGCCGTCAGCGCACGCGGCGGCTCGATCTCGGCCGAGCACGGCATCGGCGCGCTCAAGCGCGACGAGCTCGCGCTGCGCAAATCGGCGGTCGCGCTCGACATGATGCGCGCGATCAAGGCCGCGCTCGATCCTGCTGGCGTGCTGAACCCGGGCCGCGTGCTGCCGCCCGCGGCGCCGCGGTGAGGACGAGCCAGTCGACGAAGGCGCGCACCTCGGGCCGCTCGGCCGAGCGTGTCGAGACGATCACGCAGTAGCCGCGCGGCGAGACCAGGCTCTTGCGGAACGGCGCGACGAGCTGCCGATCGGCGAGCTGGCGCTCGAGCAACGGCATGCGGCCGAGCGCAACGCCCTGCCCGGCGATCGCGGCCTGGATGATCTGGTCGTACGACGTGAAGTGCAGCATTCCCGCCGGCTTCAGGTCGGCGACGCCGAGCGCGTGCAGCCAGAGGTTCCAGTCGAGCAGCTGCTCGCTGTTGTCGCCGTCCATCCTGAGCAGGATGTGGTGGGCGAGATCGGCGGGCTCGCGCAACGGCGCGACCTTGCTCGCACGCAGCTTCGGGCTGCACACCGGAAAGACCGTCTCACCGAAGAGCGTCATCGCGCCCGCGGGCAACGCGACGTCGATCGGCCGGTAGCGGATGGCGACGTCGACCGCGTCGCGCTCGAGGTTGACGAGCTCGTAGCTCGTCGTGATGCGGACGTCGATGCCGGGATGGGCGGCGACGAAGTCGGCCAGACGCGGAATGAGCCAAAGGCCTGCGAAGCCCGCGGTCGTCGTCACGATCACCGACTTGATGCGATCGGTCTGACGGATCTCGCGGGTCGCCCGATCGAGCCGGACGAGCGCGTCGACGACGGCAAGCTGCAGCGTCCGTCCCTCGTCGGTGAGCGCGATCGCGCGGTGCAGACGCCGGAACAGCGTCACGCCGAGGCGCGACTCGAGCGCCTGGATCTGGCGGCTCACCGCCGACTGGGTGAGCGCGACCTCGTCGGCGGCGCGCGTGAAGCTGAGGTGGCGGGCCGCGCTCTCGAATGCGACGAGGGCGTCGAGCGGCGGCAGGTCGTACGCGCCGCGGCTCATGCTGGGCCACTTTCACATGCATCTGGCGCATGCGATGCATTCCCAATGAACGCTTGCCGCCGTTCCGCCGCAGGGAGAAGCTTTGTCTCAAGGCGGCGACGAGCGACCGACCGTTGCAGCCCCGCTTCATGCATGGCGTTCATGCTACAGGGAGTCCGAAGATGAACCAAGACCTGATCAACGGCACGCGCCAACTGGCCAAGAACAAGGTCCGCCATCTGCACGCCGAACCCGGCCGCCGCGTCGAGGTCGTGAGCGGCGCGGTTTGGATCACCCAGGACGGCGACCTGCGCGACATCGTCCTCCAGAGCGGCGAGGCGTTCGACTTCGACCGCACTGGCGACGCGCTGCTCAGCGCTTTCGCCGACTCACGCTACCTGGTGCTCGACGCCGTCGCTCACTGAACCGGGCCCTTGACGGCATCCGGAAGCGGGAGGGCCATCACTTCGATGCCCTCCTCGCGCAGAGCGTCGGCGTCTTCCTTCGACGCGCGGCCGCGGATGCCGCGTTCCTCGACCTCGCCGTAGTGGATGCGGCGAGCCTCCTCCGGGAAGCGCTCGCCGACGTCCTCGGTCGAGCTCAGCACATGGCGAACCGCGCGCAGCCATTGCGACTGCAGCGTGACCATCTCGGTCGGGGGCTCCTGCTGCTCGGCAGGCGCTTCCGGACGCGCGCGCTTGAGCCGCGACGCGTTCGGCAGCCGCACGACGGTGGTGTCGCCGCACAGCGGACAGGCGACGATGCCGCGCTCCTGTTGCGACACGAAGTCGTCCTCGGAAGCGAACCAGCCTTCGTACGCGTGCTCCTTGCCGCAGCGCAGGTTGAAGACCTTCATGGCCGCATTATGGTCACGTCGCGGAAACGCTGGCCCACTGCAGCGACCAGCGGCCGGCACGCCAGTTGGCGAGCCAGAGCAAGCCGACGAGCGTCTTCGCGTCGGTGATCGCGCCGCGCCGCGCCGCCTCGTCGAGTTCGTCGATCGGCATCGAGAAGACGTCGAGGAACTCGCCGACGTCGAGCCGGCGCTCGCCGGCCTCGAGGCCGCGCGCGAACCAGACCTCGATGCCTTCGGTCGAGTAGCTGATCGCGTTGTGCAGGATTCCCGCCCGCGCCCACTCGCTGGCGCGGTAGCCGGTCTCCTCGGCGAGCTCGCGAACGGCGCACGCGAGGACCGGCTCGCCGGGGTCGAGCTTGCCGGCCGGGAACTCGAGCATCGCGCGCTCCATCGGATAGCGCCACTGCCGTTCGACGACGACACGATCGTCGTCGAGCAGCGGCACGATCATCACTGCGCCGGGATGAACGATGTACTCGCGCTCCGCTTCGGAGCCGTCGGGGAGTGCGACGCGATCGCGGCGAACGTCGAGAAAGGCACCGCGCCAGGCGTCGACCGGCTCGATGCAGCGCTCGCGCAGATGCTCGCTGTCGCCGGTGAGCGGCATGCTCAGGTCGCGAACATTCGCACGATCGCCTGCGCGCACAGCTGCATCAGCCCGCCGGGAAGGATGCCGAGCAGGAGCACGGCGGCTCCGTTGAACGAGAGCAGGATGCGGACGTCGCGCGTTCCGCCGACCGGGTGGAGGTCGACCGGCTCGTCGAAGTACATCACCTTGACGACGCGGACGTAGTAGTACGCGCCGAGGAGCGACAGCACGACCGCCGTGATCGCGAGCCAGACGAAGCCCGGCACGTTGGTCGAGACCAGCGCCTGCAGCACCGCTAGCTTGGCGTAGAAGCCGACCGTCGGCGGAATGCCGGCGAGCGAGAACATGAAGACCGCCATTACTCCGGCGAACCAGGGGCTGCGCCGCGCCAGCCCGCGAAAGTCGTCGATCCGCTCGGCCTCGTGGCCGACGCGCGAGAGCAGCATGATCATGCCGAACGTGCCGAGCGTCGTCAGCACATCGGTGACGACGTAGAACATCGCCGAGCTGTAGGCGTTCGACGCCGACACCGTGTTGCCGCTGACGACGCCGGGGCAGAGGCCGAGCAGCATGAAGCCGATCTGCGCGATCGTCGAATAGGCGAGCATCCGCTTGATGTTGCTCTGCGCGATCGCCGCCAGGTTGCCGAGCAGCATCGACGCGAGCGACAGCAGCACGAGCATCTGCTGCCAGTCGAGCGCGAGGCCGATCATCCCCTCGACGAGGAGACGGATCGTGATCGCGAACGCGGCGAGCTTGGGCGCGCCGCCGACGAGCAGCGTCATCGACGTCGGCGCGCCCTGGTAGACGTCGGGCACCCACATGTGGAACGGCACCGCGCCGAGCTTGAAGGCCAGGCCGGCGACGACGAAGACGGTGCCGAAGACGAGCACGGCACGGTTGATGCGGCCGGTGCCGATCGCCTTGAACACCTCGTTCATCTCGAGCGAGCCGGTCGCGCCGTACATCATCGAGAGGCCGTAGAGCAGGAAGCCGCTCGCCAGCGCGCCGAGGACGAAGTACTTCATCGCCGCCTCGGTCGCGCCGGTGTCGTCGCGGCGCATCGCGACGAGCGCGTAGAGCGAGAGCGACATCAGCTCGAGACCGAGGTAGACGACGAGGAAGTTGTTCGCCGCGACCATCACCAGGATGCCGAGGAGCGAGAACATCGACAGCGTGAAGAGCTCGCCGCGCAGCATCTCGCGACTCGCGGCATACGGCCGCGCGTAGACGAGCGCCGTCATCATCGCGATCGTCGCGAAGAGGCCGAGCAGGTGCCCCATCGGGTCGGCGACGACCATCCGCTGCATCGCGTAGTACGTCGCGCCGCCCCAGAAGTACCAGAGCTGCAGGAGCGCGACGATGACGAGCGATCCCTGCGCGAGGCAGTAGGTGACGATGCGGTCCTTGCCCGGCCACCAGAGGTCGGTGAGCGCGACGACGCACGCCAGCACGAGCAGCGTGATCTCCGGCAGGATGGGATAGACGGCTTGCCAGTTCATGGGGTCACGGGACGAGCTTGGGCACCGACGAGTGGCGCAGCAGCTCGACGACCGAAGTGTGCATGACGTCGGTGAACGGCTTCGGATAGACGCCCATCACGAGGACGGCGGCGGCCATGATCGAGAGCATCGCGAGCTCGCGCCGGTCGAGGTCCGCGAGCGCACCGACCTCGGGGTTGGCGACGGCGCCGAAGTAGACGCGCTTGACCATCCAGAGCGTATAGCCCGCCCCCCAGATCAGCGTCGTCGCCGCCGCCGCGGCGATCCAGAAGTTCACCTTGACCGTGCCGAGGATGACCATCCACTCGCCGACGAAGCCGGCGGTCCCCGGCAGGCCGCAGTTGGCCATCGCGAACAGGACGGCGAGCGTCGCGAACTTCGGCATCGTGTTGACGACGCCGCCATAGGCCGAGATCTCGCGCGAATGGACGCGGTCGTAGAGGACGCCGATGCACAGGAACATCGCGCCCGAGACGAAGCCGTGCGAGATCATCTGCACGATCGCCCCCGACGTCGTCAGCTCGTTGAACATGAAGAAGCCCAGCGTCACGAAGCCCATGTGGGCGACGGACGAATAGGCGACGAGCTTCTTCATGTCGTGCTGGACGAGCGCGACGAGGCCGATGTAGACGATCGCGATCAGCGACAGCGCGACCATGAGCCATGCCCAGCGGTGGCTGGCGTCGGGCGTGATCGGCAGCGAGAAGCGCAGGAACCCGTACGCGCCGAGCTTCAGCATGATCGCCGCCAGCACCACCGAGCCGCCGGTCGGCGCCTCGACGTGCGCGTCGGGAAGCCAGGTGTGGACCGGCCACATCGGCACCTTGACCGCGAATGCGAAGAAGAACGCGAAGAAGATCGCGACCTGCGCCTGCATCGAGAGCGGCAGGCGATGCCAGACGAGGATGTCGAAGCTGCCGCCCGACTTGTAGTAGAGGTAGATCAGCGCGACCAGCATCAGGAGCGAGCCGGCGAGCGTGTAGAGGAAGAACTTGAACGCCGCGTAGACGCGCCGCGGGCCGCCCCAGACGCCGATGATGAGGTACATCGGGATCAGCGTCGCCTCGAAGAAGACGTAGAAGAGGAGGCCATCGAGCGCGCAGAAGACGCCGACGAGGAGCCCCGAGAGGATCAGGAACGCCGCCATGTACTGGTTGACGCGCTCCTCGATCACCTTCCATGCCGAGATGACGACGATCGGCGTCGTGAACGCGGTGAGCAGGACGAACCAGACCGAGATGCCGTCGACGCCGAGCGTGTAGGAGACGTTGAAGCGCGCGATCCAGGCGTGCTTCTCGACGAACTGCATCGCCGCCGTGCCGAGGTCGAAGCCGGTGACGAGCGGGATCGTGACGACGAAGCTCGCGACCGACGCGACGAGCGCCGCCCAGCGCACCGCCTCGGCGCGGTCGTCGCGGCCGAACGCGAGCAGCAGCGCTCCCGAAACGATGGGCAGCCAGATCGCGATGCTGAGAAGAGGCATGTTGTTCTTGTTTGCCCGACCGGGTTCAGCGGCCGACGAGGTTGCCGAGGAACGGCCACAGCTGCCACGTCATGAGGCCGATCACGCCGACGATCATGACGAGCGCGTACCAGTAGAGATAGCCGCTCTGCAGCCGGCGGCTGAGGACCGCGAAGGCGCCGATGGTCCGCGCCGAGCCGTCGATCACGATGTTGTCGATGACGCCGACATCGCCTCCGCGCCACAGGCCCATCCCGACGAGCCGCGCGCCGCGGGCGAGGACGTTCTCGTTGAACCAGTCGAAGTAGTACTTGTTGTCGAGCAGCTTGTAGAGGCCCAAGAAGCGGCGCTGGATCGCGGCCGGCAGCTCGGGCCGGCGCAGGTAGAGGAACCAGGCGGCGACGACGCCGGCGAGCGCGAGCCAGAAGATCGGCCCCGAGAGCGCGTGCACCGCCATCGCGAGCGGGCCGTGGAACTCGGCCTTGAGCTCCTCCATCGCCGGATGGCGCTCGCCGAGGACGGCGATCGAGTCCTTGAAGAAGTCGCCGAACAGCATCGGCCCGATCGTCATTGCGCCGATGACGACCGAGGGGATCGCGAGCGCGACGAGCGGAAACGTCACCACCGCGGGCGACTCGTGCGGCTCGGCAGCGTGCGCATCGTGCGCGTGCGGGTCGGGTTCGGCGTGCGTCGCGTGGGCGTCGGCGCCCTCGCCTTCACGCGCGTCGTGCGCCGCGTGGTCGTCGTGCGCAGGCGCAGGGTGCGGCTTGTTGCGGAAGCGCTCGGGCCCGTGGAAGACCAGGAAGTACATCCGGAACGAGTAGAACGCGGTGACGAAGACGCCCGCGATGACCGCGAAGTACGCGAATCCCGCACCCGGGAGGTGGCTCGCGTGCACCGCCTCGATGATCGAGTCCTTCGAGTAGAAGCCGGCGAAGAGCGGAGTCCCGATCAGCGCCAGCGAGCCGAGCAGCGACGTGATCCACGTGATCGGCATGTACTTCCTCAGGCCGCCCATGTTGCGGATGTCCTGGTCGTGGTGCATGCCGATGATCACCGAGCCGGCCGCGAGGAAGAGCAGCGCCTTGAAGAACGCGTGCGTCATCAGGTGGAAGACTCCGACCGAGTACGCCGAGGCGCCGAGCGCGACCGTCATGTAGCCGAGTTGCGAGAGGGTCGAGTACGCGACGACGCGCTTGATGTCGTTCTGGACGACGCCGAGAAATCCCATGAAGAGCGCCGTGATCGCGCCGATCGTCATCACCACCGAGAGCGCGACGTCAGACTGCTCGAACAGCGGCGACATCCGCGCGACCATGAAGATCCCCGCCGTCACCATCGTCGCCGCGTGGATCAGCGCCGAGATCGGCGTCGGGCCTTCCATCGAGTCGGGCAGCCAGACGTGAAGCGGGAACTGCGCGCTCTTGCCCATCGCGCCGATAAAGAGGCAGATGCAGATCGGCGTGATCAGCCGCCAATCGCTCGCCGGGAACGTCATCTGCGCGAGCTCGCCTGCGCGCGCGAACGCGTCGCGGTAGTCGAGCGTGCCGGCGAAGGCGACGATGAGACCGATGCCGAGGATGAAGCCGAAGTCGCCGACGCGATTGACGATGAACGCCTTCAGGCTGGCGAAGATCGCCGTCGGCCGCGTGTACCAGAAGCCGATCAGCAAGTACGAGACGAGGCCAACCGCCTCCCAGCCGAAGAAGAGCTGGAGGAAGTTGTTGCTCATGACGAGCATGAGCATCGAGAACGTGAAAAGCGAGATGTAGCTGAAGAAGCGCTGGTAGCCAGGGTCGTCGGCCATGTAGCCGATCGTGTAGACGTGGACCATCAGCGACACGAAGCTGACGACCGTCATCATCATCGCCGTGAGGCCGTCGACGAGGAAGCCGATCTCCATCTTCAGCGGGCCGACCCGCATCCACTCGTAGACCGTGCCGTTGAAGCGCGCGCCCTCGGTGACGACTGCGTAGAGCACCCAGGACGAAATCAGGAACGAAAGGAGGACGCCGAGGATCGTGACCGTGTGCGCGCCGGCGCGACCGACCTGCTTGCCGAAGAAGCCGGCGACGATGGCGCCGACGAGCGGTGCCGCGGGAACGACGGTCAGGAGCGCCGGAGAAAGCGTACTCGCCATCGTCAGCCCTTCAACGAATCGAGCTCGTCGACCGCGATCGTCGAGCGGGTGCGGAACAGGACGACGAGGATGGCGAGGCCGATCGCCGACTCCGCGGCGGCGACGGTGAGGATGAAGAAGACGAACACCTGCCCCGCCATGTCGCCGAGGTAGTACGAGAAGGCGACGAAGTTGAGGTTGACGGCGAGCAGCATCAGCTCGATCGCCATCAGCAGCACGATCAGGTTCTTGCGGTTGAGAAAGATGCCGATCACCGACAGCGCGAACAGGATCGCGCCGAGCGAAAGGTAGTGGCCGAGCGTGACGGGTCCAAGGCTCATCGGCGATCCCCCACCGGCTTGGGAGCGTCGCTCGGCGCATCGCGCGGCACCGCCTCGGGCTTGAGCGAGACGATGCGGACGCGATCGGCCTTCTTCGCCTTGACCTGCTCGCCCGGATCGAGGCGCTTGGAGTCCTTGCGCGCGCGGTGGGTGAGCGAGATCGCCGCCACGATCGCGACGAGGAGCAGCACCGCGGCGATCTGCAGCGGGTAGAGATAGCGGGTGTAGACCTCGATGCCGAGCAGCTTCGAGTTGCCGAGCTTCAGCGCCGCGGCCGAGGCCTGCGGCGCGTCGGTCAGGCGAAAGCCGGGCAGCAGCACCGCCGCCATCTCGAGCGCGATGACGACGCCGACGACCGCGGCGACCGGGAAGTGCCGCCAGAAGCCTTCGCGCAGCGCCGAGAGATCGACGTCGAGCATCATGACGACGAACAGGAACAGCACCATCACCGCGCCGACGTAGACGAGGACGAGCGTGATCGCCAGGAACTCGGCACGCAGGAGCATCCAGATGCACGCCGCGCTGAAGAACGCGAGGACGAGGAAGAGCGCGGCGTACACCGCGCTCCTCGCGGTGATGACGCGAAACGCCGCCACCAGGAGGACGGCGGAGAAGACGTAGAAGAGCGCGGTGTGGATGTCCATGCTTCGGGCGCGTCAGCGGTACTTCGCGTCCGCCTCCCTCGCCGCGGAGATCTCCTTCTCGTAGCGGTCGCCGATCGCGAGCAGCATGTCCTTGGTGAAATAGAGATCGCCGCGCTTCTCGCCGTGGTACTCGAGGATGTGCGTCTCGACGATCGAGTCGACCGGGCAGCTCTCTTCGCAAAAGCCGCAGAAGATGCACTTGGTGAGGTCGATGTCGTAGCGCGTCGTCCGCCGGGAGCCGTCCTCGCGGACGTCGCTCTCGATCGTGATCGCGAGCGCCGGGCAGACCGCCTCGCACAGCTTGCACGCGATGCAGCGCTCCTCGCCGTTGTCGTAGCGGCGCAGCGCGTGCAGGCCGCGGAATCGCGGGCTGAGCGGAGTCTTCTCCTCCGGGTACTGGATCGTGATCGTGCGCGACAGGAAATGGCGGCCGGTGAGCCGCATGCCCCTGAAGAGCTCGCCGAGCAGGAAGCTCTGCAGGAAGTCCTTGATCGGTGTCGCCTGTGCCATGGCGCGAGGTCTCTTATTTCCAGATGTTCCAGGGCGACTGGATGACGAGCCCGACGACGACCAGCCAGACCAGCGTCACCGGGATGAAGATCTTCCAGCCGAGGCGCATGATCTGGTCGTAGCGGAAGCGCGGGAACGTCGCACGCACCCACAGGAACATCGTCGCGATGACGAAGGTCTTGGCGAACAGCCAGAACCAGTTCCAGAACCACATCGACTGGACGATCCAGTCCGGCGTCTGCATGCCGACGAGCGCGAACGACACCGGCGCGTACCAGCCGCCGAGGAACATGACCGACGCCAGCGCCGAGACGAGGATGATGTTGGCGTACTCGGCGAGGAAGAACATCGCGAACGCCATCCCCGAGTACTCGATCATGTGGCCGGCGACGATCTCCGACTCGCCCTCGACGACGTCGAACGGCGCGCGGTTGGTCTCGGCGATCCCAGAGATGATGTAGACGCCGAAGATCGGCAGGAGCGGCAGCCAGTTCCAGCTGAGAAAGCCGAGGCCGTGCTCCGCGAACCAGCCGCGGCCCTGCCCGGTGACGATGTCGGTGAGGTTGAGGCTCGCCGAGACCATCAGGACGACGACGAGCGCGAACCCCATCGCGATCTCGTAGCTCACCATCTGCGCCGCCGCGCGCAGCGCCCCGAGGAACGCGTACTTCGAGTTCGACGCCCAGCCGGCGATGATGACGCCGTAGACCTCCATCGACGTGATCGCCATCAGGAAGAGGAGCCCGGCGTTGATGTTGGCGAGCGCCTTGTCGGGGCCGAACGGGACGACCGCCCACGCCGCGAGCGCCGGCATGATCGTCATGACCGGGCCGAGGAAGAAGAGGCCGCGGTTGGCCGCGGTCGGGACGATGATCTCCTTGAAGATCAGCTTGACGGCGTCGGCGATCGGCTGCAGCAGGCCGAGCGGCCCGACGCGGTTCGGGCCCGGGCGGATCTGGCTCCAGCCGATGGCCTTGCGTTCCCAGAGCGTCAGATAGGCAACGAGCAGCAGCAGCGGCACGACGACGGCGACGATCCGCGTCAACGCCCACAGCGTCGGCCATGCGCCGCCGAAGGTCGACTGCCCGTAATTGGTGATCGAGTCGATCATGGCGGCTTCAGGCGACGCTCTTGAGCGGCGCGCCGGCGCGCTCGACGGCGAGATCGAGGCGCGCGTTCATCGGGCCGAGCGCGACCGTCAGCGGATGGGCGGCGGCAACGCGCAGCACGTTCGACGCGAGCGATGCGTCGACGCGCGCCGGCAGCACGATCGAACCGTGCGCGCTCTTCACGCGCACCGGCGTGCCGTCGACGATGCCGCGCTCGGCGGCGAGCTCGCTCGGCACGCCGACCGACGGCGAGCGTGCGTCAGCCGTGAGCTGCAGCGCCGGCGCGCGCCGCACGATCGGATCCGACGCGTAGATCGGCACGTCGGCGATCCGCTCGAGGCCGTCTTCGGCCGCACGCGCGGGCAGCCCGATCCGGCCCTCGGGCCCAGCCGCCGCGGCGAGCCGCGCCGCGATCGCGGCACCGTCGCCGACCGCTTCGTTGCGGACCTCTTCCGACGTCTCGTGCGCGAAGCCGGCGAGGCCGAGCAGATTGCCGAGCACGCGCAGCACCTTCCACGCCGGCCGCGTCTCGCCGAGCGGCTTGACGACGCCGTGGAAGCTCTGCATGCGCCCCTCGGCATTGACGAACGTTCCCGAGGTCTCGGTGAACGGCGCGATCGGCAGGAGCACATCGGCGACGTCTTCGCCGGCACGGGGCTTGAATGGCGTCAGGGCGACGACGAGCTCGGAGCGACCGAGCGCGACGAGCGCAGCGTCGCCATCGGCGCTGTCGAGCGCGGGCTCGACGTTGACGAGCAGGCACGCCTTGATCGGCGAGTCGGCGGCGAGCATCTGCGCGGCACCGAGTGCGCCTGATTTGCCGTTGGCACCGACGAGCTGCGCCCCGACGGCGTTGGCGCCGTCGCCGAGCCAGCCGAACGTCGCGCCGGTCTGCTCTGCGATCCAGCGGCCGAGCCGCTCGAGGACGTCGGCGTCGGCGTGCTGCGCGGCAGCGTTGCCGAGCAGCACCGCTTTCCGCTCGCCGCTCGCGAGCGCGGCGGCGATCGCCTTCGCGTCATCGTTCGCTTCCGCCTCGGCGGGTGCCGCGATTCCCTTCGCGCTCGCGACCGCCGCGGCGATCGCGGCGAGGGCTGCCGGCCACGCGCTCGGCGCGGCGGCGATGCTCGGTCCCATCGGCATCAGCCAGTCGTCGCGCAGCGCATGGACGCTCATCACCTTGGCGCCCTTCTTGGTCGCCTGGCGGATCCGTTGCGCGAAGAGCGGATGGTCCTTGCGCAGGAACGAGCCGACGACGAGGACGCGCTGCAGCTCGGAGAGCGACGCGATCGGCCGGCCGAGCCAGCGCACCGCGCCGACGCGCGGCGCCTGTGCCTCGCGAAGGCGCGTGTCGACGTTGTCGCTGCCGAGGCCGCGGACGAGCTTGGCGAGCAGGTGCAGCTCCTCGAGCGTGCTCATCGGCGAGGCCAGGGCGCCGATGCTCTGGGCACCGTGCTCGACCGCGATCTGTGTGAGGCTCCTCGCAACGTGGTCGAGCGCGTCGTTCCACGCGACCGTCTTCCACTCGCCGTCGCGGCGGATCATCGGCGCGGTCAGCCGCTCGGGGCCGTTCAGCGCCTCGTACGAGAAGCGGTCACGGTCGGCGATCCAGCACTCGTTGACGTCCTCGTTCTCGAGCGGCAGGACGCGCTTCACTTCGGCGAGCTTGACCTGGACGATCAGGTTGGCGCCGGTCGAGTCGTGCGGGCTGACGCTCTTCCTGCGCGAGAGCTCCCAAGCGCGCGCGCTGTAGCGAAACGGCTTCGAGGTGATCGCGCCGACCGGGCAGAGGTCGATCATGTTGCCCGAGAGCTCCGAGTCGACGGTGTCGCCGGCGACGGTCGTGATCTCGGCGTGCTCGCCGCGATGGATCATGCCGAGCTCCATCACGCCGCCGACTTCCTGCCCGAAGCGGATGCAGCGCGTGCAGTGGATGCAGCGGTTCATCTCCTGCATCGACAAGAGCGGCCCGACGTCCTTCGGGTAGACGACGCGCTTGTCCTCGTCGTAGCGCGACGACGACGCGCCGTAGCCGACCGCGAGGTCCTGCAGCTGACACTCGCCGCCCTGGTCGCAGATCGGGCAGTCGAGCGGGTGGTTGATGAGGAGGAACTCCATCACCCCCTGCTGCGCGTTGATCGCCTTGTCGCTCTTCGTGCGCACGACCATGCCCTGCGTCACCGGCGTCGCGCACGCCGGCATCGGCTTGGGCGCCTTCTCGATCTCGACCAGGCACATCCGGCAGTTGGCCGCGATCGTGAGCTTCTTGTGGTAGCAGAAGTGCGGGATGTAGGTGCCGGCCAGGTCGGCGGCATGCATGACCATGCTCCCTTCCGGCACCGAGACCTTCTTGCCGTCGAGCTCGATCTCGATCATGGCTTCACCGTTTGCTTGTGCGCGGCCGACGCGGCGGCGGCGGTCGTCATGCCGTACTGCAGGGTCGCCGCGGCGGGAGTCTGCCCGGGATGCACGCTGTCGGCGGGGCCGATCTTGCCGGCGTGCACCGGCGGCCGCGCCTTCTCGATCAGGGCGACGAACTCGCTCTTGAAGTGCTTGATCATCGCCCGCACCGGCATCGCGGCCGCGTCGCCGAGCGCGCAGATCGTGCGGCCCTGGATGTTGTCGGAGACCGAGTTGAGGAGGTCGATGTCCTGCATCCGGCCCTCGCCGTTGGCGATCCGCTCGACCATGCGGTAGAGCCAGCCGGTGCCCTCGCGGCACGGGGTGCACTGGCCGCAGCTCTCGTGCATGTAGAAATAGGAGAGGCGCAGCAGCGAGCGCACCATCGAGCGCGAGTCGTCCATCACGATCACCGCGCCCGAGCCGAGCATCGAGCCGGCCTTGGCGATGGCGTCGTAGTCCATCGTCAGCTCGTTCATGATCGATGCCGGCAGCACCGGGGCCGACGAGCCTCCGGGGATCACCGCCTTCAGCGTCCGCCCTTCGGGCACGCCGCCGGCGAGCTCGAGCAGCTTGGTGAAGGGTGTGCCGAGCGGGACCTCGTAGTTGCCGGGCTTCTGCACGTCGCCGACGACCGAGAAGATCTTGGTGCCGCCGTTGTTCGGCTTGCCGACGTCGAGATACGCCTGGCCGCCGTTCATGATGATCCACGGCACCGCGGCGAACGTCTCGGTGTTGTTGATCGTCGTCGGCTTTCCGTAGAGGCCGTAGCTCGCCGGGAACGGCGGCTTGAAGCGCGGCTGCCCCTTCTTGCCCTCGAGCGATTCGAGGAGCGCCGTCTCCTCGCCGCAGATGTAGGCGCCATAGCCGTGGCACGCGTGCAGCTGGAAGCTCCAGTCGGAGCCGAGGATCTTCTCGCCGAGGTAGCCGGCGGCGCGCGCTTCCTCGAGCGCTTCCTCGAAGCGCTCGTAGACCTCGAAGATCTCGCCGTGGATGTAGTTGTAGGCGACCTTGACGCCCATCGCATACGCCGCGATCGCCATCCCTTCGATGACGATGTGCGGGTTGAACATCAGGAGGTCGCGGTCCTTGCAGGTGCCGGGCTCGCCTTCGTCGGAGTTGCAGACGAGGTACTTCGCGCCCGGGAACTGGCGCGGCATGAAGCTCCACTTGAGCCCGGTCGGAAAGCCGGCGCCGCCGCGGCCGCGCAGGCCCGACGCCTTGACCTCGGCGATCACCTGCTCGGGCGTCATCCCCTTGCCCTCGCCGCGCTCCAAGATCTTTTTCCAGGCCTGGAAACCGCCGCGCGCTTCGTAGTCCTGCAACCGCCAGTTGCTGCCGTCGAGGCCGGCGTAGATCTGCGGGTCGATGTGGCGGCCGTGGAAGCACGTCTCGGTGCCCGTCGCCTGGAAGCGCGCGAGGTCGATGCGGGCGCTCATGGCGTGGCAGGCGCCTTCTGGGCACGCAACAGGGAGACCAGCTCGTCGAGCCGCTGGTCATTCATGAAGCTCACCATCTGCTCGTCGTTGACGAGCATCACCGGCGCGTCGGCGCAGGCGCCGAGGCACTCCGACTGCTGCACCGTGAACGCGCCGTCGGCGGTCGTGCCCCCCTCGTCGATGCCGAGCGAGCTGCACAGGTGCTCGAGCGCGTGCTGGCCGCCGCGCAGCTGGCACGGCAGGTTGGTGCAGACGTTGAGCTTGAAGCGGCCGACCGGCTGCTGGTTGAACATGTTGTAGAAGGTCGTCACCTCGTGCACGGCGATCACCGGCATGGCGAGCGCCTCGGCGACGAGCTCCTCGCTCTCCTGCGAGATCCAGCCGTGCTCGCGCTGCAGCACGGCGAGGCACGCGATCACCGCCGACGCCTTCTGCTCGGGCGGGTACTTCGCGATCTCGCGCTCGAACGCGCGCGCGGCGCTTTCCGAGAGCTGCGGTCTGGTCTGGCCGGGAGCGTTCACCGGTCGATCTCCCCGAACACGATGTCCATGGTGCCGATCACCGCGACGGCGTCGGCGATCATGTGACCGCGCGCCATCTCGTCGAGCGCGGCGAGGTGCGGGAACCCCGCGGCGCGGATCTTGAGGCGATACGGCTTGTTGGCGCCGTCGCTGACGATGTAGATGCCGAACTCGCCCTTCGGGTGCTCGACCGCGGCGTACGCCTCGCCCTCGGGAACGCGCATGCCCTCGGTGAACAGCTTGAAGTGGTGGATCAGGTCCTCCATCCCGCTCTTCATGTCGATCCGCGGCGGCGGCGCGACCTTGTGGTTGGCGGTGATGACCGGGCCCGGATTCGCGCGCAGCCACTCGACGCACTGGCGGATGATGCGATTGGCCTGGCGCATCTCCTCGATGCGCACCAGATAGCGATCGTAGGTGTCGCCGTTGACGCCGACCGGGACATCGAAGTCCATCTTGTCGTAGACGTCGTACGGCTGGTACTTGCGCAGGTCCCAGACGACGCCGGAGCCGCGCAGCATCGGCCCGGTGAAGCCGAGGTTCTTCGCGCGCTCGGGGCTGACGACGCCGATGCCGACCGTGCGCTGCTTCCAGATCCGGTTGTCGGTGAGCAGCGTCTCGTACTCGTCGACCTTCTCCGGAAAGCGCTTCGAGAAGTCGTCGATGAAGTCGAGCAGCGACCCCTGTCGGTTCTCGTTGCGCTCCTTCGTCGCCTTGGCGCCGCGGATCTTCGACTCGCGGTACTGCGGCATCGTGTCGGGCAGGTCGCGGTAGACGCCGCCCGGGCGGAAGTACGCCGCGTGCATGCGCGCTCCCGAGACCGCTTCGTACATGTCGAACAGGTCCTCGCGCTCGCGAAAGCAATAGATCAGCACGTTCATCGCGCCGCAATCGAGGCCGTGCGCACCGAGCCACAGCAGGTGGTTCATGAGGCGAGTGAGCTCGGCGAACATGACGCGGATGTACTGCGCGCGGATCGGCACGTCGACGCCGGTGAGCTTTTCGATCGCAAGGCAGTACGCGTGCTCGTTGCACATCATCGAGACGTAGTCGAGCCGGTCCATGTACGGCAGCGACTGCATGTACGTCCGCGTCTCGGCGAGCTTCTCGGTCGCGCGGTGCAGGAGCCCGATGTGCGGGTCGGCGCGCTGGATCACCTCGCCGTCGAGCTCGAGGACGAGGCGCAGCACGCCGTGCGCCGCGGGGTGCTGCGGCCCGAAGTTCAGCGTGTAGTTCTTGATGTCGGCCACGTCGCTCGGCTCTAATGCATTCCGCCGTAGTTCTCTTCGCGGATGACGCGCGGCACGATCTCGCGCGGCTCGATCGTCACCGGCTGGTAGATGACGCGCCTTTGCTCGGGGTCGTAGCGCATCTCGACCGTCCCGGAGACCGGGAAGTCCTTGCGCATCGGATGGCCGATGAAGCCGTAGTCGGTGAGGATGCGGCGCAGGTCGACGTGGCCGTCGAAGATGATCCCGTAGAGGTCGAACGCCTCGCGCTCGTACCAGTTGGCGGCGCTCCAGACCTCGGTCAGCGACGCGAGCTGCGGCACGTCGTCGTCGGCGCAGAAGACCTTCAGGCGGACGCGCCAGTTGTGGGTCAGCGAGAGCAGGTGCGAAACGACGCAGTAGCGCGGGGCTTCCCACGGCTCGTCGCGGTAGCTCGAGTAGTCGACGCCGCACAGGTCGATGAGCTGCTCGAACGCGAGCTCGGAGTCGTCCCGCAGCAGCGTCGCGGCCTCGAGGTAGTCGGCAGCGGCGACGGTGACCGTCAGCTCGCCGAAGGCGCGCTCGATCTTCTTCGCGCGGCCGCTGAGGCGGCCCGCGAGCGCTTCCTGCAAGGTGTCGAGCTTGCTCATCGTAGTTGAAGGGGCGCGCTCAACGCGCGATCGTGTTCTCGCGCCGGATCTTGGCTTGCAGCTGGAGGACGCCGTAGAGGAGCGCCTCGGCCGTCGGCGGACAGCCGGGCACGTAGACGTCGACGGGGACGATCCGGTCGCAGCCGCGCACGACCGAATAGCTGTAGTGGTAGTAGCCGCCGCCGTTCGCGCACGAGCCCATCGAGATCACCCAGCGCGGCTCGGCCATCTGGTCGTAGACCTTGCGCAGC
>Ga0207689_10000539_pt1 | contig 35950 bp, 24 predicted proteins | sample KBSMisM52_FD_184312 | JGI IMG/M metagenome (GOLD analysis project Ga0207689, IMG submission 184312) | Miscanthus rhizosphere microbial communities from Kellogg Biological Station, Michigan, USA - KBS Miscanthus M5-2 (SPAdes) (version 2) | ecosystem: Host-associated > Plants > Roots >...
GGCGAGCTGAGCTTTTCATTGCCCGCGGCGCCGTGCTCCGACGACGCGGGCGGCTCCCCGAGGCAGCGGCCGACTTCGTGCGCGCCGTCGAGCTTGACCCGCGCTCGCCGGAGCCGGCTTGGGCCCTTGCCGGCACATACGGTCTCATGCGCGCCTACCCCGAGGACGTGCGCTACTGCGAGCGCACGCTCGCGCTGAATCCAGGCTGGTCGCGGGCCTACGCGGACCTGGCGTTTGCCTTCGTCAGGTGGCGAGGTGACGTCATGGCGGCTCGTCGCGTGCTGCGCGAGGGGATGGCGTTGCCGGACGCGGGCAAGATCCTCGACCGGCTGCGCTTCCAGGCGCCGATGTTCGTCGGGTTCACGGCAGTCGACAGCGCAGTTCTGCGCAACCTGACGGTCGACATGTTCCGCGGCGACACCGCGGAGTTCATGGTCTGGAAGGCCGACTGGGCGCACCGACACGGCGAGCCGGCGCGCCGGCGCATCTACGCCGACTCGGCGCGAACGATCTTCGAGCGGCAAGTCGCCGCGGATCCAGGTGAAGCGGGGCGCCGGGTCCTGCTGGCGCTCGCTTACGCGCATTTGGGGCGCAAGGCCGACGCCCTGCGCGAAGGCGCGCGCGCGGTGGAGATCCTGCCCGTGGCCCGCGACGCGGTAGACGGTGCCGACATTCAGGTAGACTTTGCCTACGTCGAGATGCTCGTCGGCGAAAGCGATGCGGCGGTGCGACGGATCGCGTATCTGCTGTCGATCCCGTCTGATTTCTCGGTCCCGCAGCTCCGTGTGGACCCCATGTGGGACCCGTTGCGCAGCAACCCGGGGTTTCAGCGGTTGGTCGCCGCTGGCAAGTGAGGGCGGGGTGCGAGCCCGACCCAGGGCTCGCGTGCGCCTAACGTCGTGAGGGGAAGCTGCTCGCTGCGTGCCGCTGCTGGCTGCATGCCGCTGCTTGGCTGGTAGCCGAGTGCTCCGGGCTACTGCCGCGTGCTGCTGGCTGCTGCTATTAGCCCAACGAGCCCGGTCGGGACGCACTGTTCCCGGTTCCCCGTTCCCGATTCGCTCCCGTCTCCCGTCTCCCGTCTCCCGCTTTCCGCTTCCGGGTGTAACAGCTGACCTGGGGCGATCCCCGGGGGTTGTGGGCGAGTGGCCCCGTCCTATCTTGAAATCGACAAACCGCCGGCGATCGGCTCACGCCAGTGTGAGCCCGCCGTGCTCTGCCGCGCTCGCACGCACGCGCACACCGCGATGGTGCGGCGTGCCGAAATTCCGAGGTGCTTCCGACGGTGCCGTCCGACACGTCCCGGTCTGTCACCGAGCTGCTCGATGCATGGGGCCGCGGCGACCGGGCGGCCCTCGATGCGCTCGTGCCCGCGGTCTACGCGATGCTCCATCAGCAGGCAGAGCGCGCCCTGCGTGGTCAGCCGGAGGGGCACACGCTGCAGCCGACGGCGCTCGTGCACGAGGCGTACGTGCGCCTGGCCGACCAGCCGGGCGCCGGCGCGAACAATCGCGCGCACTTCTTCGCCGTTGCCGCGATGGTGATGCGGTCCGTCCTCGTCGACCACGCCCGCGCCCGTCAGCGCGCGAAGCGCGGTGGCGACGCGCGACCCTTTTCGCTCGGAGCAGCTGGCGACGTGCCCAACCCGGACGACACCGTTGACGTAGTCGCACTCGACGAGGCGCTCGACCGGCTCGCCGACCACGACGCGCGCAAGGCGCGCGTGGTCGAGCTTCGCTACTTCGTCGGCCTGTCCATCGAGGAGACGGCACAGGCGCTCGACTCCTCGCCGGCGACCATCAAGCGCGAGTGGACCGCCGCCCGCGCGTGGCTCCGCCGCGAACTTACGACCGCCTAACGCGTCGCCGGATGCAAGACATGGGCGGGCGGATCAGCGCCGAGCGGTGGACCGCGATGATGTCGATTTTCTCCGACGCCGTCGAGCTGCCGCCGGAGGAGCGGTCGGCATTCGTCGCGCGGGCCTGCGGCAGCGATGCGGAGCTCTTGCGGGAGGTCGTGTCGCTCCTCATGGCGCACGACGGCGACGCCGAGTTCCTCGAGTCGCCGCTCGTCAAGGCCAGGGGCGACGCTCCGGACCTCGGCGGGCGTCTGCAGGAAGCGTTAGGCACGGCGTTCCACGTCGACCGCGAGCTCGGCGGCGGAGGCATGAGCCGCGTGTTCGTCGCCCTGGAGACGAAGCTCGGCCGGCGCGTCGTGGTGAAGGTCCTCCCGCCGGAGCTGCGCGCGGTCATGAGCGCCGAGCGCTTCCACCGCGAGACGCGGCTCGCCGCGGCGCTGCGCCACCCGCATATCGTCCCGCTGCTCGCCGCCGGCGAGTCAGAGGACGGACTCGTGTACTTCACGATGCCGTACATCGAGGGCGAGTCGCTGGAACAGCGGCTCGCGCGCGAGGGCCGGCTGCCGCTCGCCGACGTTGTGGCGATCGTACGCGAGGTGGCCGACGCGCTGGCGTACGCGCACGCGAACGGCGTGGTCCATCGCGACGTGAAGCCGGCGAACGTCCTCATCGACGGCCGCCACGCCGTGGTCGCCGACTTCGGCGTGGCGAAAGCGATCGCGCTGGCCCGCGGCGACTGGGATCACGCACATGACCCGGCAGTCGTACTCACTGACGCCGGGTTCGTGCTGGGCACGCCGGCGTACATGAGCCCCGAGCAGGCGAAAGGCCACGAGATCGACGCCCGCACCGACGTCTACAGCCTGGGCTGCATGACGTATGAGATGCTCACCGGGCAGCTTCCCTTCCCCGACACGGGCCTCAAGGGGATCGTGCGGCGCGTTCGGGAACCGCCGCCCGCGCCCAGCGCTCATTGTCCCGACTTGCCGCGTGCCGTAGACGACGTCGTGGCGAGGTCACTGGCACCGAGTGTCGACGACCGCTTCCAGAGCACGACCGCGCTGGCTGAGGCGTTAGGCGCTGCCGCCGCGACCTCGCCGACCGCCGACCGCAGTCCGCACGCCGCCTGGACGCGGGCCCTTCGGCGATGGCCGTGGCTGGTGGCTGCAGTGTTGGCCATCACGGTTGGCCTGACGGCCGGCGTCGTGGCCCTGCGCCGCGCGTCAATCGCTGCCCCCGCTGGCGCCACCGCGCCGGCTACCGCACCTAACGCCGATTCAGCCAACCAGGCGACGCCCACCGCCACTGGCCCGACACTCGCCGTGCTCCCGTTCGAGAACATCGGGCACGCGGACGACGCGTACTTCGCCGAGGGCGTGAGCGACGAGCTGACGAGCCGCCTGACGAGCGTGTCGGGCGTGCAAGTGATGTCTTCGGGCAGCACGCGGCAATACCGCAACACGTCGAAGTCGCGCGCCGATGTGGGCCGAGAGCTCGGCGTCGATTACGTGCTCGACGGTCACGTGCGGTGGGATCGCGCGGACTCGGCGGCACGACGCGTGCGCATCACGGTCGAGCTGATCCGTTCGCGTGACGGGAGCTCGGTGTGGTCCGACCGCTACGAGGCGAAGACCGAGGGCCTGTTCGCGATGGAAGGCGCCATCGGCGAGAAGGTCGCCGCGGCGCTCGAGGTTGCGCTCGATGAGCCCGAACGGCGCACTATTTCGGCTCGGCCGACGGAGAACTTCGAGGCGTACTCCTACTTCCTGCGCGGCGAGGCGCTTCGCACCGCGGAAGAGGACGCGTTCAACGCGTCGCCGCGCGCGGTCGCCATGTACGAGCGGGCCGTCGCGCTCGACCCCAAGTTCTCGCTCGCGTTCGCGCGCCTGGCGCAGACGCACGGCGCGATTTACTGGGCGAACACGGATCGGACCGCGAAACGTCTCACGCTCATGCGCGAAGCGGCGGAGACGGCGATACGCCTCGACCCCGGCCTTCCCGAGGGGCATCTCGCGTTAGGGTACTACTACTATCGCGCCCTGCGCGACTACGACCGGGCACTGGCGGAGTTCTCCGCCGCCCTGGAGCGTCAGCCGGGACGCGGCGACCTGCTCGTCGCGCGCGCAGCAGTCCTGCGTCGTCAGGGACGCTTCGCCGAGGCGGCGGCGAATCTCGCGCGCGCCGTGGAGCTCGACCCGCGCTCGCCGGAGCCGGCGTTCAATCTCGCGATGACCTACGGGAGCATGCGGGACTATCCTAACGCCGTGCGCTATACCCAACGGACATTGGCGCTGAGCCCGCGGTGGGCTGGCGTATATGCCGACCTGGCCATGGCGCTCGTGGCGTGGCGGGGCGACGTGTCCGGAGCGCGACGTGCGCTGCGCGATGGAATGGGGCTGCCGGATGCGGGGAAGATGCTCGACCGGATGCGCTTTCAGGCGCCGATGCTCGTGGCGTCGAGCCCGAGCGACAGTGCACTGCTGCGAAGCCTGACGGTCGACATGTTTCGCGGCGACACCGCGCAGTTCCTGGTCTGGAAGGCGGACTGGGCGCGCCGGCACAACGACCCGACGCGCGGCCTAACGTACGCGGACTCGGCCCGCACGATCCTCGAGCGGCGTGTCGCGGCGGACCCCGGGGAAGGCGGGCCGCGGATGTTGCTGGCGCTTGCGTTCGCGCAGCTCGGGCGCAAGGCGGACGCGCTGCGCGAAGGCAAGCGGGCCGCGGAGATCCTCCCGGTGTCCCGCGATGCGGTCGATGGCGCAGACCTCCAGGAGGACATGGCTTACGTCGAGCTGCTGGTCGGTGATCACGATGCAGCGATCAGGCGGCTCACCTACCTGCTGACGATCCCGTCGGATGTGTCGGTGCCGATGCTCCGCGCCGACCCGATGTGGGATCCGCTGCGAAACAACCCGCGCTTTCAACGGTTGGTCGGCATGGCTCAGTAACGCGCTGCGATCATCGGGAGCGGGAAGCGAGGGTTGACAACCGCCTCGCTCCGGATGACACCGACTACGGAACGCCCCGCCCAACAAGCGGGGCGTTTTGTCATCGGAGAGCCGCGTGAGCCGATCGGCGGCCGATTGTCGATTTCCTAAATGAAGACTGCTCGCGCGATCGCACTGCGCGGCGCGTCCCGCCTCAACGACAATCTCGAGGTTGTTATGTCGATCTCACTTCGCTGTACCGCGCTCCTGCTCACCGCGGTCGTCGCAGCTGGTTGCGATCGCGACGTCGACCGCACGACCGCGCCGACCCGGCCAGATGTACGTCCCGGGCTCGCCCTCGCCGTGCCAACCACAGCGAACCCAATGGTGGTCGCGGGAGCCTACCACGGGTGCGCTCTGCGCGCGGAGGGCACCATCGCCTGTTGGGGCGACAACGCCAACGGCGAGGCATCGCCTCCCGCCGGCATCTACACCCAGGTCAGCACTCGAGGCGAAACCGCGTGTGCCCTGTCACAAGCGGGTGAAGCCTCGTGCTGGGGGCTTTGGGGACTTCCAGCACCCGGGGGTCCGTTCGTCCAGGTCTCAGCGGGCAACTTCACCTCGTGCGGGTTACGACCCGACGGCTCACTCAGCTGTTGGGGTTATGGCGGGTTCGGTGTGGCGAGTCCCCCGAGCGGCAACTTCACGCAGGTCTCGGTGGGACGCGGTCACGCCTGCGCTCTGAAGGACAACGGCACGATTGCGTGCTGGGGCACCGACGTGTTCGGGCGGATCAGCAACACACCAGGCGCGCCGACGGGCCGAAAGTTCACGCAGGTGTCCTCCGGCATCGTGCATAGCTGCGCGCTCCTCGATGACGGGTCGGCGAAGTGCTGGGGCGACAACCAATTCGGCCAGCTCGACGTTCCGGCGCTGCCGGCCGGCGTGCAGTACACCCAGGTGAGCGCGGGCACCGCAGACTTCTACGATCCGGTGTACTCGTTTCACAGCTGCGGCCTTCGCAGTGACGGGACAGCCGTATGTTGGGGCGGCGGCGGACAAGGCCAGCTCAACGTTCCGGCGCTCCCCGCCGGCGTAACCTACACGAGCATTTCGGCTGGCTGGTTCCACTCCTGCGCCTCGCGGTCCGACGGCGCGGTGCTCTGCTGGGGGCTGTACACCGCAGGACAGATCAACGTGCCGCCGACGCTCAACCTGCTCAAGCGCACGCAGCCGATCGTCTTCACGCCACCCGTGCCGAACCCAGCGGCGTTCGGTACCGTCTTCGACCTCGTGCCTAACACGGGATCGGGGAGTCCGGTCGTCCTGCAATCGCTCACCCCGGCGGTGTGTGTGATCAACGAGAGCATGACATCCGTCTCGTTCCTTGCGCAGGGTACCTGCTCGTTCACCGTCGACCGCGCGGGAAACGCCGACTACGAGCCGGCGCAGCTCACCGTGACCGTGACCGTAGCCAAGAAACCGCAGTCCATCGCCTTTGACCCCGCGCTGCCGGCGGAGGCGCCGATCGGTTCGCAGCTGAGCGTCACGGCGACCGGGGGCGCCTCCGGAAACCCGGTCGCGTTCTCGGTGCTCACGCCAGGGACGTGCGCGCTGAGCGGCAATGTGCTCAGCCTAACGAATGTCGGCGCGTGCACAGTGGCAGCCGACCAGGTCGGGAACGCCGAGTATGAAGCGGCTCCGCAACAGACGGCGACGGTCGCGGTGCGCTGGCCGTTCACGGGCTTCGTAGGCCTCAAGGCGCCGCCGGCGCTGAACACCGGCATAAGACCCGGGAACACGGTTGCCATGAGGTTCTCGCTCGGCGGAAACCGCGGCATGTCGGTGCTGGCCGGCTCACCCACCGTCGCGGCGTATCCCTGCAACTCGACACTCCCTCCGCCGGGGGCCGGCTCGCCGAACGTTGGCACCCTCGATTACAACGCCACGGCGCAACAGTACACATACAACTATGTGACGCTCAAGTCTCGCGCATCGAAGAGCTGCGTCCAGTTCAGCCTGACGCTCGCGGACGGCAGCATTCACACCGCGCTGTTCCAGTTCAAGTAGCGCCACTCTCTCGCTCTCACGAGCGAGCGGCGGCACGGAGCGGAAGTCCGCCCCCGTGCCGCCGCGACCATGCCGGTCCGGTGGTTCCAGCGCAGGCCGCGCCGCTGGTCGAGATTCGCTTCCCCGCCGGGGAGCACGAACGGGGTTGTGGTCGATTGGCACCATCCTATTTTGGGAATCGACAGTCGGCCCGCGGATCGGCTCAGCATACTGGACGGCGATTCCTCGACTTCGGCCGCCGCTCGGCCATCCCTCGCAATGACAACGGCCTAACGGGGAGCAGGACGTGCAACGCGTGAGCGGGCAGGTCAGCGCCGAGCGCTGGGAGGCGATGACGTCGATCTTCGCCGACGCCGTCGAGCTGCCAGCCGCCGAGCGGTCAGCATTCGTTGCGCGGAGGTGTGGCACCGACGCCGGGCTCCAGCAGGAAGTCGAGTCGCTGCTGGCGGCGCACGACGGCGACGGGCGGTTCCTCGAGTCGCCGGCCGTGGAGGCGGCTGACCAAACCACTCCGGACCTCGGCGCGCAGCTCCAGGCTGCGTTAGGCAGCGGGTTCAGCGTCGGGCGCGAGCTCCCCGGCGGCGGCATGAGCCGCGTGTTCGTCGCCGAAGAGACAAGGCTCGGCCGGCGCGTCGTGGTGAAGGTCCTCCCGCCGGAGCTCCGGGCTGTCATGAGCGCCGAGCGGTTCCACCGCGAGACGCGGCTCGCCGCGGCGCTGCGCCACCCGCACATCGTCCCGCTGCTCGCCGCCGGCGAGTCGGCCGACGGGCTCGTGTACTTCACCATGCCCTTCATCGAGGGCCAATCGCTCCAACAGCGGCTCGAGCGCGAGGGACGACTGCCGCTCACCGAGGTCGCCGCGATCGTGCGCGAGGTGGCCGATGCGTTGGCGTACGCCCACGCGAACGGCGTGGTCCACCGCGACATCAAGCCGGCCAACGTCCTCATCGACGGCGGTCACGTGGTCGTCGCGGACTTCGGCGTGGCGAAGGCGATAGCAGCGGCCCGCGGCGAGCTGGATCGCGCCGAGCAGAGCGAGGGGGCGCCCGAGGACTCGCCCGGCCTTACGGTCGTTGGCTCCGCGATCGGGACGCCAGCGTACATGAGCCTCGAGCAGGCCCGCGCCGCCGACGTGGACGCGCGCACCGACGTCTACAGCCTCGGCTGCATGGCATTCGAGATGCTCACCGGCCAACTGCCGTTCGGCAGCGCGGGCGTCTATGGCATCGCGGACCCCGACGTCGAGCCCCCGCCGGCAGCCAGCGCGCACTGGCCGGAGCTGCCGCCGGCCGTGGACGGCGTGCTGGCCCGGGCACTCGCCCACAACGTCGACGACCGGTTCCAGAGTACGACGGCCCTGGCGGAGGCGTTAGGCGCCGCGGCGTTGCCGGCCCCGAGTCCGGAGAGCACCGAACCCGCCGGCGCGACCCGGTCCCTATGGCGACGGCCCTGGGTCGCCGCTGCGGCGCTGGCCGCCGCGGCTGGGGTGGCGGCCGGCATCATGGTGCTACGACGTGCGTCGATCGATATCTCGAGCGTTGCTGCAGTTCTGGGCCGCGGATCCAACGCCGGATCGGGCGACGCCATTCCGGCGTCCGCCACCGGCCCGAGGCTCGCCGTGCTCCCGTTCGAGAACATCGGCCCCGCCGATGACGCCTACTTCGCCCAGGGCGTGGGTGACGAGCTGGCGAGTCGCCTAACGAGCGTCGCCGGCCTCCGGGTGATGTCGCCAACGAGCACCCGACAGTATCGCAACACGACGAAATCGCGCGCCGACGTGGGCCGAGAGCTCGGCGCCGACTACCTGCTCGAGGGCCACGTCCGCTGGGATCGCGCCGATTCCGCCGCGCGCCGCGTGCGCGTGACAGTCGAGCTGATACGCTCTCGTGACGGAAGCTCGGTGTGGGGCGACCGGTTCGAGGCAAAGACCGAGGACCTGTTCGCGGTGGAAGCGTCGATCGGCGAGAAGGTCGCAGCGTCACTGGAAGTGGCGCTCGACGAGCCCGAACGGCAGACGATTTCGACCCGACCCACCGAGAACTTCGAGGCGTACTCCTACTTCCTGCAGGGCGAAGCGCTGCGCAGGGGAGACGAGAATGGGCTTACCAGATACCCTCGTGCGATCGCGATGTACGAGCGGGCTGCAGCTCTCGATCCCAAGTTTGCGCTCGCATTCGCGCGATTGGCGCTGACACACGGCGACATCTACTGGTCGAACATCGACCGGACTGCGAACCGCCTCGCATTGATGCGCACCGCCGCCGAGAAGGCCGTGCAGCTCGCCCCGGACCTTCCCATGGCGCACCTCGCGCTCGGGTTCTACTACTACCGCGGCCTTCGCGACTACGATCGCGCCCTCAGCGAGTTTTCGGCCGGACTGAAGCAGCAGCCGGGAAACAGCGAGCTACTCATGGGGCGCGCCTCGGTGCTGCGCCGCCAGGGACGCTTCGTCGAATCGGCGGCAAACTTCGCCCGCGCGGTCGATCTCGACCCACGCTCCCCCGACGCGACGTTCAGCCTCGCGGGGACGTCTGCCGCATTGCGGGATTACCCCAACGCAGTTCGGTACACGGAACGCACGCTCGCGCTCAGCCCGCAATGGACCGGGGTATACGGCGATCACGCGATGTATCTCGTTGCCTGGCGTGGCAACCTGACGAGCGCGCTACGAGACTTCGACGAGGCGCTGGCAACACCGGATGGTGGCGCAATCATTGGCCGGCTGCGTTTTCACGCGGGCATACTGATCGGATCCGACGCGGCGGATACCGCGGTGCTGCGGAAGCTTGGACCCAGCAACTTCAACGGCGACACATCCGAGTTCCTGGTGTGGAGAGCCGACTGGGCCCGCCGCCACGGCGACTCAGCGCGCAGCCTGACGTATGCAGACACTGCGCGGATGATTCTCGAGCGGCGGGTCGCCAAGGAGCCGGCTGAGGCCAGGACGCGGATGCTGCTCGCACTCGCGTACGCGCATCTAGGGCGCAAGAGTGACGCGCTGCGCGAAGCAAAGCGAGCCGCGGAGATGCTCCCCGTTTCCCGCGACGCGTGGGACGGCGCGGACCTCCAGGAGGACCTCGCTTACGTCGAAACGATTGTAGGCGAGCACGATACGGCCATCAAGCGGCTCGCGTACCTGCTGACGATTCCTTCGGAGCTGTCAGTGCCGTTTTTGCGCGCCGACCCGATGTGGGATCCGCTCCGCGGCAATCCCGGCTTTCAAAAGCTGCTCACCGCCCAACGGTAGCTGACCCCACCTGTCAGCAGTCCCATGCGTTTCTTGGCTGCGACGTACGAGGCGTGAGCCGATTGGCCGTCGTTTGTCGACTTACAGATAGAAGGTGCTCGCGCGATCAGACGCGCGGCGCCGCCGCGGCCACTCTCACCGTAGGTGCCATCCATGCGCCCAACCCACCGTTACCCCGCCGTGATAGCGCTCGGTGCTTCACTCCCGTTAGGCGCCTGCGGGCGGTCCGAGCCCGCCACGCCAACCGCCCCGCCACGCGCGCTCGCCACCGGTGCAGCCTACGCCCGTACATCCGATAATGCGCCGCCGCAGGAGCGCGCGGTGCTCGCCGCGATGGAGGAATACAAGCAGGCAGTCCTCGACAGCGATGTCGACGCGCTCGCGCGCATCTGGGCCGATGGCTACACGTTCATCAACCCGCAGGGCGTGTTGGTGACGCGAGCCGAGCGCCTCGCCAACTTCGCGTCGGGCAACACGAACGTGGGCGTGATCGACGACGAGCGTGAAATCACGGTACGCGTGAGCGGCGATGCGGCGATGGTGCAGAATCTTTCAACGCTCCGCGGCACATTCAGCGGTCAGCCGACGGCGACCGACCTCCGCGGCACGTTCGTCTGGGCCCGTCAGAAGGGACGGTGGCAGCTCCTGACCAACCAGCTCACGCCCGTGGTGCCGTAGTCCTGCCGACTATTCTCGACTCGGGATGCGGCCGCTCGCCTTACTCGCCGTCGAGGTGCGCGCGTCGCGTGTCGACCGCCGCGGCGAGCGGGCGGAGCGATGCGGCGTTCCAGTGGCGCCACGTATGACGCACGAACAACGCGAGCGCGTCACGGTCCATGTTCCGCACCAAGCGTATCCAGACCTCCACCAACTCCGCCGGCGCCACTCCCAGCGAGAGTGGGTCGGCATCAGCTCGCATCGTCGTCCATGCGGCTACAGGAGCGGCCATAGGCCCGCGTCGTTTTAGGGTACCCGGCTCTCCTGCAATGGCCGGGCCGCCGTGTCGCCCCCAATTTAATTTCTCCGTACCCTGCCTGGCCAGTACCCCCTACTGCGCGCGCATCGTGATGACCGGGTCGACTCGCGCGGCACGCAGCGCGGGAATCCAGCACGCCACGATCCCGATCGCGGCCATGGCCAGCGCCGCCGTGACCAGTGTGACGGGATCGTTAGGGGATATCCCGAACAGCATGCCGCGAACAACCCGACCGGCGAAGAAGGCACCCGTGACGCCTAACAGGAGACCGGTCACCACCAGGGTCCCCCCTTCCCTCAGGATCATGCGCTCGATGATGCCGCGGTCGGCCCCAAGACTCATGCGAATGCCGATTTCGTTCGTTCGCGCGCTCACCGAGAACGCGAGTACACCGCCGATCCCGACCGCCGCCACCACCAGCGCCAGCGCGCCGAACGCGGAAATGAGGGCGGCATTCAATCGCTGGTTGGAGACGCTGCGGTCCTTGTACTCCTGAATCGTCACGACGTCTTCGATCAGCGCCGTCGGTGCGATACGACGCACGATGCGCGTCGCCGACGCAGCGAGGGCAGACACGTTGCTGCCGGCACGGATCACGAACCCACCGCCGCTCGGCACATGATCGACCGGCGAGTACAACGCGGGTATCGGTTCGGCGTCCAGACGCGCTCCGTCACGTGTGTTGCCCACGACGCCGATGATGGTCATCAACTCCGTTTCCATGGACGGGTACAGCTCTCGTACGATCTGTCCCGTCCACGCCACCTGCTTCCCAACGGGATCTTCGTTTGGGAACACTCGGTCGGCATATGCCTTGTTGATGATGGCGACCGACGACCCCGCGCCCATGACGCCATCGCGCTGCTGGAGGACGCGCAGGCCCGCGTTGCTCGTCTCGTCGCCCATGGTGAACATGCGGCCGCGGAGGAGCGGAATCCCCGCCGCTCTGAAGTAGCTCGCGTCAGCGGAACGCTGCTCTGCGCGCACGGGTGGCTGGCCAGCCACAGGTGGCCTGCCGTCGACCTTCACGTCGTTCGCGAACCCCGACGTCCGAAGTGGGAGTGTGGATCCAATGCCAACCGCTATCACGCCGGGGAGCGCGGCGAGCTCGCGCCGCATCTCGTCGAAGCGCTGCCGTCCCGCCGCACTCGTCGCGGGGTCTCGCGACTCCGCGCGAGTGAGCTGCGTGACCTGCATCGTGAGCACCTGTTCCGCATCGACTCCGGTGTCCACGCGGGAGAGCTGGATCAACGTGCGCGTCAGCAACCCGGCGCCCGCCAACAGCACGACCGACATCGCGACCTGCGCCACGACGAGACCACGCTGCAAACGCTGCTTTCTCACGGACCCGGTCACCCGGCGGGCCCCCGCTGCGATCCATGTCGCCAACCGGCCTTCGGGTGGCGTCCATCCGACATACGATAGGACGAGAGCGACGAGAACAGACAGCGCCACGGTGAAGCTCAGGACCACGCCATCCAGCGCGATCTCGCTCGCACGCAGGGAATAGCGCGCGGCGAATGCCGTCAGGAGCTTGAGACCGCCGATGGCGATGAGTATGCCGCACGCGGCTCCCATGAACGCGAGCAACAGGTTTTCGACGAGCAGCAACCGTCGTAGCCGCGAGGCTGCGGCGCCCAGGGCAGCGCGCACAACCAGCTCGTGCTCTCTGCGGACACCGCGCATCAATGTGAGATTGGCAACGTTGGCGACCGCGATGATCAGGACGAGCGCGGCAGCCCCCATGAGCAGCCGCAGCGTGAGCTGCGCTCGCTCGCCGAACACCTCACGAAACGGGATGACGGCGACACGATAGTGCGACGCGGCGTCGTACGCTTCGGGGTGCTGGCGCTGCATGCGCGAGTACACGGCGCCGACTTCCGTTCGCGCGCGAGCGAGCGTGGCGTTAGGTGCGAGCCGGGCGACCACTTGCGTCATGCGATGGGCGCGCCCCTCAACCATGACTGCGCTCATATGGTGCTCGCTGTTCACCATGTTGAGGAAGGCTTCCACGCGCTCGGGGAAGTTCGGCGCTGGCTGGAGAACGCCGACGACCGTCACCTGCCGCTTGTCCAGCGGGATCTGCCGGCCGACAACGCTCGAGTCTCCGCCGAAGCGGTTGATCCACGTCGCATACGTGAGGACGGCCACCGGAGCCGCGCCAGGCCCATCGTCCGAGGGGAGCGTTAGGCGCCCCACCACGGGCGACAGGCCCATGACCTGGAAATAGTTCCCCGTGACGAGACCGACGCTCCAGCGGACCGCGCCCTCGCTGGCCTGATGGACCACACCGAAGGGCGAGTATTCCGCGATGCCAGCCAGCGATGGCACACCGCCGCGCAGGTCGCGCACTTCCGGCACCGAGAAGGTGAGCTCTGCTCCCCCCAAGCCGTCCATGGAGTGCCGCAGGTACACCAGACGATCCCCGCCGCGATGCGGGAGTGGCTTGAGGAGCACGCCGCGGACCACGCTGAAGATGGCCGTGTTCGCGCCGATGCCGAGCGCCAGCGTGAGCACCACCACCGCGGTGAACACGGGGGCATGGCGCAGTGCCCGGACGGCGTACGTGACATCGGCAGCGACGCTTTCGAGCCACGGCACACCGCGTTGCGCGCGCGTTGCGTCGGCCGCCTGCGTGAGACCGCCCGAGGCGAGCAAGGCCCGCCGCCGCGCGGCGTCCGGACGCATGCCGCGCCGGATGTACTCGGCCGTCTCCATCTCGAGGTGGGACTCGAGCTCTTCGCGGAGCTCGTCGTCTCCGCGGTGCTTCGCGAACATGCCGACCATGCGCGAGAGCGCAGCGCGAACCCGTGTCATGTGGCCTCCCGGGTGGGGGCGCTTCATATGGGATTCCCATATGAAGGTAGCCCTCTGCCCTCGGGCGCGCAATCGGCCGCCGACCTACGCCGCTAGTTCCAGCGCAGCCCGCGCAGCTGGTTGAGATTCACGTTGCCCCCCGACAGCACGACCGCGACACGAGACCCGGCCGGCAGCCTGATAAGCCCGTGCAGAAGCGCCGCAACCGGCGCCGCCGCCGCCCCTTCGACCACGAGCTTGCAGCGCTCCATCACCCAGATCATCGCCTCGAAGATGTCGCGATCCGGCAGCGCGACGATCTCGTCGACGAACCGCTGCGCCACGGAGAAGGTCTTCTCCCCAACACGACGCACGCGAAGGCCGTCGATGATCGTCCGACAGTCGATCGTCTCGAGTCGGCCAGCCTCCACGCTCATCTTCATCGCCGGCCCATCCGAGGACTCCACGCCGATGACGCGAACGTTCGGGTTATGACTCTTCATCGCCATGGACACGCCGGAGATGAGCCCGCCGCCACCGATCGGCACGACGATGGCGTCGAGCTCCGGCCAGTCCTGGACGACCTCGAGGCCTAACGTGCCCTGTCCGGCGATGAGCTGTTCGTCGTCGAACGGATGCACGTAGGTCAGCCCTTCGGTGCGAACGAGCTCCTTCGCCTTCTCGTTCGCCTCATCCCAGATGCTGCCGTGCAGCACCACCTCGGCGCCGTAGCCCCTGGTAGCAGCGACCTTCGCCGGCGTCGCATTCGTCGCCATGCACACCACGGCGCGAATACCGTGAATCTTCGCCGCGAGCGCGACGCCCTGCGCGTGATTGCCGGCTGACGAGCAGACGACGCCACGACGCTTCTCGTCCTCCGGCATCTGCACGAATTTGTTCAGCGGGCCGCGGATCTTGTACGATCCGACGCGCTGGAACATCTCGGCCTTGAGCCGGATGTCGTATCCGCTCGCCTCGCTCAACTGGCGAGAGGTCAAGAGCGGCGTGTGCTTGATGTGCTCGGCGATGCGAGCGCGCGCATCGCGGAAGTCGGCGAGCGTCAGGACGAACGGAGCGGCAGCAGTCTGCGTCACGGTCTCGTTAGGTTCGGCGTCAGGGGTTTGGTCGAGCGGAGTCGACCGACTTCAGGAAATCACGGACCACGCGGTTCGTCTCATCCGGGTTATCCCACTGCACGATGTGCGCGGCTCCCGGAATGACCGCGTATTTCGCGGCGGGCGTCATCTGCGCCTGGCGCTTCACCGTCGGCGGATCGGCCTCGTCGAACTCGCCCACCGTGAAGAGCACCGGCACCTTCACGCTCTTGAGGAATGGTGTGGCGTCGTACGTCTTCAGGGTACCGGTGATCGTGAATTCGCTCGGCCCCTGCATGTAGTTGTAGATACCTTCGTTCACCGTGGACATCAGGCTGTCGAGCTCCGCCTTTACCGGGCGGCGCCAGACGTAGCGGCCGTAGAACTCGCCGATCGCGGCCTCATAGTCGGGCGCCTTGTAATTCTTCTCGGCCGAACGGGTGGCGATCGCCTTCTGCAGCGAGTCGGGCAGTGTCTTCACCAGACGGTTCGCGTTCTTCTCCCACGTCGGGATGTCGATCGCGGAGCTCATGAGCGTGAGGCTCGTGACGTGCTCAGGATGCGCGCGATAGTACTCGAGCCCGAGGATCGTACCCCACGAGTGGCCGACGATGTGCACCTTGTCGTAGCCCAGATGCGAGCGCAGCGAGTCCAGCTCGCGGACGAAGTGCGGGATGTTGAACATCGCGGTATCGGTGATCCTGTCGGATTTTCCCGCTCCGAGCTGGTCGTAGCGCACCACTCTACGGTCGGCGCTCAGCCCTTCGAGGGATCGCATGTAGAAGCTGGAGTAACCCGGCCCGCCGTGCAGGAGAATTACCGGTGTCGCGTTGCCTGATCCCACCACTCGATACCATATGTGTCCGCCGTCAACGGCCAGTCGCGCTTCGCCCGGCGGTAGCGCGTTCGGCGCTGGTGCGGCCGAGGCGGACGACGTCGTATCCGCGGGCGGCGGCGCTTCCTTCATGCAGGCCACCGCTGACGATGCGGCGAGCATCAACGTGACGGGCAGGCTGGTACGCATGGAGTCGCTCCGGAGGAAAAGATTCTGACGTCCCCGCGCAAGCGAAGATGGAAGCGTAGAGTCAGCGCGTCGAGGGTCGGACGTGTCGCCCATCTGCCGTGCCATCGCACCATCACTCCCTGAACCCAGGCTCCGTCGGTATTGTAAGCGCCGCGGGTTCCAGCACGCCCCACCATACCGTCAGGAGTCGAGGACTATGCGTTCAACGCGACGATTCATCGTACTCAATGGCGCGCTCGCTCTGGCGTGCGCGCTGCCGGCAGCGGCCCAGTCGGCGAGCGTCATGGCCGACCTCTCGAGCGACGTTGCCGAAACGGAGAAAAAGTTCATCGCGCTCGCGAAGGAGATTCCGGCCGAGAAGTACGACTGGCGGCCTGGTCCCGGCGTCCGGTCGATCGGCGAGGTGCTGCGCCACGTCGCAAGCGACAACTATCTAATCCCCGCGGCGCTCGGTCACGCAGCCGACCCGTCGACAGGCATCAAGGGTGACGACTACAAGACGGCGGGGGCCTTCGAGAAGAGGCAGGCGACGAAGGACCAGACGGTCGCCGACCTCGAGAAGTCGTTCGCGAATCTCAAGCAGAGCATGCAGGCGACCACGCCGGCGAAGCTTGGCGACACGGTGAAGCTGTTCGGCCAACCATTCACGACGCAGAAAGCGTGGGTTCTCGGCACGACACACCTGCACGAGCACCTCGGGCAGCTGATCGCCTACGCGAGGACGAATGGCGTGAAGCCGCCGTGGAGCCAATAACAGCCGGGGACGGGGGGCCGGCGGCGGGCGAAGGGCAAAAAAGCGAGAACCCTCGGGAGGCGTCTCTCAGTGAGATTGGCATACCGAGGGTTTCCGCATCTTCTCCGTCGCCCGTCGCCCGTCCCCCCGTCCCCCTATTTCTTCGCCGCCGCGATGCACTCGATTTCAATCAACGCCCCGGGGACCACGAGGCCGGCAACGCCGACCGTTGTTCGCGCGGGCGGCTCGGTCGGAAAGAATTCCTTATACACGCCGTTCATCGCCTGGAAGTTCGCGACGTCCGTCAGAAACACCGAGCACTTTGCGATGTCGGCCATCGTGACGCCGGCGAGCGCCGCGGACGCCTTGACGTTCTCCAGCGCCTGACGCGTCTGACCCTCGATCCCGCCGTCGGCGAGGCCGCCGCCACCAGGCTTTGTGCCGAGTGCGCCGGAGAGGAAGACGAGATCGCCGACGCGCACTGCGCTGGACAGCACGCCCCCGGGTCGCGCGTTAGGCGGGTTGATCGCCTGCTTGTTGCCGCCCTGCGCTGCGGCCTGCTGGGTCGTCGTAGCGAAAGCAGCCAGCACGAGCGACGCGATCAGTGAGAACCGACGAACTCGCATGTTCAAACCTCGGTCAGTGAATGGTTCACCAAGTCATCCCGAGCCGCCAGGCGAGGGATCGCGATCCTCCCGGTAGAGCCCTCTATCGGGACCAGCGCGATCTTTCGCTTCGCTCGGGATGACAACGGGTCCGCGATGACACTACACCAGCACCCGCAGCGCGTTGGGCACCACGCGCACTTCGAACTTCGTCCCTTCGGCCACGAGATCCCCGCAACCGAAGAAGGCCGATTTGCGATCCGTCTCGATAGTCACGCGCACGGCACGCCACGCCGAGAAGACGTTCGACGCGACCGCGGAACCACGCAGAAGTCGCGTCAGCGCGACGAGCAGCCGCACGCGGGCCACGTCGTGGACAACGCAGACGTCCAGCGCGCCATCCGCGTTGTCCGCCGGCACCGGAAGTGAGATGCCTCCCCCCATCGTCCGCTGGTTTGCCACGAACACCCCGTGGGCGCGGACCTCCATCGACTGGTCCGCCGCCTCGCCCGGGACACGCCAGGTCAGCCGCACTCGCTCGGCCAGCCCGGGCCGGAGCATGACGTTCGCGCCGGCCGCAAGGCGGTAGACGGCGCCGCCTAACGATTCAGTCGCCATCCGCGCGAGCGGATGGAGAGCTTTGATCCACGGCACCGCCAGCGCCGCGTGCGCGCCGATGCCGATGCCCCCGGCCGTCACGAACGGCTTGCCATTCACCTCGAGCAGGTCGATCGCGCGCGTGCTGCGGCGGACGATGCGATCGAGCGCACCGGCAACGTCGTCGGGGATTCCGTTAGCGCGAGCGAAGTCATTCCCCGTTCCCAGCGGGATGACGCCCAGCGGAACGCCAGTGCCCGCGAGCTCCTGGGCGACCAGGCGGACCGTCCCGTCGCCGCCAGCCGCGACGACGACCGCAGGTCGTTGTTCCGCGGCCATACGTGTGCGCACGACCTCCGCCGCCTCGAGCGCGGAGCCGACCGAGACGATCTCGATACCGTAGCGACGACCGAGGGCGCGCTCGGCGGGCTTGCGCCATTCGTCGCGTCGAACGCGGCGAGCATTCGGGTTTGCGACGACAAGCGCCGCCGCGGTGGCGCCGGGTGGCGTTGGGCGGTGTGACACCGGAATCAGCCTCGACGCCCTGTGCGCCGGCGCGGGGAGATGATACGAGCACTCGCCGATAAGCTAACCTGAGCGGCCAACCTCGCCAGCGGTTGAGATCGTTCCTTCAACCGCCATCATTCAATCACCGTCACAGGCAGGAACGACCGCGTTTGCGATTTTCGCTCCCCGATTCCGATTCCCGATTCCCGATTCCCGATTCCCGATTCCCGATTCCCGATTCCCGATTCCCGACCGTGTATCGGCAACTCGACGACGACCGCATCATTGAAACACTCGAGCGGCTCCGTCAGCGGATCATCGAGCGATTTCCCACTTCGAGCCTGGCGCGCGTGAGCGAGGAGCTGCTCGCGATCGCCCACGAATCGGCGTCACACGTGGCGTACCTGTCGAAGCCGAACTGGCCGATTCGTGCGACCGTCGCGCTCGCGATCGCGGTGATGCTGGCGGTGGTGGTGACGGCGGCGGCACAGGTTCGGTTGGCGACCAACATTGCCGGCTGGCCCGAGTTCCTGCAGGGCGTCGAGGCCGCGATCAACGATCTCGTGTTTCTCGGGATCGCGGTCTTCTTCCTGCTCACGATCGAGACGCGACTCAAGCGTCGCCGCGCGCTCGCGGCGCTCCACCAGCTGCGGAGCATTGCCCACGTGGTGGACATGCACCAGCTGACGAAGGACCCGGAGCAGCTGCTCACGAATGCACCGTCCACCGCATCGTCACCGGTGCGCACGATGACGCGCGTGGAGCTGGGGCGATACCTCGACTATTGCAGCGAGATGCTGTCCGTGACGAGCAAGATTGCGGCGCTGTTCGTGGAGCGGTTCGACGATCCGGTGACGCTCGCCGCGGTGAATGAGATCGAGTCGTTGACGGCCGGGCTGTCGAGGAAGATCTGGCAAAAGATCTCCATGCTGCTCAACACGGCTGATACCGGCGGTTGAGCGGCAGCTGCCGTCGCCCGTCGCCCGTCCCCGGCAGCCGCCTGCCGCCTGCCGCCTGCCGCCTAACGCCCAGTCCGCCGAGTTCGGGAAAAGTTCTCGGTTGACGATACTCCCGGCGCGGTGAATGTTGGCCCCGCGTCCGAAGGAAACGGTCAGTCTCGGACGCGATGCTCTCCGGTGGGACGCCAGCGGAGGGTCGCCTGTCGGATGTTCGGCAACGACAGGTCGGTCGCGGGGTCGCTGGCCGCGACTGTAGCTTCAACGAATTCGGAAGCACCTGAGCCGGGACCGTTACGGCAAGGGTAAGGGAAGTCGACCGGTCCGCGCGCAAGCGCGGTGTCGAACCAGACGATCGAATCCCGCCAGCGGAAGAGAAGCCCCTCGGATCACGGTTCGCCGCGGTTCGAGGGGCTTTTCACGTTAGCGTCGGTAGCCGGCCGCCGGAGCGCCCACCGGGCATGCGCGTTGCGCTTGCGCACGCCGATGAGGGAATCCCTCGGCGTCACAGCGCAATTCGCTCCCAATCTCTCGGGCGACGATGTGGCGGCGGCGATCCAGCGGTTCGAGGACCGCTTGCAAAAGGCTCGGCCCGATGTGAAGTACATTGGCGTCGAGCCCATTCCGCGGCAACCACGGTCCCAACCGAGTCCGATCGCGCGATGAAGAGCGAAGAGCCGAGCGAAGTCCTGTCGGTCGCTGGCCGACAGGTCCGCATCACGCACCCGGACAAGCCGTATTTCTCGCGCGACGTCAAGCTCACCAAGCTCGATCTCGTCCGGTACTACCTGTCGGTCGAACGCGGCGCCATTGCGGGTATCCGCGATCGGCCGGTCGTGCTCAAACGCTTCGTTCATGGTGCGGAGGGCGAGCCGTTCTATCAGAAACGCGCGCCCACCGGCCGCCCGGCATGGCTCCGAACCGTGACCCTGTCGTTCCCGTCCGGTCGCACAGCGGAGGAGATCGTCGTCGATGACGCCGCTGGCCTCGCCTGGATCGTGAACCTGGGATGCATCGAGCTGCATCCGCATGCTGTGCGCGCGGCAGACCTCGACCACCCCGACGAGCTGCGCATCGATCTCGATCCGGGTCCTGGCGTCGCGTGGGACGACGTGCGACGCGTTGCGATGGAGGCGAAAGGGCTGCTCGACGAATTGGGGCTTCGCGGCTGGCCGAAGACCAGTGGCTCGCGCGGCATGCACGTCAACGTGCGGATCCATCAGCATTGGACGTTCGCCGAGGTACGTCGCGCAGCGCTGGCGTTCTCCCGGGAAGTCGAGCGTCGCGCCCCGACGCTGGCGACATCCAAGTGGTGGAAGGAGGAGCGCCGCGGCGTGTTCCTCGACTACAACCAGAACGCCAAGGATCGCACCACATGCTCGGCCTACTCGGTCCGGCCACTCGCCGACGCACGCGTGTCCACACCACTTCGATGGGAAGAGATCCCCGAATGCGACCCGGCGGACTTCACGGTGAACACCGTGCCGGCACGCTTGTCGTCGTTAGGCGATCCGAACGACGGGATGGACGACTCGGCCGGGTCGCTGGATGCGCTGCTCGAGCTCGCGGCGCGCGACGAGGCGTCCGGCCTGGGCGACGCGCCGTGGCCGCCGCACTTCCAGAAGATGGCCGGTGAAGCCACGCGCGTGGCGCCGTCCCGCGCGAAAGGGGTCGCGAAGACGAAGAAAATGGCCGGAGCGCCGCGCACGAAGATGCCGCTCATCGTAGTCGCGAACTCGACGAAGAAGGACGCCGCCCTCGCCGGGCTCGCACGGTGGAAAGCGAGGCACCCGGAGGTCGCCGAGTACCTCGCAGTCGACGACGTGCTGGTGGACTCGATGCGTGGCCGCTCATCAACGTGGACGCGCATCCGCGTGAACCTTCGCAACGTGCCGGAGGGGATCAGGCCTCCTCAGGAAGCGCCGGATCCGGACGACGATCCGACGCGCGCCTGGCGCGAATGGAGAGACAAGGCGAAGGAGCACTAGCGGCCTGCCGCGAAGATCTGACTCAGCTCGTGAGGCGGTACGACCTCGAGTTGCGCGAAAGTGCAATCCTTTGGGCGCTTGTCGGCGCGCCAACGCCGGAACTGGGCGGTGTGTCGGAAGCGAGTGCCCTGCATGTGATCGTACGCCACTTCGACTACCAGCTCGGGCCGCAGCGCTTCCCACGACAGATCCTTGCCCTGGCTCCAGCGACTGATTGCTCCGGGTCGTCGATGCGTCGCAGTCTCCTCATCCGACGGGGCTTCGGCCCACGCTCTCCATGGATGTCCCTCGAGAGCGTTCTCGCGATACGGCTCCAGAAAGGCCACGAGCTCCCGTCGTTTGGCGGCGGTGAAGCTTGCGCACACACCAACGTGCTCGAGGTTGCCGTCGTCGTTGAACAGCCCGAGGAGCAGTGAGCCCAGGGCCGTGCCCTTCCCGTTCTTGTGCCACCGGAACCCCGCCACAACGCAATCACACTCGCGCTCGTGCTTCACCTTCAGCATGACGCGCTTGTTAGGCTCGTACGTGCCGTGTTCGGCCTTCGCGATTACCCCATCGAGCCCGGCGCCTTCGAACCTGCTGAACCAGTCGGCGGCTAACGCGCGGTCGCGTGTCGCGGGCGTGAGATGCAACGGCGGCGTGACGCTACCGCGCACCACGGACTCGAGCACCGCGCGCCGCTCGCGAAATGGCGCCTTGCACAGATTGCGGTCGCCCTCGCAGAGCAGGTCGAAGAACACCACCGACGCAGGGATCTGCCCTGCCAGCAGCTTCACACGCGAAGCGGCGGGATGAAGCCGCAGCTGCAATGCCTCGAAGTCGAGGCACCCATCTCGTGCAATGACGATCTCGCCGTCCACGACACACCGCTCCGGCAGCTGGGTCTTGAGCGGCGTGACCAGCTCGGGGAAGTAGCGTTCGAGCGGCTTCTCGTCGCGGCTCTGGATGACCAGCTCGTCGCCATCCCGGAAGATGAGCGTTCGGAATCCATCCCACTTGGGCTCGAAGATCCATCCTTCGCCGGGTGGAAGCTCGTCGACACGATTGGCGAGCATCGGGAGTACGGGCGGATTGACCGGGAGGTGCATGATCGGAAGGAGGAGCGATATGAAGTGGGGTACGCCACGCGGGTTCTTCGGTATTTTTCGAGGATGAAAGTCGCCCTCTCACACGACTGGCTCACCGGAATGCGGGGCGGGGAGTATGTGCTGGAAGCAATTTCGGACATGTTCCCTGCGGCAGAACTCTTCACGCTGATCTCCATTCCCGGCAAGGCATCAGCCAGACTGGAAGCCATCCCGACGCATGTCAGCTGGCTTCAATCGATTCCCGGGGCCGAACAGAAGTACCGAACGCTTCTTCCGTTGATGCCGGCAGCCATCGCGAGCCTTAGCCTGGACGATTTTGACCTTATCGTGTCGTCGTCACATTGCGTCGCGAAAGGCGTACGGAAACGAAACGATGCCGTGCACGTGAGCTACGTGCATGCGCCGATGCGCTACATGTGGGCTCGCTTTGACGAGTACTTCGGCCCGGGCCAGGCTCCTTTTCACGTCCGGCTGGCGGCGCGTCTGTGCCGACCCTTTTTACAACGCTGGGACCGCCGCGTCAGCGATGACCGGCGGGTTGACCGGCTCGTGGCCAACAGCACGTACATCGCCCGCCAGATCCGGGACGCCTATCAGCGGGATGCTCGCGTTGTGTATCCCTTCGTCGACGTGTCTCGCTTTGGCGCAGCGCGGCGTCCGGGATCCAAATACTTGATCGTCGGCGCTTTTGCCCCGTACAAGCGCGTCGACCTCGCCATCGAGTCGTTCAATCGTCTCGAGCTTCCGCTTCAGATCGTGGGCTCCGGCCAGGACGAGAAGAAGCTTCGGGCCATCGCCGGGCCAACCATCGAATTTCTAGGCGCTCGTTCGAACGAGGAGATCGCCGCGCTGTATTCCACCTGCAAAGCCTTTGTCTTTCCGGGGGCCGAGGACTTCGGAATCACTCCGCTGGAAGCCATGTCCGCCGGAGCACCGGTCATCGCTTTTGCCGAGGGTGGCGCCATGGAGACGGTAACGGAGCGAACCGGCGTATTTTTTTCGCCCCAATCCGTGGACTCGATGATGGAGGCAGTTCTGAAAATTGAGAGGGGAACCGTCTTGATTCACGAGTCCGATTGCCGGGAGCGAGCCGCGATGTTTTCTCGAGGCCGTTTTCAGGAGGAGCTGGCCGCCGTGATACGCCAGGCCTGGACGTCCGCCGGGAAGAACATGTCGGATCTCGAAGGCGTCATGTGCCAGAGACTCTGACCTCCTCAACGCCGCCGGCTTGACTCGACAACGGACCGGTATGGACGGTGACTTGTCACCGGCAGGTTGCGGGCACGGCCACTGGCGCCTAACGATCTGGCGTGCCTCTCCGTCTCGTCAGTCCGTTCTCGCTATGACCGCGAGGGTCGCAGTGCGTGCGCTTGTCATCGCTCTCGTGACAGCGGCAGGCTCCAGCCGCGCGGAGGCGCAACCACCCGGCAAGTGGCCCCCCGACTCGCTCGTGAACGTTCAGGTGATCCCGAAGACCACGCAGCCGGTGCAGGTGTGGGGCATGATGCGCAACATTGCTGGCGCGTTGGGTGTTTCGTGCACCTTCTGTCACGTCGGAAGCGACAGCACTCCGCTCGAGCGGATCGACTTCGCGACCGACGAAAAGCGAAACAAGCGGGTTGCTCGCCAGATGATGCGCATGGTGCAGGAGGTGAATAACCGCCTCGATACGATTCCGACGCGACCGACGCCGACAGTGACTGTGACGTGCATCACATGTCATCGCGGTGTAAACCGACCGGTCCCTCTGGCGACGATCATTACCGAGACTGCGACCGCTGCCGGTGCGGATTCCGCGACCCGCGCGTACCGCGCATTGCGCGAGCGATACTACGGTCGCGACGCGTACGACTTCGGGGAGGTGTCGCTCAACGCGGCCGCGTTCCGAACTGCGCGCGCCGGCAAGATCGACGACGCGCTGGCACTGCTGCGCCTCAACGAGCAGCTCTACCCTAACACGGCGGCACTATCGATCGTGCGCGGGAACATCATGCTCATGCGCGCCGACACGGCATCGGCAGCCGCGGCTTTTCGCGAAGCGATCCGGCGTGATCCGAAGAACGACGAAGCACGTGGACGCCTGCGGGACATCCGTCAGACCCCCTGACGACCGCGTGCGTTAATCAGATCGATACCTCAAAGACACCATAGTCATGCTCCACGTGCGTGATCGGCGCCGATTCGCCGCCATCTCGGCACGTTTTGGCATCGATCTTCCCGAAAACCGCCCACCGTGCCCGTCAAACTTCGATAGCGGGGCAAAACACCGGTTCGCGTGTAACACATGAGGCACTGAGTCGAGTAAGTTGCGCGACATTGGTCGAGCCCGCTCCGGTCGAATCCAACTAAACCCTAAGCCCGTTGCGCCGTTTGTAGTCGGTACGTTAAACATCGAGCAAACGCGAGCTTCACAAACGCGCCGCACCTAACGCGAAGCGTGAACCGTCTGGTCTGTCAACGCATTTCGAGCTGACCCAAAAGGCCATTCGAAAACGTGACTCCCGCAGGCACCGCCGGGTTTAAGCCTGACCAGCCCGTCACGCATGCGCGGCGTCTTGGGATGCTCCCCACATTAGCCATGTCGCGCCTTGGAACTGTATCAGCCGACTTCGGTGCCAGCCAATTCAGCCAGATCTCGCCCCGCTCGGTCGGATGCGACCGCCAACGTTCGTGTGCGGTCGGCTCCCGCTCGCGTCTCGCGACACACCTCCGAGGTCGACCGAAGCGTCGCGATCCCGCGGGCTGCGGAGAACCTGCGACGTCATACGTTTCGCGCAGCGCGCGACGTAGCCGCTCTCCTCATCGTTGACGCCGTCGCGTTCCTCGCTGCACAGGCCACGATACACGCACTGGTGACGGGACGATGGTTCCCCACCGGGTTGGCCCTGTCCACGCTCGCCCCCGAGCTCGCCGGCAGCAAGGTCGCCTTTGCGATGGCCCTCCTTGTCGGTGCGACTGTCGCCGGGACGTACCGGTCCGGGGACGCTCGTCGACACATCGGACGTCTCTGCCTTGCCGCGGCGATCGCCAGCGTCCTCCCGCTCTGGTCACGGCTTTGGTCGCAATCGCCAGTCGAGGCGGTGCAAACCGGCCTGCTGGTGTTCGCACCGTTATGCATCGCGCTCGTCGTCCTTCGCACCACGTTCGATGCAATCGCTCGGTTCTGGTCCGGCCGGTCAGGGGCGCGCAGACGAGCGCGCGTGATCCTCGTCGGCACCGCCAACGATTGTCTCGTCAGGCAAAAGGGACCATCGCCCGATCACGTCGTGAGGTTCGATGTGCTCGGGTTCATCGATGTCGCGGCACACCCGAACCGTCGCGCGCTGGGATCGCTCGCCGACCTCGAGTCGGTGCTGCTGGAGCAGGACGCCGATACGGTAGTGCTCTGCGGGTTGCCGTCGTCCGAGACGACGAGCCGCGTGGTGCGCGCTGCGGCCGTCGCGGAGTGCAAGGTGATCGTAGCCGCGCCGCAGCTCGAGCTGCCCGGCGTGCGGCCGACCCTGATTACGCAGGGCGGTCAACCGTTGCTCGAGCTTCGCCCGGTGGTGCTTCGCGCCGAACAGCTGTTCCTCAAACGCGCCCTGGACATCGTTGGCGGAGCAGCGATGCTCGTGGTGCTCTCGCCGCTGCTCGCGGTCATCGCTACGCTTGTTGTCCTGGACAGTAAGGGCCCTGCCCTGTTCTGCCAGCGTCGACTCGGAAGGTTTGGGCGCCCGATCCGATGTCTCAAGTTCCGCTCGATGTACGCCGACGCGGAGGCGAAGCTGCTCGCCGATCCGGTGCTCTATCGTCAGTACGTCGAACACGACTACAAGCTCCCCGCAGCGACCGACACCCGCATAACGAGGATCGGCCACTTCCTGCGACGCACGAGCCTCGACGAGCTGCCGCAATTGTGGAACGTGGTGACGGGCGACATGTCGCTCGTTGGTCCACGTCCGATCGTGCCTGACGAGATCCACCATTACAACGGCGAGGGTCCGCTACTCCTGTCCCTCAAGCCGGGGATGACGGGTGCGTGGCAGGTGATGGGAAGGTCGGCGGTGGCCTATCCGGCACGCGTGACCGTGGAGCTCGACTACGTGGAGGGGTGGAGCCTCAGCCGCGATCTCGCGATTCTCGTTCGTACTATCCCGGCGGTATTGGGCGGCCGAGGGGCGTACTGACGAACGGCCGGCGGCCGGCGGCCCCCGCCGCTGTTCCCCATCGCCCGTCCCCCGCCGCCCGTGATTCAGTCTCCACTCGCGACGCGCCCCACCCGAAGCGATCCGTCGGCAGGCTCGGTAACCGCCGTGCGGCTGGGGTCCTGGAATTCCCGCCGCGACCACAGGATCAGCGTCACGACCAGGAACGCCAGCGCGGACGCGAGCACGAGCTTGAGCGGCGCGTGGCGCGGATCGGGAAGGAGGCGATTCGGAATCGAATCCACCACCACCACCGCGGGCGTCTCCTCCAGCTCTCGTGCGACAGCCGTTTCGTAGTCCTCGCGCGCCTGGCTGTACACGGATTGCGCGCTGGTTACTTCCCGCTCGAGCTCACGTCGCATGACGGACGCTTCGGAGAACATGGTGTACGAGCGGTTCGACGAGGCGAACCCCCGCGACCGCTCTTCGGCTCGTCGCAGTTGGCGCTGCGCGCTGTCGACTCGCTCCGCCTGCGCCGCCCGCTGACTGCTGGCCTGCGCCCGACTCACTCGCACGAACGTCGCGCTGGCGGTCTCCGTGAGACGCCGCGTGATGAAGCGTGCGACGGCGCTGTCAGGAAGCGTCGTCTGCACCATGATCAACCCGGTCTGCTTGTCCACCTCGGCCGATACCGCCTTGCGCATTGCGGGCTCCACGCGTCCCAACTTGATGGGCGGTCGTTCTTCCAGTACGCGTTCGATCACGGTTCCGCCGCGAGCGTCGCCGACCCGCTCGGAAGCCACCTGCATGATGACGCTTCGCAGGAGAATCAGCTTGGCGATGAAGTAGGGCGTCGACTGAACCCCACCCAATTGAGCCGACCCGAGGATCGCCGAGAGTCCGCCTGACAACGCGCTCGTCCGCGCGTTAGGCACGGCGGCCAACACCACGGAGGCCGTGTACCGGCGTGACGGGATCAGCACCGCCGCGAGCGCCGCGAGCCACGCAACGCCCAGGGTACCGAGGACGAGCCGCCAGCGGCGGCGATACGGGCGCGCCAGCGCCAGGAGTGGCAGCTCGGGGTCGAGAGGCCGAGTCGCGGCGGGCGTCACATCACGCGGCATGGTCGACGGCATTGCGGGAGAGCGAAGCGAGACGATCGGTCATGCGTTCGATGGCGACGGGGTGTGCGAGCGCGACGAGCCTCATGTCGCCTCGATCCGCGCGCGACGGCTCATCGCGCCCTTGACGGCGACGATCACCGAGTACGGGACGACGAACCGGCCTAACGTCTTCAGGATGCCGTAATAGCTCGCCCAGGTCGATGGGCGGAAGAACGCGAGCTGGATGCGGAGCGTGCTCCAGAGCTGCGCGCGGCGACGGCGCATCGAGATGCCGGCCGGGTCGAAGCGCGCCACGACCAGCGTCTCGGGCAGGTTGGCCACCTGGTGCCGCCGAGCGATGCGCCAGAAGAAGTCGAGGTCCTGTGCGGCCGCATAGGCCGTCGAGTACATCCCCGCCGAGCGCACGACATTCGTCCGGAACATCACCGCCGCGTGAATCAACACCGACGTGTGATGGAGTGCGCGCACGATCGTGTCGTGTGTCGTAGGAAACACGCGCGTGAATCGCGATCGGCCCTCGTCATCGCGCCATTCGACCGCGGAGCCCACCAGATAGACACTCGGGTTCTGCTCGAGAAAGTTCCACTGCCGCGCGAGCCGGCCAGGCGCGCATCGGTCTCCATTGTCGATTCGCGCGACATACGGAATCTCGCGGTCGACGATGTAGGCGAGGCCCGTGTTCAGTGCGTGTGCGATGCCGCGATTCACGTCGTGGCGCAACACGACGATCTCCTGGCGCGACGGATGGGGCACGGCAATCGGCGGGTCGCTGCCGTCGTCCACGATCACCACGACGACGGGGACGCGCTGATCTTCGATCGAACGCAGCGTCGCATCGAGCTGCCCGTCGTCATTGAATACGGGAATGAGGACAGCGATCGTCCGCGAGTCCGTCGAGGCGCGCTCAGACATCGGCGCCCTGGCTGGCCAATCCGGATTGCAGGCCGTACGCGAGCCAGAAGATCACGTCCACGCCGCCGAACCCGATCACGCCGGCGACGAGATAGGCGGCGACGAACAGCAACAGCTGGTCGCGAAAGCGTGACCTCACGACGCGACGCGCGATCATGGCCACGAGCAGGAGTAGCACGGCCAGGCCCGGGATCCCGCTTTCAACCGCGTGTTGGAGATAGATGTTGTGGAGATTGTCCTCCGGCACATCGATGCCCAGCGCGCGACGAATCGTTGGCACCGCGTTCCCCGCACCCACGCCGAGCGGGTTCTCCTCGAACACGCGAAGACCACCGCGCCATAGCACGAGGCGTCCCACCGAGCCGGGATCCTCACCGATGGCGCTGAACCGCTGCGCCACGTACGTCACGTCACCGACTTGTCTCGCAGCGCGAACGACCGCGACCACCACGCCAATGATCGTGCCGACGAACACGAGCGCGGCAAGACGACGCATGTAGACGAAGCTCTGGTTGGCCGACGGTCGGGGAACAGGCGTCTTGGTCCGACCCGTGCCCCACGCGTGCGCGATGGCGCCGCAGAGCGCCATGAGGGCGATCACGACACCGACGCGACTCGCGTAGAGCGCGCTGGTCGCTGCGGCCAGCAACGTCACCGGAACGAAGAGCACCGTGCCAATCATGAAAAACGAAGACATCGCCAGCCAAATAGCCTCGAGGTTCAATCCACCGCCAGCGAGGCTTGGCACGTCCGGATGGTTGATCGGCCTGGCGAGATACGCGATGAACTCCGGCACGTGAGTTACGTTCTTCACGGTGACCGCGATGGCAAACGCCACGCCGGCCACCCGCCAGGCCCGAAGCACCATGTGACGATTCGCGACGTAACCCACGCTCGTTGCAACGAGCCCCGCGTACAGGGCGATGACCAGCTTGATTCCGGCAACACGTGGCTCGTAGATGAGGTAGGCGAGCAACGTTGATGCGATCGTGACGCCGAAATAGAGCAGCATCTCGGCGCGGGGGCGCGCGATCTTGCCACGTGCCAACACGCCGAGGCCGGCAAGCGCGAGGAGCGCATGGTATGCTTTGGGGGTGGCGCCGGCATCTTCAGCAACGAGCCGGCCCGTTATCGTAACGGCGCTGGCCATCGTCAGGAGCAGCGTAGCGGCGAGCGCGGCGGTCGCAGCCCATGCGCGAGCATCTCCGCGACTCGTCAGGTACGGCGACGTGACGCCTGTCTGAACACCGGGGTTCGTCATGCCAAGTCACGATCGTTCAGTACTGCCCTCGCTCGTTTTCGTAGCACATCACCCATTACTGTAATCCCGTGCAGAACCTTGCGGCGCGTCGCTGGGTCACCCGTTTCATTATAGCGGCGCTCGCGCTACTTGGCGCGCGCGCCGGCGCCCAGGGTGCGCCTCGGTTCGCGTCACCTGCGCTGCCTCCGGATCACTGGGCTGTCAGCGCCGCGCGACGAGCGGTCGTTCTGGGGCTCACGCCACGCGAGATCGGGTGGGCGGAAGGATCGCTCACGCAGGCCCTGGCGGGATGGGCGCTACGCGAAGCCAGTGAGCGGTCCACGTCGCTCGCTCCGGCGATTCACGCCGCTGTCGCCGCCGATTGGCAGCGGTTCACCCGTGAATTCCCCGAGATCGCCGCCCGCCTGGCGCCGCAGGAGACGCCGTCGAGCGAGCGCGCCATGTCACGCGTCGCCCACGCGAATGTGGCCGCCGGATTTTCCTCCGATCACGGCCAACTGTTGCCTGTGCGTTCGGCGGACAGGACGAGAGAGAACGTCATCCCCCCCGAACCGCGTCCCGACCTCCACGAGGGCGATTTCGAAGTTCGCGCGGGTGGACTGGCCGGTCGTTATGTCGCGGCGGATGCGGCTGGCGGGCGCAACGAGGGCGAGTGGGGGATGCGCGACTGGCAGCTCGTCGGTGGCGTCTCAGCGCTAGCCGCCTGGGTCGGCAAGCGACCGCTCGACTACGGACCAGGCGCCGGCGGCGGCATTGTGTTCAATGGCAACGCCGCGTTCACCGGCGGGGGCCTCATGCTCGCACGGCCGATCCGGCTCCCCTGGCTCTTCCGCTATCTCGGCCAGGTCTCGGGCGAAACGTTCCTCTCACAGATCGACAGCAACGCGGCCTCGCACAACCCGTGGGTCTTTGCGTCCCACCTGTCCATCTCGCCGCATCCGCGCCTGCTCCTTGGCGGGACGCAGGCTTTCATGTTCAGCGGCGAGGGACAGCCTCCGTTCACGTTCCGCAACTTCAAGGAGATGTTCCTCACGCACGGCATCAAGGTGGCTGGGAGTGAATTCGAGAATGGGATCGCATCGGTGGAGGCACGCTGGCGCCCGCCCATTCCTGTCGTTCCTGCGGTGCTGTACGTCGAATGGGGAACCGACGACAACCACTCGGCGTGGATCAAGTTTCCGGGCGTCGTCGCGGGGCTCGAGGTCCCGTCTGTGCCGGGTGTTCCGACGCTCTCGCTCGGACTCGAGCGCGCGTCATTCGCGCCGCCGTGCTCGAGCTGCAACGGGTGCGCATGCAATTACTACGCGACCTGGTACAGGCACTACGTGTTCATGGATGGCTGGACGCTCGATCGCGAGCCGATCGGCCATCCGCTCGGTGGAGACGGTACCGAATGGCTCCTGTATGGACGCCTCGACGACGCGGCGCGTCGGTTCCGGGCGGATGGTCGCGTGTTCGCGCGCGAGCGCGGCCGCTACAACATCTACTCACCGGCACGCGAAGGGCGAAGCGTGGGCGGCAGCGCGGGCGCGGAATATCGCCTAACGCCGTGGCTGGAGGTTCAGGCGTCCACGATGATCGAGCACGGGAGCACGGGCTGGACGGCTTCGTCGGTGACCGCGCAGCTGCGCTGGGTGCCTTGACCGCTTTCTATTTCACGAGGATCGCTGCCAGAGCCACGAGGCTCCCCACGATCGACGCGATCACCGGCAGACTGCCGACCCACAGCCCCTTGTCGCTCGGCGGTTTCTCCGGAACCACGACCCTGCTCCCCGGTCCGGGCTTCGGCACCGCGTCGGGGAACATTGGCCGTCGGTGCGCCGTCTCCACCCGGCCACTGGCGTTTTTGACGTACGCCCGCGACATGTCCCCGCTGCGCGTAGCACCGCCGGCGGCGCGAACATAGTAATCCAGATCGGCACCGGGGACGTAGGCGAGCGAGATCGGCGCGTTGACGGACCCCGATACGGTGACGATCCCGCTGTACGGCGGAATGTGCACGGAGTCACCGTCCTGAAGCACGAGGTCATCCACGGCCTTCGGGTTGCGGAGCGCACGCGGCAGGTCGACGCCGACGCGCCCAACGCCATCGCGCGCGCGTACGAACACGATCCCCGACGAATCCGCGTTCGGGGTGAGACCGCCGGCGCGCTCGAGCAGCCCGTGGAGCCGCTCGTCACGGCGCTCGAGCGCGTAGCGCCCGGGGAACTTCACCTCACCAGAGAGTACGACGGAGCGCGGCGTGAGCCGGTCCGGCTGACGCAGAATGAGCACCTGGTCGTCCGGGCGGAGCACAAATTCCTGTGAGGCGTTAGGCGGTCCGGCCGCCGCGGTGGCGAACAGGTACGTCGAGTCGAGCCGCACATGCATCATCTCCGCGGCCGCACCGGTAGCGTGGCTCTCGGGGAACCGCGCGATCTCGGCCTCGCCCAGGTAGGCACCGTCTTCCAACCCGCCGGCGAGCAGGACAAGGTCGCGAAGCGTCATCCCGTCGCGGTAGGCGACCCGTCCGCTCTTCCTCACCGCGCCTGAGATCGCAACCTGCCGATTCGAACGGAATTCGGGGATGGAGAAAACGCGAATGTCGTCATCCGGCGCAAGCGCGATGTCATCGACGGCGGTCCCGTCGGCACGGAGGCCCGCACGAAGCTGTACGCGGGTCGAGTCGGGCATCGTCCGCGTCACGAGGACCTGCCCGAGATACGTGTCGGTGCGGACGCCGCCCGCTCGGGCGATCGCGTCCGAGAGGCGGAGATGCTCGACGAACCCCTGGGAACCCGGCTGCCAGACGTTGCCCGACACGGTGATCCGGTTGCGCACCCGATCCGGGATCGAGAACACGCGCACGACATCGCCGTCCTCGAGCGCGACCTGCACCGTGTCTTCCCCGCCCCCATTGTCGCCGTTCGCGTTGCGGGTCGCGTACGTGTTCACGTCGAGCACCACGCGAGCCGCGCCGCCATCCCGTCGATCACGTGCCGGAACGATCCGTTCGATCTGCACCCGGCTCGGCACAGCGGTCGGTCGAAACCCGCCGGCCGTGCGAACAACATCCGTCAGCGTCTCGCCGGCGCGCATCTCGTAGGTCGCCGGGCGGTTCACCTCGCCAATGAGGCGGACCGTGGGCCCGCGAACCGGTACGAACACGACGTCGCCGGATTCGAGACGTGGATCGTGCGTCGCGTCGCCGCGCACGAGGTAGTCGTAGACATCCAGCGTCTCGACGGGCTTTCCTCCACGCCGGATTTCGACCCGGCGCAGGCTCCCGTTAGGTGTCGGGCCGCCGGCGGCATACAAGGCCGTCAACGCCGTTCCGGCCGACGAGACCCGGTAGCTCCCCGGATGCTCGACGTCACCCGTGACGAACACCTGCAGGGAACGCAGCCGCGCGACCGACACCGAAAATCTGGTCTTGGCGTTCGCCCCTCGGCGGACGCCCGGATACACGCGCCCGAGCACGCCGTACAGCATGTCATTGAGCTGCCCCAACGACAGATTCGCGACGTGCAGCTGGCCCACCTGCGGAATGAAGATGAATCCCTCGCGTGTGACATCGAGTCGGTGCGCGAGCTCCACCTCCCCCGTCAGCAACAGGACGAGCTGATCGCCGGGCCCCAGTTTGTACGACGCGTCCACCGGACCAGCGAAGTTGGCGTCGAATTGCGTTGAGCCGTTCGCGAACAGATCGCGACCGAAGATCGTGCGACCACTGTCCGGCGGCGCGACGGGCGTCCCGTCCGCGGTCGTGCACTTGATCGTTTTGGGGCCGGCGCGCCCGGTGCGCACATCGAGCGGCATCGAGTCCCCGACGGGCGCCGGCGTCACGAGCGTGTCGCACTTGACCGTGGTGCGCGGCGCGCCCTCCCACGGGCGAGTCGGGTGGCCGCCCTGAGCGACCGTGTCGCCGGAATCAGGTTGGACGTTCAGCACCCGCAGTGCGGCCGCAACGGCGGCCGGTGAAGCCGCCGTTGTATCCGCTGTGTTCGCTGGCCCGAAGTAGGCATCGAGCATGTTTTCGGGGTAGCCCTCAGCCCGAAGCCGAGCTCGAACCTGGTCCGGCGTCAGCCCACTGTTCTGGATGCGGTCACGAATCTGCGCCGCGAGCTCGGGATTCGCGCGGAGCAGCGCTTCGGCGTCCTGCGGGCTCGGCCGCTGCTGCGCGAAAACCGCCGGCGCGGAACAACAGACGGCGACCGTGAGAATTGCCCATCGAACCAGGAGTGAACGCATTGCCAGGCACAGCAGGATATGGCTGCTTAGAACCCGCGCTGCAACCGCGCGGTCACGTAGTAGTACGCTTCGACTCGACCCGAAGGACAGTAATCGGCGGTAACGCCTGTAGCTAGTTTGACCTTGGCAGCGTCACCTCCACGCGCGTGCCGCGACCAGGCTCGCTGTGAACGCGAAACTGGCCACCCTGCTGGGTCGCCCGCTCGCGCATGGAGACGAGTCCCAGCCCATGCGCCGCGCGGAAGCGGCCGGAGTTGGTTCGCGCATCGCTCGCAAAGCCGATGCCGTTGTCCGTCACCGTCACCTGGACGCCGTCGGGTGTGGCGGCGAGCCACACCTCGGCCTCGGTTGCTCGCGCGTGCTTGATCACGTTATGCACCGACTCGCGGATGATGCGGTATAGGGCCTCTTCCCGTTCTGGCGGCTGCGCGACGTAGGCATCCGCATCCAGCCGGACACGGAGGTCGCCCAGTATCGCGGAGACGAAGTGGGCCCGGAGCGCGGCCACGAGACCGCTCCGGCTGACGGTCGTGAGACCTGGATCGGTCAATGGGGGCATTGACGGCCGCTCCCCGGGCGGACCGTGCGGGCGCAGCTCGGCGAGGAGGCCCCGCATTTCCGCGAGCGCGGTGCGCGCCAGGTCGAGCATCATCGTCGCGCGGCGCTCGCCTTCAGCCGGGTCGCGCGCGAACGCGGGGGCGACGGACTGCGCCACGAGGGTCGCGCTGAACAGCTGCTGCGTCACCGAATCGTGCAGCTCGCGCGCGATGCGATGCCGTTCCTCGAGGACAGCGCCCCGCCGTGCCGCCTCATACAAGCGTGCATTTTCGATGGCGACCGCGAGCTGATCTGCGACGATGCGTAATGCCTCGGCATCATCCTGGTCGAACGGTGGGGCGCGCTCGACGTTCACCACGCCGAGGACATCGGAGCCGAGCAGGATCGGAACCGCGAGCTCCGCGTGCGTCCCGGTGACCCCGGGTGTTGGCAGGTAGCGCGGGTCGAGCGAGACGTCGTTCACGAGGACGATCTCGCGGCCGCGAGCGGCCGCTCCCATGAGACCGCGTGTGAACGGGATGCGGTAGGGTCCCTGAATCAGGTCCTTGTACGACCCGCCGAAGCTCCGCACGACCAGCGTCTCGGGGGCGTCGATGGCGAGTTGGGCGATCGCGACATTCTCGTAGCCGAGGAGCTCGTGAATGGCCTGGGCCGCGCCGTCGAGAAGGTCGTCGAGATTGAGGTCGCCGGTGATGAGACGCGCCACCCGCGCGACCACCGCGAGGCGGTCCGCGCGACGACGTTCGTCGGCGTAGCGACGCGCGTTGTGCACCGCGATTGCGGCGTAGCGCGCGAACTCTTCGACCGCATTGATGTCGCGTTGCGCGAACAGAGGACGTCGAGACCGCCGCAACAGCCGGGCGGGCTGGAGCGCTCGGCCAAGGCCGAAGGTGCCAATGAGATCGTTACCCCACCGGATCGGGACGCCGATCACGACGTGCTCGACGAGGGCGGGCTGTGTGGGATTCGCGAGGTCGCCGTACCGTCGCGCGTAGACGGTGGCGCCGGTCGCCAGCACCTCGCCCGACAGCCCGACGCCCGGGCCCATCTCCGCGCCGAGCTCGTTAGGCGGCATGTTCCGCACGGCCGCCGTCCGAACGACGTTGCGGGCCGGGTCGACCAGCCCGATCGCGCCGTGATCCGCGCCGATCAACTCACAGGCGACATCGAGCAGGCGCGTGAGCAGCGGAGCGAGATCGGCTTCGCGCCCCATCGAGTCGATGAGCACCTGGAGGCTCTCGAGCTCGCGTGCGAGGCGCGCCGTTCGATGGAGGC
>Ga0207689_10000541_pt1 | contig 35878 bp, 36 predicted proteins | sample KBSMisM52_FD_184312 | JGI IMG/M metagenome (GOLD analysis project Ga0207689, IMG submission 184312) | Miscanthus rhizosphere microbial communities from Kellogg Biological Station, Michigan, USA - KBS Miscanthus M5-2 (SPAdes) (version 2) | ecosystem: Host-associated > Plants > Roots >...
TCCATCTGTCCAGGGGTGGTGGATACCGAGATGTGGCGTCTGATCGATCGTGAATGGACGCAATCGGACAAACGTCCCGCGGGATCGGCATGGCAGGATCGCATACGCGGCATTCCGATGAAACGGCCACAGACACCGGAGGACCTGACGGGGATGGCAGTATTTCTTGCGAGCGCGGACTCGGACTACATCACCGGACAGTCGTACCACGTCGATGGCGGCGTGGTGATGAACTGATGCTAAAGCCTTCGCGTTACTGTGGAGAATAGACATGGAAGAAGGGCCTGTACGCTCGATGAGTCCCAAAGCACTATCGGCCCGAGTCGGGACGGAGTTGGGCGCCTCCCGCTGGATTCGTATCGATCAAGGGACGATCGATCACTTCGCGGACTTGACCCACGATCGCTATTTCATTCACGTCGATCCTAAGCGCGCGGCGGCGACGAGGTTCGGCGGCACCATTGCGCACGGCTTTCTGACGCTGTCGATGCTTTCGACCATGGCCTACGAGGCATGTCCGGGCGTAGAGGGCACAAAGACTGCTGTCAACTACGGCTTCAACCGCTTGCGGTTTGTCGCGCCGGTGCCGACCGGATCGAACATCCGCGGACGCTTCGTCCTCAAGAGCTTCGACGTTCACACGAGTGGCCGCTGGCAGGCTATCTACGATGTGACGGTGGAGATCGAAGGCGGATCGAAGCCAGCGCTTGTGGCTGAGTGGATCGCAGCTGGATTCCTCTAAGGAGAACACATCTCATGGCGCGACTGCCCTACCTCGAACCGTCCGATTTGGCGCCGGAGAATCGCGATCTGCTGGCGCGCAACATCAATCTCTATCGCGAACTGGTGCACAGTCCTGAGGGAACGCGCAGCTTCCTTCATCTTGCGAAATACATTCGGTATCACGGTCGCCTCGATCCGAGGCTACGTGAAATGGCGATCCTCCAGGTCGGATACATCACCCGATCGCCTTATGAGTATTCGCATCACATCAAGATCGGACGCGAGTTCGGTGTATCGGACGACGACATACGAGCAATCGTGGAAGAGACCAACAGCCGGCCGACGAATCTCGCCCCGCTTGCGAAGGCAGTGCTGCGTGCGGCGCGCGAAATGACCGTTCAGATGACGCTCTCGGACGAGACGTTCGCGGCGCTCAAGCAGGGACTCGACAACGACCAGCTCGTGGACTTGGTGATGACGATCTCGTTCTACAACGGTGTGGTGCGACTGCTTGCAGCACTGCAGATCGATGTAGAGGAGGATTACCAGCAGTACTTGAAGGAGTTTCCGCTGCCGAAAGGGTAGCGTCTACTCAACCGACGCGCGCCATCGCTCCGCCATCCACGGGCAGCGCAACGCCGGTAATGAAGTTGGCTTCGTCGGACGCAAGAAACAACGCCGCATTCGCGATATCCCAAGCGGTGCCCATGCGGTGCCGCAGCGGCACCTTGGCATCGCGCTCCGCTGCAATATCGGCACGGCTTCTTCCGCTGGTGCGGACCCTTGCCTCCAATGCCATGGGTGTATCCATGAGTCCTGGGAGAATCACGTTGGCGCGAATGCCGAACTCGGCATTTTGGATCGCCACCTGTTGGGTAAATGCGATAAGAGCCGCTTTTGTTGCTTTATAGGTGACCAGGGGATATTCGATCCAGGCGGCGATCGAAGAGATATTGATGATGGACCCGGAGCGCTGCTGCCGCATGACGGGCAGCACGTGTTTGCATGCCATTACGGTTCCGCGCAGGTTGATAGCGCAGACTCGGTCGAAGATCTCTTCGCTGATCTCTAGCAGCGGCGCGTCGCCGCCGTCGATGCTCACGCCGACATTGTTGTGGAGTATGTCGATGCGTCCCCACCGCTCCCGCGCAAAGTCGACCGCTTCAGCAAGCGTCTGCTCATCGGTGACGTCCGCCTCGAACGCTTCGCATTCACCGCCTTCCGCGCTCACCATGGCCGCTGTGTCCCGTGCGGACGCGATGTTGCGGTCGACCGCCAGGACCCTCGCCCCTTCGCGTGTGAAGCGCAATACAGTGGCGCGCCCGTTGCCCATTCCTTCGCCGGGGCTCTGGCCGGCGCCTACGACGATCGCGATTTTCCCGTCGAGGCGCATGGCCAGGACCTCGCAAACTATTGGGTTACCGAAGCAGCTTGCCGGGCAATTCGCCCGTGTGTTCGTCGTCCCGCACAGTTTCCTTCCCGGAAACGAAGATGTGCCGATAGCCCTGTGCCCGCTGAACTAGGCGCTTGCCGCCCGCGGGCAGATCGTAGACGACCTCGGGCTGCAGCACGCGCAGACGATCGAAATCGATGATGTTGATGTCGGCTTTGTAGCCTTCCGCCAATACACCTCGGTCCCGCAACCCATAGGCGAAGGCGCTGTCGCGCGTCTGCTTGCGGACGAGGAATTCCAACGGCAAGCCCGGACCACGTTTGCGATCACGCGCCCAATGACTCAGCAGGAAAGTGGGCGAGCTGGCGTCGCAGACTATGCACACGTGAGCACCACCGTCACCGAGACCCACGATGGTGGCCTCGTCGACCAGCATCTCGCGGATCACTGCCAGACTGCCTTCCGTATAGTTCTCGAACGTATGCGACAGCAGCGCCTTCCCTTGCCGCGCCATCATGGCTTCCAGCGCATATGCCCACGGGTTGCGACCCTCGGCTTGCGCTCGCGCGGCAATGCTGTCGGCGGCGGCCGGCTCGTAGTCGTACGAATCGTCTGCGACGTAAGTCATCGGCAAAGCGGATTCGATCCAGAGCGTGTGCTTGTCGGTGGGCCGTTGCTCCACCAGAGCGCGGCGCAGTTCGGGTTCGCGCTGCAGTCGGTCGAATCGCTCGGCGGGTGTCAAGTTGCTCATCGCCGTCCACGCCGGGTGCGTGGAGAACGGATGAATCGAAGTCTCCAGACCCATCATCAACCCGATCGGCCGACAACCGACTTGCCCGTGGATGTCGATGCCGCTCTGGCGTGCTGCATGGATCTGTGCGCGCGTCTCGCGCCACAGCTCCGGCGCGTTGTTCACTTGTAACAGCAGGAGCGACAAAGGCCGGCCGGACACTTCCGCAGCGCTGCGCAAAACCTCGAATTCACCCGGACCGAAATCCGAGTTGACCTCGATCACTCCGCGGCCGGCGCGCTTCATCGCCGCCGCCAATCCAAGCAGCTCCGGTTCGCGCGCGGACAAGCTGGGCGTGGGCCGCCCATCCTTTGCTCGATGCTTGATTGTGCGCGACGTCGTGAAGCCCAGCGCGCCTGCCTTGAGCGAATCCTCCAGCAGATCACCCATCTGCGCGATCTCGCTGTCGGTAGGAATCGTCGCATGGTCTGCACCGCGCTCGCCCATCACATAGAAACGCAGCGCGCCGTGCGGCACTTGCGCTCCGATGTCGACGACCTTCGGCGCTGCACCCAGCGCGTCCAGGTATTCGGGAAAGGATTCCCAGTTGAATTTCACGCCTTCGGCCAGCGCCGTGCCGGGAATGTCCTCGACCCCTTCCATGAGGTTGATCAAGTAAGGGGATGCGCCCGGACGTACGGGGGCGAAACCGACGCCGCAATTGCCGAAGACCACGGTGGTGACGCCGTGCCAGGAGGAGGGCGTCAAATAGGGATCCCAGGTGGCCTGGCCGTCGTAGTGCGTGTGCACATCGACGAAACCGGGGGTTACCAGCAAGCCGGTCGCGTCGATTTCGCGGCGCGCAGGTCCGATACCGGGACCAACCTTGGTGATGGTCGCGACATCGACCGCGATGTCTGCCACGCGGCGCGCAGCACCTGTGCCGTCGACTACTGTTCCGCCGCGTATGACTAGATCGTGCATAGAGCTCTCTGAGGTTAGCTAGGAGTACCGTGGCCGATAGGGTACTACTTTCGATGCTGCACGGCAGGGCCCTCTACAATAGGGATCACGATTCGCCCGTTTTTAGGGAGTCATCATGGCTGATTCGACCTCATCTACCTCCGGGTCGGAGAGCATCGGCAACCCGATGGGTACCGACGGCTTCGAGTTCGTCGAGTACGCCGCTCCCGATCCGCAAGCCCTCGGCCGATTGTTCGAGCAATTGGGATTCCGCGCGGTCGCCCGGCATCGCCAGAAGGACGTCACGCTCTATCGGCAGGGCGAGGTGAACTTCATCATCAATGCCGAACCCGGCAGCTTCGGGCAATCGTTTGCCCGCATCCACGGCCCATCTGTATGCGCCATCGCTTTCCGAGTGAAGGACGCGGCCGCAGCATTTCGCCGCGCAGTGGAACTCGGTGCATGGGGTGTAGAGGCGCATCCGGGACCAATGGAGCTGGCGATTCCCGCGATCAAGGGGATCGGCGATTCGCTCATCTATCTGGTGGATCGTTATCCGGGCAACGCCGGCAATCACTCCATCTACGACGTCGATTTCAAACCGCTCCCTGGGTACGAGGCGGTCTGGGCTGGCGATGCACCTTCGCCGGAAGGGGCGGGACTGAGCTACGTCGATCACCTGACGCACAACGTGCACCGCGGACGGATGAACGAATGGGTGGAGTTCTATCAGCGGCTGTTCAACTTCAAGGAGATTCGCTACTTCGACATCGAGGGCAAGCTCACCGGCCTCAAGTCACGAGCGATGACGAGTCCCTGTGGAAAGATCCGCATCCCCATCAACGAGAGCGCGGACGACCGCTCGCAGATCCAGGAGTATTTGCACGCGTACAAGGGGGAGGGCATACAGCACATCGCGATGGCTACGCGCGACATCTACGAGACCGTGGATCGCATGAAGCGGGCAGGCGTGCGTTTTCTGGACACACCAGACACGTATTACGAGTTGCTCGAGCAGCGTCTCCCCGGGCATGGCGAGCCGGTCGAGGAACTCGAGACGCGCCGCATTTTGCTGGATGGCGGCCCTACCGGTGGCCTGTTGCTGCAGATCTTCACCGAGACGGTGATCGGACCGATCTTCTTCGAGATCATTCAGAGGAAGGGCGACGAAGGCTTCGGTGAAGGCAACTTCAAAGCCCTGTTCGAGTCGATCGAGATCGACCAGATCCGGCGCGGGGTACTGACAGAGCAGGCAAAAGGCAAGACCTGACCCTGCCGTCTCTGTTGCTTTTGGGCGGAACTCGGGCATCGCGCATGGACCGACTCACCGTCCGCGATCGCCTCACAAGCGAAGAAAGTCTCAGCCGGTGCCGCCCTCTGACGATGAAGTCCCACAGGGTTTTGCGATATATTGTCGAATAGATCACACCGGAGCCTGCCATGCCCGTGCAAGACGAAGTCCTCGAGACTCGCGAAACGACCGAAACCCGTTACACCGAGCGGGCAATCTATCACTGCGCGGAAAATGGCTTCGAGTTCAACTGGCCGCCGGTGCCGGTGCACCAATTTCTAGATGAACGGGACGAAGCCTTCGACGCAGGTACGCCCACGGGAGATATCGTTTTGGATATCTCCGACCATCTCGACACCCCCTATCCAGCTACCACCCCGACGCTGCTGCTGCGCTATTTGAAGATCCGTGCCGGGGAGCGCTTGTGCACGACCTTCGCTGCGTCGGGGGAGATCTACTACGTGATGCATGGCAAGGGGCAGAGCCGCAACGGTGCCGACACCATCGCGTGGGGACAAGGAGATGTCTTTTGCTTTCCGAGCGGAACTGAGAGCGAACACGTCGCCGGCGCAGGTGATTGCCTGCTGTTCGTCGCTACCAACGAACCGCTGCTGGCGTTCGAACGAGTGGGTCCTCCAATACCCGGACACGCCGTCGTCGAGACGACGCACTGGGTTGCGGATCGCATCGAGCGCCGCTTGCAGGCTGTTTGGCAACGCCCGATCACGGACAACACTACAGGCTCATCCGTGCAGTTCACCAGTATGGCGCTCCAACCGAGCACAAACACGATTCCATCCATCAATACGGCTATCAACACACTGGAACCCGGCCGCGACCAGCGCCCGCATCGTCACAACGGTGTCGCGGTTACGCTCGCGATTCAAGCTGAAGGTATCCATTCCATGATCGACGGCCAACGCGTCGATTGGTCCGACGGTACGGCGCAGATTACGCCAGCGACGACTCTTCACTCGCACCACAATCGGGGCAACAAGCGCATGCGTTCGCTCGTCGTGCAAGACGAGGGGCTGCATCAATACACGCGAACGCCGGGTTTCAGCTTCGGCTGACCGGCGCAACGGTATTTGCAGCAGATGAGCGTCCATTGGAGCCGCGGGCTCTACGACTTGATCAAGCAGCAGGGCGTCCGCCAGGTGAGCCTGGTGCCCGATGCCGGTCACTCCGCATTGATCCGATTGTGCGAGGCCGATTCTGACCTGCGCATGGTGCGGCTTACGACCGAAGAAGAGGGGATCGCTCTCGCGGTTGGGGCGTGGCTCGGCGGTGAGAAGAGCGTGCTGCTGATGCAGTCGAGCGGGGTGGGCAACTGCATCAACATGCTCTCGATGCTCTCGGTGTGTCAGGTACCGCTCCCGATGCTCGTGACGATGCGAGGCGATTGGGCCGAATTCAATCCTTGGCAAGTGCCGATGGGCCGCGCGACGAAGAATGTGCTGGAAGAGATGGGTGTTCTGGTGAACCGCGCCGACAGCGAGGAGGAGGTGGTGCCGCTCGCCGAAGGCACACTGCGGATTGCTTACAATACGCTGCGTCCCGCCGCTCTTCTGATCGGGCAACGCATCCTCGGCGCCAAGACCTTCGAGAATTAACCGTGAGTGCCAACTTGACTCCCACTCAACGATTGCATCGGCGCGAAGTGACCAAAGTGCTGCTCGCAGACCGCGGCAGCTTGCTGGTCATCGCGGGCCTTGGCGCGCCTGCTTGGGATGCAACGGATGTGGGCGATCATCCGCTGAACTTTCCGCTATGGGGCGGCATGGGTGGCGCTGCAGCGATCGGGCTGGGACTCGCTCTCGCGCAACCGAAGCGTCGCGTGCTCGTTCTGACAGGAGACGGCGAGATCCTGATGGGCTTGAGTTCCCTTGCCACCATCGGCGCCGCGCGCACGACCAATCTGTCTATCGTGGTACTCGACAATGAACGCTACGGCGAGACCGGCATGCAGGAGACACATACCGCGCGCGGCGTGGATCTGGCGGCCGCGGCGAAAGCATGTGGATTTCTCGTGACATCGATGGTCACGACCATGGACCAGGTGACCAACCTGCGCGGGGACATTCACGCAGCGCAGGGGCCGCTGTTGGCGCAGATCAAAGTAGCACCGGACAAACTTCCGCTGGTTCTTCCGCCGCGTGATGGAACGCACTTGAAGAATCGTTTCCGGGAAGCCTTGCTGGGGGCCAGCGCGCACATGCAGCGGTAGGCAAGGCGATCGCGGGATTGCGGTCCGTGCTCGGTAACCGCTGTTACCCCCCACTCAATGCGGCGACGATGATCACCTCGTCGTTGGTCCGCAAGGCGTGCTCGAGGCGAGTCGCGCCTGCACCATTCACAAAGAAGCGGATATGCGGCCGAATCCGGCCCTGCTCGTCGATGATCCGATGTCGCATGCCGGGGTAACGATCGTCGAGGAACGCAAGTAATTGCGCCAGAGACTCACCGGCTCCATCGATCTCTTTCTGACCGCTGGTGTAAGAGAAAAGCGGGCTGGGGACTACGACGCGCACTACGCCTCCACTGCGGTGGTTACCGAATAGATGTGGGGCAAGTGCGCGGCAATCTGGAACCAGCTTTCCCCTTGGTCGACGCTGCCCCAGATCTCGCCGCTCGTTGTGCCGAGGTAGAGGCCGACGGAGTCGAACGGGTCGGCGCAGAACGCCTGGCGCTTGACTGTCCACCACGCCTGCTCCGAGGGAAATCCGCGGTCTTGACGTTCCCATGAGTTGCCGCCATCGCGGGTGCGGTAGGCAGCTGGTCGGCCGCCTGGACTCACGCGCGGCCAAACCTCGGTCCCGTCCATCGGGAAAATCCACGCACAATCGGGGTCGCGCGGATGCAACACGACGGGGAATCCGATGTCGCCGACCTCTTTCGGCATATTGCGGCCGATTCTCTTCCATTCGACACTCGGCCGGTCGAGCCTGTACATACCACAGTGATTCTGTTGATAGAGCCGGTCGGGGTTGTGAGGATGGAGCGCGGTCAGATGCGGGTCGTGCCCAAACTCAGCATTCGAATCGGGGAGAAAGTCGGCTTCGATGCCCTTGTTGAGCGCGGTCCACGTATTGCCGCCGTCCATGCTCTCGAATGTCCCGCCGATCGAAAGGCCGATGTAGAGATGGCGCGGATCCCTGGGGTCCACCAGCACCGAGTGCAGGAGCGATCCGTCAGGTCCCGGCGTGACGTGTTCCTGGATCCTGGGGAACAAGCCGTCGTTGAAGCCCGCGACCTCCTCCCACGTTACGCCACCGTCTCGCGATTGAAACAGCCCCACCGGCGCAGTTCCGGCATACCAGACGTCCGTCTCGGAGACATGTCCGGGAGAAAGCCAGAATACGCTGTCCACCGCTCGCCCCGTCTCGCCCTCCGCCACCTTGCGGAAAGCGGGAGGACGTTTGGCCTCCGCCCAATTTTTTCCGCCGTCCCCCGAGCGGAACACGGTGGGGCCAAGGTGTCCGGTCTTGGCAGCAACCAGCAGTGTCCGGGCATCGCGCGGGTCGAGGGCGACGTGATTGACGATGGAGCCCAGGAAGTGTGGGCCTTCCACTCGCCACCTCCGACGCGAGGCATCGCTCCGGTAGATGAATGCGCCCTTGCGCGTGCCGATCAACAGCGTAATGTTTCGTGCGGTAGGGCTGTGATGATCAGTCGACATCGGCGGAGTCTCCCTCGATCATTCTCTGCAGACCTGATGACTTTACCGCTTCGGCCGCGGCATCGGTGGCAACACATGCTCAAGCGCTAACCCGATCGCGAGCAAACGCCTATCACTGCCCGCCGGTCCTTCCAGTGCCACACCTACCGGCAGTCCATCCGCGGTCAGCCCCATCGGCACGCTCAGGCCAGGTACTCCGGCGTTGCTGCCGGGGTCGGTGTTGGAAATGAAGGTGAAGAAGGTCGGGAGCATCTTGCCGTTGAGCATTACTTCCATGGTGTTCTCGATGGGCTGCGCCGGCAACGATGTGGTCGGGAACACAAGCGCGTCGAGCCCATGCTTCGCGAAGATATCGGCGAACAGTTTCTGAAGCGTCGGCCGATGTTTTTGTACAGCCTCTCGATACACGGGTTCGGGAATCGCTTGCTCGCCCAAGATGGAGGTATCGAAGAGTCCCTTTACGTCGGGGCTCGCGATTTGATTCGCAACATCGCGTACCGTGAGGCCTGTGTTGTATTTCGCGAGGTAAGCAGCGAGATCGACGTTACCTTCATAAAGCGCCACGGCAAAACTCACTTTGCTGGCAGTCTCGATGAGTTCTGGCATATCGATCTCGACGAGCTGCACGCCTGCCGTGCGTAGCGTGGAAAGCGTCCCATCCATGATGCGCGCGACTTCGCGATCCAGATTGGAGTAGTAGGGCAACCTGGGCACGCCCAGCCGGATCGAACGCAGGTCCGCGGCTTGAACTGCGCGATGATCGCCGGTAATGATCTGGTCCAGCAGCACCAGGTCGGCCACCTTGCGTGCCATGGGTCCAGCCGTATCTCGTGTCGACGAGATCGGAGTAATCCCTTCCTGGCTATAGCGGCCGAGTGTTGGCCGCAAACCCGAGATCCCATTCAAAGCCGCGGGAACACGGACGGAGCCGCCGGTGTCTGACCCAAGTCCGGCTGGAGCCATGCGCGCTGCAATCGCAGCGCCTGTTCCTCCGCTCGATCCTCCAGGGAAGCGGCGGGTGTCGTAAGGTGTGCGCGTCGAACCAAAAGCCGCGTTGTCGTTCGTGATGCCGAAAGCGAGCTCGTGCATGTTGTTCTTACCCAGCACGATCGCGCCGGCGTCGATCAGCGCTTTTACTACTGGCGCATGCGCTGTCGGGATGAAATTGCGTAGCGCCGGTGTTCCCGCCGTATTGGGCAGCCCAGCGACGTGGATGTTGTCCTTCACGACGATTGGTACGCCATGCAGGGGTCCGAGCGGCTTACCGCCATCGCGCACCCGATCGGCGTTCGCGGCGGCATGTAGTGCACCCTCGCGGTCGATGGCGATAAAGGCGTGCAAATCCGCGCCCGCATCGATCTGGTCGAGCAGGGCCTTTACCAGAGCTCGACTGTCGAGCTTGTTTTCGCGGATCAACTGCGCCGCGTCGGCGGCAGAGAGCTCGCTGAGGTCCATAGATTGGTCTGGATGAGCGTGTGCGCGACCGTGTAATGTACACCTGTGAAAGCACCTACGTGTGGCCGTCTCCGCTCTTGCACGTTTTTTGCGGGCGGTGCAGTGGAGTTTGCACGGGCAATCCAGTATTGATGAAATACCGCAAGTGAAAACAAAGAGGTACCAATTGAATGCGAGTCTGCGAACAACGCCGCGACTGATCGATTGTGGGGCATGGGCGGCCCCTTCTGCGCCAACGCGACGCGGCCTCGGCGGTCTATGTCGTCTCGCGGCAACCTGGCTGCTGGCTGGAGCGGTGATCGCCGCGCTGCTGTCTTCGAATCACGTATTCGCCGACGATGCGCGCAAGTCCACCCGAAGCGATGCGCCAAAACGGGTCCAAGCCATTCTGGAGCAAATCAAGGCGCGCTACGTCGAGCCGATCGATGACGACAAATTGATCGCCGATGCGGTGAACGGCGTATTGAAGACGCTGGACTCGCACTCCGTATATCTTGATGCCGAAGCTTTCCGCCAACTGCAACAGGAAAGCCGAGGCCTCTACGGAGGTGTCGGTATGGAGGTTGGGCTGGACGCCGGTTCCGTCAAGGTGTTGGCGACCTTCGAGGGCACACCTGCATTTCGCGCAGGACTTCTGCCTGGCGATGTGATTACGCGAGTAGAGGGAGCGAAGGTCGATGGGATGGGTCTCGAACAGGTAAGCCGTCGCGTACGCGGCGAACCTGAAACGGACGTTGCGCTGACGATCCTGCGTCAAGGCGAGCCCGGGCCCAGGACGATCACGCTCTCTCGAGAAACGATTCAAGGACGCAGCGTGAAGGCTTACTTCATCGAGCCGGGCTACATCTACGTTCGCGTTACTCAATTCCAGACCCGCACGGCGGAGATGATGGCCAAGGACGTAGCCCGCCTTCTGGAGAGCGATCCGGCTGCCGTCAATGGCGTCATTCTCGACCTTCGCGACAATCCGGGTGGGGTGCTGAGTTCCGCCGTCGGTATTTCGGCGGCCTTTCTTCCCACCGACGCGCCGATCGTCTACACCGCCGGCGCTGCGACGGATTCCAAGATGCGCTTGTCGGCAAAACGTTCCGACTATCTGCGTCACACCACCGTAGATTATCTGGAGGAGCTTCCACCCTCGATGAAGACGCTGCCTATGGTCGTGCTCGTCAACAACGACTCGGCCTCCGCAGCGGAAATTGTTGCGGGCGCGCTGCAGGATAACAAGCGCGCGACCGTGCTCGGCACGCAGACCTACGGAAAAGGATCGATTCAAGTGATCATCCCGTTCGGCGATGGTACGGGGATGAAGCTCACCACCGCGTATTACTACACGCCGAGCGGCCGTCGAATCCAGGGCAAAGGAGTTACGCCCGACATCGTGGTCGAAGAAAAGTTCGCTGCACCACTCGTGACGGCCGACGTCAAGCCCGTCGCTGTCGGGAGTCAAGCCACCGAACCCTCCGACGTGGCGAAACCATTACTATGCGAACCGCATAGTGGCGACCGATCTGAGGCGCCGGCGACACCAGGCAACGCGCTGAATCCCGCTTTGGCTGTACCGTTCAGCGGGGATTGCCAAATCGAACAGGCTCTGCGCCTGCTCCGAAGCAAGATGCCCATCGTCAGAAGCTGAGCAGCTTACACGCGTCGCTGCTGAAATCGTAGACCCACTCACGTCGCAGATGCGCGACGGAAAATCGAGACGTAGCAGCACGCGCGTGACCGCGACAAAGTCAGCGTTCGTCCTAGGATCTCGAAATTTCAGACGTTTATCCAACGTGTGCGCGCAAATTCCCCGGATCGGCACGCGAAATGCAATGCATTGGGTAGGTTCGAAGGTCGTGGCATGTGCAATCGACTCGTAGTACGGACCCGAAAGACAAGTGGTAAAGCGGTAGAACCCAAATGGAAGATAAGGAGACTCTAGATGAAGAAACTATTTGCAACCCTGAATGCTGGCGCTCTGGCGCTGTCCCTTTCCGGGATCGCTTTCGCAGCGGACGACACCAAGTCGAACGATCCGGCACAACGTGAGCAGGAGTACATAGCAGCGCTGAAGAAGTGCGACCCACTCACAGGGGCGGACAAGCAGAAATGCATCGAAGCGGCCAAGAAGAAATTTGGCCAGATGTAATGTTGTCCGGATGTGAAGTTGTGTATGGGTGAGCTACGCTTTACGGTTCAATACACGTAGCTCAAAATAAGAGGGCCGCAGCGGTCGCTGTCGCCCTCTTTCAGTTTTTCACTACGCTACCAGATACTCCTCGATTCGCGGCCGCAAATCCGTCGGGATCGGCGTAGCCGTTCCCGCATCAAGTGCCACGAAGGCAATGGTTTGCGTAATACGCAGATGCTCGACGCCATCCTTCTTGCCGCTATAAGCCAAGCGCACGGAGGCATTCCCTGCCTTCAGCACGGTCAGTTCGAATCGCAGCGTGTCGCCCATGCTGAGCGGCTTCAGGAAGTCGCTTGCAATCGTAACCGTCGGGGTGCCGATGCGCCTCTCGCGGATAAGATCGGGCAGCGGTTGCTCGAGACCTTCGCGAAACCAATCCTCCATCGTCGCGTGCGCGAGATCGAAGAATTCGGGAAAATAAACGATGCCTGCAGGGTCGCAGTGAGAGAAGCGGATCAACTGATCGTGTACGAAGACTTTGGCCATCGCCGACGAGTGGGCAACGCTTACGAGTTTATTCGCACGCGCGCACAAACCCAGCCTGTTCCTGCGCCGCGTTGAGCAACAAGCTGATGTCGTTGCCGGCCAGGATCAGGCGCATGCCACGGGCAATGTATCGCTTGAGCAATTCCTTGCCGTACACTCCCCCGAGCCCGGGCCACTTCCCGTGCTTCTTGCAGGCCGCAATCACAGTATCGATCGCAGTGACGACACGGTCGTTGTCCAATTGACCAGGAATGCCCATCTCGAGGCACAGGTCGTTGGTGCCCATGAGCAGGGCGTCGATTCCGGGTACTGCGGCGATCTTCTCGGCATTCTCGACGGCACGTGGTGTTTCGATCATGGCTACGACCAGGGTTGCAGCGTTCAGACCCGTCACGACCTCCTGCGCCGAAGTGGCCGCGAATCCGAACTGCGGGTACGCGCCGCCGATCGAACGTCGGCCGAGCGGAGCGAACTTGAAAGCATCCACCATCGCTTTCGCCTCCTCCGCCGTGTCCACATGCGGGATCACGATTCCAAGCGCACCCGCGTCGAGGCAACGCGTGCCCATGGCGAGTTCGCCATGAGGTACGCGGACCAGCGGCGCAATGCCCGCATCCAGTGCGGCGACGGAGATCTGATACGCGGTCTCTGTCGAAGTAGCGCCGTGCTCGAGATCGATGAACAGCCAATCGAAACCCGCCGTCTTCATCAAGCGTGCGATCTCGACGCCGCGAACTCCGCGCACGCCGATGCCGACCGACAGCTTTCCCTGCATCAAACGATCTTTGGCGTGGTTCGCGGCTATTGGCATGGCATCACTCGCGGAACGGAGTTTCGGGTTTGTTAGCGGCACCGGACTCGAGTAACAGGGCCAGGGCCAATTCGTAAAAATTGACCCGATACAGCCCGCTCTTGAGCAGTTCAGCTGAGACCCCGCCCAACTCGGGGATCTCCTTGCTCAGTTCTTCATAGATCATGTTGGAAAGGCTCGGCACGGCGGTCGCCGTATCGAGATTGGATAGCTTCCGTGCGCGTGCGCGCCAATACTCCCGTCGTTCCGGGTCGCCATCCAACCAGTCCAGCACTGCGAATGTTTCTCTGTTACTGACCGTTAACGCCATCTTCAAGTCCCCAATAAACGCGAAGTCGCGGCGCGAATTCTCAAAGGATGCGCGCACATGGTATGCCATTTGATGTGCAAGTGGCTAGTCCGTCTGCCTCCATCGGCCTCTATCGGAGGTCACGTGCCAAGGCGTTTGGGCCCGCTTACAAATGGACTACCACGTGCGTAGAAGCGTAGTGGGCGGTGGGCCTCGCGCGTGAGGCCGATGCGCACACTGTTACCCATCGCGACGTGCCCGATCCGAACATCGATTGTCGTGAGTGCGCCGAGCCACAGAGGTCCCGGTTTGCACAAGTCCACGCCGTCCTCGCGCCTGTCGATCCCCAAAGCCTGCGCGAGGCGCCCCGGACCTCTGGCGAGATCGAGCTCCTTCTGCGTGCCGCGCAATCGCTGCATCATCTCGATTCCGACCAAAGGTTCGAGCGCGCGGAGCAAAACGCCCGCACCCACACCCGGTGTTTCTCCTGACACGTTGACGCAGTAGCTGGACCCATAGATGAAATAGACATAGGCATGACCACGTTCGAGAAACAGCGAGCGGTTGCGCGGCGTTTCTCCGCGGTACGCATGACCGGCCGCATCGCCGACGACATAGGCTTCGGTCTCGACGATCCGTCCTGCTACGCGACCTTCCGGGAGATCCCGCACCAACACTTTCCCGATCAGAAAGCGCGCGAGATCCAGCGTGTCGATGGGCAACTCAGCGCGCCGTAGACGCCGGATGCGTCCCGCCGGCACCTTCCTGGGCTTTTTCTGGGTGGCAATACTCGAGGTTTTCTGCGCGGCGACGCGTGTCCCTTCCATGTCACTCCACCTGCAATCATTACACCTGTAATCATTACACCGTGTTCGACTTGGCCCATTGCACGACATCCGCGTGCGTGGCGAACCACACGTTGCCGCGAGCGTGCGCGTGACGGATCAGTTCCTCGACGATCCAGATGCGGGAGCGGTAGCCGATCACGTGAGGATGCAGTGTGAGCTGAAACAGACCACCCTCCTCATAAGCCGCGTCGAACTCGCGGCGGAAAATATCGAACACGTCGGCCGGTGGTGTGTACGGACGGTGAGATTGGAAACGGTTCATCCAAAAGTAGACGGCGTCATCGCGCACCCACTCGACCGGCAGTTCGACCACACCGGTGGCCTCGCCTTCCAGCAGCAGTTCGTAGCAATCCTCGTCCGCCATCAGCGATGAGTCGTACAGGAGCCCCATGTCGCGAGCGATACGCAACGTATCCGGGCTGAAATCCCAGGAAGGTGTGCGCATTCCGATCGGACGCGAACCGATTGTCTTTTCCAACACATCCGCCGATCGCAACATAAGATCGCGTTCGGCCTCGTACGGCAATACCGAGTTGAGTTCGTGGATCCATCCGTGAATTCCGATCTCGTGACCGTCGGCGGCGACGCTGCGCTGTTCGTCCGGATAGAGCAGGGCCGTGACTGCGGGGACATAGAAGCTCGCCCTGACATCATACTTCTGTAGCAACGCGAGGATACGCGGAATTCCTACCCGGCTGCCGAACTGCCCCCAGCTCAGTCGGCCGATGGATTTACCGCCATCGCGCAACTCGTTCGTCTCGTGATCGGAGTCGAAGGATAGCGCCACCGCACAGCGAGCATTGTGCTTCCATATGGGTGGCCTGAGTCTTCGTCCAGCACGTACCCGTCCCACCAGCTTGCGCCATTGCGCCTCACTCCACTGCCAGGGTTCGAGCACGGGTTCCTGAATGGCCATCGTTGTCTCCTTTATCGAAGCGGCTGTCGCGCAGTCTCCTCGAGCCCGAGGATGACCGCCATGCTCGCGACGGCGGCCGCGATGACATAGTAGCTCGGCGAAATGGGGTTGCCGGTCCGAGCGATCAGCCAGGTGGCGATGAACGGAGCAAAGCCGCCGAAGATCGCCACGCCTGCGCTGTAGCCGGTGGACATCCAGGTCGAGCGCGCCTTGGTGGGAAAGATCTCGGCGATAGCGGCAGGTCCAGGGCCGGAGTACAGGGCGATCGTCAGCGCAAGGACGACCTGCACGACGACGATGGTTGCGAGCGAGACGCCCGAGAGCATCAGCACGAAGAGAGGGTAGGGTAATAGAACAAAACCGGCACAGGCGGCGAGCAGCAAAGGTTTGCGACCGATGCGATCGGATAGCAGACCCATCAGCGGAGTCGCGACCACGAGGACGAGCAGTCCGGCGCTGGTCGACCACAGCGCTTCCGTCCGGCTTAGCTTGACGTACTTCTGGAGGAAGGTAGGCATATAGCTGAGAATGATGTAGTACGCCACCGTCCAAAGGATCGTGAATCCCAACGCGCGCATTGCCAGTCGCAGCGGTGCGATCGACGGCGACACGTTTTCAGAAGACGGCATCTCTGCGGCGCGCGCGAAAGCCGGGGTCTCTTCGATATTCCTGCGCATGTACAGTCCCACTGGCCCGAGGAGTCCGCCGAGCAGAAACGGAATACGCCAGGCCCAGTTTTCAAGTGTCTCCGGGGGGACCATGGTATTGAGCAGGGCCGCGATCGCCGAACCTAGCAGCAGGCCGCCTGCCACGCTGCTCTGTTGCAAGCTGCCGTAGAAGCCCCGTCGGCCCTCGGGTGCCCATTCCACTATGAAGGTGGTGGAGCCACCCCATTCTCCGCCTGCGGAAAATCCCTGCACGAGTCGCGCAAACACCACCAAAGCAGGGGCTGCGACACCGATGGATTCGTAGCTCGGAATCACGCCGATCAAAACCGTGCCAGCGGCCATGAGCGCAATCGTGACGAGCAATGCTGTCTTGCGCCCTCTGGTATCGCCGAGGCGGCCGATGAGGATGCCGCCCAGCGGGCGCATGACAAAACCGATGCCAAAGGCGGCAAACGTGGAGAGGAGGGAGGTGACTTCGTCGCTGGCCGGGAAGAATTTCTTCGCGATGATCGTGGCCATGTAGGCGTAGACCGCGAAGTCGTACCATTCGAGCACATTGCCGACGACCGCTGCCGCCACCGCTCGTCTGGCGCGCGAGCGATCCTCAGTCGACATCAGTGAGGAACGTCGCCCAGCACCGTGCAGCGTCGGACAACCCGGCGTTGGACCGCGGGATCGTAGTCCGTCGCCCGATGCATCAGGCAGCGGTTGTCCCACACGATCAGTTGACCCGGGTTCCAGTGGTGTTCGTAAGTCAGGTCGCGATGCACCGCCATCGCGTTAAGTTCCTCGATGAGCGCGCGGCCCTCTTCATAACCCATGCCCACGATGTACTCCGCGTGATCGCCGAGGAAAATGCATTTGCGACCGGTCTCCGGGTGGGTGCGTACGATGGGATGATCCACCGGGGGCACTTCGCGGCGCTGCGCTTCGGTCATCGGATCTTCGCCGTGACGGCGAGTGCGCGAAAAATCCAGGTTGTGGACCACCCGCAGACGGCCGATGCGCCGCTTCCATTCCGGGCTCAGGCGATCGTAGGCAGCGTACATGTCGCAGAAGTGGGTCTCGCCGCCCTTCTCCGGGACGATCTCGGAGTAGATGATGGTGGCCTGGCCAGTCACGCGGCGCCACGAACCATCGGTATGCCAGGCCAACGTGCCCTTGTCGGGATGGCGACCGGTCGGATTGCCGGTCTCGTCGAGATTGGAGAGAAAGTACAACTCAGGATAGCCTTCCACGTGATACTGGTTCATCACATGGATCTGCACTTCGCCGAAGTGGCGCGCGAACTCGACTTGCCGTCCGGGCGGCAGATCCTGAGTGCCGAAGAGCAGAACCTGATGCTCCAGGAAGGCCTCGTAGATCGCGCGAAACAGCGTGGCATCGACGCCCCTCGCCAGATCCACGCCGATCAGTTCGGCGCCCAGTCTCGGTGTGAGGCGTCGAACAGAAAATGGCGGGGCCATGCTTGGTGCGGCTTGCATGCTTGCTCCTGAAATCCTGCGCCGATGTCTCGCTCGTTCGAGCGTCGCTGCGCTATCCGGCTGATCGGTGATAATACACAAACAACGCCGTGGACATCCGGAGGCCGCGGAGCGCATCACTAGAGGGGAGGAGCGCGACATGGGCAGTAATCTGCTTAGTCTGATCGAGGGAACAACCTTCTACTACGACGACCTCAACGTTGGCGATCGCTTCCAGACCGCGGGGCGCACGGTGACCGAAGCCGATATCGTCAACTTTGCAGGGCTGTCGGGGGATTTCAACTCAGTGCATGTGGATGCGGAGTTCGCCTCGACTACCGGGAACGGCCAACGCATCGCCCATGGCCTGCTTGTGCTGGCGATCGCATCCGGCCTGTCGACGCGGCTGCCTCTGATGAAGCTCATCGATAAAGCCATACTCGGTCTAGCGGGCGTGGAGTGCAGGTGGTTCAAGCCGACTTTTGCCGGCGATACCATTCACGTCACGGTCGAGATCCAGGCCAAGGAGCCCGGTAAAAAACCCGATCGCGGTACGTTGATATTGAAGCGCCTGGCTATCAATCAGCGCGGCGAGACCGTGATGGAGAGCACGTCGCGTATCGTGTTGAAGACGAAGCCTGCGTGACCATCGCCTTGGGGCTGGCTGTCGAATCTGAGGTGCTCTTGATGAATTCCTACGAAAACATTACTTACGAAGCTGCCGATCACGTCGCGCAGATCATTTTGAATCGACCAGCAAGGCTCAATGCCCTGAATAAGGCATCGCTGCAGGAAATCAATCGCGCGATGGATCAGGCAGAGGGCGATGCAGAAGTGCGGGTGATCGTCGTGAGCGGCATGGGCCGGGCGTTCTCGTCAGGATTCGACCTGAAGGCGCAGATGGAGCAGCGCCCTGAAGGTGCGCAAGTGTGGCGCGAAATCCTCGAGCTCGACTTCGACACCACGATGCGCTTCTGGAACAGCCCCAAACCGACTATCGCGGCAGTCCATGGCGCCTGTCTGGCCGGCGCCTTCGAACTGGCGATGGCGTGCGATATCACGATCGCTTCCGAGGACGCCACATTCGGAGAGCCCGAACTCAAATTCGGCGCAGGTATCGTAACGATGCTGTTGCCCTGGATGACCAGTCCCAAGCAAGCCAAACGCATCATCCTCTCGGCGGACGACCGCATCCCTGCCCGTGACGCGCTGGCCATGGGGCTCGTAAGCCGAGTCGTTGAGAACGGAAAGCACCTGGAACAAGCGCTTCGCACGGCGCGCGGAATTGCTCTGATGGACCCAAACTTGGTCGGAGAAACGAAGAGGGCACTGAATCGTACCTACGAAATTCAAGGCATGCCGACTGCGCTGAAGGTTGCGCTCGACATCGATCACGCGATCGAATCTCACGGATCCCCCGACAAGCGTGCATTCATGGAAGTTGCGCGCGAGCGAGGCATGCGCGAAGCGATCGCATGGCGGGACGCCCGTTTTGCGAAGAGCCAGGCCTGACACGGCGTCGACGCACCGACAAAGCCGATGTGATCCTGAGCCAGCATGCTGCTACATCGCGACGCCTAGGTTTCGTCTGAAAGCTTCATGTCCTTTTGGCGTGATGTTGACCACACGCGAACGAGGTGTGCGCAGAACCCAGCCCTCGCGAATGTAGAGATCCAGCAGAGCGGCCCCCAAGATCCCGGCGAGATGCGGTCGGCGTTGCGTCAAGTCGACGCAGCCACGAGCAAACGCACGCCGCCTTCCGGGCTCGCGGCCGAAATCGATGCCCAGGGCAGCCAGCTTTGCTTGCCCGAGCCGGGTGGTGTTGAATTCCTGTCCCGCGCTCACCAGCCAGCGTCCTTTTAGCATCGTGTCCAAAACGCGTACTGCCATTTCTCCTGCAAGGTGGTCGTAGCAAGTCCTGGCATGCAAGAACTGACCGGGCATTGCTCGAACGATTGCCGGGGGAGGAGGCGCTCTCGGCCGGACGGAGGCACCGAAAGAAGCCAGACTCTCGACCAGATTCGCCGCCTCCGCGCTTGCGATACAAAAATAGCGATGACGTCCTTGTGCCTCGAACCGCAGAAGCCCGCCCTCGACGAGCTTCGCAAGGTGCGCGCTCGCTGATTGGGGCGAAACGTTGGCCGCGAAAGCCAGTTCTCCTGCCGGGCGCGTCGTGCCATCGATCAGCGTCCAAACCATGGCTGCGCGCGCCGGATCTGCAAGGAGGCCGGCGATGCGAGGAATATTCAGACCGTCGCTCATAGTTCATTGTATAGTGAAACGTGAATGGCAATGTATGGTACAGAATACGTCTCGTACTTCAGATGCGCCGGAGGATGCATGATGCGTGTTGGTGGTGTTCGGAATGACCGGTGACGCGGTGGCAGGATTTTCCCGTTAGAAGGAGGGCACGCGTGGCTGGGCGTTCCATCGTACTGAAGCTTCCGCTGTTCTATGGCTGGTTCGTCGTAGCGGCTGCGTTTGCCGTTACCTTCGTAGGCTTCGGCAGCGCTTATGCCTTCAGTGCCTTCATCGGTTCACTGCAGACGGATTTCGCAGCTTCGCGCGGTTCGGTTTCGCTCGTTTTCTCATTGGCAGGGTTTCTCTACTTTAGCCTCGGAATTGTGAGCGGTCCGCTGGCCGATCGTTGGGGTTCCAGAAAGCTGGTGATCGTCGGTATGCTGCTCACCGCGGCAGGACTGACTGCTGCGAGCATGGCTCGCAATTTGGCTGAAGTCTATGTTGCATACGGACTTGGGGTCGGGCTGGGAGTTGGCTGTTCCTACGTGCCGGCCGTCGGCGCCGTCCAGAGGTGGTTTCTCAAGCGTCGCGGGTTTGCATCCGGTCTTGCCGTCAGCGGCATTGGCGTTGGCACGCTGGTGATGCCATATGTCGCGTCACTTCTTATCGAGGTGCTGAATTGGCGTAGCGCGTACCTCATTCTCGGCGGTCTCGTCGCCGTAGTCGGCGTCGGGATGGCTTTTCTGATCGAGAATGATCCGCGCGACCGCGGGCTTGGTCCCGACGGCGATCCGATTCAATGCCACCTAGTCCGGCAAGAAGGCTTCTCTGTAAAGGGCGCGATCACATCGCGGCGATTCATCGCCCTCTACATAGCCTGCCTGATCTGCTCGTTCGGGCTGTTTGTGCCGTTCGTCCACCTCGTTCCGTACGCACTCGACCACGGCATTCCGCAGTCTTCCGCTGTACTGCTCCTGGGTGTGATCGGCGTTGGCAGTACGGCGGGGCGCTTCCTTCTCGGGGGCCTGGCGGATCGAATGGGTCGTCAACTAGCCGTTCTGATCATGTTCGCCGGCATGGCTGGCGCTCTGGTGATCTGGGTGTTGTCGACGGGGCTTTGGACGCTTGCCGCATTTGCATTCATCTACGGTGTGTTCTACGGCGGCTTTGTTGCAGTACTCCCGGCACTTGTCATGGATTACTTCGGCGGACGCAACGTCAGCGGTGTCATCGGCGCTCTATATACGAGCGTGGCGTTTGGTACGTTGATCGGACCCAGCGCCGCCGGATTTGTCTTCGATTTGAGCAATAGTTATATGCTGCCGATTCTTGCCAGCATCGGTGCAAACGTCGTAGCTGCCTGCATTGTTGGGAGCATGTCGAAAGGGCCTGTATCGACCGGATGATTCGAACGGACGTTGCCTGCTACCGCGCGGATGTGATTTCTTTCCGTTTCCTTTCAGGTTTACCTAGCGCGGTTTATCCCCTCCGAGCGTAATCCGATGCATAACGCGACGATAGCCGTGATAGTCGTTGACCGGGTTATGCTGGGTGCAGCGGTTGTCCCAGAAGGCCAGTGATCCAACTTCCCAGTGGAACCTGCAGGTGAACTCGGGTCGAACCTGCTGCTGATATAGCATGCTAAGCAACGGCGCGCTCTCGTCCTCGGTCATGTCTTTGAAGCGCAGCGTATGCGCGGGATTCACGTAGAGCGCTTTGCGGCCCGTCTCGGGGTGCGTCCGCACGACGGGGTGCTCCGCGATGTACTCTTTTTTTGCATCTTCACGGGCGTCGGACTTGATGCGGTCTTCACGGGTTTTGGACGCGTCGGCCTTTCCGGAAGTGTTCACACCGACGAGTCCGTCCAGCAATTTGCGCATGCCGGGCGAGAGCGTCTCGTAGGCAAGATATTGATTGGCGAAAAGGGTATCGCCGCCGACCGGCGGCACCTCGCGCGCAAGCAACATCGTTCCCATCGGCGGGAGTTCCAGGTACTCGGTGTCGGAATGCCACATCCCGCCGAAGTTGATGAGCTCGTGCTCGAGTTTCATCACTTGGATGATGTCTGGAAAATCGGACAGCCCTTTGAGCAGGGGGTACTCGATCGGCTGGCCCATGGTTTTCGCGAAGGCGAGAAATTGCGCGGAGGTCAGGTTCTGGTCGCGAAAAAAGACTACGAGATTGTCGAGAAATACGCGGCGGATCTCGGCGATGACCTCTGCCGAGACCGGCTTGGCCAGGTCCACTCCGCTTACTTCGGCGCCTAGCGCTCCGGAAATTTTTTTGACTCGAAGCATTTTAGATGCCGTGATTCGTGATTGGTGACTCGTGACTCGTGATTAGTGCTAAGCCGATCGGGTACGGTCGGGGTAGCTTACCGCCATTCCGTCTCGCACGTCCTGCTGGATGCCATATTGAGGGAACGGATAACGGAAGCCGTTCTTCGCGAGTTGCTCGATGCCCGCGATGGCCTTGGGTAGATGTTCGGGCGGCAGTGCCATCAGCATCTCGTCGTCGAGCACGCCGCCATAACGCCTTTCCGCAAAGCACGGGATGGAAAGACTGGGTTCACGGGTGCGAAGCGCGCGGCCCCAGGAGTCCGCGCACGCCGACTCACCTACCACGCTCCAATCGAATCGCTTGTACCCAGCCCACTGCAGGCCGTTGATGAAGTACATCATCGCTCCGGGAGTGGCGTAGAAAAGTGCAATGTCGGGTGGGTCGAGCCGACCGCTCGCCAGCGGGCTCACCGCTAGCGCTCGATACTGACCAAAGGGCACCGTGTGCATGGCCGCCTGGTGTTTGCCTGCGTCCTCGACCGTTGCGTACCATACCCCGGCCATGTGCTTTCCCGATTTCCACTGCTCGTCCTGCGGACCCAGCCCCACCACCGCACGGCACTGCGAGCCCACCAGATCGTCACCGGTGATGCCCACCGTCCAGCCCAAGCGAGCGGCCTGTGCCACGATCTGATCGGTGGTATGAACCGTCTTGGGGCGGCGTATCTTCGGGATCGCTTCCATCGCTTCCACGGTCTCGAACATTTTCAGACCAAATGCATGACTGCGCAGCTTCAGAAGTCGTTCGAGATCAGCTGCGATCTTGAGCCAGTCTTGATTGGTATCGGACATGATCGTTCCGTCCATCGAGGCGTAAGGCCCAATGTTGGCAGAAAATCCCCACAGGTGTGTACGGGAGGTTGGACGCTGATGGCGAGACTAGCTACGATCGGGTTATGCTTCACGAACCACGAACCACGAGTCACGAGATTCACGAATCACGGCCTTTAATGGACAACTTCAGCGCCTCGTTGCGCTTCACCAAACCTGCCTTGCGCAGCCAAGGAGGTATCGTTGCCGCCCAGCACCGCCGCGCTGCCGAGGCCGGTGCCGCAGTCCTGAGTCAAGGCGGGGATGCGGTCGATGCTGCAATCACGACGTCATTCGCCCTCGGTGTGCTCGAGCCGTGGATGAGCGGGATCGGGGGCGGAGGCGCCATGGTCCTGTATCGCGCCCGCGAGAATCGCTACGCCGTCATCGATTTCGGCATGCGGGCGCCTGCGTCGCTCGACCCTGCAAACTATCCCTTGACCGGGGAGGGCGTGTCCTCGGACCTGTTTCCGTGGGAGCGCGTCAAAGACGATCGTAATGTACACGGCCCCTGTGCCATCGCCGTGCCGGGAGTCGTGGACGGCATGCGGGTCGCTCACGAGCGCTTCGCAAAACTGCCGTGGAAAGCGCTAATCGAGCCCGCTGCGAGCTTGGCGGACGAAGGCCTCCTCATCGACTGGTTTGCGACCGAAAGCATTGCCAGCGGTGCGCCCGATCTCAGTCGCTACCCGTCGAGCCGTGAAACGTTCCTGGTCAACGGACTGCCGCCCACACCCGCATGGTCCGCGCGCACGGAAATACGGCTGCCCCAACAGAAGTTGGCGCGTACCCTGCGTCACTTGGCCGATGTCGGCGCGCGCGAGTTCTATGAAGGCGAGTTGGCACGTGGCCTGTCGCGCGAGATACAAGCGGCCGGCGGGTATCTGTCATCGCAGGATCTCGCTGGCTATCGGGCGCGGGAAGTCGATCCATTGATGATCAACTATCGGGGCGCACGCGTCGCGGCGACGCCGGAGCTGACCGCGGGACCTTCGCTCGCGTATGCGCTACGCCAACTGGAGAAACAGTGGTCGCCGGGGGTTGTCCTGGATCAGCATGCGTACATTGCGTATGCGCAATGCCTGCAGGAGGCTTACTCCTATCGCCTCACCCGCATGGGCGACGTGGATGGCGGCCGGGCACCCGGATGCACATCTCATTTCTGCGTCGTCGATCGTGACGGCAACATGGCTGCGGTTACGCAGACGCTGCTCTCCATCTTCGGCTCGCGCTTCACGCTTCCCGAAAGTGGAATCTTGATGAACAATGGCATCATGTGGTTCGACCCTCAGCAAGGCCGACCCAATTCACTTGCTCCCGGAAAACGCTGCCTGACCAACTACTGCCCCGTGATTGCGGAACGCGGGACAGATCGATTGGCGCTTGGCGCATCCGGCGGCCGGCGGATCCTGCCGGCGGTCGCCCAATTGTTGTCGTTCCTGATCGACTTTCGAATGGATCTCGGTGGTGCATTCCACGCGCCACGGATCGATGCCAGCGAGGGCGATGCGGTGATCGGCGATGCATTGCTGGCGGAAGGCATTCATTCCGCGCTCGCGTCACGCTTCCCCTACGTGCGTATGCCGCGTCAGACGCTGCCATTCAAATTTGCGTGTCCGAGCGCAGTACTTCGAGGCGGGGCGGCGAACTGGGGTGCGACGGAAATCGGTTCTCCTTGGGCTGACGCGATCGCGCAAGCCTGAAGGGTCAGCCATGCCACTCCTCCGTTTTTTCGTGGTTGTCCTGTTGGCGCTTGGCGTAAACAGTTGTGCCAGGATGAAAACATCCAGCGACGAGAAGCCGGTCCCGCCTACCCGACAACTGAATGCTCAGGAGTACCAACGCTACATTGCCGCCGGCAATACCCCGTTCGAACAGGTCAAGCCCATACTCGACTCGCGCTGTGTCGCGTGCCACGCATGTTACGACGCACCGTGTCAGTTGCAGATGGGCTCCGGCGCTGGAATCGAACGCGGCGCGAGCAAGGTCCTGGTCTACGACGCGACCAGGTTTCATCCGGCAGCACCCACGCGCTTGTTCATCGACGCGAGTACCACCGCCCAATGGCGTACCAAGGGGTTCTATCCGGTACTGAACGAGACCAAGATTCCCGCCACACGGCAGGTGAATCTCGACGCAGCCGTGCTCAATCGCATGCTGCAGCTGAAGAAACGCAATCCGACTCCGGGTCCGGGTCCGTTGCCCGATTCGTTCGAGCTCGGGCTCGATCGCAAACAACAATGCACCACACTTGCAGACTTCCCCGACTACGAGCGCAGCTATCCACTTTGGGGAATGCCGTATGGCCTGCCCGGCCTGACCGACCAGCAGCAGCAAACCGTGGTCGAGTGGATTTCACAGGGCGGGATCACCCCGCCTGCGCCTCCCATCTCGTTAATCGCGAACACTCAGGTCGTTGCGTGGGAGAAATTCTTCAACGGAAAGTCTCTCAAGCAGCAGCTGATGTCGCGTTATATCTACGAGCATCTGTTCATTGGGCACCTGTACTTTGCCGGCGCTCCCGACCGGGAGTTCTTCCGCATGGTGCGCTCGAGCACCCCGCCGGGTAAGCCGATCGTCGAGATTCCAACGGTGCGCCCCTTCAATGATCCGGGCAAGGCGGCTTTCTACTATCGATTGCGACCCGTCGAGGAGACCATCGTCGACAAGACTCACATGCCCTACGAGCTCAGCGACGCGAGAATGAAGCGCTTTCGGGAGCTGTTCATCGATGAGCAGTATTCCGTTACTGCCCTTCCGTCGTATCAGCCGGAGATCGCAGCCAATCCATTTAAATCGTTTGCCGCGATTCCGCCACGTTCACGGTATCAATTCATGCTCGACGAGGCCGGCTACTTTGTGGCCGGCTTCATGAAAGGTCCCGTATGCCGCGGGCAGGTGGCGCTCAACGTCATCCAGGACCGCTTCTGGGTGATCTTCTACGACCCGGCCTACGGCAAACTCAGCAGCGACGAGGAATTTCTCGACAGTAGCGCCGATCTTCTGCGCCTGCCCACCGAACGCGAAAACAAAATAAGCCTCTGGGATATCTGGTTCAAGTATGCCAGTCTCGAGGAAAAGTTCATGAAAGCCAAGGAGCAGTACATCGAGACGCTTCCTCCCGAGTACCAGCGCGACTCGCTGGCTGCCATATGGGATGGAGGTGGTACGAATCCCAACGTCACTCTCACGATATTCCGTCACTTCGACAGCGCGTCGGTCAGCCAGGGGTTGATCGGGACGACCCCGAAGACGGCATGGGTGATGGGCTATACGTTGATGGAACGCATGCACTACTTGTTGGTTGCCGGATTCGATGTTTACGGCACGCTCTGGCATCAACTGGGCACACGCCTTCACATGGATTTCATGCGCATGGAGGGCGAGAACAATTTCCTGCGCCTCATGCCGTCCAGTCAGCGGCGGGCGATGCGCGACTCCTGGTATCGTGGCGTCGGCGCGGAGATCGACGGTGCCATGTACGACCCGCTCTACGGGTTGAGGATCGAATCGAAGGTGGAGTTCCATACCGACGATCCGAAGACGGAAGTCTTCACTCAATTGATCGCAAAGCTGGGCCCCGCTGCAGGACCTCCGGATCTGCTCAACCGCTGCCTCGCGCCCCCGTGCGATCGTCCCGGCGCATCCAATGTGGAAATAGACGTAGAGCGGCAGTTGCAGCGCATCGCCTCGCTCAAGGGCGAGGGTGTGAGCAATTTGCCGGAGCTTTCGTTCATCCGTGTCGACACCGACGGCACGGAGAAGGGCGCATTGATGTACACGCTGACCAAGAACCGGGAATTGATGAACGTCTCCTTCATGATGCTGGAGAGCTATCGATCACTTCCAGACGAGGACAATCTGACCGTCCTGCGTGGATTTACCGGAAGTTATCCGAGTTACTTTTTCTCCGTCAAAGCAGTTGATCTGCCTGAGTTCGCTGCGAGTATGGAGGCGCTGCGCAGTGAGGACGACGTCACCGCCCTTACTGACCGCTACGGTGTGCACAGGACCGACCCGACGTTCTGGAGTTATTCCGACTGGTTCAACCAGGAATACCGGAACATTCAGCCGGTGCAAGCCGGCATCTTTGATCTGAACCGTTACGACAACCGCTGACCATGACCATTACCGGAATCACTCGCCTCTACGCAATCCTGGGCGATCCACTTGCCAAAGCGCGTACCCCGGAGCGCTTCAACGCGATGTTTTCCCAGCGCTACATCGATGCCGTGATGGTGCCAGCCGAAGTGGGAGTCGAAGGATTTGCGGCTGTCGTCGCAGGTTTCAAGCGCATGCAGAACTGCGACGGGCTGATCCTCACCATGCCCCACAAACAGGCGATGTGTGCCTGCGTGGACGAATTGCGCGACAACGGCCGACTGGTCGGCGCGATCAACGCGGCGCGGCGTCTTAAGGACGGACGTTGGGAGGGAGATATGTTCGACGGTCGCGGCTATGTGGCGGCACTTCGAAATCGCTGCATCGAACTGAAAGGCAAGCGCGTATATCTGATCGGAGCGGGCGGCGTGGCCCGCGCGATGGCCATGGCACTGGCACAGGGTGGAATTGCCTCGCTTACACTGCGGGACATCGATGCCGGTCGTGCAAAAAACCTGGCAGCGGCCGTCGGCGCCGCGTTTCCGAATGTGCGCGCCGAGGTGGTGACTGCGGACCAGTACGATTGCGACATCCTTGCGAACGCGACACCGCTTGGCATGCGCGAGGGCGATCCGCTTCCCTGCGATCCCTCGCGGATCGCCGCTGCGACGGTCGTCACCGACGTGATTCCGAAGCCCGATATCACTCCGCTGCTGACAGCGGCTCAAGCGCGTGGCTGCACCGTAGTGACCGGGCGAGAGATGGTGGAAGGGCAGGTGGAACTGATCGCCGAATTCTTTGGCTTCCCTAGCTCCAAGGAGATTTGAGTGTCCCTGGTCGAAAAACTACGAAGCCAGATGTCATTGCCGGTAATTGCCGCGCCGATGTTCATCGTATCCAATCCGAATCTCGTGATCGCGCAATGCATCAGCGGGGTCGTCGGCTCTTTCCCGGCGCTGAATGCTCGACCGGCGGAGATGCTGGACGAGTGGATCACGAGCATAGAGATAGCGCTGGCGGAGCGGCGGCGTACGCAACCGCAAGCCAAGACCGCTCCCTTCGCCGTGAACCAGATCATCCACCAGTCCAACGACCGATTGGACCGCGATCTCGATGTATGCATGCGCCATCGCGTACCCATCATCATCACGAGCCTGCGTGCTCCCACCGACGTGGTGAAAAGAGTGCACGAGTACGGCGGTGCCGTGTTTCATGATGTGATCAGCATCCGGCACGCCGAGAAGGCGCTGGAGGCTGGCGTGGATGGGCTCGTGCTCGTTTGTGCTGGCGCCGGAGGCCACGCTGGGATGCTGAGCCCGTTTGCTCTGGTACGCGAGGTACGCAGGTTCTTCGACGGTCCGATAGCGTTGTCCGGGGCCATTACCGACGGCGCGGGCGTGTTGGCAGCTCAAGCCATCGGAGCGGATTTCGCATACATCGGGACTCGCTTCATCGCCACTCGAGAGGCCAACGCGGTGGATACCTATAAACAGATGATCGTGAAAAGCAGTGCCGCCGATATCCTCTACACGCCATTTTTTTCGGGCGTGCACGGCAACTATCTCAAGCCCAGCGTTGCCGCCGCCGGACTCGATCCAGATCACTTGCCGTCTGTAGACAAGTCATCCATGAACTTTGCTTCGGACCGACCGGCGAAAGCGTGGAAGGATATCTGGGGCGCGGGGCAAGGCGTTGGCAATATCGACGACGTGCCCGCAACCGCCGAGTTGGTCGACCGCCTGATCAAGGAGTATGGACAGGCCCGCGCGCGGCTGCAGCCGACGGCCGTTGCTTGATACCGGGAAGTAGCGCCTTTCGGTTACTTCACGAAGAGGCCGTTGCGGCTTGCGTAATATGCCGCGAGTTCCGAGATGTCCTGATCGCTGAGAGCGGCGGCCTGCTCTTGCATCACTGGATGTTTGCGAGTGCCCGTACGGTAGTCACGCAGAACCTGCTCGAGATACAACGCCTTTTGTCCGGCCAATCGGGCGGCGTCTGGCGTTACCACTCCCCAGCCGTCGGTGCCATGGCAGACGGCGCAGCGCGCGCTCAACAATGGTGCCGAAGTCTCTTCCGAGGGTGTCGGCATCGGCGCGTCCGCATAGTACGCGGCTAGGTTGGCGAAGTCGCGCGCCGACAAGGATCCCGCCACGTCTCGCATGGTTGCATGGCTGCGCACGTTGTCCTTATACGCCCACATCGCAGCGATGAAGTACGCGCTGCTCTGACCGCCCAAGCTGGGCATGCTCTTCATGCCGGCCTGACCGTGGCAGCCGTTGCAGGTCACGGTCTTGCGCTTGCCGGCGGCGGGGTCGCCAGGTGCGGCCCACGCCGAAACGCATGCCAGCAACCCCGCAATCGCTATTACCGATCGCATGACGTTACGCGGTCGCTGTGCGCAGATAGGCGTCTTCGCCGTTGAGCCAGTCCTCGCGTGGCGGGGTGAAGATGTCATAGGCTACCAGCGCTTCCACGGCTTCCACGGTGTGCACGACGTTGGCCGGGATGAAGATCATCTCGTTGGGGCCGACATCGACGGTCCTGCCTTCGAGTTGAAAGCGCCACACCCCGCTCACCACAAATGTCATCTGCTCGTTGTGATGAGAATGCGGGGGAACTACATAACCGCGTGCGACGTCGGTTCGAGCGATCATGATCTTTCCGTCCCAGGCAATCTTACGCGCGAACTGATCGTTGACGTATTCGAAAGGGATGTCGTCCCACTTGATGTGCTTCATCTTTCAAACTCCTCCCAAGTTAGGATTTTACGAAAGGTATCATCGATGTCGCTCTTACGAAATGCGCCCGCGACTCAACGTGCCACGCCGAGTTCTCGATACAGCCGATCGATCAGCGAGCGCAGCTCGGCAACGTCGTCGCGCAACTGTGCAACGTTGGCTTTCAGGGCAGCAAGCTCTCCCGTCGTGACGCCGTCGTCCGGCGTAGTGTCCGCAGCGACATGAGTATCCGACTCGACCGTCCCGCTCAGCAGATGCGCCCAACGATGTTCGCGCGAACCGGGCTGTTTCGCCAGCTTCACCACGAGAGCGCCGGCCGGTCGCGCGGCCGCTTCCTCCAGATATCCTTCCACCGAGGAGATATCGATGAAGTGGTACATGCGCTCGGATCCGGTTCGCAGTTCGCCGGCTGTCTGCGGACCTCGCAGCATCAATGCGGCGAGTAGAGCGGTCATGGCCTGGCCCAGGTTGAGCACTTTGGGCAGGTTGTGCGCGTAACGCATCACACGTCCGGATGCACCGTAGCTGTCGATCACGAGGGTGTGACGTTTGAGCGCATCCAACGCCATCTGTACTTCCCCCTCGCCCGCGTTAAGCAGCGGGTGCCGACTGGTCTTCTGGTTGCATCCGGATACCAGGGAATTCAAGGTCAGTGGATAGTTGTCCGGCGTGGTGAGCTGCTTTTCCACCAGCACACCGAGTACACGAGTTTCGAGAAGCGATAGGGAGGGCAGTGCGGACGGGGGCATAGCTTGTGTCTGCGATGAGAACCCCTCGAATTCTAGCAGTGGCACGCCGATTGCGATGGTAGGACTGGAAGTCTTTGGATTGGTTAACGAATTGTCAGACTCGGATTTGACTTTGGCGATAAGGGTTCAACGCCGCAGCGGCCAGCGCCGCAGTGTCGGTTCAGTGTGCCGGCATGGGTCGCAGTTGTCGCATTTTTGGCAGTCGTGCGTGTCCTTACCCAAGATGCATGAAGAGTCGAGTTGCCGCTGCTCGTCCGCAGCGTGTTGGACATACTGAACCATATGAGACGCCTGCTTTCCGATCTTCCGCTTGCTGCCAAGTTGCTCATGGTCAGTTTTCTGACCCTGGCGGGCATCGTCGTGCTCACTTGCGTCCTGATGGTAGCCGACCATTATCAGGACGCCCGCGCGCGGTTGCAAACCGAAGCGGCCACGCAAGCGGAGATGATCGCGCACAACCTGGCACCACTGGCTGCGCTACGCGATCGAACGGCAGCCGAGCGGGTTCTCGCTTCCCTCCAATTCAGCCCCGCGGTATCGTCGGCTCGCTTGTTCGACGAGAATGCCCGGCCGTTCGCCGACTACGCCAATATCCACTCGCGGCTTGCGACACCTGCGGCGGTGGATCCCGTGATCGACGGACAGAAGTTCTATGCGGATCGCTTGGAGACCTACCGACCCGTCGTGGCCGAGGCCAGAGTGGTTGGTTTTCTCGTGATCACGACCGATCTCGCTTATTTTCGTTACGACCTCGCCGGCTTTGGAATCAAGGCCGCTCTCATCGCGACGATCTCGCTAGTAGCGGCGTATTTTGTGTTCGCTCGCGCACACGGCGGTCTGCTCGGACCGCTGGGCTCGATCAGCGCGCTGCTGCGGCGCGTGCTCGACGAGAAGCGTTACGATCTTCGCGCACCGGGTGGACGTCACGACGAAATCGGTGCGCTCGCCGCAGGATTCAATGCGTTGATGGAGCGAATCTCGGATCGCGAGGCATCGCTGCATCGGGAATTGGCGGAGCGCACTCGAGCGCAGCGTCGACTGGATGAATTGGCCCATTACGATCCGCTGACCAAACTTCCGAATCGACATTACTTCGCGCGCCAACTCGAGCGCGCGTTGCTGGACGCTGCCCAGTCTGGAAGCGCCGGAGCTTTGATGCTCATCGATCTGTCCGACTTCAAGGCGGTAAACGATTCGTTGGGTCACGACGCGGGCGACAGCCTGCTGCTGCAGCTTGCGAGGCGCCTGGCGGCGAGCCTGCGCGAATCCGATACGTTGTGCCGGCTGGCCGGCGATGAATTCGCCTTGATCCTGGAGCAGATCAGCGGCGAAAGCCATGTCATCACGGTCGCCGAAAAGATTCTGTCGGTCATCCGCCAGCCGATTCAGCTCGGAGAACAGGAAGCTCGCGTAGGTGCCTCTATCGGTATCACTGTGTTTCCGGTGGATGGAAAGGAAGCCGCTACGCTGGTGCGTAGCGCCAGTGCGGCGATCGCGCGTGCCAAGGACGAAGGCAAGGGCGGTTATTGTTTCTTTACCCCGGATATGCTCGAGCAGGTGGAGCAAACACCCAACCTCGGGCGAGAGTTGCGCGTCGCTCTAGAGCATTCCGAACTGCGGTTGCACTTTCAGCCGCAAGTGATGCTGGAGGATGGCCGCTTGCGGGGCCTCGAGGCGCTTCTGCGCTGGCAGCATCCGAAGCTCGGATTGCTGATGCCTGGCGATTTCATCTCGCTGGCCGAGGAGGACAGCTTGCTGATTGCAGATATCGCGGACTGGACGCTGGAAGCGGCCTGCCTGCAGATCGTCGAGTGGCGCAGCATGGGATTGGAACCGGTGCCCATTTGCGTGAACTTTGCCGCCGCGCAACTGCGCGATGTGCATGTGGCGAAACGACTAGGCGATCTGCTGGTGCGCTACAGCGTTCCGGGGGAACTGATCGAGTTGGAGATCACCGAGAACATGTTGATGTCGGAACCCGGCGCGGTAGATGTTCTGCAAGAATTGCGTGACGTCGGCGCACGGATCTCAGTGGCCAATTTCGGAACCGGTTACTCGAGCTTGGGCCATCTCAAGGACTTGCCAATCACCACTCTCAAGATCGACCGCGGGTTCGTTCACGGTATTGCCGAGTCGGCGAAATATGCGGCGATAACGCGTGCAATCGTAGGGCTTGCCGCCGACCTGGGCTTTGACACAGTGGCCGAGGGCGTCGAGAGCACGCGGCAGGTCGAGTTTCTGCGAGCGATGGGCTGCCGCTCTTATCAGGGATTCTGCTTCTCCCCGGCTGTTCCTGCAGAGGCCGCGGGACGTTTTCTGGAGTCCAGAGTTGTGCCGATACGGCGCAGCGCGGTAGCTTGATCACCCAGCTGAGACACCAATAGCTGCGCGCCCCCCCCGGCGCAAGCATCAACGAAGCACTACACTAGCGTCCGGAAACACTCCCGGAGGCATGCTTGTCCATTATCGATCTGTTGTCCGGTAACTCCCGCCTCGTCAAGATCGCGGCAGGAGACCTCATCTTCGCCCAGGGCGATCGCGGCGAAGTCATGTACGTCGTCGCCGAAGGCCAGGCCCAGATTCTCATCGACGGCAAGGCCGTCGAGACCGTCGCAGCAGGCGGCATAGTCGGCGAGATGGCATTGATCGACTCAGGGGCACGGAGTGCGTCGGCGATCGCCAAGACCGAGTGCCTGCTGGTACCGCTCGATGAGCGCGGTTTTCGCGAGCTAGTAAGCCGACAACCGGAGTTTGCCCTGCTCGTGATGAGTATTCTGGTACAGCGACTGCGCAGGATGGACTCGGAGCATTGACGGCCGTGATTCGATGAACGGCCGTGATTCGTGAGTGGTGGTTCGTCTCAGGCTATTGGCGATTCGTCACCGGTCACTTGTCACTCGTCATCGTGCAACCCTTCGCAATACCTTCCCCGGTCTTGCCCCTGTCGACTTCCCATCTCGCCACGCCACCGTTCCATTCACGATCACGGTGTCGATGCCCAATGCGGGTGCGATGGGTTTGTCGAACGTAGCGGCTTCGTCTACCGTGCCCGGATCGAACAACGTGATGTCGGCGTGCGCCCCGACCTCAATGACTCCGCGCCCTTTCAGGCCGAATGTCCTGGCCGTCAGTCCCGTCATCTTGTGCACCGCGATTTCCAGCGGGAACAATCCTAGCGTCCGACTGTAGTGGCCGAGTACGCGCGGGAACGTGGCCCACAGGCGCGGATGCGGGAAGGCATCGTGCGGCAGACCGTCCGAGCCGATCATGGTCTGATCGAATGCGAGGATGCGCTGCACGTCCGCCTCGTCCATCGAGAAATAGATCGCGCCGGCTGGTCGTAATCGTTCCGCCGTCTCTTCGTCAGACAGGCCCATGCTCCTCGCGACCTCGGTCAAATCCTTTCCGGCAAACTGTGGATACGGTTTGGACCAGGTGACGATGACGCGCGATGCGATCGCCGCGCGCGATGCAGTCAAGATCGTCGAGGCCGCACAATAGGGATAACAGTCCAGTCCAATGCGTTGCTCGGGAATATAACGGGCAATCAGTGCGAGGGTTTCCTTGGATCGGCCGTGGTTGGCGATTCCGTTGACTTTGTGGTGCGAGATCACCACCGGCACACCCAATTCGCGCCCGACGCGAAAGCTTTCATCCAGCGAATCGATGACGTGTTCGGCCTCGTTGCGCATATGGGTGCAATAGAGGCCGCCGAACTCAGCCAGTGGCTGGCAGACTTCGATGACTTCCTGCGCTGGTGCTGCCGCTGCCGGCTCGTAGTAAAGGCCGGTCGAGACCCCGATGGCGCCAGCGCCGAGCGCCTCACGCACCATTTCGCGCATCCGCCCGATCTCCGATTGCGTGGCGGAGCGTTGCAGATCGTCCATGATGCCCACACGCAGCGTCGTATGTCCGACGAGGAGGGCGCTGTTGGTTGCCGCCGGTTTGTCGCGCAGCGTCTCCACGTACGCGCCGAAGGTAGGAAAGCGAAACCATCCCTCCTCGCCCTCGAGGAGATCCATCGGTGGAGTCACGGGATTTCTCGCGTCGCTCCCGAAAGGAGCCAGCGATATTCCGCAATTGCCGGCGACGACCGTCGTTACTCCTTGACTGATTTTTGGCGCCATATCCGGGGCCGACAGCATCAGGCGGTCGTCGTGAGTGTGCGCGTCGATGAATCCCGGTGCGGCGACTTTGCCCGATGCTTCTACTTCCAGGTCGGCGCGAGCACGGTCCAAGCGGCCGATCTGCTCGATCCGCCCGTCGCGCACCCCAATATCGCCCTCGTAGCGCGGCGCCTTCGTTCCGTCGACGATGGTGGCGTTACGGATCAGCAGATCGAAGCGTTCGCTCATCGGCACTTCGCGATCATTTGACGCGATCGAACGCGGCGAACGCCTCGCGCAACCTGTCCACATTGAAGCCCGGTTTGCGTGCGGCATCGAGAATTTCTTTCTCGCGGCGGGCCATCAGGTCGATGGCGGCTGGGATCGCCTCCAATGCCGCACGAGGAATGACGACCGCCCCATGCCGATCGGCGTGGACCACGTCGCCGTCCGCGACCGCGAGACCCAGTACATCGACAGGTTTGCCGAAATCGACCGCCTGTACCCACGCGTGGCTGGGCGACAGGCTGGCGGCGAGACATTGGAATTGAGGGCACATCGCGTCGAGGTCGCGCATCGAGCCGTTGGTGATCACGCCGATACAGCCGAGTCCCCAGTGCACATGCGTGTTCACCTCGCCCCAGAATGCTCCGAGCCCGGGCTGGCTGTCGACGTCCTGCACCACGGCGATCGACGGTCGCTCGAGGCGCGCGATGTAGTCGTAGTAAGCGAGCATTTTTTCGCGTCTTCCCGCAGACTCGAAAGGGACAGAGCAGCGGATCGTCACCGTTCTTGCGAAACCGACGATGGGAGGCAGTTTCGGGAACGCGGCGATCAAGGTCTGCCGCGTGAAGCCAGCAGTCGAGCGTTTACCCTCGACCACCTCCAAAGCGTTGGCAA